>Ga0310343_10000342_pt1 | contig 22135 bp, 18 predicted proteins | sample HC15DNA2025_MG_FD_203519 | JGI IMG/M metagenome (GOLD analysis project Ga0310343, IMG submission 203519) | Marine microbial communities from station ALOHA, North Pacific Subtropical Gyre - HC15-DNA-20-25_MG | ecosystem: Environmental > Aquatic > Marine > Oceanic | place: Pacific Ocean: North...
CGTGATGCTCTGGTCAAGGGGTGAGGAATCGGTTGGTGAATCGTTCCCTGAAATCATCCGAGCGGCTAATTCCATCCCTTCCGACGTCTGCCTCGATGGCGAAATTCTTGCTTGGGGGAAAAACGGCCTGAGACCGTTCTCACGTCTTCAAAAGAGGCTGGGCAGAAAGGACCCGGGCCCAACCATCATGAAGAGAGAACCCGTCCGCTTTCAAGCCTACGATCTACTTCGCCTGAAGGGAAAGGACCTCAGGGAACAACCCCTGCGCAAACGGCGGGCAAAACTGGTCGAGACCCTGGATAAGCTGCCTAACGAGTTCCCCATCGGCCTATCCTCGGTGCTCATTGAAAAAAGCTGGGGGGAATTGGCCGCTCTCCATAGGCAGTCCCGTGAGCGCGGGGTTGAGGGTTTCATGCTCAAGCGCAAGGATTCCACTTACCAAAGCGGACGCGTAAAGGGCGACTGGTTCAAGTGGAAAGTCGATCCCCTGCACGCGGACATGGTGATGGTGAGCGCCCAGCTCGGGCACGGCAAACGCTCCAACCTGTACAGCGACTACTCGCTTGCCGTCTGGAACGACCGCGGAGAGCTGGTAGTCGTCGCCAAGGCCTATTCGGGCCTAACCGACAAGGAACTCAAGGAGGTCGATCGCTTCGTTCGGGCCAACATAACGGGTCGCTTCGGACCAGTCCGAGGCGTGCGGCCCAAGCTCGTCTTCGAGGTTGCCTTCGAAGGGGTGAGATTCTCCGGCCGACACAAGTCGGGCGTTGCCTTAAGGTTTCCGAGGATCAAGCGATGGCGCCTCGACAAGAAGCCCTCCGATGCAGATACCCTGGAAACGGTACGCAACTTGACCAGCAGCGAGATCAGCCGTGCCGAGGACGGGACGAGAACCGACGAAGACGGAAACCTCCTCCTTTTCTAAACCTTTCTTTTCCCATTCGGGGTTGTGGATTTCCAACCCCGGGCCGGCACTTCCAGAACTTCTCTTCCATCCGTCATGAATATGCGGTCTCCCTCTCCGGGCACGACCTTTCGAAGTCCGGTAAAATCGCCGAATGCAGGTAGTATGATCCTCTCCTCCCCAACTTGAAAACAAGGTGCCCGAAGGCTTGTGCCTCCCTTTTCCCTCAGTGCAAAACCAGGATGAACGTGTCCGGCAAGATAGGGTTTCGAAGAACGCTCGACGGGATGGTGCCTGAGCTCGAATTCATATTCCCTCCACGGTTCGGGATGGCATTGTATGCCCAGTTCCGGCCAAGGGTCGCCCGAACGAAGATCGTGATTTCCGCGCACGAGGTGAAGCTCGAGCTTGGGCAACCTTTCCCTCCATGCGATCAGATCCAGCCTGACCTCCTCGGTCCTTCCCTCCCGCGCATGGAGAAAATCGCCAAGAAAAACAAGGGCTTCCGCCTTTGTGCGGGAGACCAGCTTTTCAAGGAGCAAACAGTCGTCACGGGACGAGGTTTCCGGAACCGGAATGCCCGACTTCCGAAAAGTCGCCGCCTTTCCGAAGTGGGTATCCGCGACGAATAGAGCTTTTCGCTTCTTCCAGAAAACCGCCTTTTCCGGGCAGATCAAAAGCGTTTCCCCACCCCAGTCTAGCTCGAGCCCCCCGTTGCTCAGGCTCATGCCGATACCTCCAGTTTTTCAGCCATTTTCCGAACCCTGTCTCCCCATGACTCGGTGCTCAACTGGGCCCGGATCGACTCCGCCCAGAGAGGAAAGGCAAAGGGAGTCAGCCTAGCGGGGTGATTGAGAACGAATTCTTGCTTTCGTATGCGGGCCAAAGCCTCCCTCATCCTTTCGACTTCCAGCTGTCGCTCAAGCACCTCCCTCCTAGATTGGATAAGGAGGAGGTTGTCCGGTTCGTACTTGGAAAAGACGTCGAAGAACAGGCCTCCCGATGCCTGAAGCTGTCGTCCCGATTTGGGGGATCCAGGATACCCTTGGAAGACGAGTCCGGCCACCCGGGCAATCTCACGGAATTGCCTCTTTGCCATTTCGCTCAGGTTCATGCAGGCAACCAGTTCGTCAACCAAGCCATCGGGAGAGATAAAAGATTTCCATTCAGAGACCCCTATGTCCCTATCCGTGTTCGAGCAAAGATGGAACCCATAATCATTAAAGGAAACGGAAAGAGTCATGGGCTCGAGCTTGCTCATTCGATACCCGACCAGCGCCGCCATGCCCTCGTGCGCCAAACGCCCTGCGAAGGGGAAAAGAAACCAGCTCGTTCCCTGTCTGGTCTTCGTTTTCTCGATAAGGAACCCATCCGTACCGGGTAACGAGGACCACTCCGCCTGCAAGGCCAGGGTCTCCTTCATTGCCTTCATTTCCCTACCCTTCAAGTCTCCGTTGGAAACCTCCCTCATCTTTTCCCTCACCGTATCGGCAAGCTCGGAAGAAAGAGGAGATTTTCCCCCTCCCCATACCGGAATCGTTCCCTTTTTCGATTTGGCCAGACGCACGTAGGCAGTAAGGTCGCGCACCCTGTCGAGGACCAGCAGCCTCCCCGCAAAGAAAAAGTTCGATCCCGGCTTGAGCCTCGAAACGAAGGATTCCTCGACCGTGCCCAGGCTTTTGCCCGACCTCATCTTGACCAGAATTGCGGGATCGCTCGTAATGGTACCTATGGACATCCTGTGAAACCTCTCGACCCTCCGGGAATCGACGCGGAACAGACCCTTCTTGCGGGTCACCCTTTTGAACTGATCGTAGGCCTTAAGGCTCTTCCCCCCCTTGACGAGGAAATCAATGGTCCATCCCCACTCCTCGTCCGTTAAGTCCCGGTAGGACCAAGCGGAACGAATTTCCTCAAGAGCCTCCCGCTCACGGAATCCCTCCCCCAAGGCCAGGGTAACAAGGTGCTGAGCCAAAAGGTCCAAAGGGGCCCGCAAAGGCTCGCGCTTCTCAATCCTCATATCCTCCATGGCGTCACGGGCGGCGGCGAACTCGACCAGTTCCATGGCCTGAGTGGGTACGCAAACCACCCGACTCGCGACTCCCGGTTGGTGCCCGCACCTGCCCGCCCTCTGCAGCAGGCGGGCGATTCCCTTGGGCCCTCCGATCTGGATGACCTGGTCGACCGGAGAAAAGTCAACCCCCAGGTCCAGGCTACTCGTGCATACCACAGCCTTGATATCGCCCGTGCGCAAGCGATCCTCGATTTCACGGCGTGATTTTCTTTCGATGGACCCGTGATGGATTCCAATTCGTCCTTCCCATTCCGGCCTCACCAGAAGCAAAGCGTTGAACCAGTATTCGGTTTGCGAACGGACGTTGGTGAACACGAGACTCGTTTGGGCCTCTTCAATGCGCTTGGCCACCTCTTCCACCAGTTTTCCTCCGAGGTGTCCGGCCCAAGGAAACCTTTCCAGGCTCTTTGGCACGACCGTTTCGATGACGAATTTCTTCTTCATTCCGCCGTTGATCAAGGTACCCTCGGCATTCGTCCCGAGGAGAGCAGACATGGCGACCTCCAGGTTGCCCAGGGTCGCCGACAAGCCCCAGGTTCTGAGAGACGGGTTCCATTTGCGCAACCTCGCAAGACAGAGCTCGGTTTGGGTGCCCCGCTTGGTGGAAAGCAACTCGTGCCACTCATCCACCACGACTGCCTTGAGCTCGGAGGCCGACTCCTTGAAATCGGGATAGGACAAGAGCAGGGAAAGACTCTCAGGGGTAGTGACCAAACAGGAGGGGAGCCGCCTTCTTTGCCTTGCCTTGAGAGCACCCGAGGTATCCCCGGTGCGCGCCTCCACCGTCCACGGGACCTCCAGTTCATCGCAAAGCTCGAGGAGGGAAAGTCTGGTGTCTTCGACCAAAGCCCGTAGAGGCGTAATCCACAGGACCTGCAAACCTGTAGCGGATTTTCCCCGCCTTTGCCCCGTCATCCACTCGGCGAGTGGCGGAAACCAAACGGCATAGGTCTTGCCCGTTCCCGTCGGGGCATGAACAAGACCGCTCTCTCCGGACGCATACGCCTTCCACGCATCCCGCTGAAACTTGAATACCCGCCAACCCCGCTTCCTAAAAAGACCGGTCGCCTTACGGTGAGCTTCCTCGATGCGCATGAAAGGACTACCTTGTACGTGCCGGCATACTAATCAAGTTTTCCCGACGAGCTTATCGTTCCGTCCCTTCGGTTAAGATGCATCCCAAAGGAAGCCGAATTCGGACGACCTCAAAAACCCCTTGAACCTTAGCCCCCGTCGGAGATAGAAACTTTTCGGATGAAGACCTCAGGTAAAAAACCCGTTTCCTTGGCTCTGTTCACGGCCTTTCTCGTTCTGGCCATTCTGCCGGGGGCCGCCGGAGAAACCCTCCGGGTCATGACCTTCAACCTGTGGCGGGGCGGGACGGCCGGGGGCCAACCGCTCAGCCGGTCGATCCAGGCGATCCGCGAATCCAAGGCGGATGTGGCGGGCCTCCAGGAATCCCACGGGGGCGGGGCCGACAACGCGGCGAAGATGGCCGAGGCCCTGGGTTGGCATCATTTCAGGCAGGGCGGCAAGGGGGAGAGTACCTCGGTCATCAGCCGTTTCCCCATCACCGGTCACACCCCGAAGAAATACGGGGTGACGATTGAGATGAGCAAGGAAGTCACCCTCAAGGTCTTCAACGTCCATTTCCGGCCCTCTCCCTACCAGCCCTACCAGCTCAAGCGCATCCCCTATGGGAACGCCCCCTTCATCACCACCGCCAAGGAAGCCGTGCAATGGGCCCACAAGTCCCGGGGCAGCCAGGTCGACAACCTTCTTTCCGAGCTCGAACCCGCCCTATCCGAAAGCGGACCGGTCTTCCTGACGGGGGATTTCAACGAGCCCTCCTTCGAGGACTGGACGGCACGGGCGAGCCAGGCGGGCCTGGTACCCGTCGCGGTCGAATATCCCGCCACCGCGAGGGTAACGAAGGCCGGGCTGGCCGACAGCTACCGGGCCATCCACCCCGACGAAATCAAGAAACGCGGCCACACCTGGACCAACAAGACCAGCCCGGACGACCCCAAGGATTTCCACGACCGCATCGATTTCGTGTTTGCCCGCGGGGCCAAGGTCCTAGCGAGCCAAGTGGTGGGCGAAAACCGGAAAAACGCCGACCTCGTGGTGTCCCCCTGGCCCTCCGACCACCGGGCCGTGCTCTCCACCTTCCGGATCGGCAAGGACTGAGCAAGCATTGCCCCAAATCCGGGATTCGGCCCGTGCCCTTGACTTCAGACGGCAATTGTCCGATAAAGGGAAAACCATGAAGAAGTTTTCCGCCTTGCTCGCTCTCTTGCTCCTTGGGGCAGGCACCCTCGCGGCCGAGATCGAGAACGAGGGAGTATTCGGGGCCGCCTTTGTGGGCGTCTCCACCGACGCTTCCCACAGGATCGTCAACCAGGTAGGCCCGCTCGCCGATTTCGCGGTTCCCAAGGCACTCGCCGCCCGGGCCGAGAAGAGAACCCTTCAGGAGGGTGAATCCTCACCGCTGAAGGCCGACCTCGTCCTCGACGACGGGACGGTGACCAACCTTTCTCCCGCGGAGGTCTCCTGGACCGCGCCGGGAGATGCCGTAGCGATCGAGAACCACCTCGCCACCGCGGTCAAGGTATCCGGCAGAATGAGCGTATCCCTTCAGGCAAGCGCCCACGGGATGAGCGCAACCTTATTCATCCGGCTCAAGCCCGGGGAGGACCCGTCCGCGGCAACCGCCGGACTGCCCCCCGCCCTTTCCGGTTCGGCCGACCTTGGCCAGGGAGGCTGGCTGCATTCGCCCTGGTTCGGGAATTTCTTCCGGGGCAACGAAAACTGGCTCCATCACGGCAGCCACGGCTGGCTCTTCACGGTTCCCGGGCAGGGCAATTCCATGTGGATGTGGAACCCCCGCCAGCGCTGGCTGTGGACCTCCCCCTCGATCTATCCGCACCTGTACCGCAACAAGGATGGGTCCTGGCTCTATTTCGTGGCCTACGGGCCGTCCCTCCGGTTCTACTACAACCAGACGACCAACGCCTACGAGCAAGCCCTCCCCTGAGCCGGGAACGGTTGCAGACATCCCCCTCCCGCTTGACTGAGCCGGGCCCGGTTGCTTGGGTGGGGAGATGAAGTTTCCCGCCCTTTTCCCCTCCGGTCTGTTGACAGGCGCAACGGCCCTGCTCCTTCTTTCACCGGCTCACTCGCCGGCCAAACAAGGGCCCGGAGAAGACCCATCCATCGTCCGGGTCTTCCTTTTCGCGGGACAGTCGAACATGGTCGGGTCCGACTCCAAGGCCCGGGACGTCAGTCGATTCCCCCGCTACCTGGGGTTGGATAAAGCCCAGCCGGGCATCCGCTTCTCCTACTGCATCGGGCGGCAAAACAAAATGCGCTCGGACGGCTGGACCGATCTGCAGCCCGTAAACGGGGTCATCGGGCCCGAGCTGAGCTTTGCCCGCAAGGTCTCCGAGGCCACCCGGTCCCCCATTGCCGTCATCAAGTGCGCCGCGGGGGGAACCCACCTTGGCGGAGACTGGAACCCGGACGACCCCATGGGCTTCAAGATGTATCCTCTGGCCAGGGAACTGGTCGAGTCCTCCCTCGCCGATCTGACCCGACGGAAGATCAGGTACCGCATCGAGGGCTTCATGTGGCACCAGGGGGAAAACGACATGTTCAACGAGGCCTACATGGCCAACTACGGGAAGAACCTGAAGAACTTCATCGCCCGCTGGCGAGCCGACCTCGAGCTTCCCCGTCTCCGGTTCTACCTGGGCGAGCTTTGCACCAAGACCATCTGGGGCATGGACCTGCGCCCGAGAATGTACGCCATCAGTCAGGGCCAGAAGGAAGTGGCCCGGGCCGACCCGCTGGTCGATTACGTCCCCACCTCCCACGTCGGGGTGGAGATAGGCAACCCCGTCGGCCTGCACTATCATTACGGTACGCTCGGGCAACTCCAGCACGGGGAAAACTACGCCGACGCCTACCTCCGCTCCATAGGGAAACTACCGGGCGCCAAACGCGCTCTGCGTAAATGGCCCTATGAGAAGGGTGAAAAGGTAAGCCTCTTCGTCCTGGCCGGGCACCGCAACATGGAGGGGGAACGGGCCTTCGTGGAGGACTTGGAAAAAATGGACGGGCGCTCGGGCCTGCTCGGGGACGACCCCTCGATCGCCTACAAGTATTCGCTTGGCGGCGGATACGGGATCTCCGAGGGATGGGAACCCTTCGGGATTCCCGACTACTACGGGACCTTCGGACCCGAGCTCAGTTTCGTCCATGCCCTCAAAGCCGAAGGCAAGACCAACCTGGCCGTCGCGAAGTATACCCACAGCGGATCCCAGATCATAGACTGGACGCCCGAGGGAAGCATGGCCAAGGACCGTCACCTCTATCCCGGTTTCATCTCCTTCGTCAAGCAATCGGTAGCCGAGCTCAAGGCCAAGGGGAACGGGGTCGAACTGGCGGGGATCTTTTATCACGTCGGGGAAAACGACATGTCCTTTCACCCCTACCGCCGGGATGCGGCCAAGCGCATCGGGGACATGATCGCCCAAAGCCGCAGGGACCTCGGGATGCCCGGTCTGAAATGGTACGTCAGCCAGCAGCCCCCGACCGACGTCGAGAAGCTCAACAAGCTGGACGTGATGAGCGAGGTGGGTGAGCTCGCCCAATCCGACCCGTCGACCGTTCACGTCAAGGCCGTCGACTTGCCTCCACAGGAAAAGAGGCTGGTCATCCGGGCCGATGGGATCGTTGCCCTGGGGGAACGGATAGCCCAGGCCTACCTAGGGAAGAAATAGGGGGTCAAAAGCGGGAAAGCGGAAGCCTTTAGGGATAAAAAAACTGCGGATTCGCGACCCAGCGCGAACCCGTGCCCCATCCCGGACCCTTTGAAGTTTTACTCGGAGGCGTTGCCTTCGCCGTGCTCGTGTTCGCCTTCCTTGCAGCATTCGCCGCTATCGGAACAGCACTCGGCTTCGGCCGAGCCACCACAGGAAGCAAAAAGCCCCAAGGAAAGAATTCCAAGAATAGAGAGTAAGTATTTTATAATGTTCATATCTAAGCCTCTTATTCTGCCTTCCTTTCCCTTTCTATGCAAATTAAAAAAGTCATGGATTTGCATAACCCGAAAGGGCGCGCTTAATTAGTTTTGTTGCCATATTACCCCTTTTTGTGAATTTGGTTTAATAATTCGTTGGCCCCCTTGCCCGTCAAACGGCAAGGGGGTTTTTTGCGGCCTCCCAAGACCGCCCGCTCCCCCTTGACTGCCGAGGGCCCAGGCGCTTGGCTTTCAGGGTGAACCAACCGAGATCATCCAGAAACGGCCAACCCGGGAGCGAAACCCGATGACGACCGCATCGGAGGGAACCCTGGTCTTTCTCGACCATGCCTTTCTCGCGGCCCATACCGCCCTTATCTTCTTCAACCTATTCGGCTGGGCCTGGAAAAGGACCCTTCGCCTGAATCTTCTGAGCATTGGCCTGACGGCAGCTTCCTGGATCGTCTTCGCTCCCTGGTACGGGCTGGGGTATTGCCCCTGCACCGACTGGCACTGGCAGGTCAAGGAGGCCCTCGGGCAAACCGGCCTGCCCGACAACTACCTGACCTACCTATTCGAGACCTGGACGGGGGCCGTGGTCAGCGACGCCTTCGCCGCCAAGCTGGCCTGGGGGGCCCTCGTTCCCGCCTTGGCCCTTTCCCTCTTTCTCAATTTCAGAAAAAAGGCGGAGGGAGAGAAGGACTAGGGCACGAGGGCCCGCTCGCTGACCATCTCTCCATTCCGGTAGGTGGTGCGGTACCATTCCGAGCCATCCTTCCCATAGGTAATCCAGAGGCCGTCCGGCTTGCCGTCGCGGTAGGTGATCCTCTCCTTGGGAACACCCTCCCTGGTCCATCTGAGGAAGAGCCCGTCCATCTTGTCGTCGGTGTAGTTGCCTTCCGATTCCTTGACCCCGTTGGGGTGCCAGAAGACGAAGGGCCCGTTCTTGCTTCCATCAAGGTAGTGGGTCTCCATCTCCTTTTCCCCGCCCTCGCCCCAGCGGACGTAACGGCCCGTCCGCCTGCCTTCGTGATAGTTGCCCGCGGAGGCCTTCGCACCATCCTCGCGCCAGGTCCGGTAGGGTCCGTCCTCCCTGCCATAGCGGATACGGACGAGGGACTTGACCCTGCCGTCCGAGTGGCTCTCCCTTTTCCAGCCGCTGAAGGGCATGGGCTCACCCGGGAGATAGAGAAGACCGCCTCCCGCAACCTCTCTTTTCTCGATCTCTTCCTTATCCACCGCTATGGCCAGGATCCTTTCCAGGTCCTCCGGCTCGTCGGGATCGGCGTCCTCGAGGGACAGGGAAACCTTGTAGACGGGGAATTGCTCGCGAAGCTCGCCGGCGGCTTCCGGGACGGAGATCCGCGGGTCGCCGGCATCCCCCCGCCCGTCATCCAGACTCAGGTTCACTTCACACCCCGCGCAAAGGAGGGCAAGGATCAGGCTAACCGGCAAATTCTTCACGCACTTCCCATAAGAGAGCCCACTATCCTTGGCAAGTTAGATAGGGAGACGTCGCCCGAATTCAGCACGGGACGCGAACCATGCGCAGGGAGGTTCTTCGATTCCAGTGATCCCAAAGCAGGCGGGCTTCGTTATCTCAGCTGTCATCCGCAAGATAAACCAAACAAATTACGAATTATTCAACATGAACCTCAAGAACATAAGTAACCTGTCCTTCTTCCTCGGCTTCGCCTCCATCATCGGCTCCATCGCCATCTGGTTTTTTACCGGCGGAACCGAGCCCGACAGCCAAGCCCATGCCGAACGCTTCGGCATTTTCGTGGGCCTGTGGGCCCCCACTTTCCTCATCTTGTCCAACCGCTGCGACCGCTACGCGGAAAAGCAAGCCGAGTAGTAACCGGGCTCTGCTCCCCAGCCTCTCCCTTAACGGAGCGCGCCCGAGGCGTTTGGCTGGGCGGATAAGGATTTTCTCCCTCCCAGACCAGTCCCCGCCCTTTTCCTCTTTCTGACGTCCTTTGCCTGAGGCAAGGAGATCAAGACGGTCAACTGGCCCCAGTTCCGGGGGCCCTCCGCCTCGGGCATTGCTAAAGGCTTCGAGACTCCGCTCACCTGGAACGTCCCGGAGTCGGAAAACCTCAAATAGAAAACCATCATCCCGGGGCTCGGCCATTCCTGTCCCGTGGTCTGGAAAGACCGGGTCTTTCTCACCACCGCGATCAGCGACAAGGAGAAGGACAGCCTGAAGATCGGGATTTATCACGAGATCGCGCCGGTCGAGAAGGACGGCCCTCATGCCTGGGTGCTCTACTGCATCGACAAGGCCACCGGGAAGATCATCTGGGAGCGCGTCTGCCACAAGGGGGTGCCCAAGGACAAGCGCCACACCAAGTCCTCCCACGCCAACTGTACGCCCGCCACCGACGGCAAGCGGATCGTTTCCTTCCTCGGCTCGGAAGGGCTCTATTGCCATGACTTCAACGGCACTCTCCTTTGGAAGAGGGACTTCGGGATACTCGACGCCGCCTTCTTCCGGGTACCCCGCGCCCAATGGGGCTTCGCCAGTTCGCCCGTCATACACGAGGGGGTGGTCCTCGTGCAGTGCGACGTCCTGAAGAATTCCTTTCTCGCCGCCCTCGATCTGGAGACGGGCAAGACCCTCTGGAAGACAACCCGCAACGACCTACCTGCCTGGAGCAGCCCGTCGGTATCCCCCGAGGGGGACGCCACCCAGGTGGTGGTCAACGGCTTCCGCCACATCGGGGGCTACGACTTCCCCACCGGAAAGGAGCTTTGGCGCTTCCGCGGGGGCGGGGACATTCCCATGCCTACCCCCGTCACCGGTCACGGGGTCGCTTTCATCACGAACGCCCACGTACGGCTGGCCCCCATCTACGCCATCAGGCTCGACTCTCGGGGGGACGTCTCCCTCCCTCCCGGCAAGTCGTCCAGCAAGCAAGTTCCCTGGAGCGTTAACCGCGGAGGGGCCTAGATGCAGACCCCTCTCCTCTACGGCGACTACTTCTACAACTGCCGGGACAACGGAGTTCTGGCCTGCTTCAAGGCCAAGAGCGGAAAACTGGTTTTCCAGGCCCGGCTCGGGCCGGGACTTGGCGGGTTCTGCGGATCCCCGGTGGTCTCGGGGGAAAAATCTACTACGTGAGCGAAATCGGTGACGTCGTGGTGATCAAGGCGGGGGCTCCCGAGCTTGAGGTTCTCGCCAGAAACCCGCTGGGGGAGACCTGTCTCTCCACCCCCGCCATCTCGGGGGGGGATGTTCTTCCGTACCCGTTCCCACCTCGTGGCCCTCTCGGGCGGCTGACGCGCCTCAAGTCAGGAAACTGCAGCAATAGTCGGTGATTTCCGAAACCTTCAGCTCGAAGCTGGAATTGGCGGGCACCTCGAAATCGTCTCCGCCCTGGAAACTTTGCCACTGGCCACCGGGCAGGAGCACTTCCAGTTCGCCGGAAAGGATTTCCATCAATTCCTTTTCCTGAGTATTGAATGCATACTCCCCCGGCAGCATGATCCCAAGTGTCTTTTTCGAGCCATCGGAAAAGACCACGGTCCGGCTCGAGACCTTTCCGTCGAAATAGACGTTTGCGTTTTTGATTACCGATACCTGATCGAATTTATCCATGACTGATTGGTTGTTTTGATTCGAGCCTGCCCGGCCCGAGTTCCGTAAGGTTCCCCGAACTAGGCATAGCTTGCCCGGCGGTCAAGACAAGAGAACCTCCGTTCCCTTAACGGGTAGAGCAGGAAGGCTCAATTTCCCTTGCCCAGCCAGAGGGCCGCCCGGCGCACCATCCCGTGCAGGGCCTTGGTCGATTCCGGGTGGGGACTGATGCAAAGCACCCTCCCCTTCCCCAGGCTGCCCGACAAGATGGCGGGCGTATCGATCATGGCCCCCACGCGGGCCCCGTTCTCGGCCAACTCGGTCCGGAAATGGGCCAGGGCCTGGAAATCCTCGATTGCATCGTCCTGTGCGGGAGCGAAGATGGGCCCATTGGCATAGCGCACGTCGACCTGCTCGGGGTAGTCCCCCAAAATCAGGCGACCTTTCTCGGTCAGCTCCATCTTGACCGTCCCCCGGCCTCGCCTCCAGTGCCCGTTGCGGGTATCCACCGTCCGCCCGTCGACGATCTTGAGGGACCAATCGTAGTTGCGGGCGGCCAGGTAGCTCCCGGCGCATACCCCCAGGTAGCCGCCTCCCTCCTCGACGAAGCGGCGTACGTTTTCCCGGCCCGTCTTTTCGAGGGCCGCCGCCTGCCTGCTTCCGCTTCCTCCGGGAAAGACAACGAGGTCGAAACGGGAAAGCTGGCCGGCCCGGATTTCCGGGGGCCCGATCCTGCGGACGAGGGTTTTCCCCATGGGGGCAAGCACGACTTCCAAGCTACGGGCGGAAGTGCGGCCCGTCCCGCCCGCATCGTAGATGGCGATGCGCAGGGGACCGGACCCATCGGCTTTGGAGGGAGCGAGGGGCGGGACGTCCTTACCGCTCATGCCGAGCCTGCCGAGGATGGCATGGACCATCAGGCGATGCTGACGGATACGCAGGGAAAGCGGCTGGTCCTTGACCGTGGTTTCAAGGATCATGGAAACCGCTCCCAATCTCTCGTGGGCGGCCCGGGCCAAGCTTCCGTTGACCGGGTAGCGCAAGCGGACCAGTTTCTTCCTCGGGTCCTCGATCGTCCGGTTGACCGCCTGCAGGGCATCCGCGACCGCCTCGTCCATGCCTTCCCCCTTGGTCGGGATGATGGACGAGCCGACCGACTTGCGGTTGATCTGGTGAAAGTCCGAGCCCTCGTGCAGGTCGAGGACCCAGTCGGGCTCAAAACGTTTCACGAGGGTCCAGATCGCACGGGCCAAATCCCCCCGGGCATCATTCTTTTCACCGGTCTTGGGAAAATTCCTGTTCAGGTCGCGCAACTCGCCGGGCGAATTGGGCACGTAACGGATACCTGCATCGAGCCCGGTTGCGTTGGCCCGGGGCAGGACCACCAGCTTGCCCCGATCGATGGGCCAGTGCATGATCTGTCCCGCCGCCCGGGAACCCGCAGGCTCATTCCCGTGCATCCCACCCAAGATCAGGACCACGGGACCGGGCTTGCCGCTCTCCAGCACGCGCCAGGAAGTCTCGCGGGGAGTACCCTTGAGGAGCAGGCCGCCCTTTTCGGCCACCCCGGACGATGACCAGCTTGGCAGGAAGGAGCAGGCCAGAACGAGGATGGGAAGGCTCAAGGGACGCGGGAACATCGGCATGCATCCTAGCAAGCGAACGCGCCACGGCAATGCCCAACCTCGGGCCCATTTGACCATGGCCCGGAGACGCGCTTTATTGATTCACACTGACAAATACCCGAACCATGAACGAGAACTCCATCCTCTGCATCTTTCCCTACGACTATCAGGGACAATGGGTCTTCGACGATCCCGAGGTGGGACTGGTACGCGAACCCTTCGTGAGCGGGGCGGACGTCATCATCGACGTAATGGTCAAAGCCCTCGAGAACCCGGCGGATGGATTTACCCTGCTCTTCTCCACCCAACCGTTTCCCGGTTTCCAGCTCGAACTCGACTGGCTCAGGCCGGAGCTCGGTGGAAACTGGTACCTCAGCAAGTCACTGGACAAGGAAGGGTGGCTCTGCCCGGCACTCTTCAAGTATTTCGAATCCGCCCCGCCTAAGATTTTCGCCCAGTTCAAGGAAGGAAAGAAGAGCTAGGCTCCCCTCTCCTCTTCTTGACTCGACTTGGGGGCAGGCGCTTAATGGTGGGCATGAAAGACCGTCTTTGGTTCTGGCTGGCAAACATCCTTTTCGCCGGTTGCTCGGGAGGAGACGAGTCCGGCGGGCCGGCCAAGCTCGACCTGGAATACCCGGAACCCCTCGCCGGCATCATCGACAAGGCGGTCGACGTCGACGAACTCGACGACAGCCAGCTCAAGGATGATTTCTTTTCCTATTCGCTCTACGAACCCAACGATAAGACCCCTGATTCGGGATGGATCAAGAGGATCTTCCGGGGCAAGGTTACCCTTCTCGCCGAGGTCGAGGACGGGACCTTGAACGGAACCTCCATCCTCTTCGATGAAGACGGTTCGAAATCTTCGGAATCTACCTACCTGCGGGGAGTCCTTCACGGCCCCCATGCCGAGTTCCTCCCCGATGGAGGCAAGATTCTCGAGGGAGCCTACCGGGCAGGCAAGGAACAAGGCCCTTGGCGCTACTGGCGGGACGACGGCACCCTCGAACGGGACGCAAGCTACGACAACGGCGAGCAAGTCGGTTCCTTCACCAAGTACCATCCGAACGGAAGCAAGGCCATGGAAGGCAATATGAACGGCCCCATCACCAAATGGTTCGACGACAACAAAACCCAGGCCAAGGGGACCTTCCTAAACGGCAAGCTTCACGGCTCTTACACCGAATGGAACAGGGGGGGAACCAGGCAGCTCGATGCGACCTACGAAGAGGGAAATCTCCACGGGCCCTACGCGAGATGGTTCGACGCCACCCACAAGTCCGTGGAGGGCGTCTACAAAGATGACAAGCAGGATGGGGTATGGACCCATTATCATCCCCCCAGCAAGGGCGGATCCCCTCGAATAATCCACACTTTCGATAACGGGAAAACCGTAAAAAGAGAGGTGCTCCCTTAGCAAAACCGGTCCGGCCTTCAGCCCTTGATGCAGAAGAGGTGCCGCACACCACGCACGAAAAGCCGTCCGCCCGAAAAGGCGGGGGTTGCGAAGGTATCCTCCCCGACCTCGTTCTCCGCCACCACCTTGAACTCGGGGCCCGGCTTGACCACCGACATGATCCCCCGGTCGGAAAGAAAATAAACCAAGCCGTTGGCCTTTAGCAGGGAGGCGCTGTGCCCGCCCTTGAGGCGCTCCATCCAGAGGCGCTCGCCGGTCTTCGCGACGAAGCAACTGGCCACCCCGTTGTCCGCCACCACCACGAAGTAGGGACCGATCGCGACCGGACTGGGAACGTAGGAACATCCCTTGGTCGTTTCCCAAACCACGTGGGTCTTGGTCACGTTCCCCGACCCATCCGGCCGAATGGCCTGCATGAAGCGCTTGGGAAAGCCACAGGTCATGAAGAGCAGATCGCCGTTGTAGACGAGAGAAGCGACGTATTGCTCGGTCGGGCCGTCGCTTATCCAATGCTGTTTTCCGGTATCCGGATCGTAACTGGCCACGCACAGGCTGCCCGAGAGAATGAGCTGGTTGCGACCACCGATGGTGCGGATGAGCGGGGTGCAATAGCTGCGCGTGTTGTTGGGCCGGTCGGTCTTCCAAATCGTCATGCCCGTTTTCTTGTCCAGAGCGACCAAGTAACCCGGGCCATCGTGATCGCCGTTCACAATCACCTTGTCCTTCCAGAGAACCGGAGATGAGCAATACCCGTGCTTGCTTGAGAAGACTCCCGGGCGGACTTCCCAGAGCTTCTTGCCATCCAAGTCGTAGGCGGCCACGAACATCTTGTCCCGGTCGAGAAAGCTCAGGTAAATGCGTTCGCCATCCGAGGACGGCGTGCTGGAAGCCCGGCTGTTCAAGCGATGGACTCCCTCGAAAGGAGATTTCAAAACCACCTTGCTCCAGAGCTTTTTTCCCGTCGCACGGTCCAGGCAAATCAAATCCCTGGTCTGTTCTTCCTCCATCGCGGTGACGAGGTAGACCCGGTCGCCCAAGATAATGGGCGAGGCATGCCCCTTGCCCGGTACGGGAACCTTCCAGACCAAGTTCTCGGGCAAGCTCCATTTCACCGGAGCATGCGGCTCGTTTACCGTCCCGTCACCCAAAGCTCCGCGCCAGGCAGGCCAGTCGGCCGCCCATGCCGTACCATGCAAAAAGAACGCCGCCACGATCGGAAAAAGAAACTTCTTCATTCCGTCAAGTTGAAGGTTCGGGAAGGGTTGGCGAGCCAAAAGCCATCAGCGGGCCCTTTTACCCCTCGGAAGCTTTGCGACCCATCAGGTTCGCAACCCCGGAGAAGGAGGCGGGGCGCTGAGCGATGGACTGCAGCAGAGAGTCGGGACTGCCCACGAAGGTGATGCCCCGCTTCGCCCGGCTGACCGCAACGTAAAGAAGCTCGCGGCTCAGAAGACGGGATCCCTCGGGAGGAAGCACGATGAGGACCTCCCCATATTCCGAGCCCTGGCTGCGATGAATGGAGAGGGCGAAGGCAGGGGAATGGCCGGGTAAACGTGAAAGGGCGACTTCCCTCATTCCATCCTCGCCCGGGAAATGAGCGCGCTTGCCCACAATGACCCCATCGTCCCCATTGAAAAGCCGAACGGAGTAATCGTTGACGCCCACCACGATGGGCAGGGGCCGGGTATCTCCGCCGGGGAGAAGGGAGCGCGCGAAATGGTTCCAGTCGTCCACCCCGTGGCGACCCTGGTTGTGGGCGCAGAGGATACGGAAGTCGGCCAGGGCGGAGAGGGCTTCGACTGGCCCGGTTGCCTGAGCCAAGCCGGAGAAACCATCTTGCGCGACGGAGCGGACGGACTCTTCGTCGAGAGACTCGTAAAAGCGGATGAACCCGTCCCCGCCGCCCCTTGCGATAGCGAGAACCTCCTCGCCGTCGCCATCCCGGACGGCGTCGCAGAGGGCCCCCAAAGCGGTGGCGGCCGGGCTACCCTCCCGGCGGTGCGAGAGGGCAAGCGAAACCAGGCTGCCGGCCAGGCGATCGGTCTGGTCCGCATCCCCGGCCACTGAGGAATAGCCGGCAAGGGCCGGCAACTCGGCGGAGGGGAAGCGGTTGGGTACGGACGATCGGGCCAACCCGCTGAAGACCGCTCCACCTTGGACGGGGGCCAACTGATCGGGATCCCCCACGAGGATCAGCTTGGCCTCGTCTCGCAAGGCCGAGCAGAGCTTGGCCATAAGGGGGAGGTCGACCATGGAAGCCTCGTCCACAACCACCACGTCGTGAGGAAGAGGGTTGCGGGACGAGCGCCTGAAATCGATCGATCCGGCCTGCGGCCCGAGCAAACGGTGGAGGGTGGAAGAATGGGAGCAATCGACGAGCGATGCCCGCAGGTCGTCCGGCAGGTCGAGGTCCTCCATAGTCGCGAGGACCGACTCGCGCATGCGGAAGGCGGCCTTTCCGGTGGGGGCGGCGAGTGCGATGCGGATGGACGGATCGGCCTGCAGAAGCGCGGCCAGCACGACCACAATGGTCCGGGTCTTGCCCGTCCCGGGCCCCCCGGTAAGCAGAAGCAGGTCCCGCCGCAGGGCGGCCCCCACGGCCAGGCCCTGATACTCATCCACCTGAGGAGCGAGGGACTGAGTGAAGAAATCCAGGCTGGAAGCGGAGGGATCGAGGGGCATCTTGGCCAGTCGCCCGGCGAGAGCCCCGGCGACCTCGCTTTCATACTCGAAATAGCGACGGAAATAGAGTCGGCCGTCCGAGGTCAGGACGAGGGGAAGGTCATCCTCCTCGCCCCCGATGCAACGGAAAGAAAGTGGGGCTTCGCCGAGGTCGCCGACCTCCCCGGGTTCGAGGTGACTCCCACCCGACCCGGTCCTCCGGGCAAGGCGGTCGACCACCCCCCCGAGAATCTTTTCATCCTCCGGGCTTTCCCTCTTCCCGAAGAAGGAGGACAAGGCCCGGCCGAGCTCGCGCAGTTCCCGGTTTTCCTCTTCTTGCTCCTCTTTGTTCATCATGACCGAGCCAAATGGTTCTCGAGGGCCTCGACCACGCCCAGGTCGGGCAGGTCGTAAAAGATGCCGCTCTGCGAGCCCGTCTTCATGCCGCGGGTAAAGAGATAGTAGACGCCCCCGAAATGCTCCCCGTAGGAGTAGCCCGCAAGACGACTGCGGAGGAAGCGGTGGGTCGCCACGACGTAAAGGTGATACTGGAGGACGTAGTGGTGGTCGAGCATCTCCCGCTCCAGTTCATCAGGACCGAAACCGTCGGGACTCCCGCTCAGCCTGTTCGATTTCCAGTCCAGGACGTAGTAGGCCCCACCCGCCCGGAACACCAAGTCGACGAGGCCCTTGAGATAGCCCGCCTGCTCGATCCGGTGACGCTCGCTCCGGTCGACCCCCTCGAGGTATCGCCTGAGCAGGCAGCCCTCGGGAAGGTCTGAAGCCAACCCGGGCAGGAACCCGGGCCCGACCGGAAAGTGAAACTCCATCTCCTCCATCCTGTCGGACCGGCCGACCGATCCGACCGAGAGGCCCGGCTTGAGCTCCGTGGCCATGACCTGCTCGACCATCCCGAGCACGGCGCCGGTCCATTCATCGGGATCGAACTGGTGGTCCTCCAGTTTTCGAGCAATCAGTTGCTCCCATGAGGCGGGATCGGTGAACTCGAGATGCTCGAAGACGTCGTGCATGAGGTTGCCCGCATGGGCCCCCGCCGGAAAGTCGAAGATGGGAGGCTCGTCGCGGTCCTCTCCGGCTTGATCTTCCCGACCCGCTTCCTCGGGTTGTCCATCGTAGTCGCGCCCATCGAAATCGACCTGCTTGGTCAGCCCACTGAAGGAAGAGACGATGCTTCCTCCCGGTAGTTGCCGGCCCCGCGCCCATGTTTGGGCCCGCAAGCCCGCGGGATCCGTCTCCCCCTCGGGATCACCCACCCAGTCCCGGTCAGTCTGGGATTGCCCGGGCGAAAACGAGCGGGCCTCGACCTGATTGTTCAGGGAATGGTCCGTGATCCACGACTCGACCCCATCCAGCACCCCGTTCCCGGGGGACGGCTCGTGGCCCTCCCCGACCGCCCAGGAGCGCATCATCCTGACCTGGGCGGGAAGCCTCGCTTTCTCGGAGATACTGATCGGGGCATGATAGAGGTAGCACCTCGATGCCGATCGGGTAAGGCCGACGTAGAGAACCCGTGCATCCTCCTGCCCGTCCTCAAGCTTGCCCTTCTCGAGGGCTTCCTCGGTAGCCGACTCGTACAGGTCGACCACCACCGTCCCGTCTTCGCGGTGGTACTTGAAGTGCTTGTCCTTGATCGTGGTGGTGAAGGAAAGGGAAGGCAGAAAGACAATGGGATACTCCAGCCCCTTGGACTTGTGTACGGTGAGGATCCTAATGGCCTCCGACTCGGACTCCAGGCGGAGCTGATACTCTTCACCGGAAAGATCCCTGTCCTCGATGCGGGCCCTCAGCCAGACCACCACCGAGGAAGGCGAGAGTGGGTTGACCGAGGTCGCCTGGTGAAGCACCTCGGCCAAGTGAAGGAAATTGGTCACCCGGCGCTCGCCATCCGGTCTCGCGAGGTTATTCGGGATGGCCTTGGCCTCCTGGAAAAGCCGGCGCAGGGCCACGTAGACCCCCTCCTTTCTCCATGTCAGGTGGCATTCCCGGAAAAAACCCACCCAGTGATCCCATTCCCCCGGGTCCTCCTGCCAAGCCTGAAAATCCTCGCTCGTGCGGCCAAGCAGACCGGTGGCGAGAGCCCGCCTGATAGCGGGCTCACGATGGCAGTCGACGAGACCCTCCAGAACCCAGAGCAACTCCTTGGCCTCGTCCGATTCGAACAGGCTGACGTCGGAGAAAACCACCGAAGGCAAGCCACGGGTACGGAAATATTCCCAAGTCTCACGGGCCTCCCAGTTGCCCCGGACCAAGACTGCGACGTCACGGGGACGAACCCTCTGCCCGCCGATCTCCCCCTCCGCGAGCAGGCGATGAATCTCATTCGCCACGTCCACCCGAATGGCCTGCCGGGCGGCGGGCTTGCCCGGTGGCTTGGGGCCCGTCGATTCCAGTTCCCGGATCACCAGGGGAGGAAGAATTCCTCCATTCTCCGCGTAGGTCTTTTGGCCATCGGCCGGTCCACCCCGGTTGGGCCGAACCTCGCTGAAGGGAAGATCGGGGTGAAGGAAGGGTTCCTCCGATTTCGAGAAGAAGGCATTGACCCCCTCCACCAGGGGGGTGACGGTCCGGTAGTTGGTATCGAGCGAGTACTTGACCGCCTTGGTTTGCCTGGCGAAGGCGAAGTAGGCCTCGAGGTCGGCTCCGCGAAAGCGGTAGATCGACTGCTTGGGATCCCCGATCAGGTAGAGCCAGTGCTCTCCGGTATTGCCGAACAATTCGCGGAAGATCTCGAACTGGAGAGGGTCGGTGTCCTGAAACTCGTCGATCAGGGCGGCCCCGAAGGACTGCCTCAGTCCTCTGCGCAGGGCGTCACCCGCCGGCTCCGGGCTGACCACCGCCCTGGCCGTCAGGCTGAGCAGATCCCCGAATGAGAGCACCCCCCTGTCCCTTTTCCATTTCTCCACCTTGTCCTCCAGGTAGCGTGAACAATCGGCCCGCACGGCACGGCCGAAACGCTCAAGGCAGGACCAGAATTCCTCCGCCCGTAGGGCAAAAACCGGCTTCTCCCTCTCACGGTGATCCTTCAGGGGCCTCAGCTTGGAGGCCCGCATATACTCCAGAATTTCAAGTCCCATCGGCGAGACCTCGCCCTGCCCGAGTACCCGGTCGAGGATTTCCGCGAACCGTTCCCGGTTCTTATGGGCCGTATCCTTGTAAACGCAGTTGGTCACGTAATGGGAGTACTCCTCCTTATCCTCGGCCCAGGCCCGGGCGAGGGCATCGAAGCTTCCCTCCAGCGAGGAGCGGGCCGTATCGAAGTCGTCCCCCGGCTCGAAGGCCAGAAAACACTCGTGGGGAAGCCCATTGAAGAAACGGGCCAGTTCATCGGGCTTGATCTTCCTCGTGGAAGCGGCGGCGCAGATGAGCGGAGGGGCCCCCGAAAAACGCTCCCGCCAATATTCCCGCGTCCCCTCGAGGGCCAGGCCGGCCGCGCCCTGGTCGAGTTCGGCCTCGAAGAGAGTCTCCGTCTCGAAGGAATTTTCCCTGAGCACGTGGTTGCAGAACCCATGGATGGTATTGATGACGGCTTCGTCGAAGCAGGTCACGGCAAGGCTGATCCTGCGGATGCACTCATCGACGGAAACCCCCTCGAGGGAACGCAACCGGGCAATGGTCTCGTCCTCGCCTTCCCTGGCTTCCTCCCGCAGGGCATCGAGCGCCTCCACCAGGAGCGAGCGGATGCGGTCGCGCAGTTCCTCCGTCGCTGCGGTGGTAAAGGTAACGGTCAGGATTCCGGCCACCTCCACGCCCTCCTCCGCGACCAGGCGAAGAAAGATGCGGGCCAGGGCGTAAGTCTTGCCCGTGCCGGCGCTTGCCTCCAGGAGGGTCACGCCCTTGTCGAGCGCGGTGCGGGAGCAATCGAATCCCGGGGGATCGCTCACTCCTCTCCCCCTTCCCCGCTTGCCTCGATAAGGGGTCCGAATATGCAACCCGCCAACTCCGCGAATCCCGGATCTTCGAAAGGCTCCTTCGGGAAGCAAAGACGGTTTGCCGAGTCGTCCGCCTCCCCGAAGCTATGCTCGCTCGAGTACCATTGCCGGCGGGCCGCCTCGATAGCCTTCCCAAGAAATGCATCCTCCTCCGATTCCTCGACCTCCTTCCTTCTCCCAACCTCGAAGGCATGGGAGGAATTGGGAAAGAAGGGCAAGGCTTCCCGCATCCCCCGCCGGTAGAGTTCGACCAACTCGAGGAGGCGGGCATGGGCAAAGTCCGAAGCGAGCGGACGAAGGACAAGGGGCTGAGTGGCCGAGCAAAAGAACTTCGTCTCCACCCCGCCGGCCCCGCGCAAGGCGCTCGCCCACAGGTGGCGGATCCAAGCCCGGACGAAATCCTTCCCCTTGATCTTGTCCACGCAACGATAGAGCGCTTGCCGGCCTTCCACCAAGGGGGCCAGTTCTCCCCGCAGGCGGACCCCGCCAATCGTTCCCTCGAGGGTCTCGGGCTCGCTTTTCTCACCCCTGAGCTCGCTTTCCCAGAGGTCGAGAAAGGCCCGCGCCTCACGCTTGGCATCGTTGAAGCAGACCCGTCCGAGGTTTCCCGGCGGCAGGCTACCCTTGGCCTTCTCGAGGGCCAACAAGTCGACCTTTTCCTCCGTGCCGAGCTCAATCCCGAGCAAACGGTTGGCCAACCCGTAGGAGGCCAGTCCATCCAGCTCGAGGGGTTCGGAATCCGCGGGGAGCGAATCCTCGTCCCAGAGGCTCATGCCGAGGCGACCCCTGAGGAAAGCCTGGGCGGGGCTCTGGAAAAAGCGCACCATGTCGTCGAGCGAAAGATCGGCCAGGGTTTCTTCCGGGTCGGGCATCGCCCCGGACAGGAAAGGCTTGGTTGCGG
>Ga0310343_10000343_pt1:0-7500 | contig 22056 bp, 17 predicted proteins | sample HC15DNA2025_MG_FD_203519 | JGI IMG/M metagenome (GOLD analysis project Ga0310343, IMG submission 203519) | Marine microbial communities from station ALOHA, North Pacific Subtropical Gyre - HC15-DNA-20-25_MG | ecosystem: Environmental > Aquatic > Marine > Oceanic | place: Pacific Ocean...
CCTGGATACAGTTCAGCAAGGCGATTATGACATAGCGCGAGCAGGGTGGATCGGCGATTACATGTATCCCGATACCTTCCTTTTCATGTGGACAACCGGAAATGGAAACAATGAGACAGGTTGGAGCAATACAGAATACGACAAGCTGATCTCGAATTCCTACCTAGAGGCCAATGCGGAAAAGCGGCTTAAGATGCTCTACGATGCGGAAACTATTCTTCTAGAAGAGATGCCTATCGCTCCAATATACTTCTACACACGCAATTACCGGTTGGACACGAGAGTGATTGGGTGGAATCCGAAATTCTTGGATAATCACCCATTCAAGTACGTCTATTTCGAAAATTGACAGGCTAGGCCGTTTGCTTCGTAAATTCGCGAAAGCCACCGAATCTCAACACCACCGACCTCGCCATTGATCCGCTTCCTCCTCATTCGCATACTTCAATCGGTACCAGTTCTACTGGCGATTTACACCATCACATTCGTGATGATAAAGGCGACTCCTGGAAGCCCGTTCGATGATGAACGCAAGGTGCCTCCAGCCGTGCTGGAGAAACAAATGGAGTACTACGGGTATGGGGATTCCCTCCTAAACCAATATTGGAACCTGCTCTACCGCCACGTCACCATCGACTTCCCTCCCATAGCCAGTGTGCCCGGACTTACATCCGGCGATATTATCAGAGAGCACTTTGGAACATCGATCGAGCTCGGCCTTCTAGGGATGGCGCTTGCCTTGCTAATCGGTATTCCCGCTGGAGTGCTAGCCTCCTGGAAAAAGAACTCAGCCTTCGACTACATACCCATGAGCCTATCCATGACAGGGATCTGTCTGCCCACTTTCGTGATCGGGCCTATATTGGCTCTCGTTTTCGCCCTGCAACTGAAATGGACTCCCGTTTCCGGCTGGTTCGGCTGGGAGTACCGCATTCTACCTGCCCTCACCTTGGGCCTATTCTATGCCGCCTATATAGCTCGCATGACTCGGGGAGGCATGCTGGAAGTTCTTAGCTTGGACTACATTCGAACCGCTAGGGCCAAAGGCCTCTCGGGTGCCGCGGTAGTATTAAAGCACGCACTTCGAGGCGGAATCATGCCCGTAGTCTCGTTCCTAGGGCCGGCCATTGCGGGCGTTATTAGCGGGTCATTCGTGGTGGAAACCATATTCCAGGTACCAGGATTGGGAAGGCATTTTGTACAAGCCGCACTCAATCGCGACCATTCACTCATTGTCACGACTGTATTCTTTTACGCGATACTAATCATCGTAGCTAACATAATCGTTGATATTGTGCAGGTCTACTTGAACCCAAAGCTTCGTTACGATTGATGGCCCAGATTCGGCTCAGCCCCAGTAAAAGCAAGCTTCCTTCATCAGATGGTCTCGTCGAACCGAGATCCCTGACGAAAGATGCCTGGCTGCGGCTTTGCAAGAACCGGCTTGCCATGTTCGGCCTCATCTTTTTCACCTGCATCACAATCCTATCATTCCTAGGTCCGCTGTTCTATCAGTACAGTCCTGAAAGTATTTCTCTATCACTTGGCAGCCAACCTCCATTCACGAGCGTCCAATTGATCGAGGTTCGTTTCGACGAGGAAAAGGCTACTCCAGACGAGGTTATCACAACGGATGAATTCGTCGATATCTACGCTAACGATCCTGAGGCGGATCTGTTAAAATTGAGCAGCAAAACGCAAACCAATATAATTGGAATCTATTTCAAGCGGCTCGATCGTTTCCATATTTTGGGTACCGATACAAAGGGTCGTGATACACTCGCTAGGATTATACAAGGGGGGCGCATTTCCCTTGGAGTGGGATTCGTCGCTACAATCGTCGCTATACTGATCGGCGTTACCTATGGATCAATTTCAGGATACATCGGTGGAAAAGTCGACGCCTTTATGATGAGGCTGGTAGACATTCTCTACGCGCTACCTTTTCTCATATTCGTAATTTTGCTCATGATAACCTTTCAGGATTTCGACCATCAATTGATCCTGATTTTCATCGCTATAGGAGCGGTGGAGTGGTTGACGATGGCTCGGATCGTGCGTGGCCAGGTGAACAGCATCAAGAATATGGATTTCGTTGAGGCTGCTCGAGCCAACGGCGTACCAACAGCTTCAATCATAGTTCGACACTTAGCCCCGAATATACTCGGTCCCGTAATCGTCTACGCCACCCTACTGGTTCCCGCTGTCATGCTCCTGGAATCGACCCTCTCTTTCCTCGGCTTGGGTGTCCAGGAACCTAGCGCATCTTGGGGGACATTAATTAAAGATGGGGCTGATCGCATGGCTTCGTACCCGTGGCTCCTCATCGTGCCATCCCTCTTTTTCTCCTTAACCCTTTTCGCCATGAATTTTCTCGGGGATGGATTACGCGATGCTCTTGATGTAAAGTCGTCAAAAGATTAGGTAGCACCGAGTCCCAATAAGAATCGAAACCGATCATGCTGAAAGATTTGAAGCTGTTTCTGGAGCTACTCCACCCTTATCGGTTTCGCGTTCGACTTGCACTCGTTATTGGAGGAATTGCTGGGCTTTGTACAGGAGCAGGGATAACCATTGGAGCCGAAAAACTCTTCGGCATCGTTCTCAATGGCTCTCAGGGAATGCCGCTAGGCTCGGTCATCGCCATCGCCAGCATTTTCCCTATCCTGTTTCTTGTAATCGGTATTTGCACGTTTCTGAGCACCTATCACTTGAACCACGCAGGTTTGAGTGTCATTCGCGATCTGCGTGCCCAACTATTCTCCCACATACAAAGACTGCCCCTCGCATTCTTCCAAACCAAGACGACGGGAGACCTGATTGCCCGGTTAACAGCAGATACTCAGGCGATGCAATACGCCCTCACGATAACCGGGCGCGATCTTGCTATCGCTCCGCTTACATTTCTTGGCGCTGTTAGCATGCTAGCCTACAAAGGCTGTGAGCACGATGGGGTTATTTACATCTACTGTAGTATAGCACTACTTCCCCTCGTTATCTTCCCGGTGAGGAAACTAACCCAGAAACTGGGACAGAAAGCCAGAACGCAGCAAGAGGAGTTAGCTACAGTTACCAATGACCTTTCCCAGAATATTGGAGCCGCCAAAGAAGTCCGGGCCTTCAATCTACAGGACAGGGAAAACAAACGGTTCGCCTTAAGACTATCAGAACTGTTTAGCTCTCAAATGAAGGTCGTCAAATACACCTTCTCCCTTTCGCCGGTAGTGGAAATCATTTCGTCGGTCGGCCTAGCATCGGCCTTCGTTATCGGCTATTACAAAGGGGTTACTGGAGAGGTATTCATCGCCATATTTGCGGCGCTCTATTTTAGCTACGCACCCATAAAACGAATTAGCTATCTTGCTGGAGAATTGAGAAAAGGATCTGAGTCCTTAAAGCGAATACGCGAGATCCTGGCGGAATCGATAGGCATCGAAGAGCCGACCAATCCTGCCGATATCGACAATCTAAGGGGCGAGATCACTTTCCGCAAAGTCTCGTTCGCCTATGGAGAGACGCCCGCTCTTTCGGAAGTTTCTACCGAAATCGAGCCTGGATGCGTTTGCGCTCTAGTAGGACCCAGCGGGGCCGGCAAAAGCACATTCGCCAATCTCGTTCCACGTTTCTACGACGTCGACTCGGGAAGCATCCGCCTGGATGGAGTTGATATCAGGGAGATCGACACCCTCACCCTCCGGGAAAAAATAGCAATCGTCACACAAGATCCCGTTCTTTTCGACGACTCCATAATGGAAAACATTCGCCTGGGAAGGGAATCGGCAACAGACCAAGAAGTTGTGCAAGCCGCCAAGCAAGCCTATGCTAACGATTTTATTGAGCAACAAGAAAATGGATACGAAACCATTGTTGGGGAACGGGGGATACGATTGTCCGGCGGTCAAAAGCAACGAATTGCTATGGCCCGGGCATTTCTCCGCAACGCACCTATCCTTATCCTTGACGAAGCCACTTCGGCCCTCGACTCCGAAAGCGAAAGTATGATTCAAAAAGCTCTTGACCAACTAGTTTTGGGCAAGACCGTCCTCACCATTGCCCATCGATTCAGCTCGATCAAGAACGCATCCAAAATTCTCGTCTTCGATAGCGGCCGCATAATTGACGAGGGCGGCCCCAAGGAACTGTATCATCGGTGTCCTCTGTATCGAAATCTTTACGACCAACAAACATTCTGAAAGGCGTAAACTACACCGGCTCTTGTGAGAGCTACTGCGATTATCGTTTTTACCTGGCCACTAATGAAGTATCGGTACAAGAAACGTGGTTTCTTGGAAATATCTGGGCGTGTTCGAACCTTTGAGCAGGAAAACAGGAAATCCAAATCCTGAAAGAAAGTATGGAAATATACGCTGATGATCTATACTCGGGCTACATTCTAGCCCATCTAAATTCCGAGAACGGGCAAATCAACGAGGCCACGGGCATTGTTAAACAATCCTTGTCGCGCAGGATGCCAACGGGCTTAAGGGACAATTTCGAGAGTCTGAACCAACGACTGGCTGAAAAGGGGTGACTGTTCCACCTTAAACTATCCCGAACGCGAAACTTCTGAATATGCGTTTACCAGATCCGCGGCCTCTCGCTCTATTGTAAATGCCGATTCGATTCGCTCTCGAGCGGATCGCCCCATCGATTCAAGTTTTTGCGGATATTTAGCCATTTGAACAAAGTGGGCCCGGATATCGCTAGCACTATCACAATCCACCAAATAGCCTTCTATGCCATCTCTAACGACAAGCTCGAAACCGCCTGTTCGGCTGGCAATTACCGGAGTGCCGGAGCTCATAGCTTCTAAACACGTTAAGCCAAAGCCCTCGACGCGAGAGACCGAAGCCACAATGGACATGGCGCCGTATAGCGAGGGTAATTCGCCAAAGTCGACTTCGCCTAGCCAAGCGAATCGCTCTGTCAACCCGGCCCTAGCGATTCGGTCTTTCAGTGACCGCTCAAATGGCTCGTGTTTGGGAGTGGTTTTTCCGACTATAACCGCCGTGAAATCAGGAAAACGAGGGAGCGCATCTATCATCGCCTCAATAAACAAGTCCACCCCCTTTTGTGGACGCACGCGACCGAAGATTCCAATGCCTCTTGAGCCAGGTAAATTGAGCCGGGCCCATGCCTGAGCCTTGTTTTCAACAAATGGATACGCCTCTGTATCGATTCCGTGTGGAATGACATAATTCGCAGGCCTGTCCAAAAAACTTCCAGCTCTATCGGATGTTGTAATGATCGCATCCATACGATGGTATAGAAAACGAGTATATCGGCTGTGCTTCCGTTGCGCCGTCGACGTAAAAACCAGCTTCAGCTTTCTCCTGAAAAGCTTCTTTAGAATCAGGCCCCAAAACATTTCAATGTTACGTCGTGCATGATATACGCTAACGCAACCATCTTTCGTTGTCTCTCTAGTCATCCTCAGAAGTTCTCCGAGTCGAACGACCGGAACGTCTCGTTCCACAAACGCCCCTCCCCAAACCACCAAGGGTATCGCTTTCATTTGATGAGGCAAGGTCTGCAACATTGTCGATGTCACTCCTGAAAACCGCCGACCCAAATTAGGGAGAATTAATTTGGGCGATACCTTTTTCTCTTTTTCCTGCATCGAATGAGCGAAGAATTATCGGAAGAATCTCTCTAGCGGCAAGACGCCTTTGGGGCTTCCTTGGACTTGGATTGTTTCCGAATTTCTCGTTGATACCTATATCTAAATATGTTCCTAGGGAATAAAATGGCCATTTAGGGTAGTGAATTTCTAAATTTTCTACTTCTTTCTTGGGACTCGATCGGATCGAAAGAATTTAGTTGAAACTATATCCAGAGACTCGACGCTGTCTCTAAAACTTTAATCAGCCCCCTAATTCGCAATCTAACCCACTATTTGAACCTATGAAAGCCCTTTCCCGCCTTCCATTCCGTCTGCTTTTAGCTCTAACTGCCTGCTCTATCGGTTCCTTGTCGACTTTCGTACAGGCCCAACTTTCCGAAGAAGAAAAGCAAAAACGTATTAAGTTGATCGAAAACCAAGTCAACGAGCAGACCTACGGTTTTCTCGATAAAATGGGCGATCTGGAAAAGGAAACCTTGCAATCGATCGGACCCCAGTTGCAGCGATTCTTCTATCAACTACATATCATTAACGCAAAAAGGCAAGTTGCCCGTAAAGCGGCAGGCGAAAATCCGCAAAAACGGCGGGCCGCAATGAGAACCATCATGGGGGAACTGACCAATCTCTACACTGGCTTGCGGAAAGGGGCCAAAGATGCCCTCAGCAAGAAGGAGCTAAAACAATTCAATAAAGTTTTGAACGAAGTCGCTCCTCAACCAGGGCAAGGAGGTCGTGGTGGACGCGGAGGACGCTAGTTCCAGATCCTCTCAATACTCGTCCCCGCAAGGGCAAACGACCAAATTAGCATCGCCTGCTGATATTGCGACGCGGCATTGCAACCAATCATCCTACGGCGATTGGGTCCTGAAGCTAAAGCGTACTTTACTCTTTGCATTCGTTTTTCGAGAGCTCCACATACCGTTGTGGTGCTACGATTAAGCGTAGCTATTGGGCTATCGCTTTTTTAATAGCGTCTTTGAGAGCGTCAAACAAGACCGACTACAAGATTAGACTATCACTCGCTATCATGAAACAGTCCATTCTATCTACAATTTCAAGCATCCTAGCACTAATTGCCCTCACCTTTATGAATGCGAGTTGCTCAACCGATTCAGACCAGGAAACAGCTCCAAACCTACGCCACGTGGTTCTGTTCAAATTCAAAGACGACGCCTCTCATATCCAAATAAAGGCCATCGAAGAAGCATTCAGAGCTCTACCTGCAAAGATCCCCGGGATTACTCAATTCGAATGGGGAACGGATGTGAGCATAGAAGGCAAAACTCAAGGCTTCACGCATTGTTTCCTCGTAACCTTCCACGACGAAGCGGCTCGAGAGGTTTATCTGCCCCATCCAGAACACAAAGCCTTCGTCGATGTTCTCAAGCCTTCTCTGGACAAGGTAACGGTGGTCGACTTTTTCGCCGCCAACCCTCAAGGGACGGGGGATGTGTATGGCAAACTGCGTCACGTCGTGCTCTTCCAGTTCAAAGAGGGCACGAGCGAGGCCAAGATAAATGAGATAGAAACGAAATTCACTTCGCTGCCAGGCGATATCCCTGAGATCGCCGCCTACGAGTGGGGCACTAATAACAGTCCGGAGGGACTAGCGGATGGCTACAGTCACTGTTTTCTCGTGACCTTCGACGATGAAGCGGGACGAGAAGTCTACTTGCCCCATCCATCGCACACGGAATTCGGTACTCTGGCTCGCCCTAATGTCGAGAAGGTGCTAGTTTTCGATTTTGTATCTAGCGAATAAAACCTGGGTAATTCGTCAGTGCTCCTGAATGAGGTGTGCTACAGAAGGATGCACTTGTGCTACATGACACTTCGCCATAGGCTGGTATAGCTTGATTTTATCATGTTCACGCGAG
>Ga0310343_10000343_pt1:15000-22056 | contig 22056 bp, 17 predicted proteins | sample HC15DNA2025_MG_FD_203519 | JGI IMG/M metagenome (GOLD analysis project Ga0310343, IMG submission 203519) | Marine microbial communities from station ALOHA, North Pacific Subtropical Gyre - HC15-DNA-20-25_MG | ecosystem: Environmental > Aquatic > Marine > Oceanic | place: Pacific...
GTTTTTTAAAAAAAGTTTTTCACCGTTGGATTTCAGTCTACCCGAGACACTGTTGACAGGGCTATGTGAGGACGAAAAACGGGAGGAATGGACCTATTTGGCTCGAATTCGATCGTCTTTAGAATTACTCGAATTAATTATTTTTATTCGCCCTAATTTATCGAAGGTGGACAACGTATCGAAAAACTGGCGATCGATTATGGATTGACTGCTCGCTCCTGCCCATTACGGGCATAGGTGAGCAAAACATAGCTAAACACAGTCGAACAACTGCATCGCCGGTCGCTGATAAGCCGTTGAGCAACATTTCCACCCGACACAGTTAACAACCTCAACTCCCATAGAGCTTTGGAAATAAAAGCAATTAAGCAAATCGTAGACTTGATGAAGAAGTCCGATTTATCGGAATTCGAAGTCGAAGAAGAAAATTTCAAACTCAAAATCAAGCGTGACACCGGTAATGAGGCCCCTGCCCAAATAATCAGCTCGGTCCCCCTCCCAGCAGCAGTTCCGGCCACTCCGGCTGCTCAGCCCGCGAGCGGCCCGACTGAAGTCTCTGGTACGGAGCCCGATACCGACACCTACATTACTTCCCCTATGGTAGGCACGTTCTACAGCTCGCCCTCACCCGAAAGCGACGCGTACGTAAAATCTGGCGACAACGTTTCGAACGATACCATTGTTTGTATCATTGAAGCCATGAAGATAATGAACGAGATACAAGCGGAGCAGAGCGGCTCCATTGCCGAAGTACTCGTCGAGAACGGCCAGCCCGTGGAGTATGGCCAAAAACTGTTTCGTTTGGGCTAAAGTTCCTTGATGCATTTTCGCTGAAACCCGGCAATTGATTGTAATCCTAGCTACGTAGCTCGCGAGCGGCCACTCAAAATAACGAATTTCCCATATGCAAAAAGTACTCATCGCCAATCGCGGCGAAATCGCCTTGCGTATTGTTCGCGCCTGCCGCGAGCTCGGAATCAAGACGCTAGCCGTTTACTCGGAAGCGGATCTGGAATCTCTTCACGTTCAATTAGCTGACGAGGCAATCTGCATAGGGCCCCCCCAAAGCGCCAACAGCTATCTCAAGGCCGATCGTATCATCAGCGCAGCGGAAATCGCGGATGTAGACGCGATTCATCCTGGATATGGCTTTCTAGCGGAAAACGCCGACTTCGCTGAGCAATGCGCGGGCTGCAACATCAAGTTCATCGGCCCCTCCGCTGAATCGATTCGCATGATGGGTGACAAGGCGATCGCCAAGGAAACCGTCAAAAAGGTAGGAGTGCCCGTTTGCGGCGGCAGCGACGGCACAGTCGAAACCGAAGACGAAGCGGTCCAAATTGCAAACGAGATAGGCTATCCAGTGATGATCAAAGCAGTTGCCGGTGGCGGTGGTAAAGGCCTTCGTATCGCCCGCAACGATATTTCCCTCTGCAAGGAATTCATACTCGCCCGCAGCGAGGCCGAAAAGGCATTCGGGAACGGCGAAGTACTCATCGAGAAATACATCGAAAACCCGCGCCACATCGAATTCCAGGTCCTCGCCGACCAACACAGAAACGTCATCCATCTCGGAGAACGCGACTGTTCCATCCAGCGTCGCCACCAGAAGCTAATCGAAGAAGCCCCTTCCCCGTTCGTAAACGATGACCTCCGCAAGCGTATGGGTGAAGCTGCCGTCGCAGCCACTACGGCCGCCAACTACGAGGGCGCCGGTACGATCGAGTTCCTCGTAGACCAAAAAAGCAATTTCTACTTCCTCGAGATGAACACTCGTATCCAGGTAGAGCACCCGGTTACGGAGGAGGTCACAGGTATCGATCTCATAAAGCAGCAGATTCAGATAGCCCGAGGGGAACCTTTAGCCTTTAAACAGGAGGAGGTGCAATACAATTATCACGCCATCGAATGCCGCATCAACGCCGAAGACCCGGCCAACAACTTTACGCCAAGCCCAGGCTGTATCGATCTGTACTACGCTCCTGGAGGCCACGGAGTCCGCGTGGATTCGCACGCCTACGGCGGTTACATTATCCCTCCCTACTACGATAGCATGATCGGCAAGCTCATCACTTACGGCCGGAGCCGAGAAGTCGCCATAGAGCGCATGTACCGGGCATTGAGCGAGTATTTGATTCGGGGGATACATACGACAATTCCCTTGCAGAAAGCGATTATTAGTGATGCCCGCTTTCAAGCCGGAGAGGCAACTACCGCTTTCATGGAAGAGTTTATGGAACATCCTCCCAAGTTCGATTGAGGAAACTCTACTCGAAATCCGAAGTTTTCCACTAAATCGTCTCTTCGCTTGAAACATAAGCGAAATTGACGATTCTTAATAAATAGGATCGACGGGCCAATCTTAGGCCGGATTGCTCGGCGGCCTTAACAAACAAACAGCCGGCCAAGGCATTTCAACCAGTTATAAGCAATGGAAGCACAAGAATCCACAATAGAAACCGGAGACCATCCTGAAGGCTCTCTCGGGCAAATCAAAGTCAACCATACGGTTGTTTCGACCATCGTGAAGATGGCGGCAATTAATGTCTCGGGAGTGCTCGCCGTCGGCGGGAGTTTCGTCGAGAATTTCATCGCCCAGATATCCAGCAAGGAGTCCGACAAAGGGGTGCGCGTATCCGAAGACGAGGCAGGCAATTACGAAATCGAAATCCGCGTTTTTATGGAATACGGCGTCGAGCTGGCGAAAACAGCCGAGACCTTACAAATGATAGTCGCCAAGCAAGTGACGAATATGACGGGCAAGCCAGTCGCCAACGTCGACGTTATTATCGAAGGCGTCAAAATGGCCGAGGACGAAAAGCCTGAAGACAACGATAGCGAAGAGTAATTTAATCCTGGCCTGTCTCGGGCCACATCGATGCCAAAGTATATTCAACAGGCTAACGACTTAGTGGGCAATCTCCCACCCTATGCCATATTAGGGGTCCTCGCCATACTACTACTATTGATAATCGGGCTCCGAAGCATACTGAAAAGCCCGCCATCGCGGCTCATCGCCTTTTCTAGCACCACCGGATCTGTTTTAGTCTCCCGCAAAGCCCTTCAGGATCTCATACGTCAGACCTGTCTCAAGGACGATTGGGTCGAAGCAGCCAGACCCATCGTTAAAATTGCGAGCAAAAAGATCAATACAACCGTTACGCTTCGGATTTCTTCCCCCGAGAATCTAAAGGAAACCACCGAAAGGCTGCAGACTCGAATATCTGAACTACTTCAGAAATCTCTAAGTTTCGATCAAATTGGCCCCATCGAAATCATGGTCACTAGTTTCGGGAAACAGGATGTCGACGAACCTGTAGTTCTGTATCCTGAACCCGACACAAGCTCGGATCTCACAACAACCCTGAGCCCTAAAAAGCCAGAACCGGAGGACTCGGACGAAATGCGAGAAACCGAGCGGGAAACTAAGGCCTAGTAAAATCGGGCCACTTATCCTGGTGACCAAAAGAACTGCAGATCTAGAGGCCACAGCCCCGCTTTCGTTAAGAGAATGCTCATTCTACGGCATCCTAGATACTGAATACGTCTCTCGAACTGACTGGACTCGCAAATACCGCGCCCTCGTAAAGGGAGGAGCGGGAATCATCCAATTACGGGCTAAGAAAGAATCGAGTAAGGCGCGCGAGACACTACTGGTCCGGATACTCGAAATTAGAAACGAGGTAGAAGATGATTCCCAACCCCCGCTCATTCTCAACGACGATCTGGAGCTCTGTCTACGCTATGCGAATGTTGGGCTGCACATTGGCCAAGAAGACACTCCGTCAATTGATGCTAGAAACAGACTTGGCCCGCATCGAATTCTAGGGCTATCCACTCATTCGATACAACAAGCGAGACAAGCGATGGAGTTGCCCGAGGGTATCCTGGACTACTTCGCCGTAGGCCCCGTATTCGCCACTCAGACTAAGCCCAGCTACACTCCAGTGGGACTAGAAATGGTTAGGTGGGTCGATCAGCAAAGCCCAAAGCTGCCGTTTTTCTGTATTGGAGGAATCAATCGAGGGAATCGCAACGAAGTAAGTAAGGCGGGCGGATCGAGAGTTGTCGCTGTATCTGATCCCTTGCTAGCCCAAGACACTTGCGCAGCCGTCGAGGAATATACGCGGTAGAGGACAGAGAGGGGTATCAATCCCCTTTCTTCTTTCGAAACCGCAGACTGGCCCACTCATCCCGTATTTGGCTCTCTCCATTCTCTAGGCATTCGATCTCCTCGAATCGCCTTTGAACCCTATCCGCTTCGGTTGCTAGAATGCCGCTCAGCACTAGCCAACCTCCTCGGGACAAGGAATCCGCTAATAGCTCGGCTTTCTCTTCCAAAACGTCTGCTAAAATATTCGCCAACAAGCAATCAGCCCCTTCTGGTTCCAATCCGCTTTCTAAATCCCCTACAAAGAATCGGACCTCATTCACGTTATTCAAATTGGCATTCTCTTCCGCGATCCTTACCGCGTCCTCGTCGATATCGAATCCCTCGATACACTTGAATCCCAATTTCGCAGCGGATATCCCTAGAATACCCGAACCGCACCCCGCGTCGACCACCCGAACCTTCTCGAGATTCTCACCCACACGCCCTTTGAACTCGATCAATCTTTCGACGCACAATCGAGTCGTAGCATGATTACCGGTCCCGAAAGCCATTCCGGGATCTAGCCATACGGCCTCGTGTTTTACTGGCAATTCGTATTCATTTTTTAGCCACACAGGAGTCCAATGTAATTCTCCGATCGACCAAGGCTGGAAATGCTCCTTGTAACTCTCTTTCCAATCCTCGGCTGCTAGCTCGCTTAAATTCCAATCACCTTGAATTTTCAACCGCTCCCGTAATACCTTCATTCCAGTTTTCGCTTCCGTAGGGTCTTCGAAAACTCCCTGTATCCAGTATCCTTTATCGTCAAAATTTTCATATAAATTCCAATTTTCGAGTCCTTCCGATTCGAAAATCAGGTTCTCGGCAAACTGGAATTCTTCAAACGACAATCTAGCTCTAATTTCATACATCCTATACAATCCCTTTTCAAAAATTGAAGCTTCTCGCTGATTCACCTGGATAGACATCCCAAGATGCGGACTCAAAGTCATTCGACCCAAAGGCTCAACAGAATGGCCAAGCCTCAGCTTCAAGTTCAAGCGAACAAAGCGAGGAGAAGGTACGCTTCAATTCCAGAACTCGTGCTAAAGTTCCGCTCTACCGACCTCGTTCCTAATCGAAGAATCGTTTCGCTTGGTCGAAAAACGTCTTACCTACGGGCTCATCCGCATCACCACAGGCGAGAGCAAATTCCTCGAGTTTCTGTCGTTGTTCGCTATTGAGCGAATTGGGCACTTCGATTTCCACGCGAATCATCTGGTCGCCAATGTAGCCGCCACGCAGACTGGGCATCCCTTTGCCTTTCAGTCGAAAAGTCGTACCCGACTGCGTCCCAACAGGGATTTTAAGACTCGCTTTTCCCGTCAACGTAGGAACTTCGATGGTCCCTCCCAAAGTCGCCAAGGTGAACTTGATAGGAATCTGGCAATACAGGTTTTCTTCCTGACGCTCGAATATATCGTGGTCGGAAACGTGGATAACGATGTAGAGATCACCAGATGGGCCACCACCCACTCCGGCTTCCCCATTGTTGGCGGAACGCAGCTTCGATCCAGTCTCCACTCCTGGAGGAACTTTAACCTTTATTTTGGTTATCTCGTTCACACGCCCCTCTCCTCCGCAGGTCGAGCAGGCCTTTTCCACTTTCTTACCGCTACCATGACAGGCAGAACAGGTTTGGCGAACGGAGAAAAAACCTTTCGATGCAGTTACCTGGCCATGGCCGCCGCAGGTCGGACAGGTCACTACACCTGTACCCGGCTCGGCCCCATTCCCGCCACAGCGACTACACTGAACCGGCTTTCTAAAGGAAATCTCTTTTTCAATGCCCTTAACAGCCTCTTCCAGACTGATTTCCAAGTCATACCTCAAGTCAGAGCCGCGCTGAGCGCTGCCTCTGCCAGATCCACTTCTTCCACCAGAGCCCCCGAAAAATTCTTCGAATATGCCCCCACTAGTGCCCCCGCCTCCGAATACCTCGCTAAAAATGTCGAAAGGGTCATGGAAAGGACCGCCAGCGGAAGGTCCACCACCACTACCGCCGCTGAAGGCCGCATGCCCATAGCGATCATAAGCCGCTCGCTTCTCCTCGTCCTTAAGAACCTCATACGCCTCAGAAACCTTCTTGAAATTCTCCTCAGCCTCCTTGTTACCCGGATTCTTATCCGGGTGATACTTCACGGCCATCTTTCGATAGGCCTTCTTCAGTTCGTCCTGAGTCGCCTCCCGGCTTACTCCTAGCAATTCGTAATAATCCTCTTTCACGATTCCTGGCTTTCTATTTCGCCTTGAAATTCTTCCATAGCTATTCGGAAGCGTCCCCGGACACGATAACTGTCGCTGGACGAATCAATCGACCATGCAGTGAGAAACCTTTGCGTATCAATTGCAGAACGAACCCCGCCTCGAATTCTTCACTCGGCTGAGACTGGACCGCTTCGTGTAGATTATGGTCAAAGACATCGCCTTTACCAGGCTCGATCTCATCAACCCCATTCTCTCCTAACACCGCCTTGAACTGCGACAATACCATCCTAATACCTTCCTCGACAACCTTGGGATCGGAAACCTGCGCCGCGGAGGAAAGCCCCAGAGCCATATTGTCATAGATCGGCAAGATCGATTCCAGCAGGCCCGATACGGCGTACTGCCGCAAGTCGTCCTTTTCTCGAATGACACGGCGCTTATAGGTGTCCAGATCCGCAACTGCACGCAGGTAGTTGTTATAATTGTCATCGGCTTGACTCTTAGCCTTTTCAAGCTGCTCTTCTATGGACAAAACCTTCTCCTCTTCAGGCGCTTCCTCACTGTTTTCCGGCCCTTCCTGCTTCTCCTCGCCCTGCTCGGATTTGGGCACAGCTTCTTCGGAATCAGCCTCCACTTTTACTTCCTCTTCTTTTTCCGCCATATTGGTTTCCAATTTCTTTTAATAGATTACCCAA
>Ga0310343_10000344_pt1 | contig 22055 bp, 25 predicted proteins | sample HC15DNA2025_MG_FD_203519 | JGI IMG/M metagenome (GOLD analysis project Ga0310343, IMG submission 203519) | Marine microbial communities from station ALOHA, North Pacific Subtropical Gyre - HC15-DNA-20-25_MG | ecosystem: Environmental > Aquatic > Marine > Oceanic | place: Pacific Ocean: North...
ATTCCGCAAAGTTATCTGATTGACGAGCACTTCTAACTACCAGAGGGAGGCCGAACCGCAACGCCTGCCTCAAGGAGCGCTCTTTTGGCCTCCGCAATGCTGTGTTCACCAAAGTGGAAGATCGAGGCAGCCAAAACTGCGTCGGCTTTCCCTAAGGTTGCCCCGTCCACTAAGTCCTGAAGAGTTCCCACACCACCGCTGGCAATGACCGGTACTCCGACGGCGTTACTTATTGCTTGGGTTAGCTGAAGGTCATATCCATTTCGGGTGCCATCGCCGTCCATTGAAGTCAAAAGAATTTCGCCAGCACCCAGCTCAACTACTCGGTCGGCCCACTCGATTGCGTCCATGCCCGAATCTTTACGTCCACCGTTTACGTAAACATTCCAACCATCTCTGCCGTTAGCTTTTGCGTCGATCGCTACAACCACGCATTGCGTCCCAAATGCAGCCGCCAACTTCGACACTAACTCCGGCTCCTTAACAGCAGCCGAATTAACCGAGACCTTGTCTGCCCCCGCGCGCAGGACGGCACGGGCGTCATCGACTGATCGGATTCCACCTCCGATAGTGAAAGGAATGAATACCTGTTCTGCGACCTTCTTCGCAAGGCCCACAATAGTTTCACGGCCATCAGAGCTGGCTGTTATATCAAGAAACACAATTTCATCCGCACCCTCAGCGTCATAGCGTGAGGCGAGTTCAACTGGATCACCGGCGTCCCGCAGTCCGACGAAATTGACGCCTTTGACCACTCGACCTTGATCGACATCCAAACAAGGAATAACTCGAACAGTCCTCATGACTGCTGAGCTCGAATAGTTTCGATGGCTTCGGCGACATCGATCTTTCCATCGTGAATCGCCTTACCTACGATTACTCCAGACAAGAAACGCCCGTCGACTTCAACTTCCAGTAAATCGGCGATGTGCTGGAGAGAGCCAACGCCACCACTCGCCACCACCTCAAGCCCGGTAGAAGCCAACACTTGGCTCAAACCTTCGATATCCGACCCGGTGCCCATTCCATCTCTATTAATTTGCGTGACCACAATTGCTTCAGCACCGGCATTTTCGAATCGAGCTAAAAGTTCGAAAATGGTCCAGCCGCTGTCTTGCTCCCAGCCTCGAGTAGCGACTTCGGTGCCACGAACGTCAAGACCTAAAGCTACAGAAAAACCTAAATCGGCAACCATCTCAATCAGCGACGGATTCTCGACAGCCGCTGTACCCATTACACATCGATTGATTCCGACATCGAACAACGACTTCGCCGTCTCAAGGCTTCGTATCCCACCTCCCGTCTGGACGGGAACTGTTACCTGTCGGACGATCTCAGATACGGTCGCCAGATTCTCGGGCTGTCCTGAGCGAGCTGCATCTAGGTCGACAACGTGGATCCATTGAGCACCTGCTTCTTCAAAAGACAGAGCCACTTCGACCGGGTCAGACTCATATCGAATTTCGCGATCATAATCACCTTGGATCAGCCGAACACATGCACCATCTCGAAGGTCTATGGCCGGGTATAGATGGAACGTCATTTTTTTAAGGCCTGGCTATAAAAGTTTTCTGCAAACTTTCGACCCAAATCACCTGACTTTTCCGGATGAAACTGTGTGGCCCACAAAGACCCTTTTTCTACCATCGCCGTTACTTCGACTCCGTAGTCACAGGTTGCAACAATTAAGTCTTCAGGCGTCTCGGCCGCATAGCTGTGCACGAAGTACGCCCAATCGCCATTTCCGATTCCTTCAAGCAACGAGCACTCTTGGCGCAGAAACTTGAGCTTGTTCCATTGCATATGAGGACGCGGTAAATCGTTCGGGAGTAACCGAACGTGACCAGGCAACACGCCCAATCCAGGGACCCCTGGCGCCTCATCGGAACTTTCAAATAACATTTGCATTCCTACGCATATGCCCAAAAAGGGCTTACCCGCTTCTATCGCCGACATTGCAACTTCGTCCAACTTGCTTGCTCTCAGCTCTTTCATACACGAGCCAAAGTGTCCTACCCCGGGAAGCACCAGGCCTACCGCATCAGCGATTAACGCCGGATCATTACTCAGCCGAACGTCTGCACCTACCCTTTCGAAACCCTTTTGCGCCGATCGAAGGTTCCCAATGCCATAATCCAATACAGCTAAGAAGGGTTGCAGAGGTTCAGTACCCATAGGAGTTCCTCACAACACTCCTTTAGTGGAGGGCAGCACCTCGTCAGATATGCGCACCGAATCATAAATGGCTCTGGCAACTGCCTTAAAGCTGGCTTCAATGATGTGATGAGTATTTTTGCCTCGGATCATAACCATGTGCAGAGTAATCCCTGAAGCCATCACGAAAGCCCGCCAGAATTCCTCACAAAGTTGTGGATCGAATGGCGGATCACCGAGAATTTTTTCACCAGGAGGGTCAATGTCGTAATGCAAAAATGGTCGCCCCGACAAATCAAGCACGACTTCGACTGCCGCCTCGTCTAGAGGAACAGTTATCGCCGCAAACCGACGCACACCCTGTTTGTCCCCCAGCGCTTCACCGAATGCTTCGCCAAGAGCAATACCGACGTCTTCGACAGTGTGATGCGCATCGATCTCAAGATCTCCGCTGCACTCAACATTCAGGTCCAACCGAGCGTGTTTTCCTAGCTGACTCAGCATATGGTCGAAAAATGGCAGTCCGGTGGCGATCTCCGTGTGACCTGAACCATCGACATCGAGAGCTAGAACGATTCGAGTTTCTTTCGTTGTGCGCTCTTTCTGAGCTTCTCTGGTCATTGCAATGCCTCCTCGAGGGCTGCGAGAAAAGTTGTGTTTTCGGAAGGAGTGCCAACAGTTACTCTGAGACAGTCAAGCAAGCCGGGCCAACTTGAACAGTTTCTCACTAGAACTGATCGCCTAAGAAGTCTTTCCCAAACCTCATCTCCAGAGAGACCTGACGGCGTCGTCCTCAGCATGACAAAATTTGCCTGCGATCGCCATACGGTCAGCCCCAGATTTGCTACTTGAGCTTCAATGCGGCTCCTTTCGAAAGCGATCTGGGACACCCGCTCTTCCATCTCCTCATAAAAACGGAGAGCGACCCGACCGGCAACTTGTTTGACCGAATCGAGGTGGTATGGGAGCACTACCTTCTCAAATTCATTGAGCATCCACGAAGGCATCACGCAATACCCCAAACGGACACCGGCCATCGACCAGGTCTTAGAGAACGTTCGCGTTACCACCAGAGATTCGGGTGGAGGGTCCTCACTAAATAGATCAATGGCCGTGAAATCGGCAAATTGGCCATAAGCCTCATCTACCACAACGAGACCTGGGGCTCTACTTATGGCGGCCCGCACAAGCTCGATGCTTTCAGGAGTACCTGTCGGGTTATTAGGAGAACAAAGGAAGAGCAGCTCGGGTGCCTCGTTCTCGATTGCGTTATCCAAAATCGAAGAGGTGATCAAAAAATTTTCGTCGCGCGGGACTTCCACAACACGACATTGAGTAGTTCTGGCTATCTGGGCATACATCGCGTAGGTCGGAGTGAAGGACAATGCTGTCCTGCCGTAGCCTCCAAAGGTAAGGCAAAGGGTTTGCAGCACTTCATTAGATCCATTAGCCACAAATATTTGCGCTGGTTCAACGTCGTGAAGAGCCGCCAAATCTTCTCGTAGCAGCTGAGCAGCCCGATCTGGATAGCGATTCCATTCAACTTCCTTGAGCTCTGCCACAAAAGCAGACTGGAATTCCTCAGGAGGAGGAAAGGGCGCCTCGTTGGTATTGAGACGAACCTCTACATCTACTTGTGGAGAGTGGTAACCGCTCATTTCTTGCAGGTCACTTCGCACTGGAGGTCGTTTCATGAGCCCACACCGTCTTCCGCCCATCGGAGACGGCTCCTCACCGAGGCTGCATGCGCCCATAGACCTTCTGCTGTAGCCAACTCAGCAACAGAGCCCGAAACTCGGTCGAAACCATCTCGCGAAACGTCAATAACGTGCATCCGCTTCTGGAAATCTTCAACGGTCAAAGCACCGCTGAATCTGGCAGTTCCGGCAGTTGGCAACACGTGCGATGGCCCGGCAACGTAATCGCCTATCGCTGCGGAGCCCCAGTTTCCGACAAACACCGCTCCTGCGTTTCGAACCCCATTCACTAGCTCGCCCGCTTCACTACACATGAGCTGGAGATGTTCGGGGGCAATCTCGTTTACTACCTCTATTGCCTCAAGAGGGGTGTCGACGATGCAGATATAGCCATCTTCCGTGAGAGTTTGAAGAGTCTCATCCCGACGAGGTGAGAGTTCCACAATGCGGTTTATCTCGACCTGGACGTCAGCTGCATATTCTTCGTCCCAAGTAACTAGCCACGCCCGGCCACCTGGACCATGCTCTGCCTGGAGCACGAGATCAACCGCCGCTGAAGTAGCAGGGCAACTTGCATCACCAATCACAACTATTTCTGACGGTCCCGCAAAAGCAGCAGCTATCCCTACCTGTCCAGCAACTTCCTGCTTTGCGGTTGCCACCCAAACATTTCCCGGCCCGGCAATCACATCAACAACTGGCACTGATTCAGTTCCGTACGCCATAGCCGCAATGGCTTGGACCCCACCAATTTTATGAACTTCCTCAACGCCACATAGGAAGGCGGCCGCAAGGACCACTTGATCTACCTGCCCATTGGGCGAAGGGGGTGTACAAAGAATAATTTCGTTCACGCCAGCACAGCGAGCCGGCAGCGCGGTCATAAGCACCGTAGAGGGGTAGGCCGCTAAGCCTCCAGGAACGTACAGGCCGGCACGATTGACAGGCTGAGGAATACTCGTAACTGTGATTCCCTCTTGAGAGAATTCATTTGAGGTGGGTGCTTCGTGTTTATGAAAATCCGAAATACGATCATGGGCGAACCGCAGGGCCTCAGAGAGGTCAGGCGTTAACGACCTCCAAGCGCGCTCAAGTTCTTCGTTAGGAACCTTCGAGGACTCAACATTAACTCCATCGAACGTCGCAGTGAAGCCCCGCACAGCACTATCGCCGTTTGCCCGAACTTCGGAGATGATGTCCCTTACGGCGTCAACTGGAGCATCAACCGTAAAATCTGGCCTCGGCAGAAGCGAAGCTATAGGAGCCGTGCGGCTACGAAGGTCGATATTACTGAGCACCCTACTGAGGGTACAGTTGCGACAGCGTTACATTGAAGCCAATATCGCTTGTATCCGTTCTTCGATGTAGGGTTCCGGAATGGTCTCTAAAGCCGAACTTTCGTCGCTAGAAACTGCGATACGCGAGTTAACAGAGCGAATAACCGCAGCTGCAGATGAGCTAATGGGCACGCCAGGGGAAGACGTCGCTATTGACCTGTACGACGTTGAACGGAGTTTACGCACTGCTCAACGACGTATCAGCAAAGCAGCGATCACCCTTGTCGAGAATTAAAGAGGCAAACGATTATTCCAAGTCGGAGAGATTCTCGGCCATCTCCACAATTTTTCTTGCTCTCGTCAAATGAGGAACATCAACCATTTGACCCTTAAAGCTGAAGGCCATGAGACCTTCAGCCTGTTTCTCCTCAAACAGAGCCAATAGCTCTCGCGCTTCTTCCACTTCGTCAGATGAAGGAGTGAAGGCCTCGTTTACAACATCAATTTGACTCGGGTGGATTGTAATTTTTCCCGTGTAACCCATCGTCGCTGATTCAAGACATTCGGCCCGCAAACCTTCTGGGTCATTAAAATCAACAAATACAGTGTCCAACGGTTGTTTATCCCAAGCGGTGGCCGCTACGAGGCACATAACTCGAGCATGCTCGAACACGGGCAAGTAACTGCCACCTGCATTTCGATTGGCACGTGATCCAATCGCCGCTGACAAATCTTCTGCTCCCCATGTGAGAGCATCAACCCGCGGGTGCGCGGCTAGCTCGCCTATATTCAGGAACCCTTGCGGCGTCTCGGTGCCTAAAATTAAAAGCTGCACAGCACCTGCAACATGACCGTGAAGCCTTTCCTGTTCAGAAACTAAGTCTGCAATCTGAGCTATTTCACTCGCGTTGTTTACCTTGGGAATCAGGTAAGAGTCAGGCGGCGTGACCATTGTCTCCTCGATGTCTTTCGTGAACCAAGGGCTATCAAGTGGATTTACTCGCACCACTCGCTCCTGTCGACCAAAATCAACTTCGCGGAGCCAACTAGCTACGGTCACACGCGCCGAATCTTTATTCTCAGGCGTTACAGCATCCTCAAGATCCAAAATTAGGGCGTCCGCTGCTGTGTCCAACGATTTCATAAGCATTTTCTCGTTGGCACCTGGCACAAAGTGTGCCGCTCTTCGAATTGTCATGATTAGCTTCCTTTCGACTCATATAGCAAACGCCGCAGGGCAGAAGTCGTTGAGAACACACTCATCGCAATTAGGACTGCGTGCGAAACACACCTGCCGGCCATGGAGAATGACCCGAAGGCTGAACTCTCCTCGCTCGTTTTGTGGGACCATTGGATTAAGAGTTAACTCTACTTTTACTGGATCTTCTTCGTTGGTAAGGCCCAGACGTCGCGACAAGCGACCTACGTGGGTGTCGACCGGCAAGCCAGGCAATTTAAATGCCACAGACCTAATGACGTTCGCTGTTTTACGACCTACACCCCCCAGACGGACCAACTTTTCTAAATCTTTTGGCACTTCACCTGAGTGGTCATCCAAAAGCTGGTTCGCCATCTTAAGCAAGTTTCTAGCTTTACTTTTGTAAAAGCCGGTGGAGCGCACCATCTCCTCAAGCTCAATTGGGTCCGCAGCTGCTAACTCCAATGGAGTCGGGAAACGACGAAATAAGTCAGGCGTCGTTTTATTAACGCGCGCGTCCGTGCACTGGGCCGACAGAATCGTGGCGACGAGCAGCTCAAAAGCGTTCCCATGGTCTAACTCGCAGATCGCCTCATACTCATTTTTCAGCCGTTCATGCACCAAACGTGCACGACCCTTAGGTGATCGCGGCATACCCATACAGCTTGTTTAGCCTATTAAGAAGATCTAGCGGTACCTTCAATGTTGTGAGCACATCCAAAGATCAAGATTCGACTATAAGCATCAGCGAAGATCGCGAAGGTCAAGTACTAGAGCTCGACGCCTCCCTTTGGAGTGATGATTCTTTATCAATGGCCCTACGAGATGTGTTGACTACCCCACCTACCAGGGTGTCTTTGTGGGTAGACCACCCAACTGAAGATACTGATCTGCTTGTTGGCAGGCTTGGCCTCCAACCCCAACGAGATCTTTTTCGCATGGAGCGTTCGATTCCGCTGGAACAAACAACTGATGTAACGACACGACCCTTTGTTGTTGGCCAGGACGAAGCTGAGTGGTGCGAAGTCAACAATCGGGCATTCGCCTGGCATCGCGAGCAGAGCGGCTGGACAGTCGAGCAGGTCGCGCAACACCAGCTAGAGCCTTGGTTCGATGCAGAGGGATTCCTGATCCACGAACGCGACGATAGGATTGCCGCCTTCTGTTGGACCAAAGTTCATCACGAAGAGACACCTCCTGTTGGCGAGGTATTCGTTATAGCCGTCGACCCCACATTTCATGGCTTGGGACTTGGTCGAGCACTCACATTGGCCGGATACCAACATCTTCAAAGCAAAGGCATCACTAGAGCGATGCTTTACGTGGATGCAGGTAATAAGGCAGCAGTCACCCTCTATAGAGACATTGGCTTAGAGGTCAAGACCATTCGCCGCCTGTATCAGTTTGCCCGATAGTGGCTTACAGTTCGACCACAGAGCCAATGATCATGCCCACTAAATGGATCGCCGCTGCGGCAAAGACAGCTATACCGACATGACGAAGCACGCCTCGGACAATAGAGTGCCCCGTAGCCACAGCTAGCCCAAAGCCGATTGTCGCCGCACCGAGCATTCCGATGCCGATCGACCACCAGACGGTGCTCGAAGCTGACGAGAAAAACCAAGGAATAAGGGGCGCTAAAGCTCCAACCGCAAAAGCCAGAAACGACCAGCAGGACGAATTGAGCGGCGAAGCTTGCTCGTTGGGAGCCACTCCGAGCTCTTCCCTAGCATGAACCTCTAAGGCCATATCGGGATTCTGCATAACTAATTGAGCCATTTCTAGAGCCTGATCCGCATTCATTCCGCGTTCTTCGTAGAGCTCGGCTAATTCTTCAGTTTCCTCTTCTGGGTCTTCAGCGATAGCTTTGCGTTCTTTGTCAAGTTCCCTCGCAACGAGGTCATTCTGCGCGCTGACAGACACATATTCGCCGGCCGCCATCGAAATTGCCCCGGCCAATAATCCGGCAATCCCTGCGGTGCGGACTGCACCTGCCGACAAATCAGCGCCAGCGAGTCCCACTATTAAGAGCACGTTTGACACCAGTCCATCTGAAGCTCCAAAGACTGCTGCCCGAATGCCGCTACCGTGGACGTCTCGATGGTGGTCGTCATAACGATGCTTCGCCACAGCTGGAACGCTACTCCGATCTATAGCCATGAACACGGATCTAGTCACGCTACCCGTACCATGAAGACGTGTTAATGACTCGCTATGACATATCGCGAAGCCAATTGGCTGAGCTATTGGAAGGCGAGCCTAAATATCGACTTGACCAAATATGGCACGGGATTCACGGCCAATTCCGCGAACCGGAAGACTTGACGAACGTCCCGAAAGAGCTTCGGAGCGCAATTAGAGACTTACTCCCAGCAGCTCTCACTCCTATCCGGAATATCAGCAGCGACGGGGAAACCACGGTTAAGCAACTATGGCAGCTCCATGACGGGCATTTAGTGGAATCTGTTTTAATGCATTACAAGGACCGATCCACTGTGTGTATTTCATCGCAAGCCGGTTGCGCCATGGCATGCAGCTTTTGCGCTACTGGCCAAATGGGATTTGATCGCCATCTAAGCACTGGGGAGATAGTCGAACAGGTAGTCAGAGCTGTGCAACAGTCGCAGACAAAGCGCGTAAGTAACGTTGTGTTCATGGGAATGGGCGAGCCCCTCGCTAATTTCGACAATGTTTGGCCGGCCGTAAGACGCATAAACAGCGATTTGGGAATAGGAGCGAGGAAGATAACAGTTTCCACTGTTGGAGTAGTGCCTGGAATTCAGCGCTTAAGCTTAGAAACACTCCCGGTCAACCTCGCTGTTTCTTTACATGCGGCGAATGACAAGTTAAGAAATCAAATAGCGCCCATTAACCGCACATATCCGCTGCGCAAGCTTGCCGAGAGTCTCCAAGCATATAGAAGAGCAAAAAATCGACGCGTTAGCCTCGAATGGGCGATGATCGATTCTCTAAACGATTCACAAGGCGCAGCTCAAGAATTAGCAGCCTTCGCGCGACCCTTGGGGGCACACATCAATCTCATTCCACTTAATCCGACGCCAGGTTTTGAGGGCGGAGGAAGCTCTCCTGCGCGAATTGCCGAATTCCAAGAGCAACTCGAGTCATTTGGAATCAATGCCACCATTCGATCCAATCGGGGAACGGACATCGATGCTGCTTGTGGTCAACTACGCGCCGAGCACATAATTCGACCTTCAAAGCGCCGCAAAGCTTGAGGTATTCGTCTGGAAGTCTGCCACACTGAGGTTGTGAATAATCTTCGTTGGCTGAATCCCAGTCAACCTCAAACCCTGTATAGCGCTGCAATGCTTGCCTACTTCCGAGGGGCTAGCATCATTTTGTTTGGAAGTGTCTACTACCGACAACTGCCCTACGATCTTTTCGGCCTCTTTGCGTCAAGAATTTTCCCGTTAATTCTGCTGGTAGCTCTGATCGGCGGAGGATTAGGAATTGCCAACGAAAAAAAGATCGGGTTTCGTTTAGCAGTGTCCGCAGCAATTTACTCGGTTGTGGCCACGCTATGGATTGGCATCCGGTACGACCCTCAACTATTGGGTTTACTCCTAAGACTCATGTTCGACATCGTGCTGGTTGTGTTGTTGCTCCATCCCCAAAGCAAAGAGTACCGGCGAATCTGGTTCAGTTAAGTTTTCGCCCTAAGCTTCAGCCATGACTACTCATATTGACGGAATAGACGACCTCGAAAGTCGAGTCGGCCAGCACCTTGGATACAGCGAATGGCATGCGATCACCCCGGAGCAAGTGCAGAAGTTTGCTGAAGCTACAGGCGACTTTCAGTGGATTCACCTCGACGAAGAGAAAGCAAAAGCTGGTCCGTTCGGAACAACAATTGCCCACGGCTACTTAACGCTCTCCCTCGCTCCGATGTGCATGTCAGAGGCCTTCATTATTGGTGGCGATGTCCAAATGGGGGTCAACTACGGAGCTAATAAAATTCGCTTTACCGCTCCTGTGCCCGTCGGTTCCAATGTGCGAATGGGAGCGTCATTAAAGGAATTTTCTCGATTCGATGGCGGGGCTCAATACACCACAGAGCTGGTCTTCGAAATTGAAGGTTCAGAGAGACCTGCCTGCGTAGCCGAGTGCATATATCGCGTATACACGTGATGCTTCAGCAAACCGGCCTGCTCCAGTGAGTTCCTCAGACGATCTCCCGCAAGGCGAAGAAAAAGCGGCCATTGTCGAGCAAATGTTCGACCAAATTGCACCGAGATACGACCTCGTAAATCGGCTTATGACCTTTCGCATGGACGTTGGCTGGCGGAGGCATACAGTTCGTTCTCTAGGGCTTCCGACAGGCTCTACGGTTTTAGACTTAGCGTGCGGAACTGGAGACTTCTGTAACGACTTGCTTAGATACAAACACGAACCTATCGGAATGGATTTCAGTGCCGGGATGCTCGGAGCCGCAAATACCGACGCTCCGCTAGTCAGGGCTGACGCGCTCTGCTTACCGGTAGCAGACAATCAGGTAGATGGGGTCACATGTGGCTTCGCTTTGCGAAACTTCACCAATCTCCCCGATTTTTTTGAGGAAATAGCTCGAGTCCTGAGACCGGGCGGACGCATCGGATTACTCGATGTGTCCGAACCTTCAAACTCACTCTTGCGAGCCGGTCACAACATATATTTCGGCAAGGTCGTTCCGAAAATTGGAGCTCTGCTCTCCGATAGTGGTGCCTACCGCTATTTGCCTAAATCGGTAGAGTATCTCCCAAGCACTGAGGAGCTACTTGCAGGTTTGACACGAGTAGGTTTCGCAGATGGCTCCAGAACAGAGCTCAGCGGGGGTATTACTCAGCTGTTTCTTGGCACTTTGGAGCCCTGACTAAATTCCAATAGCAAGCCCTACCGACAAAAGAACGCCAAATAACATTTGCAACTTACCCGTGGCGCCAAGGACAGCAACTAGATCTTGACCGGTTGCTCCACGAGCCACTAGGCGAATAGGTTTCACTGCCAACAAGACGCTAAGGACAGCAATTAGGACCGCAGGGCGCAAAAGGCTCAAATAAGGCAAGCAGAGCACAGACATTACGATGCACAACACGTACATCACTCGCGTTGGCTTATCGCCCATTCGCACTGCAAGCGTGTTTTTACCGACAAGGGCATCTTTAGGGAGATCCCGCAAATTGTTGGTGACTAGCAACGCAACCGCTAACAAGCCAACAGGGATAGAAGCTCCTACCGCTAATGCAGTGACTTCTTCATCTTGGACATAAGTCGATCCCACCGACGCTACTAAACCGAAGAATACAAAGACGAATAACTCACCCAAGCCGCTGTAACCATAGGGACGTGGTCCGCCGGTATAACACCATGCTGCGACAATTGCTGCCGCCCCGATTGGCACTAACCACAAACTAGTCAGAACAGCCAAATAGAGGCCAGCAACCGCTGCTACCACAAATGACAATAACGCGGCACGTCTCACAGATAAAGGTTTGGCTGCCCCCGAGGCCACAAGCCGCATGGGTCCAACTCTTGAGTCATCGGAGCCGCGAATGCCGTCACTGTAATCGTTCGCGTAATTCACCCCAATTTGAAGGAAAAGCGCGACCACTAGAACCAAAATTACCCTGACTCCTTCCGGTGCGGCTTGTGAAGCGCTACTCCCAACCATGACTGGCACTATCGCCGCAGGCCAAGTTCGCGGCCTTGCTCCCGCTAGCCAAACACCATAAACAGACAAAAGCGGTCTCCTAAGATTTCACTTACGAAACAAATTTTACTATGCAACCCGTGATGTCTGCGATTTCAGCTCGTTGATCGTTCTAGGATCCAACTATGAAATTTGGGTACTTAACAGGCAATCACGCAGAAGGCATTCTTCCGGGCGATCTTGCTCGCGAACTCGAAGACCGCGGATTCGATTCCGTATGGTTTCCCGAACACAGCCACATTCCGACCGAGCGACGAAGCCCGTACCCCAACGGAGGGACTCTCCCCGCTAGCTACGTCCATATGATGGATCCTTGGGTTTCCATAGCGGCCGCAGCTGAGCAAACAAAAAAATTGATCCTCGGAACAGGCATTTGCCTCCTACTTGAACATGATCTCTTAGACTTGGCCTGTTCTGTAGCAACTGCTGACGTCCTTTCACAAGGGCGCGTAGTGATGGGCATAGGCGTCGGCTGGAACGAAGAGGAGCTCGAAAACCATCGACCTGATTTACCATTCAAAAAACGTTACTCAGCCATGCGAGAACGAGTTGAAGCTCTGAGAGTCGCTTGGCAAGAAGAACAAGCATCTTTTGCAGGCACTTGGGACAATTTCTCCAGCTCTTGGGTTTACCCCAAACCCGTTAATGGAAGTGTTCCAATCGCTCTAGGCAATGCCGGCCCGCTCGGAATTCAGCACGCGGCTCAATATGCGGATGAGTGGGCCCCCATCGATATAGGCGTAATGAACACGGACGGGAAACCGGATGTATTCGGCGGTATCGAGCGCTTTCGCCGGCTTGCAGATGAGGCAGGGCGCGACGGTTCCTCGATTCCTATTTCTCTCTATATTTGGGGACGCCCACGCTTAGAGAGACTCGAGAGTTACGCCGCTGCGGGCGTAACACAATTTGTTTTCACACCTGTCAATTTCGACTTGCCATCAGCAGACGACACGTTGCGCTACCTGGACGAACTCACAGGAACCGTGGAAGCTTTCCGCGATCAATAACCAATAGGATTCCCTATTTCAGTGAGCTTCCATCTGAAGCTACTTCCGCCACCGTCAAGCCTCTCAACCAAGTCAAGGCGGAGTTTCGGATTAGACACCATCAAAATACCTTCCCAAAGCCCTTTTAAACCATCCATCCACTCCGGCGAACTTTCCGATTCACGACCTCTCATCAGGCGCCATGAGGATTGAGAGAGTTCGTTGTCACGCAGCACCACCGAATCTCCTTGAGCTTCAAACAAATGCTGGAGGATGTTGAGTGGCTCCTCGGTCTCCAAAACTTCTTTGATCAGCGATGAGTATTGCATCCCAATCTTGCGGCCGGTTCTGAACAGGATTCCTTGCGCCACTAAGGGGCCCAGCTCTTCGCTCATAACGGGAATAATGTTGCGTATGTAGTCCATCGAGTAGTTGCGTGACGCTTTTTGAACGCGTTCCGAGGGCCAACTCGAACTGTCCAGAACTGGTAAATCAGCTTCCTTAATTGACGGGCATTGCTCACCGAATCGAAACCGGAGGCGTTCTTGAGGTTCGAGAGCCTGCTCTTGCTCGATGTAATAGCCCTCAAGCCCAGCCATCCCGTCCACAGTCTGTCCAGTACACACGAAGCCTAAGCGAGGATTATTCAGCAGAACGCCGTTATTTGCATGCCACCCCCAAAGCATCGCTCGCGCAACCTCAGTTGGTACGCCGGCTATCGCAGTACCGTCAAAAATCCAGCGAGGAGGCAAGTACCTAACCCAAGCTTTCGTATCGGACTCTGCAATGAAAGCGACAGAGACCCCACCTAAGTGGTTGGAGAGATAGTGATATTTGGCGCACGCAACTGCGTCCGGCTCATTCGATAGCCCTAACTTTTCTAAACCCTCCAGAAAGCGCTCTTCCTGTTGCCTTCGAAATAGACGACGAACAATGATTGAAGTGCGTTCAGTGCCCACTTCGTTTACGAGGGCCAGAACTAGACCCGTGAGGTAACGATGAAAAATTTCAGCAACCGCTCTGTATCCAGACTCTTTGTGCTGGCTCGAATCCATTCTTACTGCTCCTAAACAACAGCCGATCTACCACGTCCCACGGTGAACAATCTTGTCCTCGGCATCTTCCAATGGGCGTCTAGCCTTATTAGCTGAACGACCCAATTCGTCGGCCGATACGTCTGGCCAGCCCAAAGCGACACTGCCAACCGGCACCCGTTCTGGCGGCACACCGAAGGCATCAGCGAGCGCATCAGCATGATCGAACATTCCAAAAAAGAGAACTCCTAGACCTTCATTGATGGCCGCTAACTGCAGCGTCATTGCCATAAAACTTGCATCGACAAGCCAGAAAGGGGTGCTCCAAGCGTCAGCGCCCTCGCCTAGACCCGTGGAAGCCTTGTCCGACTGCCGGTAACGGTCAACATAAGCGTCTGGATTAGCCCAAATCATTACCATCAACGGGGCCCGTAACAGCCCTTGCCAACGAAAGTTTTCTCGTCGCTCCTCCGGGAGAGTGATATCCCAATAACGCGAAGTCTCGTTTCCTTCCAAAAGCAAAACATCAAACCCTTGCGAATTACCGGCAGACGGCACACGGCGAGCCTGGTCAAGAATGCGTCTTTGGATTTCTGGATCAACTGCTTCCGAAGTGAAGCTACGTGTCATCCTCCGCTTGCGAATTACTTCCTCAAATTCCACTGGGCTGGCCGAGAGTTAGAGAAGCTTGGCTAGCTTCTCACGCGTCGCCCACCCAAAAGCCACTAAAGCGTCACCCTTTGAGGCATCTTGACCGTCAAAGAGTGCTGCTATTTCTGGCTTAATGCTCTCAGGTTTGGATGAATTGTGGTTAAGCACCAAAGAGGGAAAACCTTCTCCATACACGCGGAACTCTTTAGCCTTGTACTCGCCCCGCACATCGAACCTTTTCGCCAAGCGGCGACCCCAAGCGCGATCTTCACCATTCGCTTCGTAGCCAGGTCGAGGTACAACTTTACTCAACGACTTATAGGCATCGAACGCCGCCGGGTCCGACATTTGAGATGCCACCAAGACATCCTCGTCAGGAAAAGCTAGAACAGCCCTTCTCATTTGATCCGTAATCATCGCTTTCAGAGCGCCGTCGCGACGACTGGTTCGCCGAACTGCGGCAAGACCGATTAGCACAGTAGGGTCCCCGCCGACTCTCTCCAAGGTACAAAAGCCGTAAGCCGCCAGCTTACTTCCATCTCGTACTTGTGTGACCAAAACCCAAGCGTCACGCTGCTTTGACAGCTCACCGACATCGAAGATGATCGGCTCATCTTCGATCAATTCGGCCATTTCTTCAATTTCAGCATCACTTAAAGCAGTGCAATCCTTAGTCTCGACCGTTACAGCCATTAGAAAGATTCCTCCACGAGTGAACGACGACTGACCAGTCCAGTCGATATTTCACGATTGAGCAAAATAATCTCGGTGATCACAGGTATACGCCTCCAGGATGGGATTCCTGCTGTCCGGCTTCAGCACCGGCGATGTCACCGACGCCCGGAGGTAATGCCCCTTGACGCATTTCCATTAGCTGACGTTGCGCCATCATTTGCTGGGCGGCGACAGCAGCCTGAATGCCGTGGAAAAGGCCCTCAAGCCATCCCACCAACTGTGCCTGAGCGACACGGAGTTCAGCTTCGGATGGCGACTCGGAGCTAAACGGTAATGCAAGCCGAGCTAACTCGTCTTTCAAGTCAGGAGACAGCGCTTCGGACAACTCCGCAACCGACTGTTCGTATATTTCTCTCATACGATCACGGCTAGCTTCGTCTAGGTCAGCTTCACGAACTTCATCGAGCAAAGTGCGAATCATCGCACCAATCCTCATTACTTTGGCTGGCTCCGCTATCGCTGGGGGCTCTTCTTCGCCCGTACCTTGCAGAGCCGGTTCTATCACTTCGATGTCGCCCTGTGGGTCGTCCTGCGAAGTGCTGGCAGGTGTCGATTGCTGCTCGGCCATATTCAAATGCTATCGGCGGGGCAGCAAGACGCGACTTTGAATTTATGTGATGACCTCGATAAACGGCACCAACATTTCATTAGCCGTCATAGAGCCATGGCGCGCTACCAAATTCGGCGAGTCAGGCGATCGTGGGTCGAGAAGGGCAATATCTTCCTTCGCAACAACGGCGATGTCTCCCATTCTTGAACGGGCTTCTGGGGTTACGACAGCACCAAACCAACGCTCATCTAGAATTTGCTCCACAGAAGCCACCCAAGCCACATCGGCTAGACATTGCGCTGTGTCAAGGAGAGAAGATGCTTCTCTTTCTTTTGCGTGGAGCCAAAGGAATCGTGCTTCCCCCGACGTACTCGAGGTTCGCAACACAAGCTCATCACCCAGCGATATCAAGTTGTCGCCTACTTCAACCATTCCATGATCGGAAGTAACTAGCAAAACCGAGCCCTCAGGAAGTTGCTCAGCAATACGCTCTATCAACGCATCCACAAATCTAAGTTCGTCCAAATAATGGGCGCCCAGCCCATAGACGTGCGCAACCTTGTCTAAACCATCGTAGTAGGCGTATACAAAAGGACGACCAAGGTTTACCTGCTCTATCACTTCAGTGACCAACGTCGCCGGAGACCACCACGCGCAAAATTCGCCACCACGGAGATGAGCTTGGGTGAAGCCGCTGTTTCGGAACTCAGCACGAGTAACGACCGACGGGCTAGTACCCAAAAAAGGCTCGACGGGTTGAAAGTCAACTGGTGGCACTTCGCTAGTTAAAGATCGCGAGCCACTAGTCCAACGCAGACAGTTCAGCAAACCAGCCGCAACCGGGACCTTATATCCCACCACTCCGTGCTCTCCTGGTGGAACCCCGGTGCAGATTGACGTCAATGCCGTTGCGGTGGTGCTCGGGGCAACCGTACTAATCGAGGTCATCGGGGCCGTTCTCAAAAAGGGCAGCTCCTCTTTTCTCTCTTGAACCTGGTTCCAACCCATGCCATCGACGACCAAAAGCACGACAGACTTCGCCCTAACCACTTCATCCGAAACAAGCTGCGTGGACCGTCCGCCTACAACAGCCGGCACGATCGACGAGACGCACGAATCATCATGCGTGGGTATAACAATTTCGGAAATCTCTTTCATTTTTTGACTCCGCAACGAAAAGCAAGTTTCGCGCAAACAACGCTCTGCGAATTTTTATGGGCCGACACAAAGCCAAGCTGTGTCAGCAGCAACATCGACGGACTCCAACCACTTTAGGTTAAATATTTCTGGCTCTGAAAGTGTCGACCGCCATTTCGAAGTCTGGCGGCATCGGAGACAGGAAACTCAAGTTTTTCTTACTTACCGGGTGTCGAAAAGAAAGCTCAGCCGCATGGAGCAATGGGCGACCAATACCAAATGGATCAGGTTTTCCGTAGATCGAGTCCCCCAGAACCGGAGTGTTGATCGCCCGAAGGTGCACTCGAATTTGATGCGTTCGCCCGCTCTCAAGCTTGCACCGAAGCAGAGAGGCCTCCTTAGGGTTTGCCCAGCTTTCCAGCAACTCGTAATGCGTTCTAGCTTCGCGCCCTTCTTCAGAAATTGTCATTCTCGTCCTAGCACGCCTACTTCGCCCTATTGGAGCATCAATTGTTCCTTTAGGCGCATCGGGCCTGCCGGCAACAATGGTGAGATAGACGCGCTCAATCTCTCTCTCCCCTAGGGCCACCGTAAGCGTTTCTAACGCTTCTTGAGTTCGGGCGCAGACAAGTAATCCCGTAGTGTCCTTATCTAACCTATGAACAATTCCGGGACGATTTATTGGGCCCACGGCAGCCATTTCCGGAAAATGATGTATCAACCCGTTAGCCAGAGTTGACTGATTGTTTCCAGCACCTGGGTGCACCACTAGACCTACCGGCTTATCTATAACAACAATGTCCTCATCCGAATAAACGATTCTAAATAAGACTTCGCTATCGCCGTCCAACGATGCAATGTCGCTGTTCCCAAGCTCTAAGTGGACCTCAAGCTCATCTCCCTCAACAACCTTTTCCGAAATGCTTTGAGCAATTTGCCCATTTCTCAACACCTGATTCGACTTGATTAGTGCTGAGACGGCGCTGCGACTCAAGCCAGTCATAATCGCTATTACTCGATCTAGTCGCTCGCCGTGAAGGGCGTTAGGAATGTTGTCACGCAAGAGGCATCTCTCCTCGCTGGTCAACCCACATTCTTACACTGAGAATCGCCACCCCAGTCACGATCGCCATGTCAGCTACATTGAAGATTGGCCAAAATTGCAAATCGATGAAGTCGATCACTGCACCTCGACCCCAGCGAGGTGAGCGAAAACATCGATCAGCGACATTGCCAAGCGCTCCACCCACCACCATTCCCAAAGCGGCGTTTGACAGGGCACCAGAAAATCGCTGCCGCATCCGCCAGAGAACGACCGTTACCACCAATGCCAAAACCCCAAGGAATGGCCCGAAACCCTGAGCTGCACTAAACGCAAAACCAGTGTTTGTGGTCAAATTGAGACGAAGCTTCCAAAATACGTCAATGACTTGGCTGTCAAGCGCAGCGGCAGCCCAAACTTTAGTGAGTTGGTCTAGTGCTAATACTGTGGCAGCGACCCAAATTGGAATAGTTGCGTCGGTACGGCGGAAGTTGAACACAGAATCATCGCCACGACATTCCAGTGGCTTTCTCCTCTACCCGTTTGTCAGCGTGTGGGATTGCCTCAAGACGTTCCTTGGGGATTGGAAGTCCCGACACCACGCTAATACCGTATGTATTCTTTTTAATTCTCTCGAGCGCAGCATCGATTTCTAGAATTGCTTCGCGGGCTTGAGCGGAGAGTTGCAGATCCCGGTCACGCTCGACCGCTATTGAATCACCCTCACCCGACTCTTCATCGAACTGCACGTCGCCCGGTTCGCGATCCCTTGCTAGCTGATCAGCCTCCGCTTCAAGAAATTCAGCGTGCTGCGTGTACCTTCCTCGCTCATCGAGTAGCGCCGCTCGCTGCTTTTTCAGCCACTCGGGACTAAAACGATCTCTCGCAGAAATCTTTTTGGCAGGCGCTTTCTTCTTGGCAGGCGCTTTCTTCTTAGCAGGCGCCGCTTTCTTCTTGGCAGGCGCTTTCTTCTTAACAGGCGCTTTCTTCTTAGCAGGCGCTTTCTTCTTAACAGGCGCCGCTTTCTTCTTAACAGGCGCTTTCTTCTTAACAGGCGCCGCTTTCTTCTTAGCAGGCGCTTTCTTCGCTGAAGCAGATTTCTTTGCCGCTGGTTTCTTTGCCGCTGGTTTCTTTTTAGCCATAACTCACCTGGGATTTTGGGTTCGAAAAGGTGCCGCATCATAGCCCCGGCAAGCGCGTTTGGCGCGGACTATCTGAAGAAGCTCAAAATAAAGGGCAAACAACGTTAAGCCGGTAACTTGGGTGACCGCATCTCTTATCAGGATTTCCAATGAGCTCCTCCGAAAAAACCCCATACCCCAAAGTGCCCCCGAGAGCTGATTTTCCGGCCATCGAGCGCTCAGTCCTCGCGCGTTGGGAAGAAGGAGCGACTTTCGAGAGCTCAATAGAAGCCCGTCCCGCAGATCAAGAATATGTTTTTTATGATGGTCCTCCGTTTGCAAATGGCCTTCCGCATCACGGCCACCTCTTAACCGGCTATGTGAAAGATGTCGTACCTCGATATCAGACGATGCGGGGAAAGCGTGTCGACCGGCGTTTCGGCTGGGATTGTCATGGCTTGCCGGCAGAAATGGAAACCGAACAAGAGTTGGGGGTAAGCGGAAGGGTCGCTATCAACGAACTTGGCATTGAGAACTTCAACGCAAGCTGTCGCGAATCTGTCTTGCGGTACACCTCCGAGTGGGAGGAAACCGTTACTCGTCAAGCACGCTGGGTCGACTTCGAAAATGACTACAAGACCATGGACCTTTCCTACATGGAATCAGTGATGTGGGCTTTCAAACAACTGTGGGACAAGGGGTTGATATACAAAGCGTTTCGAGTGATGCCCTATTCGTGGGGGGCCGAAACACCTCTGTCGAACTTTGAAATACGGCTTGATGACGCCACTCGCGCCCGCCAAGACCCGGCCGTGACCGTATGGTTTGAACTTGAATACGATGATAGCTTTCCCCCTTCACTACCTGAGGGTGTTCGCCTATTAGCTTGGACCACTACTCCTTGGACGCTTCCCTCGAACTTGGCGCTGGCTGTAGGGCCGGAGGTTGAGTATTCCCTTATTCGCTCTTCAGGTACTCATTGGCTCATCGGCTCCGATTGCATCTCAAAATATGATGACTTCTTTGACGATTGCGAAATAATTGAGACTTTCCGCGGACATGAGTTGACCGGAATACGCTACAAGCCGCTTTTCGACTTTTTTGATACTCGCACCGATGCCTTTCGCGTACTAGCCGCAGACTTCGTCGATACGACCGAAGGCACCGGCGTGGTCCACATGGCTCCAGGCTTCGGCGAGGACGACCAATTGGTCTGTGAAGCCAATGCAATCGAAATCGGAGAAGCAGTACCGGTAGATGACCAAGGGCGATTTACTGCTCCTGTATTGCCTTGGGAAGGAGAAAATGTCTTCGACGCGAACCCCAAAATTATCCAACACTTGAAAGATGAGGGAAAGGTTCTTCGCCACGACAGCTACGAGCACAACTACCCCCACTGTTGGAGAACAGACACGCCCGTCATTTACAAGGCGATCTCCTCTTGGTACGTGGAAGTAACCAAAATTCGATCCCGCCTCGAAGAAATTAACCAAGAGATCAATTGGGTGCCTGAGCACGTTAAAGATGGACGTTTTGGACAATGGTTAGCTGGAGCGCGCGATTGGTCGATAAGTCGTAATCGATTTTGGGGCTCACCAATTCCGGTGTGGGTTAGCGATAACCCCGATTTCCCAAGGACCGACGTATACGGAAGTCTTGACGAACTCGAAGCGGACTTTGGCGTTCGACCCACGGACCTTCACAGACCATTCATAGATGAGCTAACTCGACCAAATCCCGACGACCCAACCGGAGCCAGCACGATGCGTCGGGTGCCCGAAGTCTTGGACTGCTGGTTCGAGTCTGGTTCAATGCCCTTCGCCCAAGTGCATTACCCATTTGAGAATAAGGACTGGTTCGAAGAACATTTTCCTGCTGACTTCATAGTGGAATACATAAACCAAACCCGAGGGTGGTTTTACACTCTGCACGTGTTGGCCGGGGCCCTGTTCGACCGACCCGCTTTTCAAAATGTTATTTGCCACGGAATATTGCTAGCTGAGGACGGGAACAAACTTTCCAAGCGACTGCGTAACTACACAGAACCGAATGAAATTTTCGACTCTCAAGGTTCCGACGCTCTTCGCTGGTACCTAATGTCAACCAATATCGTTCGAGGCGGGGACACCCGAATATCCGATGCCGGCATTGATGACGTAACTCGACAAGTACTAATCCCAATCTGGAATGCATATTCATTTTTCACTCTGTACGCGAATGTGGATGGACATAGCGCGTCCATCAAAACAGATTCAAAGCACCTCTTGGATCGATATCTCCTAGCAAAAACGCGCTCACTGATCGAAAATACAACTATCTCTCTAGATGCGTACGATCTTCCAGGCGCCGCAGCAGAAATTCAGTCCTTTATTGACGCTCTAAACAATTGGTACATAAGACGCTCTCGAGACCGATTCTGGGGACCCGAAGGGGGCGGAAAGGGTGATCCCGACGCATACGACACTCTGTACACAGTGTTAACTATTTTCACCAGAATAGCGTCGCCATTTCTGCCAATGATCATGGAAGAAATTTACGGGGGTTTAACCGGTGGCCAGAGCGTCCACCTTTCAGATTGGCCCCAGCCATCGGAGCTCCCCGAAGACGCGAATCTGGTCATCCGCATGGATCAAGTAAGAGAAGCCGCTTCAACAGCTTTGCGCCTTCGCGAAGATGCCGGCCTCAGAGTCCGACTCCCCCTATCCTCGGTCACAATCGCTGGGCACGGCGCCCTCGAACTGCGAGAAGTTGCTGACCTGCTTT
>Ga0310343_10000345_pt1 | contig 22037 bp, 23 predicted proteins | sample HC15DNA2025_MG_FD_203519 | JGI IMG/M metagenome (GOLD analysis project Ga0310343, IMG submission 203519) | Marine microbial communities from station ALOHA, North Pacific Subtropical Gyre - HC15-DNA-20-25_MG | ecosystem: Environmental > Aquatic > Marine > Oceanic | place: Pacific Ocean: North...
CCAGAAATTAAAAATGAGAGATTGCAAAAATCTCAACTATGGGAAAAAGACTCTGGTAAGTTAGCATGGTCTGGTGGCTCATATGCTTGGCACAAATCAAACCCAACATTTTGGGATGAGTTTTGGACACAAGTACCTACACTTAGACAACTATATTGGGCAGGTGGAGAAGCTCTTATAATGAAAGAGCATTATATGGTGCTTGAAAAAATTATTGAAATGGGTTATGCGAAAAATATTGAAGTTCGTTATAACTCAAATGGTCTTGAATGGGATGACCATCTTTTTGATTTGTGGAAAGAATTTAGAAGTGTTATCTTTCATTTTAGTATCGATTCATACGAAGACAAAAATCATTTTATTCGATATCCATCAAATTGGGAACAGGTCGTGTCTCAATTAGAAACACTTGATAATTATCCTCACGGTAATCTTAGACTTACAACTGCAACTACAATTATTGCTCTCAATATATTTTATTTACCTGACTTTATTAAATGGAAGTTGAGCAGGGACTGGAAATTACTTAATAAATTTCCTGCAGGTGCGGGTATGATAGATTTACATCTTGCATATTGGCCACCCCAATTGAATTGTAAAGTATTACCCAAATGGTTTAAGCAAGAAGTCACAGAGAAATATGAAGATTTTTATCCATGGCTTGAAGAAAACTGGAGAAAGTGTAACGGTGTTTCAGACCTAAACTTTGAGCAATGGCGTGAATTACCTTATGGTATAAAGAGACTTGAAGGACTTGTATCTTTTATGAATTCAGAAGATTGGTCTGAGCGATTGCCTGAAACTGCTGAGTGGTGTGGTACGATAGCAAAAAGAAGAAAGTTGGATTTTCTAAAAATATTTCCTGACTATGAATGGCTACAGTGGTATGAATAATATAGAAGACCAATCAAATCGATATCAAATCATTTGGGATTTAGGTAGAAGGTGTTCATATGCATGTTCATATTGTCCTCCGCATAGAAATAACAAATGGTCGCCATTTTTAAACTATAAAAATTTATGCAAAACAATGGATGATGTTGCAGATTATGCATTATTATACGAGCAGTTTAGGAAATTTCCTTCTCTTAAAAAACTAAGTTTTACTGGAGGAGAGCCCACAGTTCATCCTGATTTTTTTAGGTTTCTAAAATATTGCAAAAATGAATATCCTGATTTTAGTAGAGGACTGACAACCAATGGGTGGTTTCATGATTCTGTTTTGGATAAAGTTTTATCATTGACCACAGGAGGTACATTATCTTATCATTGCGAAGCAACTGATAAAATGAAAAAACAAGTAGTATCAAATGCAATAGCATTACGTGAAAAGTTTAAAGTAAATGTGATGTTTCATAAAGATTATTTTTGGGAGTGTGTAGATGTATGTGAAACTCTAGAAAAAAATGGTGTGGATTATGTGCCAAGAATTATAGGTGATGACCACCCAGATGATAAAAAATCTATCGAATTAGGATATACACACAAATACAATAAAGACCAAATGAAATGGTTTAGAGATTATTGGAAACAGAAAGGACAAAATGTTACAGAAACTGGAGATACCCAAAGGGGACTCGGCCGTCCCTGTTGTGGAGGGAGATGTTTCAAGGCTGACGGTGTGGATAGTTATTTTCTTCCTTCTACTAATTTTTTGGGGTGGAGTTGCATGGTCAATTGGTACTTTCTTTTTTTAAATTCAGAGGCGGACGTAGTTTATACCCATCAAACATGTGGTGTGAATCTTGATGGTGAAGTTGCACCATTAGGAAAAATATCCGAATTTGATAAAATAATTGATAAATTGGCTAATAGTCTTTATTCAAAAAAAGTTCCAATGATTACTTGCCCTAAAACTTTTTGTGGATGCGGAATGTGTATTACTAAATCTAAGAGTGATATTACAGACATGTTTAATCGGCATGTTATAGACGAATTAAACTATGAAAAAGTTTCGCAAAAAGAAAGTAATTGGTACACTGATATGACTACTAAGAAAATTTTCATGGAATTAGATGAATCTTCAAAAACCATTTAGAATAGAGTTTGAAATAAGTTCTCTTTGTAATGCATTGTGTTCTGGTTGCCAAAGAACCATGATGGATTTAAAAGGAAAGTATTATTATAAGGGTAACATAACTATAACTCAGATGTGTGAATGGTTTGATGATGTTAATCTAAAAGATGCTCGTATAAAATTATGCGGAGTTCTTGGTGACCCGATAATTAACCCCGATTGTATTGAAATTTGTACATATCTTTTGATAGAAAAAAAAGTCAAGAATATTGAAATTTCTACGAATGGTGGAATGAGAACTGCAAAATTTTGGAAAGATTTAGCGGAGTTATCTAAATTAAGCGATAAAAGATTGTATGTGCATTGGTCGATTGATGGAGTTACACGAAATGATTATAGAGAAAATGTCAATATAGACAAAGTTTGGGAAAATTTTCACACATATTATGATGCGGGCGGTAAAGCAATATGGCAATATATACATTTCGATTACAATGCAGATGAGATACCGTTAGCAAAACAAAAAGCAAAAGAATTAGAAATAGAATTAAAAATAAGAGTTAGTTGGAGAAATACTGCTGAGGCCTCAAAGTTTAAATCGAGCGAGGCATTAAAGATTGATAGTAATGTATATGAGACAGTTGAAAAAAGAGCAAGATTGGGTCAATATGATGTGGCAAATATTGTATGTAGACATCAAATAGAAAATGAATTGTTTATTACATCAGAGGGTAAAGTGTGGCCTTGTTGTCATTTGCAAGATGAGCAAGTATCTGGTAAAATGAATATAATAGAAAAAATTGGACTGAAAAACGATTTAAAGGAAACATCTTTTTATGAAATTATACGTTCTGATTGGTATTCTAAAATACTAGAAGATTCATGGAATAAATCTCACCCCTTACATTTGCCGAGATGTTATTTATCATGCGGTGATTTTGCAAAAAGGAAAGTTATAAAATGACATTCTGTGCCGCTCCATTTGTACATATGGTTCAAAATCCTGATGGTCAATATAGAACGTGTTGTATGTTTGAAAAACCATTAAATGGTGATTATAAAAATATTCATGAAGCATTTAATAGCGATGAGAACAGAAAAATTCGACAAAAAATGTTGAGTGGTAAAAACTTAGAAGAATGTAGTAAATGTGACATTGATGAAATGCATAGTGGTAAAACAGGTATCTCATACAGAAAAACATTCAACGATTCATATGGCCGTGAGTATGTTGATAATCCAATTTTCAAAACTTTAGAATTTTCGACATCAAATAAATGTAATTTTAAATGTATTGACTGTGGTCCAAGATTTTCAAATCAATTTGGTCCGACAAATGAAAATGATATTCCTAATTTCGACTCTTTACAACATTTAGAATTTTTAAAAATATTAGGCGGTGAACCTTTTTTAGATAAGAAAAATATTGAATTATTAGAAATGTCTCCGAGAAAAAATATTAAACTTATGCTTGTCACTAATAATTCCATTTTTCCTTCACAATCTACTTTAAAATTATTATCAGAATTTAAATTTTTAAATATTAATTTAAGCATAGATGGTATAAAAGATGTTGCTGAATTTGTAAGATACGGAACAAAATGGAAAAGATTTGAGAGAAATTGGAATAAATGGCAAGAATGGGGTCATGATAAAAAAAATTGTCATATTGTTCCTCATTTTGTAATGCATTCTTTAAATGCGCCTTTTTTTGAAGAGACTTTATCTTGGTCTAAGATAAAATTTTCTTGGTGGTCATGGGATTTTTTAGTAACACCTAAATGGTTAAACATGTCATATCTTCCTGGTCAAATAAAAAATCACATCATAGATAATAATGTGAATTTGAAAGAACCTTTAAAAAAATTTTTAAATTCGAATGAATATGATTCGAAAGCTTTTAAAAAATTATTATTAAAATCCGAAAACGCTCCTAATCAAATGAACAATTACATTGATTTATTATACAGTAATTATGAGAGATAGTCCAGATAGACAATATACAAGAGAATGGTTGCAATATGAACGACAACAACCAATGTACGATGAAAGTATAAATGATTTTTATGCCGATGTATTTAAAAATAGTCCTGTCCATAAAGGAACCTTAGATGATGCTTTTAAAGATGAATTTGTAAAATGGTTGGGTGAACACAAATATAGTACTTTTAAAGGACTTGATGCTTTTCCTATTCGTCATGTAATTCAAGGTTGCACACAATTTATAGATGACCTATATCAAAGATGTGGAGATATTCAAACATTTGAAAAAGATTACAAATATCATTGGAGATTAAATAATGATATAGAGTATGCAACGATTGATACACTTGACCCAAATAAAGAATTACTTATTGCAATGCCATTTCCTTATTATGGAGATATACACCCAGGCATGTATGATATTCTAGATAAATGCGAAAAGTTGAAAATACCAGTACACGTAGATTCTGCATGGATAAGTTGTATTCGAGATATTGATTTTGATTTTGACCATCCAGCGATAAAAACTTTTGGTATAAGTTTGAGTAAAGCAGGTATTGGGGGAAATAGAATAGGTTTGAGGTTTGCTAGACATGAACCAGAAGGTTCTATAACGATAATCAACAACTTCAATATGAATCAACATTCATTAATGTATATCGGAATGAAATTTATGCGAGATTTGGGACCAGAATTTTTTTGGAGAAAATATGAATCAAAGTATTACAAAGTTTGTAAAGATTTTAATTTAAAACCTACGAAAACGGTTCATTTGGCGATGGATAAAAATAAACCTGTCGGAATTAGACCATTACTGAGGTCATTATGAAATGTATTCTGCCTTGGATAAATTTTGGCACTAACATTTATGGTAGACCAAGAGTTTGCGGTTATTCAGACATAGAGGCACAGTGGAAGCACTTATTTGAACAGAGAGGTATTTCCTGGCCACCTACAAAATATGAAGATACTCCGAGAGAGATAATCGAAAGTGAGTTTGGTAAAGAGTTTTTGACCTACAACGGAAAACTCGAAAATTCAAGTGTTAAGGAATTATGGAATAATATTTACTTTCGGTCGATACGTGAGGCTAAAGATTGGCCACCAAATTGCAATCGATGTAAGCATGTCGAAGATTTGTGTGGACAATCAAAACGTATGGATGAGAATCATATGTGGAACTACCCACATGAAAAGACAGAATATCCACGTCATATTGATGTGCGTACTGGAACAGTTTGCAATTTTAAATGTATACATTGTGGACCAAACGTAAGTTCACGTTGGGTCGAAGACAAAGACATTGCTGAAAAGTATGGAGAACCATATATCGAGAATGACAATACATGGATAGCACAGGATAGTAAATTTTGGGATGAATTAGATATTTCACAAATTAAACGGTATAACTTTCTTGGCGGTGAAAGTTTTTACAATAAGAGACATAATGAATTTATTAAGAGATTAAATGAGAGCGAGTATGCTAAGGACGTTGAAATAGCATATGTAAGTAATGGGTCTTTGAAATTTAATAATATGGAAAACTTTAAGAAAGTACGTTTAAGACTTTCAGTTGATTGTGCAGAAAAAGCAGGAGAATATTTTAGATATGGATTGAAATGGGATGAGTGGTGTAATAATATAAGAAGTTTTCCTTCAAATTTTGATGTTTCATTTCAATGGACATGTAGTAACGTGAGCATATTTTATTTGATTGATACATATGACTATCTACGTGAAGAATTTCCTAATATAAGATTTTTATTTGAAAATCATGTAACTTCACCATATCACATGTCTGCACAAAATCTTCCTATCGAGATTAAAGAATATGTAAAAGAACAAATTGATTCCTATATGTTTGACGAAAAAGATAAAGAAGTTTTACCATTTTATGTAAATTATATGTTTGAAAAAGATGGTTGGTCTAAAAATGGTAATATTTTTATAAATTATCTGAATGATTTAGATAATGTACGAAACACTAATTGGAAAGAGAGTCTATGTGGTCTAGCGACACAGTTGAATGGATTGACATAGAATTAACATCATACTGTAATATCAATTGTCCTGGGTGTTTTCGTCAAGTAAAGAGAAGTCAGGTCGATAATATTTTAGATAAAGATGTAATGACACTTGAGCAGATTAAAAAATGGATAACAAAAAAAAATTTTCCTAATTGTAAATTGATTAATTTTTGTGGTTCTATAGATGAGCCAACCCTGCATCCAGAAATACTTCAAATTGTTGATTATTTCAATGGAGTTAATATTAATATATCGACCAATGGGTCGACTAAAACTAAAGAATTTTGGTCTAAATTAGGTGAAAGAAAAATTTCAGTATTTTTTGGAATTGATGGAATAGACCAAAAATCATTGGAAAAATATAGAATTGGTTCAAGTTTTAAAAAAGTTAAAGAAAATTGGAGGGTATTTATAAAATCTGGAGGAAAAGCAACTTGGCAGTTTATTGCATTTGAGCATAATGAACATCTCATCGAAGAAGCAAGAAAAATGGCAAATGATGAAGGTTTTGAAAATTTTAGATTAATCTACTCTCATCGAAATGATAATAAAGAATCGAAGAAAATTAAAAGAAATGAGGAAAAAACTATCGTTTGTAAATATGGAGAACAAAAAAGAATATTTATAAGTCATACTGGTGCATTATTGCCTTGTTGTTTTTTTAACTCAGAATTTTTGCAAGTATATTCTGGCCGTGGAAATGAAACCGACTACACGAAAAAATATTTAGAACTTGGAGGTGTAATCGAAAATAATTTAAAATATAATTCGCCATCTGAAATCATAGATGGTGATATGTTTACTTTTATAAAGAACTCGTGGAATAAAAAACCAATGGAACGATGTTGGAAAACATGTAAAAAAGCAAAACAAGATGTTTTTATTGATGAGGAATTTGTATGATTTCTTGTTTATACGCACTTGGAGGAATTAATTATAAAAACGGTGTAATTACATGTTGTCCTAGACAGGCAAATCAATTAGTATTCACCCATGAAACTATTTTACCTTCTAAAATTTATAATCATGAAAATTTTAAAAATCTAAGAAAATCTCTTTACGAAAATAAATGGCCTTCCGGTTGTGACACATGTGAGGATATGGAAAAAGATAATTTAAAATCGATGAGGCAGGATTTTATTCTTAGAAACAATAAATTTTATAAGAGTAATGGTAATTCGTTGGCGAATTCGTTTGAATTAATGAAGTGTTATGACATTAATTCACATTCAATGGATTTTAAAGGATTGACTCATGTGGAATTTAGATTTAGTACGGCTTGTAATTTTTCATGTTTGCATTGTTCGAAAGTTTATTCTTCCGGGTGGTCAAAAAAATTAGAAAATTATGAACCAGATAATGAAGTAATACAAAATGATATAAGACAACTGCTAGGAACAGAGCATAGACATGGACCAAATGATAAATCAGAAATGAGACTTACCACAAAACAGGCACTAGAAATTGTCGATGATTTAAATGAAAATTTTCCAAATTTGAAATATATAGATTTTGCTGGAGGTGAATTACTATATCAAAAACAATTTTTTCCTACATTGAAAAAATTGGCGGAACATCCAAACGCAAAAAATATGCTTATATCTTTTCACACAAATTTTAATGCTAATTTTGACGTAGAAGAGTTGACTGAAGTTTTAAGTCCTTTTGGCGAATCGTGTGTGATTATTTCTGTTGATGCGGGAAGAAAAACTTATTCTTATTTTAGGCATGGTGGTGAATGGGACAAACTTAAATCAAATATAATTAATTTTAAAAAAATAAATGATTTTTCTTATATTGATATTTCATGTACGACATCCATTTATCAAATTATGGACATTTATGATGTATTTGATTCTTTTTTTGAATTAGAATGTTCATTTGATGCATCAATAGTTCAAACTCCAAAATATATAAATCCTTCAATTATTATGTTTGATTTTGAAAAAGAGACATTAAAAGATTTTGATAAAACTGAAAACATGATAAAGAGAAAAAACACTAGATTTAAAACTAATGCAACTAAATGGTTTAACTATGTGACTAATTATGTTATGAATACGAAAATAAATTATAATCAATTTAATAGATTTTTAGTTTATCGTAAAAAATCTGATGAAATTTGGGGTCAAGATTTTAATGATTATTTTGAAAATTATCAAATAGAAAATGATGAATTGATAAGAGTCAAATGAAACAGAGTGAATATGATTTTACAAAAATACCATGGAATAAAATTGAACGTGTTGGCACACACAAAATGTTATTGTCAGATTTGTTCACGGTTTCATGGTTATTAGGTAGATTTTGTAACTATAGGTGTTCATATTGTTGGCCATATGCGAGAAGTAATACGAAAGACCATCGTCCTACTGATTTATGCCTCAAGACGATTGACGAAATTAAGCGACAAGCAAGACAACGGAATTTTAATTCTTTTCACTTTAGTCTATCTGGAGGTGAGCCTACTTTTCACCCAGGATATCTGGATATACTTGAATATCTTGCTGATGATGTAGAAAATACAAATTACACATCAGTACATATGACATCAAACTGTTCTCGACCTATGAAATGGTTTGAACGATATGTGAAGTCAGCGAAGAAATTTACCAGAGCATCTATCACCGCATCATTTCATCGTGAGTTTGTTACAACTGATAAATTAGAAGAGTTTGCAGATAAATTAGATTTCTGCCAACGCAATGGTGTAAGAGTAACAATAAACTCTGTTATGGTGCCTGAAAAATTTGATGAGATATATCAAGACTTATTATATTTTTATGAACGTGGTGTTAATGTCACACTCAAACCTCAAAGTGACCCTACCGCATCAAGAGTTGTCGATGGATATACAGATGAGCAGATGAATATACTACATAATGGTATGCCTCAGATTACGAACATGGAGGTCAAATCTAATAAACTCAAGAACATTCGTCAAGAATTTGAAATCATTATGAATGATGACGAAGGAAAGGAGTGGTATCTTGACCAAGCTGAAAGATTCAACGCATTTAACTTTAATAATTTCTCAGGGTGGATTTGTTCGACTGGCTATCGCAGTTGCATTATCCGCGAGCCTGATGGGAGCATTAAGCGGTCTTATTCTTGCAGAGATATACCTTTAGGCAACATCGAAACAGGATTTAAATTATTTAATAGTCCAAGAGAATGCATTACTGATGCGTGTGTGAGTTCTGCTGATAGTAAAATTCCGAAACGAAAAAAAAGTTGCGAATTACCATTATGGAAATAGACAACAAAGTTTTTTGTGCCCTGCCATTTACATATGTTTATGTAGATTCTTTAAATGAATATAAATTGTGTAGTGATGCGAGATTAAGTTCACAAATCAATACCAATGACATGTCCATATTGACATATTTTAATTCGAATTACTTGAAAGAAATACGTGATGATATGATTGCAGGTAATTTAACGGAAAAGATAAGAGGTACTTGTATCAGATGTATAGAAAGGGAAGAATTAGGTTCTTGGTCGAGGAGAGAAAAGAAAATAAAACATTATATTTTGGAGAATTATAAAAAAAATTTTTTAAATATACCAACTTCTGATACTATTAAATTAAAGTTTGGTAATCTATGTAATCTAAAATGTTTGACATGCGGTCCGTATTCGTCTTCGAGATGGGCCCATGAAAGAATCAAACAAAAAGAAATGAACATTTATCGAGAATTAAAAGATGAAATAAGTAAGGCGAGTCATGATAAATACGGTAAATTGTATCAGGAAAGTTTTAATTATGAATTTTCTCAAGACCTCGAAAAATTAAATTATAATTTTGATGATGCTTTTTATAATGAATTGAAATTATTAATAAAAAATATACGTAATATAATAATATCAGGAGGTGAACCTTTTTTAAATGATAATTTTTATTATTTTTTACAGTGGCTAATCGATAACAAATTTTCTCATGATTTGAAACTCATTGTTTTTTCAAATTTGACAAAATTGCCTAAAAATTTCAAAAAATATTTTGATAAATTTAAAACTTTTACGATTAATGTTTCAATAGACGGTGTTGAAGCGAAAGACGAATATATTAGAAGAGGAACTATATTCACAGAAAAAAATTCTAACATAGAGCAATTGAGAAATCATTTCAATATTAATTTTTGCGTAACTTTGTCTATATTGAATGTTGGATATCAAAAAGAAATAATAAAATATTGCTCTAAATTTAATAAAAAACCAAGTTTTTTTAATGTATTAGTGGAGCCTTTTTATTTTCAAATAAATAACTTGCCAGAAGAAATAGTTAATATGTATACGAGTAAAGGTGAACATCATATTTTATATAATTCCAAAATGAAAAATGTGGAACATTTTAAATTAGGTATAAAATTTTTAAAAAAATATGATACCATACATGAAACTAATTTATTGACGGAATGGCCAGAATTTGAGCAATATTATGAATAAATTTTTAATTTGCGGAGATAGTTATGCGGATGAATACAAATCTCCTCATCCATCGGCTAAAGAAAATGGTGAATGGCAAAAAAATCACCAGTATAGATGGCCAATAAAAATAAAAAAAGAATTTGAAAAAAAATATATTTATGAAAATTTAGCCTTATCGGGTTCCAGCCCTTATGATGCAATATTAAAATTGCAATTACGATATGATGAATTGAAAGAGAATGATATTATATTATTTTTTCTTTCTGATTTTGATAGAATAGATTTTTACGCTCCAGAAGAAATAAAAACACATATAAGTAATATTTTTTATTCACCAATAACAAAAAAAAGTTCTTTGTTTGATGACCAAAGTTTTAAACATCATAATAAATTAAAAGCATTTTATCTTTTAAATGAAACGGAAATAGATTTTTTTTATGATAATTTTTTTAAAATTTTTTCTTTTGATTTATTAGAAAAACTTTTTTTAGGATATCTAAAAAATATTTCTTATGAAAAAAAATGTAGGGTGATAGTTTTTTCCAAAAACGATTTTGCAAAAAAATATGAAAATACGGATTATTTTTATTCGTATGAAAAAAATTTATCAGAAGTATCCGATGATGAATGGAAAAATAAAAAACAGACAGAGCAGGAATACATGATAAAAGATGATAGGGTTAATCATATGTCACCCGAAAATCATTCAATAATGTATGAAATTATTAAAAAAATTATAGATTATGACGAACATATACCTGAATTTAAAAAAAATATCATTGATAAACCTGTAAATTTGGTTTACACTGAAAAAAATAATAGAAAATTTATTTATGAATGATAATATTTTAAACGATTATTCTGTAAGAGAATTGCAAATAATGTCAGGTAAAATTTTATCAGACCATCCAGTTAGTGCCTCTAATAGTCAAATAAAAAAATTTAAAGCCGACCATGATAGTGTACAATTTTACAAAAACATAATAATGTGGTATATTGAGTTGTACCAAAAATTTCCTGATGAATATTTATGAATAGATATTATTTTCCATTAAAAATAGGTGGATTAGGCGATAAATTTATGATTCTCTCTGACATTTTGAGACATCGGCAACAATCTGATAATGATTCGATATTGTATTTGGTCACTGATAAGACTCATGATTCTTTTATTGATGGCATATCGAGTTTACATGACATCATTAATTTTTTTCATTTTAAACAACCTAATTTCGATATTCCAATTTCTTTTTCAGTAGACGATTTTTTAAAAAATTTAAATACAATACACTATTTAAATAATAAATTAGAAAATTTTACAAAAATTCAACATGAAAAATTGGAAAAAGGAAAATATTGGCCGATAAATTTTATAAAAAAAGAAGAGAATATTTTTTGTTGGATGCTATATACTAAAAATAGTTCATCAGAAAAACAAATTACAAAAAGTGATTATGCTAAATTTAAATATTTCATTGATAAGGAATCGTTCAATAACCAAATGTTAGAATATTTCAATTTCTCAAAAAATGTAAAAATATTATCAAAAAGTAAATTTATATTTGCCTGTGAAGGCATGTGGACACATTTGTCAAGAGCAATGAATATACCTACCATTGCTTTTAGTCGAAATAAAGATTGGATTAGAGAAATTAATCAACAAGGACATTTTTGTTCATCCGATTTTGAAGAATGTTTATTTGAGGTGAGAGATAGATGTATAAGCATAATGAAATAAGTCATGTTCATTTTGAACCGACACAACGATGTCAGGCACTATGTCCAATGTGTGATAGAACAAATAATCCTCATATTAAAAATGCTGAACTTACATCCGAGCAATTTAAACAAATTATAGACTCAGATTTTGCAAAGCAATTAAATAGTTTTCTTATGTGTGGTAATCATGGCGACCCCATGATTGCAAAAGACACTCTTGACATGTATAGGTGGTTAAGATATAATAATCCAAAGTTATATTTACATATGACAACTAACGCTGGAGGGCGTAATGATAAGTGGTGGAGAGAATTATCATATATTTTTGGCAAGCGAGGACGAGTAACTTTTTCAGTTGATGGTCTAGAGGATACAAATCATCTATACAGAGTGAATGTCGATTGGAAAAGAGTGGAAAATTCAATGGATGTTTATACTCAAGCAGGCGGAAAAGGTATCTGGATGTTTTTAATATTTGAACACAATGAACATCAAATAGAAGAGGCGGAACGCATGGCCAAATTATTTGGTCTTGAGTTCATCAAAAAGAAAACAGGAAGGTGGGTGCAGTCATTTAAAGGAAATAAAATAAATAAAAAGAAAACAACTAAAGGTAATGAAATAAGACCTCCTACAAATAAAAAATATCAAAATAGAAGTGTAAATGATTATGATAATTTAATACAAAAATATGGAGATTTTGATTCTTATTTAAATGATACTAAAATAAAATGTAAATCAATAGATTCGAAAGAAATTTATATTTCAGCGGAGGGTCTCGTAACTCCTTGTTGTTGGACCGCTGGTAAATTATATAAGACATATGAGGAAATAGGAAAAAATCAAATGTGGTCTTACATTGATGACATAAAAAATATTAATGCATTATATACTCCATTGCGTAAAATTATTGATGGTAATTTTTTTAAAAATATAGAAAAGTCTTGGGGTCTAGCAAGTTGTTCTCAAGGTAAATCAAAAGTATGTGCAGAAAAATGTGGAATAGGTTTTGATGTCTTTGGGGACCAGTGGAAATGACAATACACATATATGGAGATAGTTTTGGTGCTGATTTTGATGAAGAAGAAACTTGGCCAGTAGTTTTATCAAAACTAAAAAAAGAGCAAATTTCAGTTCATGCAGTGGCTGGTACTGGACCAAATTGGTCATTAAAAAAACTCATAAATGATTTAGATAATGTTATTTCGGAATATGATAATATAGTTTTTTTATTATCAGACCAAAAAAGATTAGAATTTTATTTTTTAAAAGAAGAAGGACATTCTACTGCCGTCATGTATGAGATGTTAAAAAATGATACGCTTAAATTGAATGAAGAACAAACTTATATTGGGAATTATCATAGAGAAATAAAAGAATTAGCACAAACATTAGGCCCTATGTTTTTATATGAAAATGTAAAAAATATAACTTTTCTTCATTTGATTTCAAAACAATTTAAAAAAATAAGATTTGTTGTATTTACTTGTTTCGATTTGGACAACTATAGTAGTTTAGTTAAAGATTTCGGCATTACAGAGTTATATACAAAATTTCTTAAAGAATTAAGATTTGACTCCTTAGAACATACGAATTTTTATTATATGAATATACCAATAAATCAAATGGTTAAATATTATGACCATGCATTTTACTCCGTACCCCGGAAGATTTATAATCATATGTCCCCAAGTCAGAATTTAAAATTTGCTAAACTTGTTTATGATATTATTATGAATAAAGAACCTGATACAACTTGGTTTGAAAATGAGCCAATAAAACCAATATTCATTTACGAATAAAAGAAAATATGACAATACACATATATGGAGATAGTTTTGGTGCTGATTTTGATAACGAAGAAACTTGGCCAGTAGTTTTATCTCAATTAAAAAAAGAAAAAATTAACGTATATGCATCTTGCGGAACTGGACCAAATTGGTCATTAAGAATACTTGTTAATCATTTAGAAAATAATGAAATAAAAAATTTTGATACTATAGTTTTTTTATTATCGGACCAAAAAAGATTAGAATTTCCTTTTCTAGAAGACAAACAGCATACAGGTGGTGTATTTAGATTATTGGAGGAAACCTGGCAACACCCATATCAGCCAGGACCAACAGTTTTAAAAGAAACATTAGTTACGATGGGTGACCAATCATATTTGAATGATTACAAATCTGAAATAAGAGTCATAGCACAAACATTAGGTCCTATGTTCTTATATGAAAATATAAAAAATATAACTTTTCTTCATTTAATTTCGCAACAATTTAAAAATATAAGATTTGTTGTATTTACTTGTTTTAGTTTAGAATCTTATCTACCGTATTACAAAGATTTTAATGTTGAATCAACTAAATTATTGAATTTATTAGATTTTAAAACATTGGATGCTGATAATTTTGATTATGTTAAAATTCCTATTGGACATATGGTCGGACCAAATGTTACAAATTTATCACAATTAAAAAATCATATGACCCCAGAACAAAATGTAAAATTTGGCAAATTTGTATATGATGTTATCATGTTTAATGAACCTGATAAATCTTGGTTTGCTGATAAGCCTTATGATGATGTCATCGAGCAGGGTAGACCAACGGAACCCCTTTTCATATATGAGTAGAATAAAAATAAATTGTCTTAAATGGGGAGCATTATATGGACCGGAGTATGTCAATAGGGCTTATGGTGGATTATTAAAACATTGTCGTGAGCCTTTTCATTTTGTGTGCTATACGGATAATGTTGATGGTATTTCTTCACGAATTGAAGTAAAAGACATAGAAGAATTGAGACCATATAATACAAAAATGGTTTTTACCTATGAAAAATTAATGTTGATTGATAAAGATGAATTTGATAAAAATTTATGGATAGATTTAGACTTACTAATACATAAGGATGTTACAGATATTATATTGAGACCTCATAATAATATTACTTTTATATGGAATTATTGGAATGATTATGAAAGAATGAGTTTGTTTAATTTTGGTCGAGGCGTATCATGTCATACAAATTCTTCTTTTGTTGCATGGGACAAAGGTACTGCATCATGGTTATTGAAGTACACACATCAAAATTGGAAAAAAATAGAATGGACATATAAAAGTTTAGACAAATATCTATTTTATCAACATCATAGAAAAGGAAAAATTGACCTTTGGGAAGATGGAATATTTTCTAATTTCAACAAAGAAAATTATCAGTTGAAAAATAAAGTTTCCTTATTCAATACTTCACACCTTTTTAATAATAAAAATATGGTTGATGTTAGGCACTATGAATTACACGAATCTTCAGTTGTAGATATATGGAAAAGTTATTCGAATGGGTTGTAGACCACGATGAAATTTCTATGCTTTGTTGCCCTAGTTTTAGAATTGTAAACACAATAAAAAAATTAGGCATAGAGGTTGACAATATAAATTTTGATATTAATTTTAAGGATATGCCAAATGTAATTTGTAAAGATTTTGTATTTGATGAAGTCAAATTAAAAGAATGTGTGATAAATTACAATTGCGAAAAAACCTATCCTGTCGGTAGACTTCATAAAGGTATTTTTATTTTAAGAGGCGATGATAAAGAACACAATGGAGACTGTAATCCAATTTTTTCTGTTAGTGATTTGGTTGAGCAAAATAAACTAACAGAAGTATATGATACTCATGAAATAAAATTCAAAAATAAAAATTATAATCATTATTACGTCTATGGCTCAAATTACTGATTGGATTCAAAATAATAATCTTATCGCAGACTATAAAGAAAAAATTGCAATATGCGAAAGCGATAAAAGAGAAACGCCCTACTATTGGGTCAGGCAATGGGTCCACAATAATTTACCGAAATATATTTCTAGTTTTGATGATTCCGTTTCGCAAGGTCAATATGATTCTAAAAAATGGTTATGCGATGAACTCAAGAAAATAAAAATTCATCAACCGTCTCATGTTGATATAATAGGTTCATGGTTTGCATTTCCTTTGGTCGAAATGCTTTCTAGTATAATTAAAATAAAACAAATTGATTTATTTGATGTGGATGAAAATTGTCATTTAGTTACCGCACAATATATAAATCACTTTGATTTCGATTTTAAAATTGTTCAATTTAATGATGCGTTTGAGAGAAAAGATTGGCGACGAAGACATATTATAATCAATACTTCTTCGGAGCATATGAAAGATACGGTATTATTGAAATCTTATTATAAGGATTATCCTACAACACCATTATTGGTTTTACAATCCAATAATTATTTTGAAATTGAAGACCACATTAATTGTGTGAGAAATGAAGATGAATTGATTGAAAAAAATGAAATAAGAGAAATTTATTTTAAAGGTAAACAATCTTTGCCCTTATATGATAGATTTATGGTAATTGGAAAATGGTGACAATCATATTAGTTTGCACAGGAGACAAATATGAAGAGTGGTATATCGACAATATATTGTATATGATTTGCGAATTTGGAAAATTAGAATATGATAAAGTACATATAATAAGAGATGGTGAGGGTAGTTATTATGACAAATTAAAAATGTTCAAAGAATGCACTGATGATGTACAATATTTATATTTTGACTTAGATATAATTATTAAAGGAGATATTAGACACCTTTTACGAGAAAAATTTACACTGTTACATGCTTGGTGGAGAAAAAAACTTCATACACCTTTAAATTCTTCTGTAATTTCATGGAGAGGAGACCAATCTCACATATATGATAAATTTTACGAAGATGAGGATTATAGTAGAGTGAAATATTACAGAGGTATTGATGAGTATATTTTCAAAGAAATAGAATATGAAACCTATGATAAAGTTTGCTGGTCTTGGTGGTGGGACCGAACAATGAAAGATTATTCAGTGTGTTTATTTAATCACGGTGAATATGAAAATATGAGAGATTTAGAATGGACACAAAAGTATTTGCTATTAGAATAGGCGACAAATATGGTCGAGATGTTGAAGATTATATAAATTCAAAAATACCAAATGTAACATGGATACGTGAAGAAAAAGATGAATTTAAGTTGCAGTGGAATCGTCTTCATTTAATGAATTCTGATATAGAAGGTCCTATTCTAACAATTGATATAGATATGCTTTTTATTAATGATTACATGAAGGCAATAGAATATCCTGTAAAAAGAGGCGAATTTTTAACTGCTAAATCTTGGTGGAAAGATAGCGACGGAATTAAAAGCACATTAAATGGAGGATTTCAAAAATATTACCCTGAAGATTGTAAATATATTTACGATGAATTTGTTTCTAGAAAAGAATTTTGGGAAGAATATTATATAAAATTAGGAATAACAGTTGGTCCTGTTAATGGTGAACAATATTTTATAGAAAATATGGTAAATCAAAGGTTAAAATTGAAATATCTGCCCGAAAGTTGGAACATTAGAATGGAAGAAAATATGTCAGTAGAAGACTTACATTACTTAAATTTTAAGTACAATGGAGAATGGGCTTGTATGGGGAATGAATTCAATTCAAATATAAAAATAGTTCATTTCATGACAGATAATTTCAATAGTAAAATAATTAAAAAATTTACTCGGTTTCAGAATTAGTTTCGTTTTTTATTGTCCAATAATAATGTAAAAGTTCTATCGCATCTTTTGATTTTCTTATGGAGGACCTTAATTCTCTATTATCACTATTTTGCACCTCTTCTTTTTCAAAAATTTCAAGTTTTAATTTAAATAAATCTTCAGCAACTAATGATTCTAAATCTTCTAAAGTCAGTTTTGATTTTATCTCTTCATTTTCGTTTTGTGAAATTTTTCCTTCATTTTTCCACTCAACAAATTGATTAAATTCTTCATTTATTTTTACTAAATTTTCTTGTCTTTCTATGGTTTGTTCAAGGATATCGTCATAAGTAAAAACTTCCAGAATTCTATTTAGCATAGGACTTTCAACGGCAGTTCTGACCATTTCTTGTTTTAAAGTTTTATCGTCTTCTGTGTAAAACTCGGCATAAAATGTTGCTCGATTATTCACGGAAGGATAATATGCCCTGTGAATTATTAAGCTTTTGTAGTAGTTAGCAATTTTAATTTCGGATTCATTTATTTTTTTCTGTTGTTCTTCAAATTTTTCGTCTTTTTCCATTTCAAAACTCCTATTATAATGTTGGATTCGGTGTATTTACTCCTGTTTGACCTCTGAGACCGCAAAAATGCAAGTGTTTACTGATAGTATTAAGATTATTAAAATTTACACTAGTTATTTTCGTGTAGGTACCTCCTGATAAAAACGGTGCTCCTACTTGGTGGTCATAATGTGTATCTGTTAACGTACCGGCAAAAGTTAAGCCGTTAGTATTTCCATATCCAAAATCGGTTAAATAAAAATCATAAACAGGATATCTTCTTAAAAAGATTTTATATAAAAAATTAGATATGAAATCACTAGTTTCATCTAATTCCATTTCGACTAATCTTCTACCATCTGATTGGTTCGTGCCGAATAGTGGTTTTAATAATTTAATTGTTGAATTTTTATATGTCGGTGTTGGGGCATTACTGGTATTGGAATAATCTTTGTTTACATACATGTTAAATTCCTGCACCAGAATTGATGGACTATTTCCTGTGGATTGAGACACTTGTGTATCTTCTGCTATCGCTCCTAAATCTGTCCAATCCCATTTATCGAAATCATAAAAATTTCCAGATATATTCAGGCCTTTCAAATCTGCTTCTAATTGTTGTTGTTGGAATGCGGCCACTCTTACGGAACCGATTTCTTGTTCTCTTATACGTTTTTCGATATCAGAAAATAACATTTCTATTACATCTGTTTCTGCATTAGTTCCGCCACTATAAGTTGTATCATTGCTTACCGTTCTTCCTGGTCCATAAGGACCGAAAGACCTTCCTGTACCAATTTGTTTTAAATTTATTTGTTTATTTTTACAATCTACTAACAACTTATGACTATCTCCCAGTGATGTATCGTTTACTGGTGTCGATGCTTCTAACTTAAACTTATCAACCCCATCAATCATGCCTGTTGTGAACTCTTCCGCAACTAAATAAACTTCACTACCTTCTACTCTGTCTATATCATAAGTAGTTAAGTAACCGTAATCTTGAAAATTATTAGTTGTTCTTGCAGATGGGACTGATATGTAATCTGCTCTATAGTATTGATAATATTTCGAACCTCCTGAGCCGTAACCCAAATTGGGGGCCTGTTGCCAAAAAGTAGCGGCAGGACCTGGAGCTGGAGCAAATGCATCATATCCTGGAGCAGGACTGGAATCATCTGTTCGTCTTTCTATTATCTCATTTACTCTTTCATAATTGACAAATGTTCCTTGTTGATTACTATAACTAGAACGCAATAAATTAGTATATCGTAATTGAGAATCTCCTGTTGATGCGCTTTGTGGACTATGTGGGTCAGGAAAATTGTCAGGACCATTTATGTTGCTTGCAGGCCAATTATCTACTAAAAAATTCGGTTGTGTGAAAATGTGCCCAGGTACAAATGTTGTGTAGCCGTTTTGAAAATCCGCAGCCCATTTTTTTCTCAAAATATAACTAAAATATTCTAATGCACTATCTGGTAGTTCTCTTAATGTGGTGAAAGCAGAAGAAGAAGTTCTATCGTAAAAAAGAGGTCTTCTGTTTCCTCTGTAACGTGTGGCGGCATCTCTGAGATAAGTTTGAGTCATGATTAGAATTGCATTATAGTTCTTAGAAAATAAGTATTTCTTATTCTTAAAAAATTCTGATTGCTTCCGTAAAAATTTCCTAATGCATCTTTAAATTTTGGTTCGCCTATTTTTGTATAAATTCCCTCGGTTAATACCGTATCTAATACAGTTTTTTCATAGTAATTGTCAAAAATTCTACCTTTTCTAAAATTTCTGCCAGGGTCAACAGTTCCTATTTCATATTGAGGATAATATCTGTGAAAAATTGGCATCAAAACATTTTTAAACAATGCTGGTGCTGAATCTAATGTGTCTTGACCTGTATTATTGTTAAAAAATATGTTAGATGTATTAAAATCAGGATTAAATTCTTCCAATGCTCCGTCTGTATCGAGTGAGTTATCATAATGTAATATTCCTACAACATTTGATGGGAACCCAAAAGTTACATTGTCTAAATCTGTTTTTACCCATAAATTGTATGGTACTGACACTTGTTGAAAACCTGTACCTGGAGTAATAATTGAAGTACTAGGGTCAAATAATGTGTCATTAAAGAAAACACCACAATCAAACCAAGTTCCGGGGTCGCCTCCTGTTAGGGGCATGCCCGTATTAGGGTCTAAGTCATCAGCATTAGCTATATAATATGTGCCTATTTGGTCGCCTCTATCTAGTTGAGTCAATGCATCGAATACTATTGTATGAGTTAAATCTTCTTCTCGTCTGCCTCCTGATACTCTTAATGAACCTGAAAAAAAAGATTCATCAAAGATTAAATAACCATCGTTTGTTAATACAGTCTTATCGACTTGAGAAGGAATAACGCCATATTGATAAAGATTGTGATTTGTAGTTTGAAAAACTAATCCAGGAACAGGTATTTTTGAAATATCGGTTCCGGGAGGAGGATTAAAACCATCATATGTATCTGATACCGAAGTCGATAATACTCTAAGAGAATCGGTAGCAAATCCTATATTAATTTTTCCATCACCGCTTGTTTTATTTACCGATACTATACCACTAACCGCATAATCATCAAGGCTTGTGCCGGAGGGTAATAAATTAGGATATTTTTCATAATAATGATATCTTTTTATTTCTTGAGAATAAAGGTATCTGCATAAAAAACTAATTCTTTGTAAAACATCATCACTGCACTTCTGTAATGCTTTTAGTGCCCTATTATATAAAACAGGAGGATTGAAATGTGTACCTTTATAAAATGAAACTGCTGGCATTAATAATCCACATTGACAAATTGGGTTAAAATTGATACAATAAATAGTACTGTATTATTTATGAACTTGAAATAACTATATTTTATGAAAAAACTTTTATATATTACTCCGCATTTATCCACAGGTGGGGCCCCTCAATACTTACTCAAAAAAATAGAATTTTTATCTTCTGTATATGATATATATGTCATCGAATATAGTGACCATGGACATTACAGGGTTCAAAAAAATAAAATAATTAAGTTATTGGGTGATAAGCATAAAACTTTATATGATGATAAAAATGAAATTTTAAAACACATTGAATCATGGAACCCTGACTTTATTCATTTTGTTGAAATGCCTGAATTTTTCATGCACGATTACATTTCAACTATCATTTATAGAAAAGATAGACCTTACAAAATTTTTGAAACATCTCATGATTCTTCTTTTCATTATACAGGTAAAAAATTTTTTCCAGATAAGTTCTTATTTTGCAGTGATAATCAACTTATAAATTTTAAAGAGTTAAGCATACCCTCTTGTGTAATTGAATATCCTATTGAAAATCCTAAAATCAATAAAAGCGAATCTTTTAACACATTGAAATTGGAAAAAGATGTAAAGCATGTAGTCAATGTAGGTTTATTTACTCCTAGAAAAAATCAAGCAGAAATATTTGAATATGCTAAGATATTAAGAGATTTTCCAATTAAATTTCATTTTGTAGGAAATACGGCTCCTAATTTTCAGCAATATTGGGAACCTTTATTGGAAAATAAACCAGACAATTGTGTAGTTTGGGGCGAGCGTTCAGATGTTGGTAATTTTTATTCCGCTATGGACTTATTTCTATTTTCTTCAAGAGGTCATTCCGGTGATAAAGAGACAAATCCATTGGTAATAAAAGAGGCATTGTCATATAACATGAAAT
>Ga0310343_10000346_pt1 | contig 21925 bp, 18 predicted proteins | sample HC15DNA2025_MG_FD_203519 | JGI IMG/M metagenome (GOLD analysis project Ga0310343, IMG submission 203519) | Marine microbial communities from station ALOHA, North Pacific Subtropical Gyre - HC15-DNA-20-25_MG | ecosystem: Environmental > Aquatic > Marine > Oceanic | place: Pacific Ocean: North...
ACATAGGAGCATCGTTAGCAGTGTTGAAAACATACATTGATGGCATTATTTTTTCTTGCTTTTGCCCTTGACATGCATAGCCAACAAACAGTAGCAAAACAAGTCGCATGTTCAAATTCAAACGCAGCATTTATTTAAGTACTAAAAAAAATTATACTGCCAACAAAGCTGCCGATCCTAGCCCAAGCGCCGCCCACGACGACGGAGGGGTCTCTGGGGCGGTGATCTTGACGCTTTCGTGCGCTGGTGACGCGGCCGACGAGCACCCCCACGAACTGTAACGGCAATTATGTAGACCCAGGAACCAACATGTCGTTACTAAAGCTGTGTTGCTCATGGGATTGGGTACAAGGTGGTGCGCGGGATCCCGGATTCTGGTGCGATACTGTAGAATGTGATAAATGTGGATCTGGGGGTGGAGGAAACGACAATATTGAATGCATACCGACTCAAGTTGACCCCGGAGAGAGATGTTCATGTGCCCGTGCTCCGCAGGCAGCAAGCTTGTTATACACGCGGACGGCAAATACAACTTCGCCTTTGAACAGCACGGTTGCGACAGCAACACCAAAGTCCACATGGGCAGCGTTAGGTTTTGGCATTGCGGCGCTTGTTGTAGTGTAATAATAATTTTACAATAATAACAATGCAATACTACCTAATACAATGCATGCAACCGTTTTAGAGTGCAAAGTATTAGTTTTTAACACAGTTGGCGTTGGCGTGTATGACAAGCTCGCTGCCTGTGGCGTCGTTGTCGTTGTCGTTGGAGGGGGGCGGGCACATGCACATCTTTGGTATGGGTCCTCCCCCAACGTTGGGATGCAGTGAACATTCCAGGTCCAGGTTTGTCCAGGCCATCCACACGTGTCACAATCTTGAAGGTCACAGCCATAGTAGGGATCCTCCCTTGGGATATACGTTTGCCATTTCCATGTGCAACACTGTTTTTTTGTCGGTGTTGTGCTTCCAGGTAAGATTGTGCTGCCTTTACAGTTATTAGGGTCTGGCATATTGGTTGCGTTGCCGCATGGGAAAACCGGCTGTGCATGTGTGCAATAGCAAAGACAAAAAATTATTAAGTAGCGCATCATTCATTCTACCGCACCTTGCATGTTTTATACTGCACACATGTGTGTGCCCGTGCAAGATGAGGTATAATCTTGTGCCCATGCGCAATTGTAAACACAGAAAATAATAACAACACCAAAGTCCACATGGACAGCGTTAGGTCTTGGCATTGCGGCGCTTGTTGTAGTGTAATAATAATTTTACAATAATAACAATGCAATACTACCTAATACAATGCATGCAACCGTTTTAGAGTGCAAAGTATTAGTTTTCGCCATCGTTAGCTTCGCCGTCGCCATCGGTAGCCTGCGTTTTGCCATTGGTAGCCTTGCTTTCGCCATCGGTACCGTTGCTCTCACCATCGTTAGCGTTGCTTTTGTCATTGTCGTCTTTGCTTGCGTAAGTTGAAAAATAAATAAAAAAGTATTTGCATTTGGTTGCAAACTTTGCAGGTTTCGTGCAAATTTTGCACAGCTAGTTTTGAGTAGGGTTCCTATGCTATATAAGACGCGTTTAGTAGCAAAACAAGTCTCATATTTCAATAAAAATGCAGCATTTATTTATGTACTCTCACTTTGCGTTTAATTTTGCCATTCTTTGTGCGCGCAAACACATGTTTATTGGTAACGCGAGTGACTGTACCATAGCAAGTTTCATTTCCCCATTTCCACGATGTGCGACTGCCAATGCGCGGTGCTTTTGCCATTTCATACAATTGCAGCGCGTTTGTTATAAATAGTGAAAAAAAATACCTGACGAGGGACTCGAACCCCCGACCACGTGCTTAAAAGGCACGCGCTCTGCCAACTGAGCTAGACAGGTAATGCTTACTATAAAAAAACATTTTGCATTTATACAAGAATGCCAAACCAACTACCAGGTCAAGAGTTAAGCTACCGAATAAAACAAGCTCAAGAAGAGGTAAAAAAAAATCAAAAAAAAAGGCAACAAGAGAGGCGAGACCATTATGAATTTTTGGCTGGCCCCACAACACAAAAACGCAAAAGCCAAATACAAAGAAGATTTAAAGTTTAGTTCATATTATATATGTATTGATGTCATAAAATGACGTACGATGGTAAAGTGGCTTTGGTGGTTTGTCGTTGCGTACACACTGTATAGCTTCATAGGTATTTCCGCGTTTATTGGCACAAGGCCAGACACGGATCGCTCTTTCAGTTGGATTGGTACCGCAGACAACGGCAACATCGCCAGAAACATGCAATTTGCGGCATTTATTTCTGTTCACGGAGCGTTTGGATTTTTGGTGTATTTCATGTTGTTGGATTGCGAACGATATTGGCGTCGAGCTGTTTTGCCCGTTTTAATCTTAAGTTTTGAGTACGCTACTGGAAGCATTGGCGTGCGCACTGACCACGTACCGCACAATGTGTGCGCAACAATAGCGTTTTTTTTAAATTTGGTGGCAGCATTGTACGTTGTGTGGACAAAAACAAAAAATATTGCAAAGTACGGTGGAATTGCGTTAATTGTTACTTCTTTTATTCTGCTTCTGGTATTTTTTGGCACAGACAACAATGACGTTTGCGAATGGGTTGCGCTTTACATTATAGCTGCATTGCCTGCGTACATTGTGGTTTTGCGCAGCAACGAAGAGTTTGAGTGGCCTGCGTTTGACTTGAAAAACCGAAAAACGTGGATAAAAGTTTTTTACGTGATTGGCACGTTGTGTGGATGTTTTTCGGCTGCATGGGAACTTTATCATATTGAGTTGAGATATAAAGATAAAAAAGACGGGCTTGGTGGTAGACAAAATTGGGGTTCTCCTTTATTTTTGGCGTTATACAAAATGTTTATTTTTACACATGCTTTCACCACGTTTGAACAGCAAATCGATCGTACATGGTTGCGTTGGGTCCCTATAATTGTTACTTCATTTTCTTTTGTATTGTGGACTGTTGCTACCGGTATGGCCATGCGCTATGACGGGCAAAGCTATGCTCATGTTTTAGGTACAACTTTAGGCGGTCTTTTGCTCCCCGCGTTACTTATAAACGTGGCGTTGCTATGGCCAACCAAGGAAGAATCCACCAAGGACCTTAGGGAAAAAGACGATTTTTCCTCAAGCGTAAGCGCGGCGCGTTTGACAACGTTGACGTTTTGACATGCGAGCGACGCGCTGCAATTGAGGCAATGTCTGTGTGTTTTCTATGCCTGCAGCCGGCAAGTGCGATACGGAAGCAACTTTGACGAGACTTGTGTTTGCGAATGCGTCGGCCATGAGTTCGCCGAGTGTGTCCGGTTGCATGTCTTTTAATTGCAGCATTTCTGAACGCTTTTTTGCTGCAACATCTGGGCCTTGCAGAAGCATGTTCAACGCCGCGTGCGGCGTCGCCTTCATGCGCTCGTACGCGTTCCATGTTGCTTCTTGTGCCACCTGCACTGCCTGAGTGTCAAGTTTGTTTTGCATGACGCGGTCAATGACGCTTGTGATTGCTTTGTTAACATTGTGCACGTTGCGTTGCGGGGTTTTTACCGCAATGAAAAGAGCATCGTCAAGCTTGCCACATTGCACGCCATACGCGAGTGGACCAACGTGCATGCCTTGCGCGCCGTCGGTAATACCCACGCGCATGGCGCGCATAGCATCCGTACTAAAGCAATTGCCCCCGAGTTCTGTTTGCACGCATCGCTTTGCGGCTTCGTGCGCTTCTGACTTGAGGCAAACGGCAACAGCGAAATCGGTTGTTGGCACTTGCGCCGGTATCGCTTGCGTCGGCACAGTAAAGTCTTCGGATGGCACGGGCACGCCGCTCAAAGGTTTGGGTGGAACATCCGTTGACATAATCTGCGCATCTTGCATAATTTTGGCAATGTTTGCAGACGTGTTGTATGAAAAATGCAACATAGGCAACGCTCTTAACGATAACCACGCCTGGTGTACGTTTTCTGGTGTGGTTGATTGTAAGTCAACAAATTTTTGTTGCACGGATTGCTGCAACGGATGCTGCTGCGGCAAGATGTGCGGCGCAACGGCGTGCACGTTGATACGTGTGCCGTCGCGCATTTGCGACCCGAGGACAGCGGCACAACGCCGTGCGCACGCTACGTGCTCTTGCGGCGTAGACACTGTATCCAAGGCTTGCAAGGCGTAACTTAATTTTTCATTAAAATTAATATCTGTTTTGGGTGCTTGCAGGTGCAAGAGCATGTAGTTGGAGTGAGCTTCGTGCGTAAATGACGCAGTGCCTAAATCTTTTGCATATTTGCTGTCGTTCTGCAGCCGCAGCATTGCCATTTCGTGCTGCATGCCCAGCGTTGTGCAGGGAAAGACCATCATGACGCCTTGCTGCTGAGAGTCTAAATTCAAATTGTCACCGCAAAGTACCTGCCGAGGTGCTGCGACGCCGCGGTGCTGCGCGGCCGGGGGTGCAATTGCGCTGACATTGACGCTGGGTGCAGTTATCGCAGGCATCCTTGGAATTGCCTGCGGAATCGGTGCCCCGCGCACAGCGACGCAGCACAAGCCGCACTGCAGCAACAACCGTGCTCTTTCCCAATCCTTGGCCTCCGGCACTTTCAGCAATGCGTCTTTGCAATTCCATGCGTCGGGCGAGCAATTGTGCGCTGCAAGACGCCGCATTGCATCTAGCGGCTTTGCAGCTTGCAATTGCTTCTGTTTGTTGAAGTCTGCTTTTATGTAATCGTAGGTATGCTCGTTTGTGATTGGCATAGCAGGCAAGTTATTCAACAAAGCTGCATACTTGTCAATCGTGTTGGCGCCCCCCGCTACCGCAAGCAAGCACACGGATTTGCTTGGCGACTCACTTGGCATTGCGCTGATTTGGCTAACAACGTTTTGCGTGATCCAATTTTGAAGGGGGCTCTTCCCATCGGTGCGGCTGGCGGCATGCAAAATTGTGTGCTGCGCCACGTGCGACGGAGTGCCAGCTTCGTCACATGGAAACGCAAAAAAAGCAACGCCACCTTCAGGAGCGTCGGGGGCAACATGCAACTGCAAGCGGTTCTGACACAAAGATGCAAGTTTGTCTGATTGAAGTTCGCGCCGATTGCGCGGCATTCCTACATCGTTGACTAACTGCGGATTTATGGGATCGATGTCGCCATTACTCAAACGTTGCGCAATCGCATTTTGAGCATCTTTAGGTTGACCGCCAACCATGAAGAGCGCGCACGTGCTCATTTGCCCGGATTTGTGTAAAACGTCGTATCGGTCGCACAAGTCTTCTGCGGTTATGCTTTCTATGTCGTGCATTGTGCCAATGGTGCTTGCCGTGCGTTCTCCTGCTTTAGAACTCAAATCGTAAGCTGCTGTCATGGCATTAGCACATAACATGCCTTGCAACGATTTGCGAAAATCATGCTCGCGTTTTATAACTTTTAGCTCGTTCTCAACTACGCCAGGCTGACGCGCGGCCGCTTTCATTTTTTCTATATCCATCGACGTGATTTCATAGTGCAATGCGTCGATCATGGTATTTGCTGATGGCCATGCTTGGTAACCCATTTCTTCCGCTGAAGTAAATGCATTCACGCTGTAAATCATTGGTTTGTACTGATTTTTGTTTGCTTCGCGTTTTATCGCGTTGATGAAATAATCGTGCATGTGCTCATTGAAATGCGTTTCTCCTGGTATTTTTTCGTTTAACCCCCCACAAGAACGCAACAAAGTTAATTCTAATTGATTTGTTTTCAAGTCGAGATGCCATATGACTGCGCCGTTAGCGGCCAAATAGCACTTGGGACTACTCATCAGTAAAACGTAAATGCATCGTAGATATAGGTTTTAAGACTACTTACGCTGCGTGCTCGCGCCTGCACGATTAATGGTTACCTGCACTGACCAAATTAAGAAAGTGGCTATCAACTTTCAACAATACAACGTAGCTCTTTTGCTTGTTGTCATCCCGTTTTTTATTATTTGGATTCCGTTTATGGGTTCTGGTGCAAATCAATACTCAGGCATTTCAGTTAACATGTGTTTAGACTTATCAACAAATTTAACTGCGCAATCATTTGCTGACCTATCCAAGCAAACGAACAGTCCTTGCGACGACAACCACATGTATCCTTTGATGATGGACATAAAAAACAACAGAATAATTGCACCGCCAAGCGTTGTACAGGCAACCAACAATTTTTTTACTCACTCAAACATGAAGAGCGTTTCGATGTCTGAACATCTTGAAACGCCTGTTGGTGGTTTACGGATAGTCGAAGATTTGTTTCCTACACATACAGCAGTGCATGAAATTTCCCAAACAAATAGGGGATCGTTGACGGTGTTAGGCGCAAGCATTACAACATTTGTTTTCGTGATTGTGAGCTTGCTAACGTGGGCTTTAGTCGCGTTTTTTTCCAAACAAAGGGAATACGGCAATTACGTTAGCTTATTTACAACAATATTGATGTGGATTAGCGTTGGAATTTACTGGACGTATGTTGCACACCCGGTTTACGAAAGTGCGCAAACAACGCATGACAACAATTTGCTTGTTCAACTAAATGCAAACCAAGTTAGCGAAGCAGGGTTCGTGACCATCTTCACATTTGTGCTCCTTACCATAGTTGCTGCAACGCACACATTAGATACTGGAGTTAGCATTTTCGTTCCATAAAATGATTAATGCCTACATCCGTGGCACATAACATATGAAAATGATGACGACCGCTGTGGACAGCACAATTAGAGGAGCAACTACAACTGTCCCAAGAACTGTCACAGGAGCTGTCACAGGAGCTGTCGCAAGAGTATCACAGGTCCGTTGTTTTGAAGGTGGCATTTCAAGTTGCATTCCTTGCATAGGTGAAGCAAATAATGAAGAACCACAAGACGGTACTGCAGAGTATACTGGAATACTCTCAAGTAACACTAACAAAACTCAACCTGTAAAATACGTAATTAAGTACCATTTGTTTGCAATTGCAACATTTGTTATGTTGCCTTGCATTTCTATTTTGAATTTTAGCGGCGATAGTGCAGTGTTCAGGTATTTCAACGACGGAAGTGTCATTGAAGTATACAAAGATCACATACTTACAAGTGATGCAGTTGAAGGTTTTTCGAATGTTAGTTGCGCTATGTTACAAAACGCAAATTTTACGGCTGCAGCACATTTGTGTTACGAAAACAAAAATGTGTCGTTTAGTTTGAATGTGGCGTGGTGGTTGACTTTAATTTTATGTGTAGTGCTTACAATTCCAATTTGCGTTGGCGAAAAGTGGAGTACAGACTTAAAAAAGGTTGTCCTCGATTACCAAGAAGAAAAAAAAGGCCACATGTACCGAGACGTAATTTACGCGCTTGTACTAGGCTTAAACATTTCTATTATTGTGTTAAACAGCCAATACATATATGAATATTTATCGTCTGATCACGTTGTTGCAAAAAGCGGCTTTGACGATAACTTACATAATTTGGGCGGCACCATGATGTCTGCAGCTAGTCAAACAATGTTTGTGTACTCGTGGGTATTTTTTGGCTTCTTACTTGCAAAACTTCTGTTGAACAGGCTAAATCGTGGCAAGGACTCAATTGGTGCCGTTAAGCTAGATGGTAGGCATGTTCTTGGCAGCAAGCCAATGAAAGGCATTGAGTTGACTTCGCAAGCCAGGCTGATTACGGATCCCAACATGATTAGCAACCGTGTGCGCGCTTTGCAAAAGTAGTATAAGTAATAAAATAGTATATTTGTGCGCATGAGTACCTCGCGGTTAGACGATTTTACTGACAGCGCATGGTTGCTGATTGCTGCGGCGACCATAATCTTGCTCGTTGAGCGCATACTAAAAACTTTGGAGGCTTTAATGCAAGCTTGCCAATGCGAGGTCAATCAAACCTTGCTGATCACTCACGCAGCTATAATGGTTTTAGTGAGTATAGCAGCTGCCACAATAGCTTTGCCGGATAAATGGGTGCAATCCATTGTGCAAGCAATGTTTGTTGGCATTGGGTTTGCATTAAAAGAAGTGCTCACAGAAGTTTTAGCTGGCCTCAGCGTAATGAAAATGAAGAACGCGCGTACGAACAACGATGTTGTGTTTAAGGACAAAAACGAAACATTTGAGGTAGTTGCTGCTAATTTGTTGCACGTCGCACTGCGCAGCAAAGACAACTCGGTGTGGCACGTTCCGTGGACAACGTTGCAATCGCAATGGATTTGTTTTCGAAATAAGAAAAAGTCCTAAAGCCCAAGCATATGCATTGCAACGTTTACAATGCAGCACATTGTTCGATCCTTGATTATTTCACCCGTGTTCAGATGCACAGGGCAAGGAAACGTTTGCACGTTTCCAGTCGTCAGCTTGCATTGCACACTAGATCTGCTGCGCAACGTGACAAAAGTGTTACGCAGCAAACGACCTGACGTGCACAGCAGCGCTAAGCAATACGGTTGCGAGCTGCCATCCACTTCAAACTCCCCTGCCACAACAATGTCGGTGTGCACGCAACGCTTGTGCATTGCGCGCAACAAATGTTTTTCCACGCCGCGAGGGAGCGCGTCCGTGCTGCAAGGACCGGACGCGTGCCAATTCGGAGCGTGCACCACGTAGTGACGCGGTTGCTGCAAAATTAGCGTCATGCACACAATTACAGACGCAGAAAAAGCGTACGCACGGTAGCTTGGCGGACGCGGCGGCAACGCATGCCAAACGTCTGCCATATTTTGATACTATTTAATGATTTTACGTCAAGCATTGCGATATGGAAGAACAAATTTTAAACCGCTTGCGCAAAATTGAAAGCTTGCCTGAAAAGCAAAAGCAATACCTCAAAGCTTATCTCAGCATCAATGAAGCAAAGCATATTATGCAAAAAAATGCACAATGCCCAAGGCGACCTGTCCCCGTGCAATTCGCGCGACAGCTGCGAAAGTCTGCTCTTAATCCGCCGCCGTATGCGTTTCGCAATTGGGCTAAAATGGCAGAATGGTATAAGAACACCTGAAGCCACTGCAAACGATGAAGCAGATTTACATCTGCTACTTGCCCGCAGACTCTGTGCTGCTAAACCAAAACTGGCTGAACAGCGCAGCGGCGTGGTTCGCCGGAACGCCGTCTGATGGCCGATCAAAACCTATGATACACGTCGAACTCTTTTTTTCGGATGGAACAACAAACGGCAACGTGTTAAACGGAAAGAGCTGCGGCATACACTACAACGGCAAGGTGTTTCTGGAACCAAAAAGGTTTTCAAATACTTTGTGGCAGTGCAAAGGCAAAACCGTCACAGATGCGGCGTACAATGATTTGTACGAGCGGTGCTCGGCGCGTGTTGGCGACTCGTTTGCAAAGGGAAGCTACTTTTGCGGCTTGCCAAAAGGAAAAAACGAGTGGTACTGCAGCCAGCTGGTAGGATACTCATTGAGAGAAAGCGGTATTTTTGACCTGTCTGACGACGAGTGCAGCCACCCAGAAAAGCTTTACATGGCGCTCGCGCCGCATACGTTCACGCACACGATTAGAGATCTGTCGCTGCTGCAGATATAAATGAAGTTCGCTGTTGTGGTGCTGTGCGTACTGGTGCTGCGGCCTCACCGAGAACTCACATCGCTCGAGTGCAATGGAACAACACCAGGAACGTACCAAAAGATGCACGCAAGACATGCTGTATCACATCCTCACAACACACGAAGCCGACGTGCTCAATCCACATTTGCACGGAATAAAGAGACTCGTTTTGCAGCGGGCTGATAACGCCAAAGTGCGCGAAGCACTGCAACGCGCTATCGACAGCGAGTTGCCGACAATCAAACATGCCTTCATCCTTTATTGTTTGCATGCGGAAAAAAGTTTTCGCGAATACATAGGAACGCGTAGCAACGCAAGAGTTGTTGGAGAATTTGTGAACGGGCCGCTTGAAAAGTTTGTGCACGCTAGTTTAACAGGGTATTACCCATCGCTGCGCGAGTTTGTTAACGACGCGCGCAATGAGTACGTTACTACTTAAATAAAACATCTTATTTGTTGCGATGAACCCTAAGCTTGTATGGAGCTTGTGCTGGGCGGGCATTGTGCTTGCATACGCGCTGCGCACCGCTGCTAAAAGTTTGCCAAAACCAAGTCTATCACAAACATTTGCAATACAAGTCGCTTTCTCGGCCGTGTTTGCTGCTGCAGCGTGCTTTACGCTAAACTTGGCGTGGGCAGCTGCTGTCGGTTTGTTTGTGTACAAAGCGCAACCATCGGAAGAAATCGTGGTCGATTTGTTTTGTGGCCTTGTCACTTTGGCAAGTGCAATAGGCATTGCTAATCTCAATTTAACAACTAACATTGGCGTTTGGATTGCAACTGCTGCTGTATACGGAACGGACGAACTCGAACTGGGTGCCATAGCCACGCCCTTGACCATCGCTCTTATTGTTATGCCACACACAAATACATTTTGGCTTGCACTTCTGGTGCTCATTATACTTGGGCTGCAATACATATTGCAACGAAAAACTGTTGCATGGCTCGAAAAAACAATAAAAATAAGCCTGCTTGTCACAATCCTTGCAACGCCTGTGGGATGGCCACACAACGCTGAACTGCAATACAACCCCATTCCGCCAGAATGGGACATTCCGCCGTGCACGAAAGATAAAGCAGGAACGCTCAGGGACGCGCTTGGCGCTGAATGCTTCCAGCAAGGAATTCCCTGCCCACTGAATTACAACAAAGAGGTAGGAAAAGAGCTTGTATGCGGAGGAAACACGCACGGTGCGTGCAAAGTGACGCAGGATATGACAATGGCGTACTGCGTTTGTGAACAATCGTATTGTGGTGCCTTGAAGTTTGTGCCGAGCTCGCAATCATTTGTGCACCTTGCATGTACCACGCAAGGCAAAAATTGCGGAAAAAACGGTGCGCCTCCCTTGCAAGAAGAAAACAATGACCCTTTGTATGGATTGTCGAGCAAAAACAATTGCAACTGCGTGTGCGAAGTTGGGTTTTACGGACCGTTTTGCAACCTCACTTGCCCCAAAAACGATCAAGATTTTGTGTGCAGTAACTATGGCACGTGCATTGTGCAAAATAATCAAGCATTTTGCAATTGTGACACGGGGTACGAAGGCGACGACTGCGCTACACAGGTGTGCAGCGGAAACGGTAATCTAGTCAACGGAAAATGTGTTTGCAGCACGGAAGAAAACACAAACTACCCGCGCTACGTCGGCAAAGAGTGCGAGGTGCAATGCCCAACCAATTGCACACACGGATTCCCGCACGACGACGGCAACAGCACGTGCTCATGCAAATGCTACGCAGGGTACAAAGGCGAAACATGCGCAGAGTGCGCAGACAATTCTTGCGCGCTTAACGCAACTTGCCAAACCGATGGTGTTTGTGCGTGCAATAACACAAAACACGATATCACAACGTTTTGCACGTCGTGCACGGGAAACTTTGTTTACCCGGACTGCAGCAAATGCTCCACCGCTTTTTACGGCGCCAATTGTGATAAAACGTGTCAGTGCAACGGGTTTGCCTGCAATCAAGAAACCGGTGCGTGCATTTGCCCAGACGAACTCGGCGGAAGCTCGTGCGAATGCACGTGCAAAGGCATGATCGGTGGAAAATGCGAAAATAATGAAAGATTTTGTGTGTGCGAACCCGATCGCTGCGGAAAAAATTGTGAAAACAATTGCGACCCAACATACGGTTCGTGCGAAAATTTTCAATGCGTTTGTGTGCACCCGCCAGCATCAAGCACAGCCGATTGCGTGCCGTCAGATCAAGCGTGGATGTTGCGTTACCGGTAAATAGATTTAGGTGTATAAACTGCTTAGATGGCATTTATTACTGATGTCAAACACAGTACACCTTGATAGCGCACGAGGCCCTTCGGATGAAAACACCAACCCGCTGGCGCCGTATTTTGGACCGCTGCCGCCAGGAATGCTTAATACGCGTGCCGCAGACAGGTACCCGCATGAAAGCTGGGCGCTGCCGCAAGCGTATGAAGGGCGCAACGTGTTCCTTGCAACCGTGCTCGATTTTTTGATTACAAGCAATGACGACTTTTACGTCAAGGAGCTGCTGCCGTTCTATCGCACGGACGAAATTCACGTGCAGTGGTCAGTGTTCAAATTTAATCGCACTCTGGCAGACTATGAACCAGAACTCGGGGTCCCGCGCCTTGTGACGCAAGAAAGCAGCTCGAGGTCCGCATCGCTGTCGCGCAGGGGCATTGCCTTCCAACTCGAACACGGATTTTACAAATCCCCTATGGGCCGGCAAAATTATTTGTACAACTTAAAGCAGATACAAGAGGCGGTGCTTGAAACGTGCTACTATGATGTCATGCACGCGCTGCTCTCGGGCGACAACTATTACCGATCGTACGAAGCGCAGCACGGAACGACGGAGATTAAATACTACGACGTGCAAAAAATGGCTAAGTTTACGTGGGCCATTTGTCAACGATCCTGCAAAGGGTTTTGGGTGCTCGACGCACACCTGAAAGACAAAATGCGCGATGAAGCTATTGTGCCAAACGTGTGGGTCATACCACCTAAAGTTGGCATTTACATGACCATGGTGCCGGATTGGCAAACCGAATACTCGCGCAGAGGTAATGTCATCAATGAAAACATGGAAAAGGGACCTGAAAACATGGCAACGTTCCGTGGAAGCAAAGTTTTTGAATGCAAAAAATTTGATGCTGACTTTTTGGATCGGCCCGTGTGCCCCTTGACGCGTGACAGATTTAGTGGAGAATACTTTATCATTGAACCGCAAAATGAAGCAATAGAGATTTATTCCATGGATGATGATGCTTTTAAACAAATTGCATCGCCAGATAAGGACAGAAGATGGCTTGTTGTGCGACCGTGGGCAAGATACCGAATGTCGAGCGCAATTCTTGCACGCGGCGGCTCGGAACTCGGCAATTGCTTTACCGGAAATCATGACTTTATGTTAGCAGATAACGCCATCGCGAAATCGCACATTGGACATTTTACGTTTTATTCTAAGGCTGTTGTGCGCAGTGAAAAGCATTATACAATCGCTGAAGACATTTTCTGCGACTCGTACGTGGCAGGAGAAGGCACTGATGAGGTTCCGATTGGGCCAGAAAGAGACGGGGAAGTAAAGTACGATGCTCAAACAGTTGCTGACAACGTAGGTAATATGATTATGCAAGACAACTGCGGAAAACCTAGTCAGCCATCTTTAATTTACATTGAAATTACAGACGAGTGTGAAGTTACCAATCCAATAGACATACGTGGTGAGTTTAACGTAGACCAAAACGGAGTATTGAAACAAGTGTGTTTTTGTGAAAAAGAAATTGAAGATGAGCGTACAAACGTGAAGAAGACACCGGTCACAGACGCTTTAAAAGATGCAATTTACCCCCGCGATGCCGACAACGAACATAAATTTATGCAAGAATACGAAACTATCAATACGGTGTGCTGGCAAGGCATGCAAAGAGATCTGCAAGGTAACATCACACACGTGAACACTGGATTATGGGGACCAAATGTGTACCCGGGCGTTCGCGAGGCGCGCACGGGCAACTACGCTACTATCCAAGATTGCGAGTATCACAAAGCTTGTATGAGCGGCGGCGGCGGCGGCGGCGGCGGCGGCGGCGGCGGCGGCGGCGGCGGCGGCCCACGACGGTTTCGCTCTAGGAGAACTAGCGCAAGCGCAACAGGCGATACTGCAGCAAGCGCGGGTGCGACGACATCAAGTACTTTAGGTATAGGGCGCGATGTAAGAAGAATGTAGAAAACCATACTCCGCGCATTCCATCTGTACTTAAGTGTAGCGCGTAATTATTAAAGACATGGTACCTGTGTTTATTATGATTTCATTTTTACTTGGTGTATTGCGCATTGTGTTTGTGAATTGTGCCTTGCAAACGCGCATGGACATCAGCGTCTTGCCGGCATACCAGTACCGCAAGTTTCACGCCGCAACAGATTGGCCACTCGTGTTGACTGCATTTGAACTTAGCGTTGCAAATCTGAAGAGCGCCAGCGTCCACGTTGCCATTTTATGCGCCAGGCTCGTGGGCATGATGTACGTGTGCGCGCATACCGACTGTCCTACCGGCGCACAAAGCCAGCTCATGTGTGGCGACACAACTTGTTGCAACGTCACCACCACGTGGGCAAAACCACATGCAATGTGCGCGCTCCCTGGCAACTATGATCGCAGCCAATGTCACGACTTGAATGTGTTGCCCGATGTGACGTACTGCCGCGTGTGGGGGTGCGATGCGAAAGCAACGCCTCTCGATGCCTTCACCGTGCAGTGGCAGATTGCTGCGAGCGCTTTCGGCGCCATACTGTACGGTATAAAACAACGATCTTTACATACTACAGAAAATGATAAAACCTCTGCCAACGAAAAGCAGCCAGCAACTACTGCGCGAAGCAGCGCAAAAGACGCCTGAAGACGTGGAAACGTACTTGAAACAGTACAAACCTGAAAACACGCTTTTTAGATGGTCGGAAGGCAGCAGTTTTGCGATCCCTTTCGACAAAATCATGTGGAAAGTGCGTGCAGCGCAACAGTACAGCGTCAATGGCAAGCACGGGGCCGCTGCGCGCCTGCTGCGATCTGCGCTCACCGAGGATTTTGCGCATTGGAAACACCGCGGAGTTGAAACTGCGCGCGCAGCGCACGAGCCCAACGTGTACGCCTTGTACTGCAAAGAACGCGGGCTTGCGGCTCTGGAGACGTGCAAAAAAGCGGCTGCTAGTGAAACCGTTGCAAGGCTTGCAAGTTACGCAGCGGTCATGCTCGGCACAGCGTGTCGCATGCGCTTCGACAACGAAGTGCACGCGATGGCGCTCGAAGCAGCGGGCACCGCCTTTGATAAACTAGGTGAGCATTTCTTGGCATCAAATGACCGCGTTGGGGACGCTGTAGGAGCATTCGAACAAGCGCAGCATTTTTACAACGCCAGCGAGTTGGGGTCTCGCTGCCGTTTGAACTGGGCGCGAGAGCGCAACAATATATTGCACGAAACTGTTACAGATCATCCTCTGCCGCTTCCTGTGTGTTTGGGCGGTTGTTCCAAACGTCGTGCAAGCGACGCATGACAAGACGCTTGGCGCGATCTACGTGGCGAGGTTCCCCGCGCAAATGCAAGTACTTAAACGTCATGCCAAAATCGTGCGCAACGTCGTCGGCAAAATGCAGCTGCGCGTTTGTTCCACGCTCTATGGCTTGTAAAGCGTGACCGCCACGACCAATGATAAATCCGACTACGTCGGACGGCACGGGAAGCGATTGTGTAATCTCAGTCATAATGAGCCTTTATTTCATTAAAATCGTATTGTATCTCGTCTGCTATGGCTTTGCTTACCAACGCAGAACCAAAACCAATGCGCTTGATCACCGACATCAAACGCGTCAGCACGCGCGGTACGGAACTGATGATGGCAAAAGCGCCAAACAAAACAAGCAAAACGTTGGGGCTTTGCGCCCAAAAACAAGCTCGATCAAGAGACGACGGTGTCAAATGCAGTTGCGCATCCTCTACCATGTTCGCAAGCTCTTGCCCTGTGTATGCCCATGCAAGTTGCACAAACACGGATGGTAACTGCCATCGCAACAAAAACATGGGCGCCCACAAAACGCCGAGGGCACGATCGGGGCAATTGCGATACGCTGGCGCGTCGTACCCTGCCGTGCACTGCGTAGGACATTGACCGGGACTCAAGCTGCGGACCCACGGGCAAAAACAATCTGGCAAGGATTTGCTGTACACCCAATTTTGCAGGTCCGCAACCAAGCTTGCCGGCAGCGCCGGCAAACAGCGAGGTACGTAACTGTATGCCAGAGCCATGTACACAAACGCCGCGCTTACGGTCGCCCAAAACAACGGTATGGGTAGCCACGGCACCAAGGCGTGCACAAAAGCCCACACAAGCATGCCTATGCCCACGGACGTTAACGCGTGCCACACGTGACCAGTTTGCACCAAAAACAATGATTTGACGTCGCACGGCGCAGCAAGCCATTGCGCGTAGTGCCATATGGAAAACTTAAACAGTGGCACGGGTTGATCAGGCGGCTTTGTGAAAAACCCGCGGAACGCGGAACCTATCAGTGACCAATCGCCGCTTGAAACAGCAGACCACCAGTTGTTGACAGCTTCGTTGACAGCGTGAGCGTCTGTTGCGCTGTAATCCGTTGCAAAATCGACGCCTGCGGAACGTTTTACAGCTTTGTTGCGTTGCGGATTGCCTTTGTTTGCAAAGTAATTTTTGAATTCTTGCCGAGTTGTCATGTAATGCCCTAAATAAAATTCACTCGAGTACGTTGACACATTCACAATTGTATCAATAAATGTCGAAATCAACAAACAATTGATGCAATACTTTGTAGTGCACGCCGGAGTTGCACTTGCTGCAATGGATGTAGTCTCTTCGTACCCGAACCACTCAAAATCGTTGTTCTGCTGTAGTGAAAATGTTGCGTTTTGATTTGCTGGCGCGCTTGCTATTTCGTGCCAATGCTGCTTCACAGCAACTAAATGAGGCTGCGTCAAGTTAGCCCACGCAGGATCCAAGTACAACTTCGGCAACATGCTTTCTGCCCACAATGCCATGTGTTTTTCAGGAGCAGTTAAATTATGCAAACCAAAAACAAAATAAATGTATGAACTGCGAAACATGTTGTACGCATACAGCAAAGGTTGTGTCCAGTCATCAAAAAAGGAAGATGGTACAGAAGGCAAAACAGAATCCAACATCATGGCGCGCAAGCGATTTGTGACGCACCATTGCATTGGAGGCGACAAAGAAGTAGCATTGCTAGCTATTGCATCGCGTGCCATGTGCGCGCACATCGTGTGCCCGCTCCAATCCAAATCAGACAATGTCACTTCCGTTTCGCTTAAACGTCGACTCGAAGGTTTTTGCTGTGTGAAAAGTTTACACATTAATTTGGGTGCACTCGGTATTGTTGCTTTTGCAGCGCCAAACGAAAGAAATGATATTGCGCCATTTATTGCACCGATTGCAACGTTTATGCCTTCAAAAAACACGTTCATTGCTTCGCATCCATCATACAATAAATTACTCAAGACTTTGCCAAAACCTCCCGGCAATGCTTCGCCTATTACGGCAAAAAGTATGGCTATCAAAGTTTCGTACCCTATCAATTCTAACTCAACGCGAACTAACAATTTCTTGACAAAATTGTCCACAACAATCGTCCACACCGCGTCAATCAAGGTCTGCATCAATTGCATAGAGTCAACCTTTGACGGTTCAATCAGCAGGGCTACCAGCGCCGATACAGCTTCGGTGCCCGCAACGACCAAATTGAATAACGGCATTTCTAAATACTTCAAAAAAGTTATCGTTATTTCCACCACAGACTCGGTAAAGGACGACAAAGCGTCACCAAGCGGGTCGCCCAAATCCTTGATGATAGCTGTCACAGCCAAAGCACACTCGTAGTACGTCACAATGCCCTGGTTAAACAAAGTAATCATGTAAAATGCAACCGTGTTGCCGAGGTCGTGCGCAATGTTTGCATCCGTCAAAGCGCGAACTAAACTTTGCAATGTCATCACGTTTTGCTGAGCTGAATTAGACAAAAAATCAAAACTTGCCGCATCCATATCACTCGTATCCATGTTCAATTTTGTTTTCAAGCTGATCAACAAACTGTACAAACCTTTGCCGAAATCATGCGCAACGCTTGGCAATAAAGCAAGCGTTTTGCCAGAAACGTCTAACGCAACAAAACCAGCTGTAGCTAACGCCTTTTGCAACACTTGCACGGCTTTGTATTTGGTGCCTTGGAAACCGGTGAGCAAAACCGAAAGAGCTGACGTCACCTTGCCGACGACTTGTTGCAAACGACACATTTGACCGACCACAACGATGTCAATGGCCGACGGATGCAAACCAACAGCAGCCATGATGTTTGTCGCGGCTTGACGACCTAGTTGTGCACCTGCAATTGTTACTTCGCGAAACGCAGATCCCAAATTGCACGGCAAAGATGTCCAACCGTAAACAGTGCACCAACTTGTGCCGCTCTCGTCAAGCCACAGTGGATTTGTCATGTCAACTTCGCTGCACGTGTCCGTCGATGCACAAGGAAAAACTATGCTCAACGATGTGCGACTTATTATTGTAAACTTGTTCGTGTCGTCGAAGCATTGGCTGTTGCTCACGTGCGCATCCAAAGCCGAAAATGGACCCAAGTTGCTTTCGAACAATGCAAACACGTTGTGCAAAGCATACCCAAATTCAGTGCTGCGCACAAAAGCATTCTCAAACAACATAGACTCGCACCACAAATCTTGTGAATTCAACGCTTCAGTAAAATTTGTTGACAACACAGATAACTGGTCCGTATCTTGCAAGTAATATCCAAAACCGTAACTGTCATCGCTCTTGTATGTTAATTGAAACATGCAGCTGCTGCTATTTTCTTTAAATATGTCCTCGTACTGATTTTTGGCACCAAGCTTGCTCGATGCGACGCCTCTTGCCTCGTTTTGCAACTTGAAAGCAGTGGTAAAGTTATTCAGCTTTTGCAGTTTGTACTGCTCGTCTAACCACGGTCGCAACTCCAATGCAGTAGAATTAGAATTAAACAAACGCGTTGCTTGTGCCTCGTCGAGCAATAATGCATTAGCAAACGTGGCAGCGCCAGGATACGGCTCCACCGCACCATTCCAAGCGTAACCCCAATCGTAACCTTGTTGCTGCACCCAAAAATTTTGCAATGGATCTTGGTAGCTGTTGATTATGTCGTAAGATCCGGCCAAAACGTGAGTCACAACGCGCAAAACCTCAATGCCAGCGCGCAATCCAGTTGTTATAGCAGCGCCAAATGTCAAATGAAGCCGAGACGCAACGCCCACGTAAAATGCAACGCGATCGAGCTCGGCGTACACCAATTGCATTGTTGGAGACGAACCCACCGGGTTGTACACACACGAACCCGGGGTTGTGCATAGCACAGCATTGCCGTGCGCTTGCGTCACGTTGCACTTGTACAAAAAAGGATTAGTCGTGCCGTCTTGGTTTTGAGATAATTGCTCACACGAATACGGCTTGTAACTTGAACGCGTCTGCCAACGTCCGTCAACGGCTTCCAAAGCTTTGAACACGTTTGCGCCATCAGCCAAACGCATAACAAAATTGACCAGCACGTTGAAAAACAACACGACTGCACGAAAACTAGCTGAAATTGCGCAAGCAGGGGCTTTGACAGGACTTGCTACCGCTTGCTGCAATTGCTCAACGTCCTCGACTGTGCTAATACCGCTACCCAACTCACACAACCCGGTTCGCATGTTCAAACGAGTACCTTGTACGGAACACAAACAGCGCCCGCTTGCGTCGCGCCTGTTGCCCAATCCGCAGTCAGCTGTCGCAGAAACGCATATGCTGCCGGCGTTTGATGAACTTAACGTGTGATAACCAGGTGCGCACAACATGCGACCCGAGCTTTGACAATAACCACCCGCGGTGCTGTGCAATGCATTAGTCATGCAACTGCTGCTGGTAATGTTGACCTCGTTCGATAAATCGTACCAAGGGCATACCAACGGGTCTGCTTTTGGCATTCCCTCGAAAGGTGTGCGCATCAACCATTGCACGGTACGACCCAGAGCATCTGATGCCGCGTACAATTGCGAAAATGCATCGTCAAACGCGTTGTCACGCTCACCATTGATAATGTTAATGCTAGAGCCAGCAAAACTCAAACTAAACTGAATTAATCGAGCAACAAAAGATCCAACAAATACAGGCGGCAAATTCGATTTGTCACTCGTAGTGTTCAAAATTAATTTTGCAGCGTCATCAGTGAACCGACCACCGCTGTGGACGGTTTGCGAAATGTCGTTGAAGCACCAAACAGGACTGCTCGAATTAAACAGATTTTGTAATAAACACACCGGAAAATAAGTGAAGGAACTCAAACCGTCGCGTATGTAAGATTGATTTACCCAAACCGCAATGTTGTTGAATACTGGCGCTATGTCCGGGCAAGAACACGTGCCAACCAAGGCTAAAGATGAAGCGCTGTCCTGTAAACGACCCCATGCAGCACTGGTATTTAAACGATTTTGCAACACAGAACCTTCGGAAAAAGAAACAACCGCACTGCCAAACTCGCCAACAAACAATGGCACGCCTCCTAAGACACGCACAGCGTTGTTTTGAGTGTCAATGTCGCAGCGCCATACCATGTCAAACAAACCATACGACAGCTGCTGCAGTAAAACAACTATGCTGTTGCTCACAGGAACGATGGTTTCGTACACAAATCGTAGCACCCATAATACATCAGCAAGCAAACCTCGCCAAACAACGGATACAAAAGTTACGTAAACCTCATCCAAAAATTGTAACACTGCGCCAGAATCGTAGGTAAATGCAATCGCCCAAGCTAACAACAAAAACAAGCCAAATGTAGAACCGCGAACGCGCACCAAAAAAGAATAAATGACGTCAAACGGTATAAACAAAATTTGTAACACACCACCGCTAAACTCACTTACCGCTAATAACAACGTTGTTAACTTTGACATATCCATTGTCTTCTCGTCGTTACATAACAGATGAAGCCACGACAAAATGCATGCAAATACAACAAGCGTCGCAATTACTGTTAACAACACAACCCACCACATCAACATTTTTCGACTCTGGCTGTTATATACGCGCGCTGCAAAATACGCACAATGCTGTCTTGCGTCCACGTCATGTCAAACATAGTAGCAAAATCTTCCAAAACGTCATCACGGCACGAAACCAAACAACAGTACTCCTCAATAACGCAATTCGCAAACAAAAACAAACGCCGGTGCGAACCGTATAAAACATCTTGCAATAAAAAGTCCCACACTTGCAGCAAATACGCAGGTACGGCATTATTCCACGCAAACATTTGCCCAAACAAAATAAAAAACCAACGATAACAAAGCATTGTGCTAAACATGGGATGATGCAACCATGACCTAGCGCGTCGGTTGTTGCGCACGCACATACGAGCTGCGTGATTGCGAACCAACACGTAACCGTGCTCATGCCCGTGTGGACCATACACTCGCAGCGCACCCAACACAAGCATCAACGCAGGCAACTGCTCGCACGGCAACAACACGTGCACTATTGGATACGCAATATACAAATATCCTTGCCAGTAACCATCCGACCGATGCTCACTTGCATAATTACACAACAAGTTTTCAGCCGCTTCAGACAATTGCGCATTGCTGTTGCAACGCCTTGCGTCTTCGCGCATAACTAACAAATACTGCTGCCATTCAGCACTTGACTTGTACTGCGTGCGCCGCGCAACATATTTTAAGTGCCCAAAAATGCGACGCCATTGCAACAAACGCAAATTCATATTTTTTGTGTATGTATAAATGTTGAAAAAAAATGCTTAGCGATGCAACTCATTGCCCTTCTTGCAACGTTGGCACATGCGACAAATAATGAATTGTGTACATTGCACATGGTTGACAGCTATGGTGACGGGTGGAACACGGCCGAGTTTCAATGGTCAAGATTTCCTGATTATACCACCATCCTTGCGTCTGGCACATTGGAATCGGACCGTAATGGAACAGCGGATTTGTGCAACGAAACTTTGTTCAGCCCAGGTTGTTATAAAATGCATATAACCGACGGTTATTATCCTGGGGAAATAGGTTGGCAATATCGCAATATTACAAAACAACCCGGAAGTTTTAATAACCAATATAACGGCGTTGGCACGTTTTACATACAAGCAAATTTAGATGATGCAACGCTTGTAGATAATTGCATTTTGACAGAAGTGACAACACCAGCGCCAACGCCGGTGCCGCCGACACCGCCACCAACGCCACCACCCACGCCACCACCGACGCCACCACCCACGCCACCACCCACGCCACCAC
>Ga0310343_10000347_pt1 | contig 21860 bp, 18 predicted proteins | sample HC15DNA2025_MG_FD_203519 | JGI IMG/M metagenome (GOLD analysis project Ga0310343, IMG submission 203519) | Marine microbial communities from station ALOHA, North Pacific Subtropical Gyre - HC15-DNA-20-25_MG | ecosystem: Environmental > Aquatic > Marine > Oceanic | place: Pacific Ocean: North...
CAACCATAAATTTCTCCAATTTACACTTACTAAATTAACTTTTATAAGAATTATATATATAATATCGTTTGATTGTAAAAAATACACCACATAGTTAAGAAAGAAATAAAATGCCTGAAAATGAAAACTTTAATATGAATCCGGTCTTTGTCTCTGACGAAATACTTGAAGGTTTCAAACTTCTACCAACAGCTACTGTTTATAACGCAGTAAAATATTTTTCAAGCTCAAATAATTACACAAAAAATAGTCCTTGCGTATGCGAAGGATTAAAAAACTACACTCCTGGTCAAAAAATTGCTGCTAGAGCAAAGACGCTTAGATTCTTACCTCTTAGACAAGATATAGCTAGCGAAGTTATCTCAAGAGAAGAATCATCTGAATATAAAGCTATGGGCAGGTGTGGTCCCGGGGATGTTTTAGTAGCTGATATTCAAGGAAAAGAACAAGATGTTGTTGCTGGTGATGTAAAATTATTACAACTTGCTATGAACAATGCAGATGGTGTAATAATTGATGGCGCAATTAGAGATCTTGATGTACTTAGAGATGAAAACTATAACCTTATTGTGTACGCTAAAGCAAGAAGTTTGCATGGAAATCCTAACACTATTCCTGCAGAAGAAAATGTGCAAATCCAGTGTGGGGGAGCATTAGTCAGACCTGGAGACATAATGGTTGGGGACGACGATGGAGTTTTAGTTGTTCCATCTTGGATGGCTGAAGCTGTTTTAGAACATGCTACAGAGCATGAAGAAGTCGAAAATTACATAAAGACAAAAATCAAAAAAGAAAATGTCGTACCTGGTAAATATTACCCTCCTCAACCAGAATCTTTTGATGAGTGGAGAAAAATAAAAAAATCTAAATAGGAAATAAATGACAATAGATAATCAATATTGGGCAATGTCCTCTCATCCAGAAGGCATGCCAAACAAAGAAAATTTCGAATTAGTTAGTGAAAAATTACATGAACCTCAGTTTGGTCAAGTTTTGATAAAAACACTATATCTAACCTTAGATCCGTACATGAGAGGTAGAATGAGACCAGGCCCTTCATATGCTCCAGGGTTAAAAAAAGGCGAAATTATGACTGGGGAAATTGCAGGAATTGTAGAAATGAGTAATTCAAAAAAAATACCCATTGGATCATTTGTTAGGTCAAGATCTGGATGGACAAAATATTCTGTTAAATCAGATTCTGAAGTAACAGTTTTGGAAAATTCATCACATAATATTTCTACTTCGTTAGGTATTCTAGGCATGCCAGGTTTGACTGCGTATCATGGTTTACTTGAAATAGGAAAACCAAAAGCAGGCGAAACTTTAGTTGTGTCTGCTGCATCTGGAGCAGTTGGAGCCTTGGTTGGGCAGATAGCTAAAATCAATGGATGTAAAGTCGTTGGAACAGTTGGAAATGATATAAAGGCAAAATACATTAAAGAAGACTTAGGATTTGACTTTGCTATAAATTATAAAAAAGAAAATATAGAAAAAAAAATAAAAGAATTTTGTCCAAGTGGGATTGATATTTACTTTGATAATGTTGGAGGAGAAATTACTGACATAGTACTTAACAACTTGGCTTACAAAGCAAGGGTAATAGTTTGTGGACAAATATCTCTATACAATGCTACAAAACAACCAATTGGTCCGAGAAATCTATGGTCGCTTATAAGAACCCAATCGAAAATTGAAGGAATGTTAGTTTCAGAATATGGAGATAAAAAAAATCAAGTTGCGCTTAACAGAATTTCAAAATGGATTTCTCATGGAAAAGTAAAGTATAAAGAAGATATAGTTGAAGGATTTGAAAATGCACCCTCAGCATTCGAAAAACTTTTTACTGGAGAAAATTTTGGAAAACTACTTATAAAAGTAGATGATATATAAAAAGATAAATTAATTTTCTTCTTGTATAATAACTTAAAACAAGAATTAAGCGGAAGTGGCTCAGTGGTAGAGCATCTCCTTGCCAAGGAGAGGGTCGCGAGTTCGAATCTCGTCTTCCGCTCCATTATTGTAAAAAAACACAAACTTTAGGAAATAAATATGGAACCAATAATAGTTATCGTGATTGCTGTAATAGTCTTGATACTTAGCGTAGTAATAGTACCTCAACAGACTATGGTAATAATTGAAAGATTAGGAAAATATAACAGAATTTTAGGTCCTGGACTAAATTTCAAGATACCAATTGTTGAACGGGTTGCGGGAAAAGAATCAGTCCGAATAAGACAACTAGATGTTCCTGTAGAAACTAAAACTCAGGACAATGTTTTTGTAAATCTAGGTGTTTCAATCCAATTTTTAGCCATAAGTGAAAAAATATTTGATGCATTTTACAAACTTACTGATGTTAACCAACAAATTACCTCCTACGTATATGACGTAGTTAGAGCAGAAGTCCCTAAGAAAAAACTTGATGAATTATTCGAATCTAAGGATGAAATTGCTCAAACAATTAAGACTGATCTATCAGGCTCGATGGATGATTTTGGGTACTCCATAGTTAATTCACTTATTACTGATATTGACCCTGCACCCAATGTAAAAGAGGCAATGAACCAAATAAACGCTACAGCAAGATTAAGAGTTGCAGCTCAAAATGAGGCTGAGGCCGACAAAATAAGACAAGTAAAAAATGCCGAAGCTGATGCTGAAGCGAAAAAATTACAAGGTGAAGGAGTAGCTCAGCAAAGAGCAGCAATTATTGAAGGTTTCAAATCATCGATTGATGACCTAAAAAAAGTAACTGGCAGTGATGTAAAAACTCAAGATGTTATGAATATGGTTATGATGGTTCAATACTTTGACGCTCTAAGGGATATTGGTACTACTGGTCAAAATAATGCTGTATTAATTCCTTATGGAGCTGGTGGATCGAATGAAATACTTCAACAAATGACCCAAGCTATGGTTGCTAGTGACAAAATAAAAGGCAATTCATAAGGTTTTTATTTTATCTATGCTCTCATGAAAAAACCGTATTTAAAAATATATTATGAAAATAATCTCAAGGTACTCAAGTCTATACGTAGTAATTCTATAGATTTGATATATGTTGACCCTCCGTTTAATACAGGAAAAACTCGCTCTCATTCAATAATGAAAAACACTCAATCAGATACCGGAAACAGAGTTGGATTTCAAGGAAAAAAATATTCAACTTCGTTCACAGAAAAACTTAGTTATGAAGACAATATTGAAAGTTATCTAGATTTTCTCAGATCCAGAATAGAAGAATCAAAGAGAATTCTGAAAAAGAAAGGAAGTTTCTTTATACATTTAGACTACAGAGAGATTCACTATGCAAAAGTATTATGTGATGAAATTTTTGGTAGAGATTCATTTATTAATGAAATTATTTGGTCTTATGATTATGGAGCTAGAAGTAGAAAAAAATGGTCAACAAAACACGAAAATATTTTATGGTATGCAATTGATCCATCTAACTATACTTTTAGATATGAAGATATAGATAGAATACCTTATATGGCTCCAAATTTAGTAGGACCAGATAAAGCAAAAAAAGGTAAAACGCCCACTGATTCTTGGTGGCATACTATTGTTAGTACTAACGGTAAAGAAAAAACAGGATACCCAACTCAAAAGCCATTAGGAATTATAAATAGAATAATAAAAGTTCATTCTAATCCAGGTGACCTAGTATTAGATTTTTTTGCCGGTAGCGGTACTACAGGTATGTCAGCAATCACTAACGATAGAAACGCAATTTTGATAGACAATAACCCAGAATCAATAAAAGTTATGAAAAATAGATTTAAAAACTATGATTTCACAGTTGAAAATTCTGTAATTTCAAAATAAAAAATTAACAAATATTAACTAAATACCTTATAAAGCTACTAAATTTTAATAAAAGTTCTACAAATTACTAAAATATATGGAACTTTAATTTGTTTTTAATGGATTAATTAGTTATTTTCCTTTACACTTCTATAATCAAATTAGGATTGGAAGTATTCGTTGAGTTACTTACTTTTTGGATACCCGATCATTAACGAGGAGAAAATATGAGATTTCTTAAGAATCGATTATTCTTAGCATTTTCTTTATTGGTAGCTATACCAGTAGCAATTGCTGCATGTAGTAGCGACCCTGAAATAGTTGAGAAAATCGTAGAAGTTGAAAAGGTTGTTGAAGTTGAAAAAGAAGTTCAAGTAGAAGTAACTAAAGTTGTAGAAAAAGAAGTAACTGTAGAAAAAAAAGTTGATGTTGTAGTAACAGCAACTCCTATCCCAACAGCTACTCCTATCCCTATAGCTCCACTTGAACCAGCACCACAGCCTAAAAATGCCGCCGGCACACTAACTGCAGCAGTATTTGACGTTGCTCCGGGAGTAGGACTTCCTGCTAACCAAGCACCAGTTGAAGCTATGCAATATTGGGGTGTAGGTGAAGGTCTTTTTGCAATGGATGCCGGAGGTACGATCACAAATCGATTGGCTAGCGGATATACTATAGCAGAAGATCAAACGTATGTTGACATTGATATTAGAACAGGTGTTAAATTCCACGGTGATTTTGGTGAATTATCAGCAGAAGATATCGTATGGACACTTGATCAGTCCAATGCTACAACTAACCCAACAAGCATTCACGGTCAGGCTGGTGACTACGCCGCTTTATTCTCAAAGCATGAAGTCATTGACTCTGACACAGTTCGTTTAACATTTAGTGCATTCGATCCAAGATGGAATGGTCATTTCTTGAACGAACAGGCTCAAGGTACAGCTTTCGTACCAAAAGCAGCTTGTGATGGTGATGCAACTATAGCTAGCCTAAGTTGTCCTTTCCTACAGGAAAACATTGTTTCTACAGGTCCTTACTCAGTATCTGAGTGGAAACAGGATGACAAAGCTATCATTACAAAAAATAGTGAACACTGGAGAAAAGTTGGTAATGCAGATACAATTACTTTCCTAGAAGTTCCTGAACCTGCAACTCGTGTTGCAATGTTGAGGACAGGTGAAGTAGACATCGCTGACTCTATCCCTCTAAAAGACATTAAGCCTCTTGCTGAAAGTGGATTCAAAGCTGAATCAATAACAAGAGCTGGTCGAGTTCACCAAATCATATTCTCTGGTAACTACTGGGAAGCAACTCATCACCGAACAGGTGAAGACCTAAAAAGAACTGGATCAGGTTACTGTATCCACGATCTTCCTTGGGTTGGTTGTAACATAGAAGGTAAGCAACCAGGAGATATGGAAGAAGCTCGTGATGTTAGATGGGCTCTAGCAAAAGCTATTGACCGAGAACTTCTAATCGATACTGTATTAGATGGTTTTGGTAACGTAGCTTCATTAGAGTACGTTGACACTACAGCAGAATGGTTCAAAGACAAGTGGTTAATTCCATATGACCCAGCAGCTGCAGCAGAACAGATGGCAAAAACAGCTTGGCCTGAAGGTAAGTTTGTTATGAACATTTGGACTGGTGGAGAGCTTGGTGGTTCAGGTGGAACAAACGCTGAAATTAATGACGCTGTTGCAGGTATGTGGTTGGCTGTTTGGCCAGACATGGACCTTCAGGTTATGAAGTCAGCTTACTCCGTCATAAGACCAGGTCTTGTTGGTCGAACTAACACAATTCCTTACGCAGGTGACTGTGATGAAGGATCAACAACTATTCCATTCGATTGGCCACATGGTTCTACTGAAACCAGTATTACTCGTGGTGGATTCGGTTGTGGTATTGAAATTCCAAAGATAGCTGAAACTTTTGATAAAGTATCAGCAGAATCTGATGCTGCAAAACGATTCGAATACAACGAAGAAATGGTTGATTACTTGTACGATCAGATGATTTTTGCTGGTACTGTACAGGTTCCAACATTGGTGGTTTACAACCCTAATTCAATCTCAGGTTGGTTAGGAACACCTTCAATGTTCGCAACAATGAATGAGTTTGAACACATCGAACTTGCTCGATAGAGAATAATTATATTTGGGGAGAAATTATCTTCTCCCCAAATATTAAAAAATATAAATAGAATCAGAATAAAAATTTTACAGGCAACAAAAAATTGAGAAAATATCTTATACAAAGATTTTCATTTGGAATTTTATCCTTAGTAGCTGCAACACTAATTGTTTTTGTTTTATCAAGAGCAACTGGTGATCCTCTACTTCTTTATGCAAAACCTGGAGGCTATGGAATGTCACCAGAACAAATAGCAGCACTAACAGAAAAACTTGCATTAGACAAACCACTGATAGTCCAGTACCTTATCTGGTTGGGTAGAACTGTTACTGGAGATTTAGGTAATACATTACTTGCTGAACAACCTGTACTAGATGTGATAAAAATGAAGATAGGAGCAACTTTTCAATTAGGCCTAGTTGCTTGGATTGTTGCCACAGCCGTAGGAATTCCCCTTGGAGTATTGTCTGCTGTAAAAAGAGGAAGTGTTTGGGATTATATTGGAAGAATATTTGCATTATTTGGACAGGCCACGCCTGTATTTTTCATAGGAATACTAGGTATTTTATTTTTTGCCGTTAATCTTGGATGGCTTGATGCAGCAGGAAGACCAACCCAAGAACCATTTTTCCCTGCTCAGTTTAAATCATTAATAATGCCAACTGTTGCTTTAGCTTGGTTGCCGGCAGCGTCGTATCTTAGAATAACAAGATCAGCGATGTTAGAAGTTTTAGATTCTGAATATATTAAATTAGCGAGAGCTAAAGGAGTTTCCCAAAGAGCCGTAATTTGGAGACATGCACTTAGAAATGCCTTGATTCCACCTATAACTGTTTCTGCATTAATATTGGTAGGATTCCTAGAAGGTTCAGTGGTTGTTGAAGCTGTTTATGCATGGCCAGGGATAGGAAGAATGGCTGTAGAATCTATTCATAATAATGACTTCCCCTTATTAACTGGTATCATTCTTATGTTTGCAGTTCTTTACGTCTTAGGTAGTTTCCTTGCAGATATAGCCTATACGATTGTTGATCCAAGGATAAGGTACTAATATGAATTCGAATATTAATGTAACTAATAGCCCTGCTCTAGTTGAAGTGAGTTTAAGAAGTAAAATTTTTTATGTCATAAGAAGATGGCCAGTTATACCAATCTTAATACTATCCATAATGGTATTTATAGCTGTTTTTGCGCCTTTAATATCTCCTATGGGACCTAAGGAAATAAATCTTAGAGGACGCGCCGCCCCACCTATATGGGAGAAAGAATGGTATGACGCAAACCCAAAAAATGAAATAACATATTTATTAGGTGCAGATCATGTTGGTAGAGACGTGCTTACTCGTATGTTCTATGGCGCAAGAATATCTCTAGCTGTAGCCGTTATATCTCTTACCGCAGGAGTTGTAATTGGTTCAGCAATTGGACTAGTTTCAGGTTATTATGGTGGTTTTATTGATGAATTTTCTATGCGTGCAGTAGATGTATGGAATGCATTGCCTTTCTTGTTAATTGCTATACTAGCAGCTGTAACTTTCGGACAAGAAGTTTGGATAGTAATGGTACTGCTGGCTCTAGTTGCTTGGGCTGGAAATGTCAGAAATGTTAGAGCTGAGGTTCTAACTCTAAAAACTAGGGATTATGTAGCTCTTGCAAAAATTGCAGGTGCTTCTGATTTCAGGATCCTAATGAGGCATATTTTCCCAGGGGTAGTCAATACAATAGTTGTCTTGGCAACATTAAGAGTTGGAGGTCTAATTCTTGCTGAAGCATCGCTCAGTTTTTTAGGCGCAGGAATTCCAGCTCAAACTCCTACATGGGGTAATATGATTTCTGAGGGAAGAGAATGGCTAAGCACTGCATGGTGGATAGCTATGTTCCCTGGGATTGCTATACTACTCGTAGTTATGAGTGTTAACTTTTTTGGCGACTGGTTGAGAGATAGATGGGATCCAAGATTAAGGCAATTGAGTTAAATTTTTAATTTATCTACTTTTTTTGCCATAACAAAATCAGAATCTACTACACCACCTTCACTGTGGCTCCACCAGGTAATATTCACTCTACCCCATTCTAAAACTATTCTTGGATGATGATCATGCTTTTCAGATAAAGTTCCAACCTTATTAGTAAATTTTAGGGCTTGTTCAAAATCTTCAAAATTAAACATTTTTTGTAATTTATACATGGAATCTTCAAAAATTAATTGCCAACTTGGTAAAGTTGACAACTTAGAAACTATTTGTTTTTTTTCAAGTTTGCTCATAGTACTCCTTTTTCATCATATAAGTTTATAATAAATTTGTTAATATTGTTAATTAATAGTATGCCGAAGTGGCGGAATGGCAGACGCGAAGGTCTCAAACACCTTTGGGATTAAACCCGTGTGGGTTCGACTCCCACCTTCGGCACCATTTAAAGAATTATCCTTTGATAAAGATATAATAAAAATCAAACGAAGAAAAAATCATGAGAGTAAACCTTGAGTCAAAAAATAGTAAAAGTTGGCATCATTTCCTAAGGCAAAGAGATTTTTTACAGATAATGAGTAATCTAGATTATGGTAAAAATATAAAAGTTTTAGAAGTTGGAGCTGGGGATGGCTCTCAAACTATGCTCTTAAAAAAATATTTTTCTCATGTTGTTTCAATAGATATAGCTCCTACAACTGATACAAAAGATATAATTATCGCTAATGTTTGTGACTTACCTTTCGAAGATAAAGAGTTTGACATCGTTTTCAGTTCAAATGTCTTAGAACATGTAGATGATATCAATAAAGCGTTTTCAGAGATGAAAAGAGTGTTAAAAGATGATGGAAAAATGATTCATTCAATGCCAAGTCACATATGGAAAATATTACAACTATCATTAGGCTGGGTACACTCATTTAAAAAAATTATATATAAATTATTAAGTATAAAATTATCAAGTAGAGCACATCCCGATGATTTCGTTCATTTACATGGGAAAAAATCAAAAAATAGATATTTTGTAAATAAGTTGCTAGGTTTAATAATTCCAACTATACATGGCACATCAGGTAATCATATAAGTGAATTTTTAAGATTTAGACCGGCCTTCTGGGAAAAAAAATTTAAGGAAAACAATCTTATTTACATAAAAAAACACAACCTTTTTTTGCACACTCCTTATGAGTTTCTACCATTTAAGTTTTTAAGTTTACGAGATTTTATAAGTAGGCATGGATTCGCATCAGTATATGCGTATGAATTAAGAAAATCTAGATAAACTTTCTATAACAAAATCAACTTCTGAATCTAATAACTCAGGATAGATAGGCAAAGATAATAATTCGTTAGTTAGTTTCTCAGTTACAGGGAATTGACTTCTATCTACTTTATAAATATCAAATATAGGCTCTGAATATAAAGGTTTTATGTAATGAATCATGGTTTGAATACCTAAATCTAAAAGTTTATTTTTTATTTCATCTCTATTAATTGAGGTACATCTTATAGCATACTTATGGTAAACATGAGTTATATTATTATTCTCTTTTGGAGCTATTATGCCACTTAAAATATGAGATTTATACTTTCGAGCTATCTCAATTCTTTTTTTTGTCCATTCTGTCATTTTTTTTATCTTAAATTCAATTATTGCTGCCTGTATAGATGACATCTGTGAATTATATCCTAGATTTACATAAACTCTATTTTCATCTCTACCGTGATATCTTAACCTAATTATTTTTTGTTTGACAATATCAGAATTTGTAATTACCGCTCCCCCACTGCCATATGCACCAGCAATTTTCATGGGATCAAAACTTAATGTAGCAGCATCAGAATTATCACCTAAAATATAATCACCATTCACAGCTCCTAGAGCTTGCGCCCCATCTTCAATCAATATGACATCATTTTTCTTACACTCTTCATAAAGATATGATAAATCAACTAATTCTCCATATAAATGGACAAATACAACACACTTAATATCTTCTGTCCTAATTATTTTTATAATTTGGTCAACATCTGAATGATATTGAAATGTAGAATCAACAAAAACTGGTATTGCTCCAATTCTCTCTATTGGTGAAGCTGATGCAATAAAAGATAATGACGGAACTATTACTTTATCTTTAGGCAATATACCGAGGGATAGAAGTGCAAAATAAAGGGCGTCTGTACCGGAGTTTACTGCAACAGAATGTTTTGATCTATGAATTTCTGACAACTTATTTTCTAAGCTATCAACTTCTTTTCCCTGCAAAACTCTACCATGAGAAAAAACATTATCACAAATAGATAAAATTTCATCTTTATGTAATGCATATTGGCGATCTAATCGCATAAATGGAATTTTCATTTTAAATAGGATTGTTTTTCAGATGATCAATATATACTTTTACACCCTTATCAAGGTCGTAATTTGGCATAAATCCAACTAATTTTTTTGCCTTAGATATATCAAGAGTACCTCTCTTGGGCATATAACTTGGAACCTCTCTATACTCGACTTTTACTCCATCTATATTATTACTTATTATGTCTATGGCTGAGGATAATGTTTCAGAATTACCCCTAGCTATATTAAATATTTCGCCAGAAATACCTTCTTTTGTAGAAACTCTATATATACCTTGGGCTGTATCATCAACAAATGTAAAATCTAAAGCCATACTGCCATCACCATCAACTAGCAATTTTTCACCTTTAAGTGCGCGAGTAATAAACTTGTAAAGAACCCTCTGATTACCATCATATGGACCATAGACAGCCGTTGGCCTAACTACTCGTACATCAATACCATATCTTTTCATATACCCCATACTAATTATCTCTCCAGCTAATTTGATGGAACCATAAATTTCTTTAGGATCTTTATTGGAATCTTCTGAAACAGTATTTGAATCAAAATCACCATATACCATACTAGATGAAGTGTACAAGAATTTACAATTGTGATCAAAATCCCTAATTATCTCTAGAATATTTATTGTGCTAGAAAGAATTGAATCGTAAGCCTCTTCAGTTTGTTCTATTGCAATACTAGCCAATGGAAGTGCTGCCATATGTACTATTACATCTGGCTTTACATTCAGAATTGACCTTCTTAAGAAATCTTTATTTAAGGTATCGCCTGTAATGATTGATACATTATTTATAACTTTTCTTAATCTGTTGAGTAAGTTTACAGGACGTGCTTCTAGATCTGGTAAAAGATATTGTTTGAAAGAATCAAATACCGTAACTTCATAACCTGCATCAAGAAATTCTCTCACCACTCTTGAACCAATAAAACCTGCACCGCCAGTAATAAAAACTTTTTTCATAGGAATTTAAATATAATTTTTTATAGTTTTGTTCGCTTGTTACTATTATACTTTGAAATAATCTTACCAGAGTATTAATATTCTTAAAAAAAGATAAAAGAATTGTTTAATTATGAAAAATAAATACAAAGTTGCCGTTGTAGGTTGCGGTTCAATTGCTAATGCACACCTAGAGGGCTACAAAAAATTATCAAAAGTTGAAGTTAAAGCCGTAGTTGATACAAATCTTTCAGCTAGAGAAATGTATATGAAAGAATATCAAATTCCAAATGGGTATGAAAATCTTGAAAGTATGTTAAGTGAAACCAATCCTGATATTGTAAGTATATGTGTATGGCATAAATTGCATGATGTTATGACCGAAAAAGTAGCAAACTATCCATCTGTAAAAGGCATAATTTGTGAAAAACCAATGGCAATAGGCCTTGGAAATGCAGAAAAAATGATAGAGGTCTGTAAAAAAAATAATGTGAAATTAATTATCTCTCATCAAAGAAGGTTTACTCCTGGGTGGATGAAAGCAAAAGATATAATTCAATCAGGTTTAATAGGGGTGCCTACAAGAGGAGAGATAAGAGTTAAAGATGGATTACTTAATTGGGGGACTCATTCTATTGATGGTGTGAGATATGTTTTAGGAGAGCCAGAAGCTAAATGGGTATTTGGTGCATTACAAAGATCTACAAATAAATTTGAAAGAGATACAGCAATTGAAGACTGCTGCATGGGGCTAGTCCAATTTGAGGGCAACCTTCAATTTTTTATTCAATCTGATCTATTAGATAATAACTGTGACGCAGGTAGATTTAATGTTATTGGAACTAATGGAATGATCTATATAGAAGAAACAAAAGTAAAATTATTTAATGAACACTCTAATGGCTGGAAAGATATAAAATTGAATCTAGATAAAGATGATAAAGCCATTGGAGGAAATACTAATGCTTTGCAAGCAAATGAACTTATTGAATGGATAGAAAAAGATAAAGAAAGTAGATCATCTGCAAGAATTGCAATAAAAACACAAGAAATAATGATGGCAATATATGAATCGGCTAGAAAAAATATGATTGTCAAACTTCCATTAAGAGAAAAAAAATACCCATTAGACTTAATGATTGGTGAAAATAAACTTCATCTTTTTGATGAAAAAAAATATGATATAAGAGAATTCTTAAATAGAGATAATATTGATGAAAATATCTACTCAAAACTAAAACAAAAGGGTTTTGGTCATAACGAAATAATGCAAAAGTTAAATCTTAATAAATAATATCATTGATTTTGATGTTTTTCAGTTAAGAAAAGTTTTTCTCAATAGCGGTCAAATGAACCTATATTAGTGATTGAATTGGTAGCAGGCTAGTAAAAAATTATTTTGAAATAAATTCATCTAATATAGAGATTCTAAGAGCTAAATTATTCCATGAAAATTCATTCTTTTTATCCCAAATACAATTTATTTCTTCGTCATTGATTCCTGGTATATTTACAGGTTTCTTTTTACCTTCTAAGTAATTATTTATAGGGTAATTAAACCCTTGCTTAGGTGTAGAAAAATCATAATCTGGGAAAAAACGCGATAATATAATTTTCTGTATAGATTTAGGGCCTTTATTTATAAATAAATAAGGATGAATGTTAGTAGTTTTTTCAAAAAGTTTTCTACTCAAAAATGGAGTTCTAACTTCAAGACTAGCTTTCATACTAGATCTTTCAATTGCGGGAATAAATGAACAAGGCATAGTATGATTCAAGTCTAATAACCTCGCATTAGAAATTATATTTTTTGAGTCATATTCTATAAACCGATCAACAGTTTCATCAAAATTTCTTAATTTTTTCATCCAAGACCAAGCACGATAATTTCTAATACTATGAAAAAGTAATCTTGAGTCTTCATTAATTAATGTTGATATAGCAGAATTACTCTTAATCAACTTAATTGGAACATTCAAGAAATTAAAAAATTTCTTATTTACACTCAATAATGTTCTCCATTTATATAAATTTGCATATCTGTTATAACCAAAAAATATTTCATCGCCTCCTATACCTGATATAGCAACTTTTGCATATTGTCTAGCAATTGTTGACATCTGAAATGATGGTATAGCTGTTAGATTTGCAATTGGTTCTCCATAAATATCAATTAAGGAAATATTTTTATCATCTATAATATTTTGATTTGAATTTATTGTTATGTGCTGTAGATTCAATTTTTTTGCTATATATTTAGATTTGTCCGATTCATCATTAACAAAATTATTATTAAAACCTACTGTGAGCGATAAAATATCATCCTTGATCTCTTTAGAAATTATGGATGCAACTAATGAAGAATCAACACCCGAAGATAAAAATAAAACTTTCGGTACATCTGAACGTAATCTAAATTTAATAGAGTCAATTAGAATGTTTGTAATATCATCCAAATCATTATTTGATAAAGATTTTTTTAAGTCTGATTCCTTAACAATTTTTTCAGTTTTCCAATATTTATTCTTAATTATTTTAAAGTTTTTGCCTGATGAAACATGAGTAGCTGGAGGTATTTTTATCAAACCTTCATATCCAGTATCTTCATGATCTAAATGACCTAATATCATAAATTTTAAAACCTGATCATTAGTAATAATTTTTCTTAGATTTAGCATATCAGCTAGCGGCTTAGGTTCTGATGAAAAATACAATCCATCATTAGTTTTAATGTAATATAAAGGCTTTTCTCCAAATGGGTCTGTAATTAAGTTAATTCGATTATTTGAAAATAATGCAAAAGAGTACATTCCATCTAATTTATCAAGAGATTTTATTCCCCATTTTTTCCAAGATCTTAATAAAATTTCTGTATCTCCATCAGATGAAAATTTTTCACCAGATTTCAATAACTCTTTTTTTATTTCAATATAATTATAAATTTCACCATTATAGGCTATAGTTTCATTTCCAATCTGCATAGGTTGATTAGATTTATCTGTCACATCAATTATTGATAGTCTTTTGTGTCCTATAAACAACCCAATATCTTTTTGTATAAAAAAACCTGTATTGTCTGGACCTCTATGAGTCAGTAAATCTAAATACTTTTTACCGTTTTTAACGTCAATATCACTTAATCTTCTATTTAGATAAAAACCAAAAATTCCGCACATAACTTAATTAACTTCTTTCATTACTAAAAAATTTGTCTAAACTGATTAGAAAAGTTATAAAAGAACCAGCACTGTTATTAGGATTATCGATGAATAATTTTATATCCTTAGATAAAAGATCCATATCGAATAAGTCTAAGGATGATAAAAAATTTGAATCTATCAGATTCAAAGCAGTTTTTCTTAAACCTTTATGATGTAAATACATCCTATTTCTATCAGGCCAAGTCCTCTCTTCAGCATGCGGCTCAATACCAGAGAGATAACTAGAGTTCAGCTTTCTTCCTATATATCTTTTTAATCGTGTAATATCTTTGAGTAAAGGACTCATGTATGGCATAAAGTTATTATTTGCAACAGGAACCTTTGACAACATAGGGTTTATTTTTGAAAGTATTTTTTTTGCAATCCTGCCATCTAAGCGATATTTATTATTCATAGAAAGATAGAAATCAAAAACATCATTATCAAAGGTGATAGTTCTTTGCTCTGCAATAGTTCCAATACTCAATAGATTTGTATATGGATAGTGCCTACATAATGCATGAATAAGCATGTATTCTAAATAATCATCACTACTCTGACAAAATTTTTCTGCTTTTGAGCAAACCTGCTCAACAGAATCTATAAGAGAATCATACATGCTTGATCTTAATGGTTTAGGTATATAATCAAATAATTTAACACCTCTTAATCTGTGAGAAATTCTATCTAAATATTCAGCACTAAATTTACCCTTTATCTCCAATAATCTCTTGAATGAAGTTTTCTTACCTAAAAATTTTATATTATCACTTAACAAATACATCCCTTGAAACATATAATCCATACCATGACCGTGAAAAAAAACATCTGGGGGACTGGATATTCTATCACTTAATCCATAAAAAATTGAATGATCAAAAGCGTGCATACCCCCACTTAACTGTGATACCTCATCTAAGGAATCGGAGTAAGGGTCGTCTTTCAAATTAATAAATGAATGTTTTGAATTATTAATTTTTGCTATTTTTTCTGCAACCTGAACTTCATTATTACGACTAACACCAATCGTATAACTATCTATTTTGGAGGGAAAAAGAGATAATATTATTCTTGAATCGATACCCCCACTCAAAAATATACCAAGATTTTTTTTAGAGTCCGTTGTTTTTTTTAATATCGATTGGAATAATAAGTCCTTGAGTATATCTGCAGAATCATTAATAGATAAATTAGATTTCTTAAATGAAGGGTTCCAATATGAATATGTGTTTATCTTATCGGCACAAAAAATTAAATGTGTTGCAGACATTAGACATTTTGAATAACTGTCGTAAGTTTTTTCTCCAATCAATCGTTGTAACCATAAAAACTCAAAAACTGCTTCTTTGCTAATCTTTAGATCATTATTTTTTTCCAAGAAATTCTTAATCTCCTTATAAAAAACTGAACCTATAAATTTATTACGATATTTTAAATAAAAAAGTGGTATTGAAGTAAATCTATCATTATAAATATTTATTGATTTATTTTTTTTATCATGGTGAATAATTAAGAATTCCCCATCAATATTTTTTATAGTTTCATAACTAATTTTCTTATTTATTTTTTCCCATATAAATTTATGATTTATCGTTTTATTAATTATCGGATTACCAACTATGTACAATAAATGTTGACGATTTTCAAATTTATTTAAAGTAACATTAAAGTCAGAAAATTCAAAAATCAAAATATTTTGATTAGAGTCAAATGTAAAGAATAGTCTAGGTAATTTATTCATTAATCTCCCTAAATAAAATTCAAAATTTAAAATAAATAAAGTCACTAGTAGAATTAGATCTGAGTATTAGTATACCTAAATATAAAAACATTACTATAACCGACTTTAGATACATATTTTCTAAAAAATCAAGTCTAAATAAAATATTTTTTTTATTTCTAATAACCTGATATGCTCCATATACATATAATGGCAAAGAAAAAATCAATACCTGCATAAACAAATATATAAAATTTTCAAAATGAATATTCATATCTGAAGAACTAGAGAAAATCGAATAAAAGTTTTCAGATCGAAATATAAACCAACCTATATGAATAAAGCAAAATGTCAGTATGAAACCCAAAGTATTAATTCTAAAATTTGTGTTTCTCAAATATATTCTAGTTATGATTACTATTATTCCATTATATAAACCCCAAAAAACAAAATTCCAAGCTGCACCATGCCAAAGTCCTGTTAATATAAACGTGAGTATAATATTCAAATAAGTCCTTACATTCGATCTTCTAGATCCTCCTAATGGTATGTATACATAATCTCTAAACCAAATTGAAAGAGTGATATGCCATCTTCTCCAGAATTCAATCATAGATCTTGAAAAATATGGATTATTAAAATTACTTGAAAGATTTATGCCAAAAAGTTTAGCGCAACCTCGAGCAATATCAGTATAACCAGAAAAATCAGCAAAAATTTGCACTCCAAAGGCTAAAGAACCTAAAATTAAGAGAGAAAAATGAGGATCTTCAAGAAGAAAAATCTTATCGGAAATAATTGCCACATTATCGGCTATTACTAACTTTTTAAAAAATCCCCAAATGATTAAAAATATTCCATCATTAAAATCTTGGATCTTAAACCTTTTTTTAGTCTCTATTTGAGATAAAAGTGAATTTGCTCTTTCTATTGGACCCGCAATTAATTGTGGAAAGAAACCTATGAATAATGATACATCAATTAAATTATTTCTAGCTTTTGTCTTACCTTTATAAACATCAAACACATAACTTATTGTCTGAAAAGTATAAAAAGAAATTCCAACAGGTAAAAATATTTGCAGAGCAATCTTTGAGTTTAATAAACCAAAATTTGCTAATAAATTAGTAATATTTTCAATAAAGAAACCAAAATACTTAAATACTACTAAAACGAATAAACCTGAAAAAATTGCTAACATCAAAAAAGACTTCTTCTTTTTTTGATTTGTAGCTTTTTGTATTTTTAATGCTGCAAAATAATTAACTAATGTATAACCTGATAAGAGAAAAATAAGCCATGGATTTAAATAGCCATAAAAAAGATAACTAGCAGTCAAAAGAATAATATTTTGTAATTTTCTTGATAAAAACCAAAAGATCATTACCGTAAAAATTAGGAGTGAAATATATTCATAACTTTGAAAAATCAATTTTCACCACCAAAATAAATTATATTTTGTCTATAAAAATATTCAGTAAATTCTTCAATATTTTCTGGATTAATATGATCTCCATCAAGATAATAATCAAGACCAAATCCTTTTCCTTCTAGGTCTATAAAATTTATCTCATGAGACATTAAAAATTTCTTTAATTTATCTATATATTCGTCAAGATTAAGATCAGAATTTTTCGAATTAGCACTATTAGGTCTTTTTTGAACTCTAACAAAAGTTAATTCAATTTCATAATTATTGCTAACATTTACCATCAAATTTAAAAAAGAGTTCGATTTCATAAATTCAGATGGATTTTCATCAGAGTCAAAAATTTCTGTTGATCTAAAATTTTTCCTACTAAATAAATCATTAGTAGAGTTTTGTATTTTTTTATACTCTCTAAGCACAGGTATATAATCAGAATCATCTAGACCTAGTGTGACCCTTAGGAATGTAAAAGGAATAATTTTAGGAATATAAAGACTTACTGCCCCACGATTAATTAGATCCCTTGCTTTATTATTTTTTGCTTGCACAGGATATATTTCATCAAATATTCTTGATAACTTATCTCCAATTTTACTATTAGAACTTATTATCATATCAAAGTCCACTTCTTCTGATCGAGATAATAAATCTAGTTTCTTGGAATACTCTCCTTGTGTTCGATATAAAGGTTTTGTAAGTTCATAATCTCTGAAAAAAACAAAAACATTTTTAGGTTTGATATTTGCCTCAGCTACAAAATTTTTCAAATATAAGTACCAAGAAGATGACATACCACCAGGCATTGTAAGTAAAAGTACATCCTCATTATCACCTAAAATTTCTTCAAGATAAACTTCATCTATTCTTGTTTCCAACATAGAGTTACCAATAAAAACATAATCTGGGGATGAAGTAGAAATTTCCTCGTATAATTTTTGATCAAAATTATTTCCTTCCCTACGAAAAAATATTAAAGCAGGTATAAAAAAAATAATAACTATAGGTATAATAAATCTTAGAAAATTTTTCAGAAGCCACCTCTAATAGATATGATTTTTCACATTGACCAGTAATTAATTTCCTGGTTTTGGAACTTAGAATTGTCAAGCACTCCAGTTATATCAAAAACATAACCATTTTTTTCAATTTTTCTTGTTAAATTACTAAATTTACTAATATAATTTTTGTGAGGAACAGCTAATACTATTGCCAAAAAATTTATTTTATTATCTTCAATATTATCTATATACTTAGCATCGTTTAGAAAAGGATAATTATTCTTAATATCATTAATAAAAATGTTGTAGTTTGAACTAATGAGAAGTTTACAAAGTTCAATAGATTTACTATTTCTAAGATCAGCTACATCTGGCTTGAAGGTTTGCCCTAAAACTAAAATATTATTTGACTTATGTTTTTCTACATTACTTAAAGTTTTTATGATTTTTTCAAATAAAAACTTTGGTACAGATTCATTTACTGCTCTACCAGATAGTATAGTCTTAGGAGTAAATCCAAATTCTTGAGCTTTATAGGTTAGGTAATATGGGTCTACTGGAACACAATGTCCCCCAACTAGACCTGGACTATAATTATTAAAGTTCCATTTAGTTGATGCTGCCTTAAATACTTCATAGGAAGGAATATTCATTCTATCAAAAATCATGCAAAGTTCGTTGAAAAGAGCAATATTTAAATCTCTTTGAATATTTTCTATAACTTTAGAGGATTCAGCGATTCTAATACTTTTTGCCTTATGTACTCCTTCCTTAGCAACATGGCTGTATAAATTACTAATTATTTCAAGAATTTCATCATTTTGACCAGATACGACCTTAATAATGTTACTTATACTGTGTTCCTTATCACCAAAATTTGTTCTTTCTGGTGAATAACCCAAGTAAAAGTCCTTACCGGATATTAATCCTGATTCTTTCTCAATTAACGGAGCGCAATAATCTTCAGTACATCCAGGGTATGTTGTTGATTCAAATATAATTATAGGCTTATGATCTTTGTTTTTTCTTAGGGCAATTTTTTCTCCTATTAACTTACTTGCATTCATCAATAATGATAGATCTGGTTGATAATCATCAGTAATAGGTGTGGGGACTGTAACGATAATTATATTAGAATCTGTAATACATTCTGGATTAGATGTAATTTTTAACTTAGAAGATAATATCTCCATCTTATCGATCTCTTCGTTTTTATCGATACCTTCTGACAATTGCTTGATTCTTACCAAATCTGAATCATAGCCATACGTAGATATGTTGTTTTTAGCAAATTCTAAGGCTAAGGGTAGACCAACGTAACCCAAGCCTAAAATTACTATATCTTTTATGTATTCTTTAGACAACATAGCTTATTTTGTTCCTAAAAGATCATACTCAATAGAATATTTTTTTAATTCATCAACATTCACAATTCCTCTAGTGTCAATTATGTAAGTTTTTGGCGAAATAATCGACCAGTCAATTTGTGAGTAAATTTTTTCTGAATTTAAGATTATTACAATTTCCGCTTGATTTAAGACATCATTCAAATTATCAGAAACGATTAATTTATCTTCTATTTGAGCAGCTTCTTTAGCTGCTAAAATATCATGACCAGAAACTATTGCTCCTTGTTCAATTAAGAATTTTGCTAATCTTATTGACAGGGAGTGCCTAACGTCATTTGTGCCTTCTTTGAAAGCTAATCCTAATATGGATATCTTATGTTTATATAGGCTACTTCCTAAAACAATATTTATTTTATTTATGACTTCCTGAAGCTGTAGATCATTTCTTCGCAGAACTCCATTTAGCATTACAGAATCAAAATAATTTTCTTCGGATAGAGTTATTAACGCTCTCAAATCCTTATCTAAACAAGGACCACCAAATCCTATACCAGGTTTCAAGTAATCAGAGCCTATCCTTGGGTCCATGCCTATACCATAAATTATGTCTGATATATTCCCTCCAACTTTTTCGGATATACCCGCTATTTCATTTATATAAGAAATTCGGGTAGCCAAAAATGCATTTGATGCATACTTTATCATCTGTGCTGATACAGGATCAGTTAATAAAATTTCTATAATTTGATTCTTTATACTAAACGGATTACTGACTTTATAATCTCTCTGAATAAGAGGTTGATATATTTCCTTCAAAGCATTTCTCGCAAAATCTGTATTGGAACCTATTATAATTCTACTAGGATTATAAAAATCAACTAAACCAGTACCTTCTCTAAGAAACTCAGGATTAGAAACTACGTCAAAATCTTCTTTAATTATTAATTTCTCCGATAATATATCTTGTATTATCTCAATAGCTCCAACTGGAACAGTACTTTTTACCACTACAATAGTATGATGATCAATTAGGTCTCTTAATTTTTCAGCAACTGAAATTATCTGAGACATATCTGCCCTTCCATCTGATAATGAAGGGGTACCCACTGCTACAAAAATCACATCCGAATGACTTATAGTTTGCTCTATGTTATCGGTAAAATTAATAAGCTTTGCAGCAATTAAATCGGAAAGAATATTTTCTAATCCTTCCTCATATACTTCAGATTTACCACTTTTTAGTAAATTAATTCTACTTAAATTTAAATCTTGAGATAAAACATTGTGTCCAATTGAGGCTAATCCAACCGAAGTTACTAAACCTACATACCCAGCACCCCCAATCACTCCAATTTTATAAGATTTATGTTTTGTCATGTATAATTTCCTTTAGAAATATAAATTTATCTTACTCGCAATTTTTTCATTATCTAAATACCAATTTATTACAGATTCTATACCCTCATTAGTACTAATTTCTGGCTTCCAGTCGAGTAATTCTTTCGCTTTTTCAATATTTGCCCATGTTTTTTTTATATCAGTTGGGTGGAAGGGATGATTTTTTATCTTTGCTTTTTTATTTAATATATTTTCTATAATTGATATTATAGAGTTTATTTTTACAGGTCGATCAGAACCTAAATTAATTGTTTGGAAACCATTACTTAGACTCAGAGATTTTATTATTGCCCTAGAAATATCACTTACATGTGTAAAGTCTCTACTTTGATTTCCATCACCATTAAGTTGAATTTCTTCATTTTCTATAATCCATTTTACAAAACGAAACATACTCATATCTGGCCTTCCTGCAGGACCATAAACGGTAAAAAATCTAAGAACTACAATGTCGATACCGAAGAGATGATTATAAACCCGACACATCTCTTCAGCAGATTTTTTTGAGGAAGCATAAGGAGACAATGCAAAACCAT
>Ga0310343_10000348_pt1 | contig 21860 bp, 35 predicted proteins | sample HC15DNA2025_MG_FD_203519 | JGI IMG/M metagenome (GOLD analysis project Ga0310343, IMG submission 203519) | Marine microbial communities from station ALOHA, North Pacific Subtropical Gyre - HC15-DNA-20-25_MG | ecosystem: Environmental > Aquatic > Marine > Oceanic | place: Pacific Ocean: North...
ATAATAAAATTGAACCACCTGTTACTGAGGTTGAACCCACAAGAGCCTCAGAGACAGAATTAAAACCTGTTAGCTAATGGCTGTAAACCCCGGACTAAGAAATTTTACTTTACAAAGGGCAGCAGAGTGGAATGAAGAATATATTTTGTCTTCTACTCAAGCAAATGGCTCTGTAGTTCCAATGGATTTAACTGGTTTTACTATTGAGGCAGAAGCTTGGGATAAAGAAAGGGAATGTAAGTATGCAGATTTTACTGTAACTTCTACCTACGATAATAAAATTGCTGGTAAGTTTTTTCTATCTCTTACAGATGAACAAACTGTTAATTTCCCAGACGAATTGTATTATGACATAATGTTAACAAACACAAGTGGTTTGAAAGAATACTATGTTGAAGGTAAGATTACAGTATCACAAAGTTATACAAGATGAGTACTAAGATTTCTGTTGCTACTACTAAAAATACAGTTACTGTAAATGGAGAAACTAAAACAGTTTCAGTAGTAACAGCAGGCGCACAAGGTGCAAAGGGTATAATATTGGATGAAAGCAATAGAGTTGATGGCAGTATCATACGTTTCAGTAGTTCTGCTCAAAGTTACATTGCAGATTCAACAGTTACTCCAACGGAATTAACCGATGGAGGAAATTTTTGAAATCTATTGCTACAACAGCTTTTTACCCAGAGTAAGCCATGCCAAACACAGTACGAATAAAAAGAAGAACTAGCGGTAGTGCTGGCGCACCTAGTACTTTAGAAAATGCAGAATTAGCGTTTAACGAAGTTGATAATACGTTGTATTACGGAGAGGGTACAGGGGGTGCTGGAGGTGCTGCATCATCAATTTTGGCTATTGGTGGAGATGGTGCTTTTGTTAATAAAACAGGCGCACAAACTATCTCAGGCAATAAAACATTTACAGGTGGATTTGATATATCATCAGCGACAGTATCTGGGTTTACTTGTACTCAAAATTTAGTCGTATCAGGAAATTTAACAGTAAACGGTACTACGACCACTGTGAACAGCACAACAGTTTCCTTGGATGACAAAAATTTAGAACTCGGTTCAACTGCATCACCAAGTGATTCGGCTGCTTCTGGTGGTGGTATTACCTTAAAAGGTTCTACTGATAAAACATTTAACTGGATTGATGCAACTGATAGTTGGACATCTTCAGAACATATAGAACTTGCAGCTAATAAAATATATAGAATTGATGGTATAGGGGTACTTAGTAAAACAACTTTAGGATCTAGCGTACTTACTTCTTATTTAACATCTGTTGGTACTATTGGAACTGGTGTTTGGAACGCAACTGATATAGCAGTAGCTCATGGTGGTACTGGCGCATCGACAGCATCAGCAGCAAGGACAAATCTTGGTGTTGCGATTGGAACGGATGTTGAGCCTCACACAGATAAGCTGACAGAGCTTAGTACGATGGCTCAAGCAACAGCAGATAGCTTGGCTGATTTGACATCAACAGAGGTGCAAATCTTAGATGGTTTGACCACAACAACTGCTGAACTAAATAAACTCGATGGTTGTACATCTACTACTGCCGAGTTGAGTATAGTGGATGGTGATTCGTCTGTAACAGCAACAACTCTAACAGCAACAGATCGTATGGTTGTTAATGATGCAGGGGTTATGAAACAAGTTGCTTTTTCTGATTTAGTAACATTCTTAGAAAATGAATCGGTTAGTGGTTTTGATATTAATGGGGGTTCATTTTAAATTTCTATAAACCGTTAAGGAGGCTGTCAAATGGCAAACACAATTAAGTTAAAAAGCGGTTCTGGTAATAATCCATCTGCGAGTGATTTAGTAGTAGGAGAGGTAGCACTAAGAACAGATGGCAATCCTAAATTATTTACAAAAAATGATGCTGGTAATGTTTTACAGGTTAATTTAGTTGAGTCAGGAAGTATTACATCAACGCAAATCCTTGATGGAACTATTGTAAATACTGATATAAACGCAAATGCAGCAATATCTGGGTTTAAGATTTCTCCTAATTTTGGTGGGCAAAATATACAAACAACTGGTCAACTTCAAATATCAGGTGCTTTACCAACAATATTATTAAATGATGAAAACAATGAAAATGATTTTGAGATAAGAAATGAAAATGGAAATTTTAAAATAAGAGATATAGATAATCCTCAAGATAGATATGTAATAGCGTCATCAGGAATGATTCATACCTTTAGTGGTGCTGCATCTTTTTCATCTAATTTAGATGTTGGTGCTGGTATTAACGTAACAGGTCAAATAGTTTCTGAAAGTACAACTGGTACTGGTAGTACTGGTTTAAAGGTTACTAATAGTAATGAATCCTTTGTGCAATATTTTGAAGGTGGTAATGCAAATGCTGATTATGTTATGACCTATGTAGGGTCAGGTGGCACGGACTTAAGATTTAAACATAATGGTGAAGTTCAGCTTAGATACGCAGGGCAAGAAAAACTTAAGACAAACTCAAGCGGTATAACAATTACAGGGAATATAGTCGTTTCTGGAGATGTTGATGGAGTAAATGTTGCAGCGACTAGAACAAGATTAGACACTTTATTATCAAGTGCAAATGGTAATTTAATTAACGGAGTTACAGCAACAACCCAATCAGCAGGGGATAATTCTACCAAAGTTGCAACAACAGCTTATACAGATACAGCAATATCAAACTTAGTTGACTCTAGCCCTAGTACATTAAATACATTAAACGAACTTGCAGCAGCACTTGGAGATGATGCTAACTTTTCAACAACTGTCACCAACTCAATAGCAACCAAACTACCTCTTGCTGGTGGTACGTTAACTGGAGATACAGCGATTACAAAAAGTGGAAATCCAACCTTTTCAATCACTTCAACAACACAAGGAGGTGTTCCAAAAATACAATTACGAGATGGTTATAATAGAGATAATTTTATATCAATAGATGATAACGGAGATAATTTAATTATTGCTGTTGACGAAGGAAACAATGGTCATGCCAGCACATTAAGGCACAGAATTGATGGCGTTGAAGTTGGAAGAATTACACGAGATCAAAGCACTAGCACAATAACTCATGCACTTGTCGGAAATGTAACTACTACAGGCAATTTAACTGTTAATGGTACTGGAACTACACAAATTAAAGGAAAGACAGTTATAGGTAATAGTTTAAGTAGACCTTCAGCTTTAGATAGCGATGCAGATGCACATTGCAGAATTGGAGGAAGTGATGTTTATTTATATGTCGCATCTTTAGGTGCTGGTGGTGGTTACAAAGTTGCTATGCAAGCAGCTAGAGCTGCTGACTTTGCTAGTTTTGCTTTAAATTTACAATCAAACGGTGGAGCATTACAAAGAGGTGGAAATCAAGTCTGGGATGCTGGGCTTGATGGTGCTGGAAGTGGACTTGATGCTGACACGTTAGATGGTGTTCAAGGTAGTAGTTTCTTAAGATCAGATGCAGATGATACAACGAGTGGTAGATTAACTCTTACTAATAACAACCAATATCCATTATTTATTAATGGTTCAGATAATGGAAAAATTGTATTGCAGGGGTCAAACGCACCTTATATAAGATTTAAAGAAGGTACAACTGATAAAGCATATATACAATGGAATAATGACGGATATTTAGAATTATCTAATGATGAAGCAGGGGAAAGTTTAAAATTAGGTAATGGTTCTAATGGCTTGAAATGGAGTGTAGGAGGAAATGATTATACGATTTGGAACGCAACTAATATGGGATCTGGCGGTGGTCTAGATGCTGACACTGTTGATGGTTTACAAGCAAGTAGTTTTTTAAGGTCTAATGTTACAACAACTTTTAATGCAAATGGTAATGACTTTAATTTTGAATCTGATGGCAGTAGAACTTTAATGGGTTTTAAATATAATGGTTCATTAAAATGGCAATTAAAACAGCAAAGTACAGGTGAGGACTTACATTTTGATCGTGTTGCTGGAAGTGGAGTTTTTCTAGTAGATGGAAATAGAGTATTAACTACTGCTGATGAAGGTTCTGGTAATGGCATAGACGCAGATACTTTAGATGGTCAACATGGCTCTTATTATACAAACGCTGCAAATTTAACAGGAACATTACCAGCAATAGATGGCTCAAACCTAACAGGACTTACTGTTAATAACGCAAACACTTTAGACAACTTAGACAGCACACAGTTCTTAAGGTCTGATGCTGCTGATAGTTTTAATAACACACTTACATGGAGTGGTACTGCTGGGAATATGCCAGTAGATTTTGCAACTAATGATGGTTATCCATCAATGAGAGTTATAAGAAATAATGCTTCAAATTCTAAAAATGATGGTTTATATATTGGTTATTCAAATAGTAATAATGGTGTAACAAGAATATATGGAGGAGGAGCAACAACTGGTGAGTTAAGTGTGCATGGTGCTAGTGACGTTAGAATTAATGGAAGTACAGTTTGGAACTCTGGAAATGATGGGGCTGGAAGTGGCCTTGATGCGGATACTTTAGACGGTTATCAAGCAGTAGATTTGCCATTCTTAAGGTCAGACACAACTGATGCACAAACATCAGGTTCTATGACATTTGGTAGAAGTTCTTTGGATCCAGACAGTTTTGGTGCAAGTAGTGGTGGTTTTGGAGGTATAATAGATGGCGGTGGATGGGGTGCAACAGGTGTTTTCGTTCATGGTGGTGGCACAGGTGACGCAGCAGCAATGGCACATAATGGAAATAAATTATATTTTGGTATTCAAAACGGCTCTAGTGCGAACAGCATGGCTACTTGGCTAGATGTTACACCAAGCACAAGAGTTATAAATTTCCAAACTGCTAATAATGCCACTAATGTTCAAATTGGCGGTAACAAGATATTTCATGCTGGAAATGATGGGGCTGGTAGTGGACTAGATGCGGATACTTTAGATGGGATTAGTTCTGGCAGTTTCTTAAGGTCAGATGTTAATGATGCTCAAGCACCACAAAGAATAGAGTTTAAAGCTAATGCCACTTATAACTACGACACAATAGCAACATCTTCTGGAAATCAAGGTGCTTTTGAAGTCTTTAATGAAGGTTCTGGAAATGATGCGTTTATGGCATTTCATACTGGTTCAGATTTTGCTTTTTATTTTGGATTAGACGCTGATACCAATAAGTTAGCCGTAGGTGGGTGGTCATTAGGTGCAAATAAATATGCAATTTATCACGAAGGAAACAATCCAACATTTAGTCAATTAGGAATAACAGCAGCTAATATTAATGCTCTTGGTATAAATGCAACAACTTTAGATTCTATTGATAGTAGTAGTTTTTTAAGATTAGACGCTGATAACAACGTAACAAGTTACCAAAATAAAACTACATGGCCTTCTAGTTCAACTATAGTTACATCATCAGGACATCAAGCATCATTAGAAGTTTACCAAGGCACTGCACAAGCAGATGCTTTCATGGCATTTCATGTTGCTGGAGACTTTGCTGCTTACTTTGGATTAGATGGTGGATTTAATGATTTTGCGGTTGGTGGTTGGTCAATGGGCAATGTATCAAACAGAGTTTGGCATGCTGGTAATGACGGCTCTGGATCTGGCCTAGATGCTGATAACTTAGATGGTAGGACTTGGAGTGAAAGTGCTAGTAATTCTACTATTGTTTCTAGAAATGCTGCTGGTTATATATTTGCTAATTATTTCAACACAACAGCCGATGATACTGGTACTGGTTCTGACTGTAAGTTTTATGCTTCGCAAGATGATTACATAAGATTTATAGATTTACGCAGTATGCGTTCTGTAATGAATGTTTCTGCTAGATCAAGTGCTTTTTCTGGAAGAGAAGATCAAACTTCAGATCAAAACTATTGGATTGGTTCTCAGGGTTGGGGTAATCAAAACTTTGATACAACAATTTGGGATTTTGGTTCTTGTTTCTTTGACACATGGAGCAATCCAAGTGGTCAGCCTAGTGGTACATCACATTGGCAAGGTTTTCAAGCAATGCACTATACCAATGGGTCAGCTAGGTATGGTATGCGTATTACAATGGGTGCTGGACAAACTTCACTTGCTTATATACAAGGTAGATGGAATACAACAACTTATGGCTGGCATAAGCTTTGGAATGAAGCTAATGACGGTGCTGGTAGCGGACTCGATAGTGATTTATTAGATGGTCAGCATGGTTCACATTATTTAAACGCTGGCAATATTAATGCTGGCACATTATCAAATGCAAGACTTCCAATCAACTTAGGAACACGAATGGCATTAAATACAGGAAGTGTAACTGGTACTCCAGCTTCAAGAAATGCCTTCTTAGCTTTAGGAGATAGTGATACAGGTGTTGCACAAAATGGTGATGGTCAATTAGAACTTTGGGCTAATAACCAAGAGATAATGAACATAGATACAAATGGAACAATACTATATAAGAGAAGCAGAATTAACCAATCAAGTCATAACGACTTAGTACTATGGTTAAACGCTACTAATACTAACTACGTTGGTGATGGATTAAAGTTTCATGGTTCTAGAAGTGCAACATCAGCTAATAACTTTTGTGCTTTTGACTCAGGTCATGCTTCAAGTGCTGATCGTGAATTTACTTTAAGAGGTGATGGTAACGCTTATGCAGATGGTACATGGAATAACAACGGTGCTGACTACGCAGAATTTTTTGAATCATCTACAGGATCAGCTATACCTGTTGGAACAACAGTTGTATTAGAAAATAACAAGGTAAGAGCAGCTACATCTAGTGATGCTGTAGAAAATATTATAGGTGTTGTAAGACCAAAAGCTGCTGGTCAAGCTTCTATGACTATTGGTAATACAGCTTGGAATAAATGGCATGGTAAATATTTAACAGATGATTTTGATTGTTTTATTTTAGATGACCATAATGTTATTGAATGGACTGATGCAGATGGTGAATTGCATAGCTATGAATCTCATGCAATACCTTCAGACGTAACTGTTCCAAGTGATGCTAAAATATCAACGCATGATAGTAAAGGTAATAAATATACGCATTATCGTATGAATCCTGATTTTGATTCATCTAAAGCATATGTTCCAAGACATGATCGTGACGAGTGGGTAATTATTGGTTTAGTTGGACAGGTAAAAACATTAAAAGGACAAATTGTAAATGATCGGTGGATTAAAATGAGAGATGTTAGCGATACTGTTGAAGAATACTTTATTCGTTAATAACGCTTTGTTTGATTTATCTTTGTTTGTTATACTTAGATAAAAGTTTAAAATCATGGCAACAACTTTTTCTTGGAGAGTAAAATCTGTAAAATCTGATCCTAATGATGATGAGTTTATAAAGGAAGTGATTGTAGAAGTTTTTGGCACTGAAGGCTCAGTAACAAAAATGGAAACACAAAGCTGTATTTTTACAGGAAACAAAGCTGCTGTTGGCTCAGACTTTAAAGCATATTCAACAATAATAGGAAGTGATAAAGCATTTACTTCTACAGGCGAAGACACTATTGTTGGTTGGGTAAAAGATACTTTTATGGATTATAAAGTTACAAAAATACAAAACAGAATACAAGCACAGATAGATACCCACAATGAAAAGGTATTAGAAACTGATGTAGAACCTACATCTACTGTTGCAAAACCAGAAGTAACCGTCACACCTGACCCAACAGAATAATGCCAATAATTTTTTCTGGGGGCGGTGGTACTTTATCATCAGCACCAGCAGCTTCTAAAATTGCTCAAGTACAAAGCTCTTCAAAAACAGGGGCTTGGGTTTTTAGATACTACAACAGTTGGATTGATACTGGATTGAATTGTAATATTACTCCTACTGCATCTAATAGTTCTATATTAGTTCGTTTTCATGTATATTGTTCTACTTCAGTTAACAATGGTGGATTGATAGTTGAGTGTAAATTGCAGTGTAATGGTGCTGATATATTTAATGGTACACAAGCAGACAATACTACTGATATTATTCCTAGTGATCCTACAAACTTAAATATGTTGGGTAATAATAGTTTTAACCGTGTAACTGGACAAGGCCGTTGTACTAATGATGATGATTTGCTTTGTTTAAGCAATAGTGTTGTTCATAATCCAAATAGCACTGCAAATCAAAGTTATAAAGTTGTCATAAGAAGACCATCAGGTTCAAACTATCAACATTGGTTATTTCACGGAAGATCTTTCGATGGTTCAGCCCAGTGTCCTTCTAATATAACTGCGATGGAGATTAGAGCTTGATAAATATTTATGAAATTAATAAAACTAAAACCTATAATTTAAAACATAAGAAAGAAGATTTTATAATTGAATATTTTGATGTTTTTTCTGAAAAACAATGTCAAGAAATAATTAATTACATTTTAAATTTAGAAAAAAATTCTTTATTAATTGATGAAAATAAAAATACTGATATGAATGTTATTCATCATACTTTTAATACAGCAGATAATTATACACATCCAATAAATAGTTTTTCTTTAAATAATATTTATCCTAAAATACAAAATTGTGTAAATCATTATGTAGAGGAATATAGTGTTTTAAAAAATAATAAATTTTTAATAAATTGTTTAAAATTTAAAAAAATTCCAGAACATGGTGGTTTTTTTGATTGGCATTGTGAACAAAGTAATGCACATAATATTTATAGAACTCTTGTTATACAAATTTATCTGAATAATAATTTTATTAATGGTGAAACAGAATTTAAGTATTATAAAAAGAAAATTTTGCCAGAAGTTGGTAAAGTATTAATATACCCTGCTGCTTATACACATACGCACAGAGGTAATCCTCCAATAGGAGGAGTTAAATATTTAGTTTCTACTTGGGGTTTTATGCAATGAGTGTTTATCAACCACCTTACAATTTTCTTGCAGTTGCAGATGCGTATCCAGAAGCTGTTTATATTGATGATGAAAAAGGTGCTTTTGATAAGGATATGAATGAAATAGAGCTAGATGATGAAAAAGTAAAAGCATCAATTACTAAATTAAATGCAGATACCGCTTTAAATTTATACAGAATTGAGAGAACTACTAGCACTAATCCTGAGAAACCATCTTACGCACCTATACAAGAACAATTAGATATGCTTTGGCATGATATTAATTCTGGTAAACTTGGAGATGCAGCTAAAACTGGTACTTGGTATTTAGATGTAAAAAAAGTAAAAGACAATTTCCCTAAAGATTCTTAATGCAGATAGTAAATAATTCACTATCAAAAAAACTTCTAAATAAAACTACACAAGAAATACTAACTTTACAAAAAGAAAAAGTTTGGGTTACTAATATACAAAAATGGCAGCCTAATCTTACAAGAGGTATGAATGGTTCTTGTCTTCAATGTGATATACCAAATCAAACAGCAAATAATATTATAAATGAAATACAAGATTATTTTGTAGAGACTATGAAACTTTCTCTACAATATTGTATTTGGCAAGTTAATAGTGGTATAAATCTTCATAACGATCATTTGCATGATGTTGGTGCAACTATATATTTAAACGAGACTTGGGATGCAAGTAACGGTGGTATTTTTTTATGGAAAGACAATGATTCAGACATATATAAAGGACTTGTTCCAAAACAAAATACAATGATAATAAATAATCAAAATCAACAACATCTTGTTACATCAATAAATCATTATCCAAATAAATTTAGATATACAATACAAATTTGGGGCAAAGAAAATGACTGAACATTTAATTCAATCACATTCAAAATACTTATTTCCAGCACAAATAGCACTTGCTAATATTAAAGATTTTTCTTCATACAAACAAGATCTTATTAGTTGGGTATATAACTACCAAAAAGTTGACTATGGAACAATGATTTCAAATCGTGGTGGTTATCAAAGTGAATCAAAAGAAATTTTTTTGGAAAATAGTTTTTTTCCTTTTAAAAATAAAATTTTGTCAGCTATAAATGAGTTGGTTAAAGAATTTCAGATTATTCGACCTATTAAAATTGTTCAAATGTGGGTTAATGTGAATGGTCAATATTGTTATAACACTTCTCATAAACACGCTGGAGTAGAATTAAGCGGTGTCTTATGGATTAAACAAACCAAAGAAACAGGAGTGTTTGTTTTTGAAAACAATGAAACTGGATTACAAACTGCTAGTTTAAATGCTGCTACAAAATGGGAGCATACAGAAAATCAAAATACAATGTCGGACTATGTACCAAAATACAATGATGGAACTTTATGTATTTTCCCTGCACATTTGAGTCATCGTGTAGAGATGAATGTAACTGATGAAGATCGTATATCTATCTCATTTAATATAAAAATTATTTAGTTTTTATAGGGATATTTCTATCAATAACTCCATACATGACATAAAGAGGAGCTAATCCTATAATTAAAAAAAGCACCATAAATGTTATTGGTACGCTTGCCTTAATTAATGCCTGTTTAATCATGTTTCAAAAAATTTGTAACTATCTTTCTATATTATCTACTGTTTTAGTATTAGGAATATTAGGAGGTGGTTTCTTTACATATAAGTATGTAACCAGCGAGCAGTTTAAAGCAAAGATGATGAATCAAGTACTTGAAAACGTACAAGGACTTATGCCTGATGTTCTTGATAATGCTTTACCAAGTACAACAGGTAAATCATTACCAATACCATTTAAAAAATGAATGATCTTTGGATTTTTAAAGAAATTAGTTAAATACTATATAGATAAGTTTATTTATTGGTTGCGTATGCAAAAATTTAATTTAGAACTAGATAACGACATAAAAAAATATCACGAAGAATTAGATAAAAAAGTAAAGAAACCCAAGATTATAGAAAAAGGTAAATTTGGAGAAGATGGTTGGTCTATTTCTATAGGAGATATAGAAGATGGAAATTCCTGAGATTTCTATACCAGAAATAAAAATAGATTTACCACTACATACTCCTTATCAAGTTTTAAATGTACCTCCTCCATCTATAAAATTACCGGGTTGTGTAAGGTATCACAGAGATGCCTCCCCAAAAAATACTGCTTTATATAATGATGATCCTACAGGAACAATGATTTCTTGCCCTTATGGATCAATGCCTACGTTCCAACCAATGTTATATGACAGAAGAAGAATTGAAATTATAGAGTCAAAAGAGCAAGAAAAAAGAAAAGAAGCAGACGAAACAATAAAATCACCAACAACTAGACCAGAACTACCAAAAGAAAAAGCAAAGATAGTAATTCCAGAGTGTCCAAGCTCAAAAGACCAGCGCAAGGGCGATTACAGAAATGCAAAGAAGTTGGAAATAGTGGTAGGACATCGTTTAGATGGGACAGAGTGCATAACTATCTATGAAGACGTACCCTTCAAAGATCAATACATCCCTTCTGCTAATCAATTTGTTGGTGTTTTTAGTCTTGCTTTGGTTGGTGCTTCTGCACCGCTTGTTTTACAGCTAGTTAAACCTCTTGTTAAGCAAGTAATGACAAAATTGACAAAAAAGAAAAAAGAGCCAAAATCGAAGGTATAAACATAAGCAGACTTTTTTACAAGCCCCTTACAAGCGATTCTGAAGGGGCTATTTTTGTGGTTTTAAGTCAATTTTATGATTATGTGGTAAAACTTGATTAGCTTTAGGGACTATCTCAATATCAGAGCATAAATCGTAATATGGACTATCTTTTTTAAATCTTATACCTGAAATTGCTTTCTCTCCGCAATGACGCAAACGTGCCATATGCCAATCAAGCTCTAAATTTTTAAGTTTTTGTTTGTTTATATCATTCTGCACTTGCGCTGCTTCTTTGCATTTTCTTGTGTATTGACGATCTAATGGAATACTAAAATTTAATGTAATTCCTGTTCCAAGTGCAAAACTATCTTTATTTGTACCAGAGTAGTTTTGTTGATAGAAAAGAATATCCCCCGGGTTATCAGGTGTACCATCTCCTATAGGATTACCATCATCATCAAAGTCACCAACAATATCTGTTTCATCATAAACAGGAGTGTAATAGTAATCTCGATATGGCTTGCGATAATTTGAATTAAATGTAGTAAACGGAGTTATGGTCATCATTGCTCCTTGACATACAACACCTCCACCAAATTGATTAGTGTGAAAGCTTCCGTTATTTACATTCCAGTTTTGGTTAGTTACAGATCCACTATTGCTTTGACTAACAGCATTAGCTAAAGCACTTGCTGGTAAAAAAGCTATTGAAAGACAGAGGTAGTAGTAACTACGGATTCCGTTTCGATGGTGCGATTTATGGTTGTGACGTTTTGAAGGCCGGGGGCTGAATATGTTTCTGTAAATTGAAAGGCATCTCCTGATGTTGGATTTGTAAGAGTCCAATCTGGTTTTGTTGTCATATCTGCTCCTTTCCATGTATATGTTTGACCTCCTACTGTTCCTGTAACATTAACTGCATCTGGGGAAATGTCACCATTTGCACTAATGCCTGTGCCTGTAACTGTGTATTCATAGCCAGTTTTATAATCTTTGCTAGTGACGGATTCTGTAATTGTAGTTTGAGTATTAGTGGTTGAGGACATTGTGCCGGTTGTAAAGTTTGGCACAATATTTGCGTTAGCTGGTAAAGCATATATAAAAAATAAAAATAAAAGCTTTCGCATAGCTCATCTTAGTCCACAGTCACAGATGTAACATAAGAACCTGTTGCCGTAGTACCTGCTGACCCTGCTGTTATGCCAATTACATGGTTATCAATAGTACCAGCTAGGTTTGTTGCTGTACCTCCCGAAGTACTCGTTAAGTCTCCAAAGGGACTTACTTCACCAACAGTAAGAGATGTTGCAATAGTATCACCTGTCGTATGTGAGACTGTATATGAGAATGATTCACCATCTGTTAATTGACTTGCTGTAATTGCTGTATAAGCGTTTACTCCGTTAGTTGCTGCACCTAAACCTCCTAGACTCCCAGCAGTTGTTCCATCTGTGGTTGTGACTCCTGTTCCAGAAACAGAATATGAGTTACCAATTCGATCAGCCGTAGTACCAGCAGCAGCAACTTCTAGCTTTACGCTAGAACTAATTTGTGATGTTATATCAGCATAAGCTGGTGCTGATACAAGAAACAAAAACGGAAGAAGTCTTTTCATTTGTTAGGTTTAGGGTCGATTACTTCAGCACCTTCTATTTTGATAGGTGTTATTACCCTTATAGTCTGAACCATACCTTCGTTTTGTGCAACTTTATCGTCTTTCTTGCTACCTTTCTTAGCTTGCTCTAGCCCGAAAGAACTAAGTGCCGTTGCTAACAAGCTGGCCGGGAATGTTATATCCTGTTTTTCTCCTGTAGTAAGGCCGGGAATCTTAGGCAAGTAATTGCTTGTAACGAGAAGGCCACTCCAAAAAACTACCAAAAGCCTGACTGCTATTGAGATATACTCAAATTGTTCTTCTTTATCATCAATCTTTTCTTTAATTTTTTGCAAAAGATTTTTAGGTTTCTTAACTGTCATAAGCCTTTTCTGTCATAATAGACATATATTGAGGACTCGTAAAGTGGTTGAAGTAATAGCAGCAGTAGGTGGAGCTATGATGACAGCTTGCTTTGTGTCAGTTGGATCTGTTTCTTATAGAGGTAGACAATCAAGAGATGATCTCGTGCGAAACACAACAGCTATAGAATTATTAACAACAAAAATAGATGATATGCACGATGATATGAAAGAGGTATTTCATCGACTAAAAGAAGTAGAGCTTGCTGTTGCAGAGATTAAACCAAGAAGATAGCCCCTTCCTTTATGACCAGTAGAAGAGGCTATAGCTCTTAGTGCGAGGAGTGAGCTACTATTAATCTAGCAATGTATAAAAATTTATGCTAAAAGTTCTTGAACCTATCCTTTTTGCTTTTCTTAGAGGATCTGCAATAAAAAAACTCGCACTTGATATAGTACGAGCTATGGTTAAAAAAACTGATAATACAGTAGATGATCGCCTTTGCGATATGTTAGAAAAAGCTTTATTTCCCGGCAGATAATTACTTTTTACCGCCTTTCTTCTTCTTTTTCTTTTTCATCCCTGTTCCGTAATGACCGGGCATAGTGTGTAAGTGTAACTAAGCCAAGTATAGCTTTGTTGCCTTATTAAACCAGTACGCTAGTGTGTGGTTGGAGGGACTTGTAATGAAACTTGTAATGCCTTGGTCAAACTGGTTTAACAAACAAGCTAAAAAAAGGCGCAAAGTAGAGCCTTGGGTCTTGGCTGACGTTACATTAGAAGAAGAATTACACGTTGAGATATTTTTACGTCACGTTATAGAAACCTTAGATCCTAACGACATACCAGATCTTATAAGTGCTTTTGCAAAAGAAAATTTTAGATTAGTAAAAATAATAAACCAAGCTGGAGATCATATAGATAGGCTAGATCCTAAATCTTCTTCTCCCAAAAATAAGCGCAATCCTTCGCCCAAACTCCCCCACTAGCTTTACCTTCTGGCATACCAAGACCACATTCTGCTTTTATAACTAGATGATGTATGCAATCTATACATAGAGGATGATCTCTACTCATACATCTTGCATCAGCATACAAATATTCTGCCTCTATTAGTGCAGGTTCTAATTCTTTAGCTTTAAGAGGTAAATCAAGTTTACCTTTTTTTGTTTTAATTTTTACTCGCCATACTGTAGGCTCTTCTTCATATAGAACCATGCGACCAGCATGGTATCTAAGAGAAGCCATTTGTATGTTTATGCCTCGTAGTCATCAGGTGGAGGACTTAACCAGTATCTTGTACCATTTATAACTCTAAATACATGATTACCGCAACATACTATTTGCCCTAAGTCTCTCTGCTGCTGCCTGTGCTTCTGATCGTGTCTCAAATGTTTTGCTGTAATAGACAACTTTTCCGTCATAAAACCAACCTTTGAATTTATATGTAAGACCATAATATATTGGCTGGACTCCAAAATGACCCTTACAGGCTAAATGTGTGACATACAAGATTTTTTTATGATTTTTATATCAATTCGTAACTACAATCTTTCCATCTAGCCTTAATATATTTAATAGCTTTAGCTTGTGTCTCCGCATTTGTAGATATTTTCATTGGAGCAGTTCCTATTCCTATTCCTTTAACAATAAATGTAAATTTTTTTGTTTTTTTATCTTTTGCTGGTCTAGTTACACCTTCCATGTCAGGTGTCATTGCCAATATTTCCTTATCTCTAAAATTCTCCGATTGCATTTTCTGCTGCCTCCTGTTCTTTATCAGTAAAATCTCTAATTAACATTTTTTCAACTTTATTTACTTGGTAATTATGTTTAATAATAATAGTTCTAATATTTTCGTCTACCCAATCACTACGAAGACTTACAGTATGATTATCTGCATATTCAACAATATGATCGTAACCTCTAATATCAGAATCTAATTTTTTTGCTAACTCTTCTAATTTGTTTTCTCTTAGTTTTAAAAGCTTAAGTTCTGATTTTCGACTTTGTTTTGGTGTCATGTTATCTTTTCTAATTCAGCAATAGCTAAAGAACGTGCTTTGTTATGGATAGATCTAAACTCGTTCCTATCTATATATTCTAAGATAATTTGCGAAAAATGTTTATCATATATTGACCTAAATAAAGCTTCATCGTGGTCTAAACTTATAAGTTGTGATAAAAACGCTTTGCATACCTGTTGTTTGCGTCTTACTTTTTGATGCCAATCTTTGTCATATCTTTCTTGTTTTTCCTGTTTAAATTTCTTAATATAATCATCCATATTTTTTATAGCCGTCATAAGCTCATCTTTTAACAACAAAACTTCTGGATTAGACAAAGACCCGACATCATCAATCGTGACAACTTTATCAATCTGTTTACTGTTAAATGTTAAAGGCATAGATAAGGATAATTTCATTCTATTTTAGCTTAATTTGACTTAAAATCTACTAAAAATTAGGGGTCTTACATGAAGCGAAAAACTCACCAAAAAACTCTTCATAGCCCCATATTTAAAAAGGAAACTCCTCTTCTTTTTTGTCAGGTACTTTAGGGCTGCTTTTCCACTCAGGACTAGCATCAGCTTCTTCTATAGCCTTCATAGTCTTATAGTCAGGCTCTAGGTTAAGACCGATATACTTTTTACCTTGTTTACTTTCATTGAGGTAGCCTGTAGCTCTAATAGTAACTACACCTTCTCCATGAAAGTCGCTATGCTCTGGCTTTGCTTTTTGCACATAAGTACATAGCTTAATAATGTCGGCCTCTGTAATCTGCATAACTCCAGAATACTTAGGATAGTTTTTGTTAGGATCGTAGTTCTCCTTATAACGCTTTTTGTGGTCTTCTTCTGTTTGTGAGAAAACTGCAAGTGGTAATTTAAAGTCCATAGATAAAAATTAATTGGATTGACGTTTGGCTAATTCTAAATCCTCTATCTCAGCCAACTTATAGAGGATCTTTCCATTGATGGTGTAGAAAGAAGGCGGTTTGCCTTCTCTTCTCCATCTTTCAACAGAACCGATATGAACTCGCCATCTTTCAGCAAGCTCGCTAGGTGTTAAAAACTCTTGCTTAGAATCCGAAGTCATCTGTAACCTCCTGTACTACCTCAACATTACCTGTGGTAACATCAATCGGCTGTATATCAACTACTTCCTCGCTAGTCTGCACACCTAATAAAAGATCAGGTATGTATTGCCTACCAAAAAAAGTAGCTGCTCTCGCTTTTAACATTATTTCTGGCATTGATTGATACTTAGGATTTTTTCTAGTCCAACCTTCTTTCTGTGCCATTTTCATTGTTACGGCTGTACCTTTTACTAACTTATTATCTTCAAGTCTTATGGCTTGGCATTGTACAGCTAAAGTATCATCTTTACCAGTAACAACATAGTCAAAGTTCTTAAATCTACCGCAGCCAAGTATGTTAGAGGTTATAAATTGAGAACTCCATGTTGGCCTGCCATGTATAACATTTAAGTTTTGCATAACAGTCAAAGGACTAAGATTCATTCTCTTGCTCATCTCTAATGCGACAAGACAGTTAGATAATCCTTTTTGACCTTGATAGCTTGTTGGTACAAGATCAGATTCGCATAAGCTTTTAGCTTGTCTTTGAGCAAACTCAAAAGACTCGGTAGATTGATAGATAGAGGACTCGGCCTCTGGATTGGTTTTAGTAATTTCAGATGTCATAGGTAATGTCCTCATAAGTGATGTCTACCCACTCATCACGAGTAAACACCCAAGTTTTTTCTGTTTCTGGGTCGTAAAAGACCATGCCCTCATAAGGGTCGTAAGGAAATTCTTTTCTCATCAGTAAAGTTGAATTTCCTCATCAGATGACGTTTGATCTTTCTTCTTGGTCATCCAAGGAGGTAAGTCTATTGTTTCTATTTCGTTAGGAGTATAGTCTGGGTAAGAATCGTTTTCTTTACACCATAATATTTTGTCAATAGCTTCATCTACTTTTTTATTACCTTCTTCAATCATTTCTGTACTAGCACGATAAACTCCGACACAGAAAGGTGCTGTTTTTTCTATGGCAATAAATATAAAGTCATAAGAATCAAAGCCTAAATTCTGCAAAGTTCGTAAATAAAATGCAGCTTGGATATGGTAGCCAAATTGACCTATAGATTTTTGGAAACCTTTAGGACTTGCATCTTGTGTAGTCTTAAGATCAACAACTATGTTTTTATCGTGTGAAATCCAATCTGGCCTACATTTTGCCCTTATTCCGCCTAAATCTTCACTAAAAAAGCTTAATTCTGTTAATCCTTCCATGTCGTAGATCATCTTAGCTGGACTTGCTAAGAAACTATGGTTCATGTGTATAAGGTTTTCTTCCCACTCAGCAGCCAATATATTTAGATGACCATGCTCTTCCATCCATTGCTTACCTTCTTTAGTCCTACCATTAAATGCTTTAGGTTTGAAACAATATCTATTTTTAAACAATTCATTCTCTAAAAAGAATGTATGAACAGCAGTACCTTCTTCCATAGCTTTAGTAGGTACAGATTCAGCAGTCTTATCGTGTAAATATTTTTTAGGGCTAGTTAATACTTTGCGAACAGAGGAAGAAGACTCGTACTTAATCTTAGCGTGATACTCTTCGTTAGACATTACAAGTGGTTTATAGATCATCAAATTTTGCTCCCCACGCTAAAAATTTATCTAACTCACCACACTCAGAGATTTTTGTTAACAGGTTTTTGTGCATTAGATAAGTTAGTTTTTCTTGGCCGTAATACCACATACCTCGATCAACAGCGAAACAAAATGCTTCAAAATTATTAGTCCTTACATATAGCAATAATTTGTCTACAAACTCTGCACTTGTTTCTTTTTGCAGCTTGCTCCAGTTGCTAGGCTTTTCCATAAATTACTTGACACATATAACAACATATTATAGTATAGAACAACAAATGTCAACCCTATGCAACTAAGAGATTATCAAAATTCAGCAATCTCTAACGTAAGAAAGTCGTTTCAAGCAAAGTATAGATCTGTGCTGCTTACTCTTCCTACAGGTGCAGGCAAGACTGTTATCTTTTCTGAAATAACAAGACTTGCAGGGTTAAAGGGTGCAAATGTTCTTATTCTTGTACACCGAAAAGAATTAGTAGATCAGGCTGGCGATAAATTAACTAAGGCAGGTGTTAAATACGGAATAATTGCAGCAGGCCGTAAGGAATCTAAGAGTAATGTACAAGTTGCCTCTGTGCAAACTTTAATTAACAGACTTAATAATTCAAATCAATTTGACTTGATAATTATTGATGAAGCTCATCATGCAGTAGCTAATTCTTGGCGAAAGATATTTGACTTTTATAAATCAGCAATAAAACTTGGTGTAACAGCTACACCTATGAGAATGACAGGTGCAGGGTTAGGCGAAATATTCGATAAACTTATAATTGGATCTACAATACCAGAACTTGTAGAACAAAAATATTTAGCAGAACATGAAGTATATGCACCGCCAAATAAGCTAAATTTAGACAAAATAAGGACAATTAGGGGTGATTACAGTAAAAAAGAGGTAGAAGACGAGTTAGATAAGGTTGATATAGTTGGTGATGCAGTAGAGAATTATCGAAGACTTGGACAGAACAAGCCAGCTATAGCATTTTGCATATCAGTAAAGCATGGACAGTATGTAACTAATAAATTTAAACAGGCTGGATATACAGCAGAACTTATAACAGGTTCTATGAAGTCTGATGATAGAAAAACATTAATAGATAATTTTAAAGATGGAAAGGTACAGATATTAGTTTCTATAGATGTAGTTAGCGAGGGATTTGACGTTGAAGGTTGCTATGTTGCTATTCTTCTCAGGCCGACACAATCAGAAGCTTTATATATACAACAGGTAGGCAGAGTTCTTAGACCAGAACCTAATAAAGTTGCAATAGTTTTAGATCATGTAGGTAATACAAAACGTCATGGATTTGTTGATGATGTTAGAGAGTTTGATCTCCACCAGAAAGCAAAAACAAAAAGAAAAGGAGAACTTGCACCAGCAGTAGAAACTTGCGAGCAATGTTTTGCAGTTTATAGACCACAACCAATATGCCCTGTTTGTGGTCATAAAAAAGAAGTAAGAAAAAGAGAAATTACATATGAGGATGGAGAGTTAGTAAAGATGAAAAAACAATTAAAGCTAGATGAGGGAGATCCACTTATAGAAAAATCTACAGGTGCAAAATTATATTTTTATGCTTGGGATGATGACCAGAGAAAAACAGGTTTTCAATTTTCATTAGGTCGAAAGAATCCAAAGGCTAAATGTTTTACCCCAGCACAATTTAAAGATTTTTGTAAAAGAGACTTGTATGGTATTCATTCAAAACATACAGATTATGCAAAGAAAAAATTTACAGAACAATTTTTAAGTTTGGTTACTTTAGCCGAAGTAGAGATAGATGATATTGCCGTTATTAGATCAGAGCAACAACGTAGAAAAAAAGAAGAAGAGTGGAGTTGTAAGACATTAAAAGATTGGTTAAAGCTTGCAAAGAAACGTGGGCATAATGCGTATTGGGCTAAGTTAAGATGGGAGATTGCTAAGAAGAGAAAACGCAAGGAAAGCTATGATGATGACGACTTATTTGGGTTCTGATGTCACAGGTCGGTAAACTAGACAGTTATAATTGTTGACATAGCTTAATTCTGTACATATAGTGATGTTACAGATTCCAAAAGTGATGACACTACAAGAAGTTACTTCCAAACTTACTGAGCAGTACAAAGATGTTCAAGTAGGTATCGAGTTTATAACTCCACAACAGGCACAGATTTATATGAATCGTAATTTTGCCAATAATAGAAAAACTGTTCTAAATAATATTTTGGAACTTGAAAGAGAAATGAAAGCTGGTCGCTTTATTCTTTCTGATTCTGCTATTTGTTTTAATACAGAAAATACATTAGTTAATGGACAGCACAGGTTATTAGCAGTTATAAAAACTGGTCTTACTCAACCTTTTATCGTTATCAAAAATTTACCAGATAAATCCAAACTAATTATGGATGTAGGTAAGTCTAGGGTTATGTCAGATCGTATTACTGTTAGCGGTATAAGAATATCTCGTAAAGAGTGTTCGATAATAAGACACGCAATGTCTAAAGTAAACAATACTACAGGTACAGAACAATTCTCAAGACCTTGCCACGATAATATTGTTGCTCAAACTTATATTAAGCACGATCAGTTTCTTGCATATGTAAGTAAATTGCATTGCTCTAAAACAAGAGCTATCTTTATCGCAGCAGCATTAAAAATTTATGCTGAAATGATATATAACAAAAGGTCTGGAAAGCGTAAATTAAATCACGATATGACACCAAAAGAAAGGGCAATTCATTTTCTTAATATCGTATCTTCTGGTATGGCATCTCCTATTAATGGTGTGGATAAAGATATAAGACCTGTTGATAGGGCAGCACAATTATTGTTTAACAGGACTTGTGATTCTTCTCTTAAAGCTACATATTGGAATAGTGCTGATGCTTGGGCATATACATTAAGAGCAGCACATCATTTTATGTGTGGTACAGATACAACATATATAAGACAAGCATTGGAAGATCCATTTAAGCCATTTACTGAATTACCATCTACAAATGAGATAATGGAAATATCATCAACACAAGCCACTAATGTAACTTAGTGGTTTGTACAAACCTAACTAATTTTTATAACATGGATGACAAGAAGTATGTTCGAGTAATTTTTCAACTCGAACCAGATCGGCATGAGTTTATAAAACGAGAAGCCGAGAAACGTGGTTTATCTATTAGTCAGTATTTACGAAATCTTGTAAGAGAAAAGTTTTATAGTGGCAGATTTACCTCTATGTATGAAGAGCAACGACAAGAACGATTGAATGATGGTTTTGAACAAGATCATGTGGCTATGTTAGATAAACTCCGAAGTAAGTTCTCTGACAACAAAGTAGATTCTCTTACAGGTATGCCACTCTGAAAATTTTATAAAGTAATGTATTATGGAAAAAACTACATCTTTAGATGTCAAACCAAGAGACAGTTTTACAACAAAATATAAGGTTAGCTCTTGGACAACATTCTGAATTACGTTTATTTCGCAACGAAACTGGAAAACTTCCAGACCCTAGAACAGGGAGATGGGTACAGTTTGGTTTGGCAAAAGGTAGTTCTGACCTTATTGGTTTTAAGACTATCAAAATTACTCCTGAGATGATCGGGAAAGACTTGGCAGTTTTTACAAGTATCGAAGTTAAAACAAATACTGGACAACTCTCAAAAAATCAGCATAATTGGCTTCAAGCTGTTAAGAAAGCTGGAGGAATTACAGGGGTAGCTCGTACTGTAAGAGATGCCTTAGAAATACTCAAGGTTAACTAAC
>Ga0310343_10000353_pt1 | contig 21801 bp, 19 predicted proteins | sample HC15DNA2025_MG_FD_203519 | JGI IMG/M metagenome (GOLD analysis project Ga0310343, IMG submission 203519) | Marine microbial communities from station ALOHA, North Pacific Subtropical Gyre - HC15-DNA-20-25_MG | ecosystem: Environmental > Aquatic > Marine > Oceanic | place: Pacific Ocean: North...
GCCTTTCTTCTTCCAGCTAATGAACGTTCACGTGAAAAACTGCTAATTTGAGTATAAGCGTCACCCGTTATTTGGTGATTAGCTATTTGCCCTGGCCTATGATCTTGCCTTGTAAAAAGTCACTTTCGACCTAACGGAATTCTGATGATATCCAAGATTTTGATGTACATTCCCATTCGTCTAATAGTCGCTATGTTTTTGTCGTGTGGGGCCTTCGTTGTCCCGCGTTCTTTTTCTGATCGGCCCAACATACTCTTTATCTTCACAGATGATCATGCGACACAAGCACTCAGTGCTTATGGCGGTATGTTGGCCGACATTGCTCCCACCCCAAATTTGGATCGGATAGCTGATGAAGGTATTCTGTTTCGCAAGTGCTATGTGACGAATTCGATATGCGGACCCGCGAGGGCGGTCATTCAAACTGGCAAGCTCTCGCATTTGAATGGCTTTCGTCAAAACGGAGATCGGTTTGATGGGAGTCAGCCGACGGCGCCTAAGTATCTGCGGAAGGCAGGTTACCAAACCGCTATAATTGGCAAATGGCATCTCGCGTCAACGCCCTCGGGTTACGATCACTTTGAGGTTTTGAAAGGGCAGGGTGCCTACTACAACCCGATGCTCGCCACTAATGGGGAAAACGTCGATCATGTTGGATATACTACCGACATCATCACCGAGCGGTCTCTTGATTGGCTTAAGAACAAGCGCGACCGAGACAAACCATTCTTGCTCATGACGCAACAAAAAGCGCCCCATGGGCGTTGGGAGCCCGCGATTCGCCACCTACAGGTATTTGCCAATATGGATATGCCTGAACCGGCAACTCTTTTCGATGACTATTCGGGAAGAGCACGACCTTTATCGCAAAATCGAGCCCGTATATTGGAAGAGATGAACGATTTCCGGCTCATGATTAAGTATTCGTCAAAGCATACGCCCGAGCAACTCAAGCCGTTCGACGACTACTTTCGGCCCCGCAACGAAGCTATGCTCGCTGCCAATTTGAACGACTTCGAACGGAAGAAGTGGAACTACCAGCGGTATATCAAAAACTACCTTCGTTGCGTACGGGCTGTAGATGAAGGGGTGGGCCAACTACTTGAGTATCTCGATGAAAGCGGTTTGGCCGAGAACACGATCGTCATTTATTCGTCGGATCAAGGTTTCTATCTCGGAGAGCACGGTCTTTTTGACAAACGCTGGATGTACGAGGAGTCTCTACGGACGCCTTTGCTGGTAAGATGGCCGGGCATAGCTAAAGCGGGTTCGGTTAACGATACGGATATCGTTTCCAATCTGGATTTCGCCCAAACCTTTTTGGATCTAGCCGGAGCGGAGATCCCTGATGATATGCAAGGCAGATCTTTAGTTCCTGTATTCAAAGGGGAAACGCCTCGTGATTGGCGCGAGTATCATTATTATCATTACTATGAGCACGGAGGACATGGCGTACCGCTGCACTTTGGCGTGACTGATGGCCGTTTTAAACTGATTCGATATCCAGATCCTGAGAACGATACTTGGGAGCTATTCGATTTGAAGAACGATCCTATGGAGATGAAAAACATCTACGGTCAGGCGAGCCCGGAGGTGCAGCAGACGCTGAGAAAACAACTGTCTCGCTTGCGAGCGGAATACGACGTTCCTGAAGACGAATTGGAAGGCATGCGACAAAGCGGCCAACGGTAGGGCTCCTGGAGTGGCAATAGGACAGATTGGCTCTCCCGCAATTGCGGTCTCCACAAACCCGCTGGTCGCGGATCCTCATCTCTAGTTGAGATGTTGATCAGTGGGCTGCGTACTTCTCGAAAGCTGCTTTCCATCAGTCATTGATGGGGTGGCTGACGGGATTCGAACCCGCGACCCTCGGTACCACAAACCGATGCTCTAACCAACTGAGCTACAGCCACCATCCTTGGAAAAAGGATCGTGTTAAATTCCACCGACGCTGGTTTCTGTCAATGCTTTTCAGGGTATAGCTCGGAGGGATTTACTTAGAACGAGATCATTGGTGCAATTTGGTTCAATATCTTGACCTCGGTGATTCTGTTCCTAGTTCCTTTGGTCGATGAATCGAATAGAAAGGGCATTCCAGAACGCTAAATCTCAGAACCGGTCGGCGTTCGTGTCCTACATCTGTGCTGGCGATCCTAATCCGAAGACTTCTCTGCAGATATGCCAGGTGCTTTTACGTTCGCGAGTCGATATTCTGGAGATTGGCGTACCCTTTTCCGATCCGCTGGCGGATGGACTGACCAATCAGTTGGCCGCTCAAAGAGCTTTGGAGGCGGGGACGACGCGCGAAGATGTTTTCGATCTGGTGAGAAAAATTCGAGAGAAAGACGGGCAAACGCCCATTGTATTCTATACTTACTACAACCTGATGTTCAGCGGTGGATTAGAGGCCTACATTGCTGAGGCAAAGGAGGCTGGCGTGGACGGACTGCTCGTTTTAGATCTCCCACCAGAGGAAGCTGGAGACTTTATGGAAGCCTGTCGGAAGATCGAAATGAAGACAGTATTCCTCCTGGCTCCAACGACACCCGAGGAGCGAGTCGAATACATCGCTCAAAACGCTACAGGATTCATTTATTACGTATCTAGAACTGGTGTGACCGGTGTTCGCAAAGATCTAGCTTCCGATTTGCAGGAAATGGTCGATATGATCAAGCGTCACTCGGATAACTCGCTTGTGGTTGGATTTGGAATACAGAATCCTGATCAAGTGAATGCTGTAGCCCGACTCGCGGATGGCGTTGTTGTGGGCAGTGCGATTGTGAACACTATAAAGGACAATCTCGAAGACGAAAAGAAAATGCTTGAGCGAATCGAATCTCTGGTGACCGATCTCGTCGGGGGAACGCAGCTTTAATCTAAACGTTTCGTATTTGTTGCTCCTCGTGAGGAAGTGTATGGTTTAAAATCATCGTCCTGGCGGCGGGATCGACTTCTCTCTTCTCCATGATCGACCGCATTTTGTTCCGAATAGCCCCTACGATCGATTTCCTAACGACAAAGATAATCAGGATCATTAAAATGACTTTGGCGATTTCTATGCCGTCCTGGACGAGGCATTCTGTGGTCGTCGCTACGAGTTCTTGGGTCATATTAATGCCATTTCCTCAGTCATAGAATGTTCATGCTGAGGCCGTTAAACATTATGTGAATACGCCCTATCGACCTGCTTCGCCGGATTTAAAAAATTATCTAGCTCGCTCAAACGCGATGGATTATCTCTTCCGCCAAGATGCCGATACGCTTTAAGTCGAGGCCATCTTCATCTGCTTCCTCGTCTAAAGCATCCTTCCTGATTGGATAGTCGATGATGAAGTCGTGAAAGTAGACGAGTTCCATGGTTCCGTCGAAATGCTCGACGATCGCCGATAAAGATTCTACCCAGTCACCGGAATTCAAATATCGGAAGTCGCCGATCTTTTTATCCGCAGGCGTATGAATGTGTCCGCAAATCACGCCGTTGCACCGCTTGGCTCGAGCGAGTTTAGCCAACTTCTCTTCGAAGCTAGATACAAAATTCACGGCGGCCTTTACCTTGGCTTTGATCGCTTTGCTAAGGGAATAGTATTCCTTGCCTCGCCAGGCACGGTACTTATTGTACCACCGATTCAACGACATGAGTAGCTTGTATCCCCAGTCCCCGAGGTGGGCAAGGAATACGAAATTCTTGGTAATGGTATCAAATATGTCCCCGTGCAGGACTAGGTAGCGCCCTTGGGGCGTTTCGTGAATGAAGTCGTCTACGATGGAGAGGGTTCCGAACTTCATGGGAAGAAAGCGGCTTAAGATATCGTCGTGATTGCCACGCAAATAAATGACCTCGAGCTTTCGCTTTTCGATTTTCTTAAGGATATGACGGATGAATTTAGTGTGCTCTTTTGTCCAAACGCCGCCTCGGTTTAGTTGCCAGCCATCAATAATATCGCCATTTAAAATCAGTCTTTGGGTGCGTGTGTTCTTCAGGAAATGAATCGCTTCTTTGGCCTTACTATTTAGCGTGCCTAGGTGCACGTCGGAAATAAAGATGGTCTTGTATTCGCGCGGCGGTCTCTCCATAGGTGACTATTTTTGTTCAGAACGATAAATTAGCTTTTGGCAATTAGTAATTGTTGTAGAAGAAATGCGTGTAGAATCACTCTTTGTAATACGCCGCCAAGGAGTTCCGAAATACGATTAAAGGAAGGAAAACGAAGTGCATTTGCCTAATTGCAACAAGCGGCGAGCAGAATTGATCCAAATGTTCCTTTCCGATATCAATAAGCGGACTTCCTGGTAGATGGAGTCAAAAGGCAACCCCTTATTCGTATTAACCGGCTGCACCGCGGTCGGCAAAACGGAATTGGCTCTTCGTTGGGCGGAATCCCGCAACGCTGAAATTGTTTCATGCGACTCCTTGTTATTCTACCGGCACATAGATATCGGCACGGCTAAGCCGACAGCCAGAGAGAGATCACGTGTTCCCCACCATTTGATCGATATCAGAATGCCATCTGAACAGTTGGACATTGGCGAGTATGTGGGAATGGCGATTCAAACTGTCGAAGAAATTTGGAGCAGGGGACGCAATGTATTGGTTACGGGAGGAAGTGGTTTCTATTTGAAAGCATTCTTCGAGCCGGTCGTGGATAGAGTTCTCATTTCGCCTGCAACCCGGGCGAAAGTCCGGCAAATTGAGGATAAGGGAGGCTTGGAAGGAATGCTGAAGGCCCTTAAGAAGATCGACCATAGCTGTGAGGAAGAAATAGATACAAAAAATTCCAGAAGAGTAGTAAAAGCACTGGAGCGGTGCCTAGAGACTGGGGAAAGTGTGCGCACGCTGAAAACCCGTTTTCAAAACCAGCGGAATTTGCTCATCGATTCGAAGAAAAATTTGGTGGTTCTGGAGAGAGAGAAATCGGAGCTCAATGTTCGGATCGAGAAGCGAGTAATCGAGATGCTGGACAATGGGCTGATCAACGAAGTAGAGCGATTAAAGGAATTCGGATTCGAGTCGAACCCGAGCGTTGTGAACGCAATTGGGTATCGCGAGACAATGGAGTATCTTTCGGGTCGCTATGATCGGGATACACTCATAGAACGTATCTCGACGAACACGCGGCAGCTTGCTAAAAAGCAGCGTACCTGGTTTAGAACGCAGTTGCCAAACGGAAAGCATGTCGATTTGACCGATACCCAGTTATTCGACATCGATTCGCTGTTCAATTGAATGAAATCGAATAAAGGAGAATCTAGGCGATCGCAACCGATTAGGAATATCGCTCTGGGTGGTGTTATTTGCGGGGTTGTATTACTTTCGATTCTCTTGTTGGTCGCTTGGCACGAATCGAATTGGGGACATGAGATCTTCTCGCATATCTGCCATCAGAAAGGTGACCGCTGCCTAATATTGGGTAGAGCGACATTGCCTGTGTGCTCTCGCTGTTTTGGTATCTATCTGGGGATTATTTTGGGTTGTTTCGCTCAACTTTTCATGGATCTGCGTTTAAGGCTTACCTCCAATACCTTGTGGACCGTTCTAGCGGGGGCGACGTTTGCCAATGGTTTGGATGTCCTATTGGAATTGATGTATGTATACTCTAACCAGCTTAGCCTTCGATTCGTCCTGGGTCTTTGCCTTGGAGCGTCGGTGGTTCTTTTTGTATTGTGTCGAGCCGTAACACCTTCGCTACCGAATCAAAATCGCTGCTCAAATCGCTTGCCCAGCGAAGTAAGCGAAGGATGATTCGAACATGACTGAGGATCCGGAATTCGTAAATCTAGATGAGTGCCCAATCAAACCGGCGCTGTTGGCTGGGGGTGCTGTGTCGTTTGTCCTGACACTGTTTCCGCTGAGCTATGCGCTTTGCTGCTTGCCGTTGGTGATCGGGGGCTTCGTGGCGACGACTACCTTTGTTTCTAAATATAGGATCCGAGTTGAGATCAAAATAGGGATGAAAGTGGCGATCCTTTCCTGTTTGGCGGGGTTCGGAGCATCGACGATACTGTACGATCTGCTCTGGGTGGCTTTCGACTATCGTATCGGACTTAATTGGCACTTGGAATTATTGAGCAACTTCGCTGAATCGGCTCCCGAATCCTCGAGAGGCCAATTGCTAGAATCAATCGAGATATTGAAGTCGCGGAAAATCGGATTCGTTGTAGTTGTTCAACAAGTGCTGACTCTGATCGTGACTTCCGGAATCGGTGGAGCGATTGGCGGAGCCGTTGCGAGCACCCTATTAAAAAAAGGCTCGCTCGCTCAATAAAAAGAGCGAACGAGACTAACGAAGGTATATTGTACCGAAGATTCTGTCGCTGGGCGAGGACTCGCAACAAGTTCCAAGAAAATAGGCCCGAAGGGAGGACGTTGGGCTGACTGTCCTTAGTCAGCCGAATTGCAGAAATCGGAGTCGCTACTTTAGGATAAGCAGCCCTAGCTGATTCCATAATCCCCGGTCGCTATACCATTTAAGACATGGGAACTAGCTTTGGAGATATATAGTGTAAACTCCCCTATATCTATATCTTCTCGGAAGCCTGAGATAGAATCTCGTAGGTGCGCGTGACCATCTCTCTTGGGTCTTCGAGCAAGCCTGCTGCAATCAAGGAATTGTCAAAAGCCTGAAGAGCGATCAGCTTGGCTAGGTCAGGATTCGACTCCCGCTGCTTATTCAGGTTGATCATCAATGAATGCCTCGGATTGATCTCGAAAAGCACTTCGTTGGGCATTCCGGAATCCTGGCCCATTTGGCGCATCATGCGTCGCATCTGGGATGACATTGCGTCGGGGGACAAGGCCATGGAGGGACTATCGACAAGCCTAGTAGAGATTTTTACTTCCTTGACCCGATCGCCGATCGTTTCCTTGAGCCAAGAGCAAAGGTTCTTGCTCTCGTCCTCGGAAAGGCTGCCCTCATCGTTTGGCTTCGGAGCGTCTCCGAGCTTAAGATCGCCTTGATCGGCAGAAACGAGAGTCTTTTCTTTGTATTCACGAAGATTGGACATGACGTATTCATCCACCGCTTCGTAAAGGAAAAGCACCTCTACACCTCGGGCTTTGAATCCTTCCAGGTAGGGCCCGCTTTCAATGGCTTCCCGGTTTTGTCCTAGAATATAGTAGATTTCCTTCTGATCTTCCTTTATACGAGAAACGTAGTCAGCGAGAGAGGTTCTTTTGCCCTTTTCCAGGGTCGAGGACTCGAAATACAGGAGCTTCGAAAGCTCGTCTTTATAGGTGAAATCGATGGCTACGCCTTCCTTTATGAAGAAGCCGAATTTGTCGAAGAATTCCTGATACTGCTCGGGGCGTTTCTTGGCTTCTTCGGCAAGAAACTTCAGAAATCGTTTGGTAATTACTTTGCCTAGCTTTTGGAGCAGGGATTTGTCCTGCATGGTCTCCCGGGAAATGTTGAGAGGCAAATCTTCGCAGTCGACGACCCCTTTGGTAAAACGCATCCATTCCGGGAGGAGTTCATCGGGCTTGGAATCGATGAGTACTTTCCGACAGTAGAGAGCGACTCCAGGATCGATTCGGCCCAGTCCAGCTCGTTCGGGGTTCTCTTGGGGAACGAAAAGCAGGGCGTTGATAGCCAACGGCGCGTCCGCGCTGAAATGCAAACGATAGCGTGGCTCATCCCAAGCGTTGGCCTGGAATTTGTAGAATTCCGTGTACTCCTCATCCTTGATCTCGGATTTGTTCCGCAACCAGAGGGCATCGATTGTGTTGACGACGTCTCCGTTTAGCTTGATCGGGAACTGGACGAAGCTCGAGTACCGTTTGACGATTTCCTTGATGTTAGAGTCGCTGGCGAATTGCTTGTCGTCTTCGTTCAGGAGAACGACGATTTTCGTTCCTCTTCGCTGACCTTCGACTTCCTCGATTTCGTATTCACCTGCCCCGGAACTTGTCCAGACATGGCCGGGTGCGTCTTCTTTCCAGGACCGGGAGTAGACCTTAACCTCTTTGGCGACCATGAAAGCCGAATAGAACCCAACTCCAAACTGGCCGATCAAGTTCTCGTTTTTCTCCCCACCTTGTTCAAGGGCTTCGAGAAACTGTTTGGAGCCAGAGTGAGCGATTGTGCCAAGACTGTTTACGAGCTCGTCTTTGGTCATTCCAATGCCGAAATCCTGGATCGTGATGGTGTTGGCAGTATCGTCTGTGCTGATTTTGATCTCGAGATCCAAATCTTTGTCGAAGATTTTCTTCTCAGTCAGCTTGACGTGCCGGATTTTCTCCAGGGCGTCGGAACTATTGGATATCAATTCGCGGACGAAGATCTCTTTCTCCGTGTAAAGCGAATGAATAACGATATCCAAGAGCTGCTTAATTTCCGCTTGGAACTCATGTTTTTCTACATTGGTTGCGCTCATGAGAGTAAATGCTTATTCGTTGTGAAGTATATATTCGGTTACGCGCCAAGAAGGGGGCTTCAAGTTCAATTTTCGGATGCCCCCGGAAAAGAGATCATGGCTGAACTTAAGTTGGTTGGACTGACTATCCCGAGTCAGCAGAATTAGCAGATTGCAAAAGCTGTGGGAAACTAGGGAATAGTCAGCCCTGGCAATTTCCTCGAGATTTGATTTTAAGGCGCTTGTCGAGAGTGTGATAACAAAGTTGCCTACTTATGCTCGGTATCTGGCGTCTCGATTTCGAATCTGTGGATATCCCCTTCCTGCTCTGGAGTCAACAGCACTTTGTAAATGCACCAGCAGAACAGAGAGGTGACCGAACCCACCGATATTAGCATTATGATCCATCCACCTAAGTTCATGACTTGTTCTCTCCTTCGTTCTGAAACTTGAATTTATTGGCGATTGTCGCCAAGAAGGCGATGAAAGACGCGACGATGATTATTAGCAATACGCTGAATCGGGCTACGCCATTTGGCTCGATGAAGAGGTCTTTCCAGTAAGAAGAGTACTCTTGTTGGCCCGTTATGATGTTGTATCCAAATACGTTTTGTGTCGTCCAAAGGGCGAAAATCGTGAGCAGGAATGCGGGTGTGATGAATTTCATGATAAACCCGTAGATTTTGGGTACCGGAAATGACGCGCCTTGGTTCGCCATTTCCAGGCCGCGTTTGATTCCGATTACCCATCCGAAGATGATGATTTGCACTGTGGCTAGCACGAAGATCAAGAAGGTCCCCACCCAGAAGTCGATTGTGTCTAGAGCCTTTAAGTCCTTGCTAAAATAGACGACGAATCCGCTTCCTATTGCGGTAATGAATCCGAGCACGGCAACGGATCGATGGCGACCGATCTCCATGGATTCCTCGAGAAAAGCGATCCCGGGCTGGAGCATGGAGAGGGAACTAGTGACCGCGGCCAGGAAAAGCAGGAAGAAGAACAGGAAACCGAAAAGTTGCCCTGCCGGCATTGAGCTGAATACCATGGGCAGGGCGTTGAAACCCAATCCGAGAGTGGACCCAGTAGCTCCGGCGATACCCAGAAAGGTGAAGGCGGCTGGAACGGTCATCAATCCTCCCAGGCCTACCTCGCAAAATTCGTTTGCCGATGTCGCGGCGAGCCCGCTAAGGACGACGTCGTCCTTCCGTTTTAGGTAGCTCGCGTAATTGATAATGACGCCGAAGCCGATGCTGAGGGAGAAGAATATTTGTCCTGCGGCGTCCAGCCACAATTGGAAATTCGTTAGTTGCTCGGGCAACGATATTTCTCGTACGCGCATCCTAGGGCTCGTTGACGCTTCTTGGACGGCGTTACTTAACGAGCGTTCGCCGACTATCTCTCTGACTTTCTGCCAATCGCCTCCGACAGTCTGCTCTTCCAGGAGCACTTTTGTAGGGTTCCACATATAGCCGAGGCCGTTCGAGACATTCAGATCGGGATTGCCAGGATCTGGAGTTCCCAGCGTCATCACCCTCACTAGAACGACGAGAGCTAGAATTATGAGGGCGGGCATCGCGTATTTGCAGAAGAGTTCGATTCCCCTGGAAAGGCCCCGATAGATCAGGAAGAAATTAAGTACAAAGACCGCGACGAGAAAAAACCCCACTTGCTTGATGCCGAATCCGAAAGCGGCTCCGTTGTCACTGATGCCCACGAAACTCCCGAAGAAGGCGCTGGCTTCGTCGCCACTTTGAAACTCGAGATTCCCAGCCATAAAATTGACAGCGTATCCCAGGCACCACGCTTCAATGTATACGTAGTACATGTAGATCATCACTGGCACTAGTACACCAAGAACGCCCAAATACTTTAGATTCTTGCGGCCGGTTATAGCCCCGAGAATGCCCGGGCTGGAATTGTATCCCTTCTGTCCGCCGGCCCGTCCCATGGCCCATTCCGCCCAGCATATCGAGAGACCGATAATAAGGAAGGAAATGAAGTAGGCCAGCATGAAGGCACCGCCGCCATGCTTGGAAGCGAGTCCTGGGAAACGAAGGAAGTTTCCGAGACCTACCGCGCTGCCGGATACTGCTAGAATTATTCCAATTCGCGAATTCCAGGTCTCCTTGGGGAAAGAGGAAGTCATGGCTTGAGGGTTTTAGAGATGGTCAAGTTGAAGGCCAGGAAAAAGAATGGATGGCCTCGGAGGCGACGATCTTTGGCACATGACGCTCGACTTCGTTGTCCAGTATTCTCTTTATGGCTTTTGCAATTCCATGTTTCCAATTGTCGACAGATACATCCTTTTCGAGTGGCTGAAGATCTTCGGTCTCGTTCTGGGTGCGATGTTTGGCTTGCAACTGATTGTCGAAGTTCAGGACAGTTTCTCGGATCTGCTATTCTACGCTGCGGATTTTGGCCAAATCATTTTCTACTATATGGTGCTGGCTCCAAGTTTTCTGACAATATCGCTGCCAGCCGCTATCTTGGTATCCATTTTATATGCGCTCGGGTTATTGCACCGCAATAACGAGTTTATCGCGTTTCGAACAGCTGGAATGAGCGTATCGCGAATAACCCGAACCTTGTGGTTCGCAGGATTGGGCCTTTCAGTGGGGTTGTGGTATCTAAACGCTAGCCTGATTCCCTGGTCGGTTGAAGCTTCGCGCAAACTAATGGATACGCTCGAGTGGGATCGGCAAGCGGAAGTAGAGGGCTCGGAAAAGGTGGGTCTTGTCTACAATTTAGCCTTCGACAATCGGAAAGACAATCGAATGTGGTTCATCAATCGGTTCAGCGAATACAAGCAAATGGGCTTTGGGCTAACTGTTTCGCTTATGGACGATGAACGGCGCGAGGTAAGGCGTATCACGGCTGAAAGCGGATATTTCAGCGAGGACGACAAGTACTGGATTTTTCTGGAAGGGAGGGATAGCCAGTATGCAGCCGAGGATGGAGAATTGCTGCGCACCTTGCCGTTCGAGAAACTGGAAACAGAAGAGCTCGGTGACGATCCCAGCTTGATGCTGCTCTTCGGGGAGCGACCCAAGGATCTCTCCTTTTTGGAGTTGAAAAAGATTACCGATAATTTTTCCATAATGGAAAATCCCAAGGTTCTGGACTACCAAGTTCGGATGCATGCTTTGATGGCAGGCGCTGCTAGTTGCTTGATCGTGACGGGATTGGCTATTCCGTTCGCGGTATCCGGAGTGCGGGTCAATCCCGCGGTGGGCGTGTCCAAATCAATAGCATTATTTTTTGGATACTATATTATGACGAGCGTACTAAACTCCTTGGGGAAGCAGCAAGTCCTCTCTCCGGAAGTTGCCGCTTGGGCTCCCAATATCTTTATGATCTTGCTAACCTATGCTTTGGTTAGGCGAGTGCGTTAGGATCGAACTATGACAAAAAAACGCGAGGAAATCGCTAGTTTGCTAGAAAGCGAATCAGAACGGAGCGATGTTTTTATCCAAGGGTGGGTTCGCACGCGAAGGGATTCTAAGAACTTCTTCTTCCTGGAGCTGAATGATGGATCCTGCCTAAAGAATATTCAAGTTGTCGTGACGGAGGATACACCCGGGTACGAAGAACTCAAGGTGGTTCGTACGGGAGCGTCAGTGTCCGTTCGGGGGGATCTCGTTCCCTCGCAGGGGAGAGGGCAAAAATGGGAAGCGGCAGCCAAGAAAGTTTCGCTTATAGGCGACTCATGCGAGACCTACCCACTTCAGAAAAAGCGTCACTCTATGGAGTTTCTTCGAGAGATCTCCCACTTGAGACCTCGAGCCAATCTATTTGGAGCCGTATTCAGAGTTAGAAGCCGATTGGCCTATGCCATTCATCGCTTTTTCCAGGAGCATGGGTTTTTCTATGTCAATACCCCGATCATAACCGCTAGCGATTGTGAAGGCGCCGGCGATTTGTTCAAGGTAACTACCCTGGATATGCATGAGCCTCCAAGATCGGAGGACGGGCTGTTGGACTTTTCTCAGGACTTCTTTTCCCAGCCAACTTACCTTACGGTTAGTGGCCAGTTGGAAGGCGAGGCGTTCGCTGCCTCCTTAGGCAAGATCTATACATTCGGCCCTACTTTTCGCGCTGAAAATTCCAATACGTCCAGACATGCCAGCGAGTTCTGGATGGTAGAACCGGAAATTGCCTTTTGCGATCTGGAGCAAGATATGGGATGGGCGGAGGACTTCGTGAAGTGGGTCATCAAAGACACGCTCGATTCGTGTCATGACGATTTGGCGATGTTCTTCCAATTCGTCGACAAGACCTTGGAGGAACGACTGAGGTTCGTTGTCGAACGGCCATTTCATCGGGTCTCTTACACGGAGGCGGTTCACATTCTCCATAACTCAGGGAGGGAATGGGAATTCCCCGTAGTCTGGGGTTCGAATATGCATTCCGAGCATGAGCGGTACCTAACCGAGGAGTATTTCAAGAGCCCGGTGACCGTTTACGATTACCCTAAAACCTTGAAGCCTTTCTATATGAGGAGCAACGATGATGACAAAACCGTAGCTGCGATGGACGTGCTCGTGCCCGGAATTGGCGAGATAATCGGTGGCAGTCAACGGGAGGAGAGATTGGAACGGCTTCTCGAAAATATGAAGATGCACGGCATTAGCGAAGAGGAGTATAGCTGGTATGTGGATCTCAGGAAATACGGAAGTGTTCCCCATGCTGGTTTTGGCTTGGGATTCGAGCGTTTGCTAATGTTCGTGACGGGCGTGGCCAATATTCGCGATGTCATTCCCTTCGCTCGCACTCCCGGAACGGTTTAGTCCTAATTCTTAGATTTTGGCCAATCCGATCCAGTTCTATAATCGATATACCCAAGCGATTGAGTCAGAGTCGATCTATGGCGAGTCGTATTTGCGATGGACCTACGAAAGCCCTTTTGGCCGACTAGCCCTTTGGCTCTTAGTTAAGCGTTCGTTATTTAGTGCTTGGTATGGTTGGCGAATGGACCGCCTAACAAGTCGAAATAAGGTCGAACCCTTTATTGAAAAATATCGGATTGCCATGGACGATTATCGCCAGGGCCCGGAAGGATACCGGACTTTCAACGAGTTTTTCTACCGGGAATTGGGGCCAGGCGCTAGGCCTATCGCTGGAAATGAGGACGTAGTTGCCCTCCCTGCCGATGGAAGGCATCTAGCGATCCCTGACCTATCAAAAGTCGAACGGATTTACGCCAAGGGGCAGAGCTTCGATTTGCCGGGATTGCTTGGAAGCGCGGAGCAGGCAGAGCGGTTTACGGGCGGATCTATGGTGATTTCTAGACTTTGTCCTGTCGACTACCACCGCTTCCATTCCCCAGTTGAGGGGAGATTGACACAGATCGAGCGGATTCCGGGGCCTCTTTACAGCGTGAGCCCAGTAGCCCTTAGGAACCGGATGTCGTACCTTTGGCGCAACAAGCGGGCCATGGCCCTTATTGAAACCCGAAATTTAGGCATGGTAGCATTCGTCCCTATTGGGGCGACGTGCGTTGGTCGTATCCACATGACTGTTCATGAAGGTTGTAGATTGAGCAAAGGCAGTGAGCTTGGCTATTTTGCCTTCGGAGGTTCGTGCGTAGCGACCATTTTCGAGAAAGATCGTGTGCAGCTGGCGGAAGACTTGGTCAGGTATTCGGCGAATACAAGAGAGGTCTACGCTAAAATGGGGGATATATTGGGAACTAGGAGCCCCAAGAGGTAGATTAAGGGAGGGTGAATTTTCAGAAGCGCTCGATCTCTTCGCGTACGGGGCGTTTCATTTTCCATTCAGTATCCAAAAATTGTTATGAGGTAGGGCTGCTTGTTCCTGAGAAGACGAATTAAGTTCTCTTCAATAAGCTTGTTGAAACTGCCAACCGAAAATATTCTTAGACGAATCTGCAGGTTGAGGCTTGAGTTCGCTCTAGAGAATTGGACGGTTATTGAGTTTTTAGGAGCGGGTTTAACACGCTCCTGCGCTCGATTACGACTTAAGCTTTCGCGTATTCAGATGATAGATTAATCCCAGTATCCGCGACAGTTTGAGGATGCTCTGGTGTGAAAGCTATGCCTCTTCCTGAACTTCTGCCTTTTCCTTTTCTAGGCAAACTTCGCAGATACAGGTATCACCTCGATAGCGGAAGTCCCGGTCTGGGTGGGACTTATCGGTCGCTCCGCAGACGGAGCAGGTATGAAAGGCTTCGGCCTCGAATTTTTCTTTCTCGGCCTTCATATGGGCAACCCGCTTTTTCGATTGGAACGTATGCAGGATATCTTTGGTGAAGAATAGGAAATAATTGGATACGCTAGCGATGATGAAGACTTTTGTTTGCCAGAAAGGATTCGAGAAAAAGAGAAGAGCAACGTATGCCCAGGCGATCCAGCCAAGCCACCGTACTTTGACAGGTAGAATGAAAAACAGTCGCAGTTCGAAATCCGGGAAGAGGTAGGCGAAAGCCAGGAAGATCGTTTGCCCCCAGATCGCATTGGAGATAGGAACTCCCGGGAGAAGAAAACCGGCTGCCATACCTAACATCGCCCCGATGATCATGTAGACGTTGAGTCGGAAAGCGCCCCATTGGCCTTCCAAGGCGCTGGATATCAAATAGAAAATGTACCAAGCGAAAATAAGGAATATGGGATGGGCGTCAGGAGGAATGAGCGGAAAAGCGAAAATTCGCCAGATTTCGCCCTGCAGAACGAGCCTGGAATCGAACAGCATTCTTTCCATTAGGGCGTTCGAGCCGTCCGAGTTTACATATCCAAAAGATAGAAGCCAGATACCTGCCTGCCCGGCCACAATGTAGATAGCTATATTATGTATCGCAAGCGACCCGAATCTCCCCTCAAGTTTATCCAGAAAGTTCATACAATGGACCCCTTTGAATCAGTCATTTGCTTACTCGGAGTTTGGATACTGGGCTACGGTTTCGATGCTAATGCCCCCTCGTGGTTTCTGGATCGTGGTAATACGACAGGTCATTGGAATGATATCGCGGACTACTCGATCCCTGATTTCGGCTGCCAATTTCTCCGCGAATACGGGCGTCTTTGCGAAACGCCATAAATAGAGTTTCAAACTCTTAGATTCAATGCAGCGTTCATTGGGACGGTACTCGATTTCAACGGTGTAGAAATCTGGTTGTCCGGTAATGGGACAAGAACTGGCAACCTCATCCGAGGTTAGAGTGATGCTGTCGATCCCTTCAGGAGCAGGGAAGAAATCCAGTTCCTCAATCGGTTGGACTACCTTTTTGCCTAGGTATTTCGAATCCATAATGGTGTCAATGTCACAGAGGTAGGTATGGCCATTTGCTGTGGCAAGCCCGGTTTTCCGTATATACCCTATGAATCGCTTCAAAAATGGATTTCGCCATTGCAAAGCTTGGGGGGAAACTCAGACAAACTATGCATGAAACCGACATTGCTGGTATTGGCAGCGGGAATGGGCAGCCGATTTGGAGGTCTGAAACAGATCGAGCCTATAGGGCCAAGTGGCGAATGGATTCTCGACTTTTCCGTGCACGACGCCGTGCGGAACGGTTTTGGTAAGGCGGTCTTCGTGATTCGAGAAGAAATGTCGGAGGCTTTCGAAGCGGTAAAGCGGCGCTACGGGGACCATATTGATGTGGAGTTCGTGTTTCAAAGATTACGGGATCTGCCCTCCAGGTCGGACTTGGCGGAAGCGCGATCAAAGCCTTGGGGCACCGGCCATGCAGTCTATGCCGCAAGAGATTCGATAGCGGAACCATTCGCAGTGATTAATGCCGACGATTTCTACGGTCGGAGCGCATTCGAGTCGCTGAACGAGTTCCTCATTGGGCCGCCCAATGATAATGAGTATGCTCTGGTTGGATACGAGTTGGAGAAGACTCTGTCCAAGCATGGATCGGTTTCTCGAGGGATTTGCTACGCTGATGAGGACGCGACCTTGAAATCGGTTGAAGAACACACGAATATTAGGCGATCATCTGACTCGAGTTCGATATTTGGAGTGAACGATGCTGGTGAGGAAGTAAAACTATTCCTTGACGCTAGAGCCTCGCTAAACTGCTGGGGATTTCCGGTAAAGTTTCTTTCGAATCTAGAGGAATTACTATCCGATTTTCTTTCCTCCTATGATCCCGAGCAGGGTGGTGAGTTCTATCTCCCTTTCGCTGTAGACGCGCTCATTCGAGCCAGCCAGGCCGAGGCGAGGATCCTTCACTGCTCTAGTCGTTGGCTAGGCGTGACCCATCGTGAAGATCTGCTTTCGGTAAAAGAGGAGGTTCAGGCATTGTTTGAAAGCGGTGTCTACGATTCGCCTATCTGGAAATAGGCCAATTTTAGAATCCGGATGCGGCATCATTTCCTCGAGGGTCCGTGCCTCCTTAAAGGCGGCCGTCGGGCAATACGAGGATCGCGTCTACTAAACTGATAGAATCCGCTCAATTATCTCGTGACCGATTTCTTTAAGCGTGGCCTGCGTTTCTGTCGTTAAGGCATCTCGACTGGCCTGTATCGCATCCGGTTTCCTCTGGTGATGATACCGGGGGCAAGCACAGTCTCCTGTATTGTCATGCCGAACTCCAGAACATTGAGAACCACTTGAAAGACTGAGGTGATTATGGTCGATCCGCCAGGCGTACTCACTACCATAAACAATGCCCTTTGCTTTTGGAGAATGGTTAGGGTCATCGAAATAAGCATTCGCTTGCCCGGCTCGATCGCATTGGCCTCATACCGCTCATTCCCTTGCTTGAGGGAAAACTGGATAGCGAGTACTATATCTTTAGATACGAATACTTCGAGAGTAAGGTCTATTATTTTGCTTCGGTTTTAACGCGATCGCCATCGTCGAATAAATGTAGGTCTTCTATGATTACTTGATCGCCGTCTTGTAGACCGTCGAGGACTTCAATAGCAGTGATGCTCGTGTAGCCCGTATCTATTTCTCTACGCTCTACGACTCCGTCGTTAACGACTAGTACGCTATCGCTGACGACTGCCTGTCTAGGAATTTGCAAGGCGTCCTCTCGCTCGTCCAGGGTGATTGTGGCATCGCCCGTTAGGCCAGGGTCGAGTCGCTCCCGATCAATTTCGACGTCCAGATGAACGGTAAATCGTTGCGTGCTTGAATCGGCGACCGGGATAATCTTTTTTACCTGGGCTTTGAATTGTTCGCCATCAATTCCGAGAAAGGCTAATTGGGCTGGCATGCCAACCTCGATACCGACGAAGTGCTCTTCGCTCACTTTGACTTCTACGATGCGAGTTTGGGAAACCACCTTCGCGAGGGTGTCGCCGCTTCCGATCAAATCTCCCTCGTAGGCGTAAATTTCTGTAACGATACCGTCGATCGGCGATATGATCGTCATCTGCTCCTTACGCCTCTTTAGACGTTTTAGTTCGTTCTCCAAATTCTGAAGTGAAGCTTCATTCTTAAGGTCTTCCCTAGCGATATCGTCTTTTATCTTGTCTACAGCCCGTTGGGCCTTGATGACGTCGAGCTCTCGGACGCCACCTCGCTCGAAGCGGAATTTCAAGTCGTTTAGCGTGTCCAAACTCGTGTCGAGAGATAGCTGTAATGGAGAGCGGATTTCCAGATTCCGTTTAGCTCGATCGTATTCCTTTTCAGACCTTTCAATATCGAGATCGATGTCTCCCGTATCCAACTGAATGAGTATGTCTCCTTCGGTTACGGTTCCGCCTTTTTCGAAATTCGATGTAACAACGCGGCCTCCATGCTCGCCTCGGATTAGCATTTCTTGTTCAGCGAGAACAATGACCGTTCCAGGGACGGCGTTGACCGCGGTGCCTCTCTGCGTTTCGGACACGACAACTGTGGGGACCGACTTCGTTAGCAAGAATGCTCCGATCGCAACCAATATCGCCAAAGGGATCAAGGATTTGAATACATTTACTATTTTCATTCTGAGGCTAACGACAAGTTTAATCGCTGAGTTCGTTTCTCTATGAATTTCTGCGCATAAGGATCGAGGCCGAGTAACGATGTAATATTAGCAAGGGCGTTGTGGTACTCGGATCGTGATGTATTTGTTCTCACTTCCTGGGAGGCTAGGGCTATAACTGCATTTTCCAAGCTAGTCTCGTTTGCAATTCCCACTTCGATCTGCTCCTGTATTTCTTTTACGAGTTTACGTGCTCGAACGAGTCCACCTTCATCGCGTTCAAGAATACGATGGTTGAGATCCAGTAATTTTTGGGCCTGCTCCAATTCGAATTGGTAATTCGATTTCGCGGTCTCGAATTGATGTTTCATTTGTTCAATCTTCGCTGCGGCAGAGGCAATGCCTCCCCTCGTTGTTCCGCTACTAAAAATGTTCCATGTGACTGTCACACCGCCGAAGAAAATTTCCTCACCACGATTTCTCCCGAGTTCATCGATCTCAAACTGAGTTACACCTATCGAGACGCCAAATTTCGGTTTGCTTCTTTGTTTGGCAATATGGAGATCTTTCTCGAACGAATCGATCGATTTTTGGCTCCGTGCGATGGAGATACTTGACGCAATCCCTTTGTCGAACAGCCCACTCAATGAAGCAATTTGACTGGAATCCAGCGGGTTAGCTTTCGGAACTTCGCTCGGAAGTCCATCGATTATCAACTGTGAATCATAGCCTATGAGTCGGGCTAGTGTATCCACTTGGGTTTGGAACGCGTTTTCCGCTTTGAGCAAATCTAGTTCCGTTCCGTTTGCCCTTACTTCCAAATTGTATACCTGGACTACAGAGGCGTTTCCCGCTTCCAGCCTTTCCTGTTCGAGTCTTAACCTATTTTTCTGCTGCTCAAGAGTTTTTCTCTTCAGCTCTATGTTGCGATGATATATAACGATCGACAAGTATTTTTTCCTGACATCGAGAGCCAATCTCCGGTAGGTTTCAAACGTAGCCAGCTCTTGTATTTCGAGATTGATTTCTCCTTTTTCACGATTCGCTTCCAGTGCTCCCCAATGGAAGAGCGACTTGGAAAGAGAAAGCGAGTAAGAAAGACGGTCTCCAAGTTCAGCGTTCTCCCTATCAATATCCTGTTCTTTGCGGTAGGTTGCTCTACCCCCAAATTGCAGCTTTTTAGGAGCGGCGGCAACCAAGCGGCGACCCTCATAATCTTGCTCGATGTAGTCTCTCAGTTGCAGGCTATCGGCGCCTGTCATGGCGGCTTCAAGGACGCTGTTTAAGCCGCTGATTGACGTTTCAGGAAGGCGGGTGGCTAGATCAGTGGCTGAAGCGGTTGTGATCGGGGAAGAAATAATCGCTACGAACGCGATTACCCCTAATGTATTGTTCCGTTTTGTCCTCTCCAGCATACTAATTAGTGTTCTTTCAGAGAACGTTCCCTGAGTGGAATGGCGAGTGGAAAATTTAGGGTAAATGGATTCACAAGTTATCTACAGGTTCCCAGGGAACGCCCAAATAATCATAAACGCCTGCTACGACGCACAATGTGATTCGTTTGGATACTTTCTTAGGGGATAGAGCTCAGATGCGTTGATAGCGATTCATCGGGAAAACCGTTACCGTGCAGGGCAAGCTCGAGAATTTGGTTTACACGTCGGGAAATCAAGCTGATTACTTTTTTCAATGTATTCGCGGTCAACATTCGTAGCCTATTTTTGGTTTTTCTACTTCTGGAATTTCCCAGAGGCTGTTTGATCGCGGATAAAGTTTATCGATCAAATCGACGAAAAGCCCTGGGACCCATTTGGAACCCAGGGCTTTTCGCGTTTATCAACGGCAACATTGAATCAATGAAAAAACTAGAGATACTCCATGAGCCAGCAGGACTGGCAATTACCCGTTCTAGGACGCAGCTCATCGTACCTCCGAACCAATTGAAAAAGGAAATACCTTTATCGGATTATGCCGATGCGACGGTTGCCAGGGCTCGGCATGATATTCAGAGGATTTTGTCAGGAGAGGATCGTCAAAGGCTCATCCTGCTTTCTGGTCCGTGTTCGATACATGATCCCGAAGCAGCAATGGAGTACGCCTCTAGACTGAGAGACCTCGAGAGCACCTTTGCTGATCAGTTGGTGGTTGTCATGCGCGTGTACTTCGAAAAACCTAGAACCGCATTGGGTTGGAAGGGACTTATTTACGACGAAAGTATCTCAGGACTACCAGCGTCTCCCTCTGGATTGCGGCGAGCTAGAGAACTCCTCTGTAAGATCTCCCGGCTTGGCGTTCCTTGCGGCACAGAGTTTCTTAATCCGATTGTCGCTTCTTACCTCGAGGATTGCATCGCCTACGGATCAATTGGGGCTCGGACGGTGGAGAGTCAGGTTCATCGGGAACTGGCATCCAACATGGAAATGCCAGTTGGTATAAAAAATGGAACGGATGGTAGCCTGGACAGTGCTATCAATGCTGTCAAAGCTGCCCGTCATTCGCACACTGCATTTGTCTGTGATGGAGAGGGGAGGCCCGCTATCCTGGAAACTCCGGGGAACCTCTTTGCCCATGTCTGCCTGAGGGGAGGACGATCTGGCCCTAACTTGTCCATGGTGGCGATTGAAGAGGTTAGAACACGGCTATCCACTACCTCGTTGGAGCGCCCCATTGTAATGGACTGCTCACACGCCAATTCGCAGAAAGATTTTCGGCGGCAAAGCGGGAATGCCCTAGATGTAGCCCAGATGTTTGCCAGCGGGGAGAGCGCAATTGCTGGTCTTATGATAGAAAGCCACCTCAAAGAAGGCAATCAGAGCGTTGAAGCGGGTAAAGACCTCGTATACGGTCAGTCGATCACGGATGCCTGCATTGGCTGGGAAGAAACTGAGCGTCTAGTAGGGAAGATTGCTGAACGGATTGATTAGAAGCCACAGACAAAAAATAGATTGCCATCAGATAAAATTCCCATCTCTTTGGTCGCTTCGAATTTCATAGGCCCAGGTGGTGGAATTGGTAGACACGCTAGATTTAGGCTCTAGTGCCGAGAGGTGTGCGAGTTCGACTCTCGCCCTGGGCACCAATTCGCTTTGTAAGTCGTTGATTAACAAAGACTGGAAGAAGATAGGCTAGTTTGCATACAGATTGCATACAAAATATTAGTAGCATCCCGCTCTAATCCCCCATCACCTTGGGGTTGGCCTCGACCATCTCGCGGGCCATTTTCTGTGCTTCGGAGATTTGATCGGAAGTCATTTTTTCGGCGACCATGTCTCTGTTTTCAGGACCATTTTCGGACCCATTGGCTGAAGCAATATTGTACCACATGTGAGCTCTCACGTAGTCCTGAAGGACGCCTTTGCCCTCATAGTACATCACGGCGAGGTTGTTTTGTGCACCGGAAAAGCCTTGCTCCGCAGCTTTTGTGTACCACTTAAACGCTTGTTTGTAATCTTGAGGGACACCTTTGCCATTCGCGAACATCAGGGCGATGTTGTGCTGTGCTCGGACATTGCCTTGCTCCGCGGCTTTTGTGTACCACTCAAGCGCTTGTTTGTAGTCCTGAAGGATGCCTTTGC
>Ga0310343_10000354_pt1 | contig 21793 bp, 37 predicted proteins | sample HC15DNA2025_MG_FD_203519 | JGI IMG/M metagenome (GOLD analysis project Ga0310343, IMG submission 203519) | Marine microbial communities from station ALOHA, North Pacific Subtropical Gyre - HC15-DNA-20-25_MG | ecosystem: Environmental > Aquatic > Marine > Oceanic | place: Pacific Ocean: North...
TTAAGTACTGCTGGTAGTAGTACATCATTTAGTAGTTCAATTTATTCTCCAGGATTGTATCAAGGTTTTAAAGCAAGAATAAGTTCAACAACTACAAGTTTAGGTGTAGGTACTCACAGTTACAAACTGTCACATAGTACAACTGGTAATACAAATGTTTTAAGTTTTACTAAAGATGATGTTACATCAAGTCCAACAACTAGCATGACAGGTGCAACATTAGTTCAAGCAAGTGCTGGTACACTAAAATATATTTCAGGTGTTCCTTACTACACAAATGATGCAACACTTACTTTAGGCGGTGTACAAGTTTATGATTGGATAGGTCAATGTTATGCAGATACAAGTTCACCATTCACAGTAACAAATGGTACTAATCAAGAAAGTACAAGTGGTAGTGCAATTGGAACACAAACTTACACTTATGCAAACATAGATGGTTCTACTACATTTTTAAATAGTGGAACTCCTAAAGCAAACACAGGTCAAAATAGTGGAGCCGCATATACATTAGGTGACTTAACAGTTAATGTTAATGGTGGTGGAATAGGTATAGAACAATTAAAAGCAAGAATGTTTAGTGTAAATGGTAATGGTTCTTATTCAGAACTTACAGGCAAATACATCCAAGCATTCAATGGTAGCACAGGCATAGATGAAGAAGCAATAACAGTAAGTGATAGTTTAGGTGCTACACATGATGATGACGGAAAAAGAATTACAGGATTTAGTGGTTCTGCAGATACTCCAGCATTTGATAATAGTGTAAACAATTATACTGCAAATGTATGGACTGGTTCTCAAACAGTAGCAGGTACATCAGAAGCAATTACACGTTGGGGTAGTATAAAACATTTTGATACAGATTTAAGTAGTAGTGCTTACTTGCCAGCAGGACCAGATTTGAATACAGGTAGAAGTGGAGCACAATACTTTACTTTTGCATTTAGAAGAAGCACAATGAGTAACTTTACTGTAAGACTTTCAGGTACAGTAAGTGGTTTCTTTATAGCCGCTCCAGGTACAAGCATAGATAGTGCAAGTACACTAAATGGTTGGGTAGATGCAGGAACAACATATGGTGGATCAGGTACTCCAGGTGCTGACACAGGCAATGGTGGTAATGGTTCAAATGGTGTTGCATTTACATCAGGTGATAGAATTATAGACGGAACAAGTTACAGTAATGATACATTTACACTTACATTAGGTGACCAGAATGCATCAAACAGTACAGGTAATAATATACTTGTAAGAATTAAATTAGAGGACGGTGACTCCTTAACAGCATTGAGTATTGAATAATGGCAATATCAGATAGTCAAAAAATTGATTTACTTTGGAAGAAGATTGGTTTTGGTAAAACTAAGACAGATACCAATGCAAATAAAAAAGCACCTAACGAACCAAATGCAAGTAACTTTATTATTAAAGATGCAGACATTTGGAATCAGTCAGCAAGTATTCCAGCAACCATACCAAGTGCTAATAGCAGTATTGCTAATGTGTACCTTGATAGTGTAAGTGGTGCTTTGCAAACAACTGAAGATGGTTCAGCAAGTGATAACCGTACATGGAGTACAGGTGTTACTAATTGGATACCACCAACATTTGGTTCAACATATCAATTAAAAGTATATGCCGCGGCTAGTGGCACAAACAATCCACAATCAAACGGTACACAACTATTTGAAACAGGTTCAGGTAGTAATGACGAATGGTACTTTGATTATCAATCAGGCATACTTAACTTTATAGGAAGTAACTTACCGAGTGCAATAGGCACAGGTACAAGTAATGTTATATTTGTTGCTGGTGCAGTTTATGTTGGTAACACGGGTGTTACTTCAACAGGTTCAAATATGGTGTATCATACTTTTGCAAACTTAACTGCCTTATTTGCCGCAACCACTATTGAAGCAGGAGACTTTATTAAAGTTGATGATGGCGGAGATGGTGAATACCGATTATATATTGCTAATCAGGCTGACCCAGCCAACTCAGGACACTTAACACTAATTGGTACAGCCGATAGTGCCGTTACTGATGCTGGAACACTTACAACAACCATTGTACATACAACTGGTGCAAGTGTTGTAATTGGTAATGTAAGTCAAAACAAAAAAGTACAAACTGTTACTGTTGATGTTACAACTGCATTTGACGGAAGTGCTCCAACATTAACTATTGGTGATGCAGGTGATAATGATAGGTTAATGACAAATGACTACATTGACTTAAAAGATGTTGCAACATATGAAGTAACTCCAAATTACACTTATACAAATGCCGCTGATACTGATGTGTTGGCTTATTTCAATGCTGATAGTAGTTCTACAGGTACTGCTGTTGTTACAATAAGTTACGCCTAGTCGTTAGTCTTACCGCTTTCTAATCCAGTTCCCATAAGTATTAAAAGGATACCAGCAATAATCCACCATGGATTAATTGCATTAAATACTACTCCTGCTAATACAATACAACCTGCTAAACCTATTGTAGATAATCCTGTTCTATTTTCTGTGCTTGGAAATTTCATACTGCGTCTGGTTTGATAGATGTTAGACTGCCAATATTTATTGTATTCTCTGGTTCTTCATCTGAAATTAGTAAACAACCTTCAGGGTCTACTTTCCAAATTTTTGCACCTTCTTCTAGTCTATCATCTTTTACAGTAAAGCCTTCAGTCCATCTACCATATTGTACATACAACCATTGACCTGGTTTTACCCAATCAATGTCTGGTCCTACTTCAAATGCTTTGAACCAACGTGGAGTTATTCCTTCGTCTTTACCTATTGTTGATTTAATTATAATACCTGCTTCTGTGGTTTTGTCTCCAAAATCACCTTCTATGCAAAGTATATTGTCTTTATATGCTCTAAGAGTTGGCATCGTTTTCCCAATCGTCCTCGTCATCGTATATTGGTACCATTTCAATATCACCATTTGGTAATTCAACTTCTTTATATCCTACAGGTGTTCTTTCTTCATCTGCTTGTGCAGGAACACTTGCTGGATCTACTTGGTCAATTACACTTTGGTTTGCTTCAGTTTTTTGTGCTTCAGCAGTTTTAACTTCTGGTTCCATCTCTGAATCTGTTTGTGCCGGTTGGTCAGGCTGTGCGCCTTTAAGTGTAGATTTAGCAGTACTTGACTTAGGATTTTCTGTATAGTATGCCCTGGCTCTGTCTTCAGCAGTTTGGATTATTTCACCATTTTTACCAAGTACATCACCTTTTGCATTAACTTTCATGTTGCCCATTGCAGGTTCATCTGAGTTTTGTGCAAGTAAGGCTTCCATATCAATTATTACGCCTTTGTTTGTTCTTCTTTGTACCATCTTATCCTCTACTTTAAGAATTCTTTTATGTCTAAGTTATATTTCAAACTATCAACTTTGTGTACACCTAGTAAGTATAATACATAACTGGCTACACTACTACCTCTTCCAACACCCCAAACAAGTTCATGCTTACGCATGGTCTCTATAATATATATTAGTATTCTCAGCACTGGAAATAAATTCCTGGCTTCGAATTCAGTTAGTTCCATTTCTACTCTTCCTATCTGGTCGGAATCACCATCGGATACTAACTTTCTAACATATTCCTTTACATCTATTGTTTGGTAGTGTTCTGGAATGTTATATGTATTTATACGGTCGAAGTCATTATCACCTAATTTTTTTAGTACATTTATATCAAATTCACTGCAAAACTCGTTGAACTTGTCTATGTCTTCTGTTGTAGTGAACTCAGTAGAATGTAGGCTCTTGCCCTTATACAGCATGTCTAAGCCTGTGTTTTCATCACTTTGATATCTGTTAAATTTATCTAACATCTTTTTATTATATGGGAAATATGTGTACTTGTCAACCGTTTTATACTAATTTTGGCTTCCATGCTTTTTTCTTTTTCTTTCTAATATCGTCTAATTGAATAAGTTCTGCCGTTTTTTTAACATCCTCTTCTGTCATTTCAGACATGTCTTTATCTGTTAAATGCATAGTAACTGCTTCTTCAATTTCTTTAAAGTCTCTTTGTAATATATCTTCACTCTCCAACAATTTCTTTCTTATATTTGTTAGTTCTTCTGTATTTAATGCTCTATTATCGTATGTACTTACGTCATCACGTTCCCACCAAGGCTGTTCATATACACTTAGTTCTCCCATAAAGTCCTTTTGTTCAGGTAGAGAGTTTGGAATAATATAAGCATCATCTTGATAATCATATGACATATTTGTTGCAAAATCAAACATTTTAATATCACTGACATGGATATCTGGTTTACTAATGCTGTTGAACTTAGCAAATAAGGCATGACATAATGTAGATATATTTGTATTTGGTGTTACCATTAAGGCATTATCTGTTGCACTAAAGTGGTTATCCAAACATTCCAAACTTTCAGGAGCATACCATAAACAACTTTCTACATAAAAAGATAAAAAGTGATGTATCTTTTGATAAGATATATTTTGGTCTAATGCAAGTTTGTCATAGTCTGAATCTGGATATGCTTCTGCGAACATGCTCCAACTAATGTTAAATCTGTTAGGTTGTACTGCTACAATCTCTTTTTTACTTCCAAAGATAGTAACAATGCTAACTTCTTTATTGCATGTTAGTTTAACTATCGGTCCTGTCATCTCTGTCATTTTTGCTCCTGTATAACTCAGCAACTGTTTTTGTTAATTTTTCATTAACATCATCATAGTCTGGTGAGTATTCTTCACTGTTTATTTCGCCTATCTCTATTATCTTTTCTGGTTCTTTTAATTTTTCCTTTTGTATAGACATAAACATTTTTTCATTGTATGCTTGTTGGCATTGTGTTTGTAAATCTAAAACTTGTTGATATAAAGGACTATTACCATTTATTTTTTGTAACTGCATAGTATATTCTTTATTCTTTTCTAACAGTTCTTCCTGTGTCATGCTGTCAAAATTAATAAATGGATTGCTCATATTGACAACCTCATAAGAAATGCATACTGTGAATCAGCAAATCTAACTACATGCCCTTTTATTTGGTAGTCTATCATTTCTTTTAATTCATGCTTATCTGTGAAGTCTTTTATAACTTTTTTGACATCCATATATTCTAATGCTAATTTATATCTACTATATTGTTCAATTGCTTTTTGTGGAAGTACAACTTGATTGTCTTCCCAACTATCCCATAGGTTGCCAAAATACTCTGCTCTTTCTGAAATACTTACTTCTGTACTACCAAAAATATCTTTTAGTTGTTCTTTAGATAGTAAGGCTTCCATATTCATTCTCATAATATTTAATCGATTCTTCATTGAGACCATTGTGATTGTGACGTTGACTTACGATAACATTGAGTTTTGGGAGTAGTTCAGGGAATGATTTTTCCAATACATAACTCTTTGCTTTACCGCCAATGTTCAAATCCCAACCTTTTATAACATGCCTTGGTGGCAATTCTTGTGGATCTTTTTTATATTTTTTATCTATTTCCCTTAGACGTTCTTCACTTATATCAGATGTTTCAAATCCTCTAGCAACATATTTTGAAACAACATCTACAATATCATTTGTTTTTATTACAAGTGTGTCTATTTTATTTTCTTGTGTATTAGTATTCCACATAACCGAAAATCTATTTTGTGGACAAACAGATGTAGTATAGTCATCAGTTTTCTTGACAGTTCTAAAGTTAAGTGATTCATTGAATTCATTAACATATTCTTTGTTTGATGTTGAATAAACAACACCAGCAAAATATTCTATAGGCACATCAACGCCTGCCGCATTCATAGTAGTAAAGTGATTATCGTAATTGTCTTTAAAACTTTCTATAGGGTATGTTAAAATTTCGTGTCCATTTTTATTGACTAATTTGTTCATACCAGTTGTATTGCAGTGAGTACTACCATCTGGTGCATTAGGTGAATTAAAACCAAAACCACTAATACCAGTTGGTAAATTATTGTCTCTGCTTACTAGCATAATGCATTGATTACATGCCCACATTGTGACTTTGTAATCTTTTGACTCGCTAATTATTTCAAAACCGATATTTTTTAAACGTATAACTAGGTCTTCGGTTATATCCGATTTATCATTTACGTTGTACTTTATGAAGTTGAGTTCAGACATCAACACCCCTGGGCAGTAGGGTCAATTCCTAAATCATCATCTTCAGATGTATCGCAAGAGTTACAACATTCATCAGTACCACATTTGTCATGTAATACGCCATCTTCATCGTATCCATGCTCATCTACTTTCTTTTTGATACTTAGGTCTTCACCATAACGTCCACGTTCTCTGTTGCCGTCGCCGTTTAGTTCAGTTGCATCTTGTTGAATTTCTCTAAAGTCTTTTTTAAGTTGTACTTTCTTTACTTGCACCTTCGTCACTCCTTTTCTCAATAATTTCGTCAGCAAGACCAAACTCCAGTGCTTCTTCGCTAGTCATAAAGTTATCTCTATCCATAGCAGTTTCAAATTCTTCGTAAGTTTTGCCTTTACTGTTGTGTTTGACATATATCTCTGTCAATTCTGTTTTAATCCTTTCTAATTCTTTAGCACGGATTATCACATCGCTAGCCTGACCATTTGCACCACCTAATGGTTGATGAATCATAGTCCTGCTTTTAGGCAATAAAAATCTTTTACCTTTAGTACCTGCCTGTGCAAGTAAACTTCCCATTGAAGCCGCTTGTCCCATTACAATAGTTGAAATGTCTGGTTGTATATACTGCATGGTATCATACATTGCCATTCCACTTGTAACTGCACCACCAGGTGAGTTAATATAAAAACTGATATCAGCATTTGGGTCTTCTGCTTCTAAGAAAAGTAGTTGGGCACAAATACTGTTTGATACTGGGTCCGTTACTTCTCCGTTCAAGAATACAATTCTTTCTTTTAGCAGTCTACTGTAGATATCATAACTACGTTCTCCTGCTGATGTCTTTTCTATTACATATGGTACAAAATTCATATTATCCTCTTATATAGTATATTTATTTTAATTCGCCAATTGCTTTATACGGTTTAGGAAACTTGTAACGCCTTTTAATCGTTGATATGATATAATGCTCGTATTGAGAAAAGGATACTGTTCTAAAGTAACATTTTTAATATCTTCACGTGAAGATAGTTGCGAACATATAACTGTGAGTAATCCTTTTACAAAAGCACTACTACTATCAAAGATTAACTTGTCACCTTCTAATACAACCCAAACATTACTAGTACAACCATATACTTTATTATCTTCTGTTTGAATTTCTCTGACATGCTCACGGTCTGCTAGTTCAATAACAGTCTCATAAAAGTCAGCCGGTGATAATTCGTTTAAGTAATCTATTTCCATTGTCATTATTATATTGCCTTTTACTGCAAATGTCAATGCAATTATTTACTATCTATGGTCTTTATAAGGATCACCTTTTGGCGCCTTAGGTGCTTGAAGGTTAGTTGTTTTCTTTTTCTTTTTCTTCTTTTTCTTTTTGTAGGGTCTACTACCGAACGGCACAAAATATCCTAATCCAGATATTCCTTTCCCTGTATCTGATGATGTAGAGTCAGCGGACGAATCACTGCCACTATCACTAGTGCCAGAGTCTGCAGAACCTCCGCTGTCTCCACTTGTACTTGATGCTCCTGATCCATTACCTCCAGAACTAGCACCGCCTGTGGCTCCACCTGAGCCTCCTGCTCCAGCACCAGCACCGCCGGCTCCACCGCCGCCAGCACCACCGCCGCCGCCTCCGCCGCCGCCTCCGCCGCCTCCGGCTTCTGCGTCTAGACGTTTTTTAGACTTTTTAAGTGCTTCTAGTAATTCTGAAAGTTTCATGTTTACGGTTGACTTGGGTCAAATCCACTGTCTGTTAAAAGTGTTGATATTTCACTTGAGTCTACAATTTCAACAATAGAATCACTATTGCCATTGTCTGCTTTGTAGTATTTTGCATCACCATCTACTTCTTTGTAGAACCATGTTCTGTAATCTGCACCACTAACACTATCATCATAATGTATTGCTTGATACTCTGCAAAGTCGCTTGGACCTTCGCCACCATTACTTTCAGGACCTAGTCCTCTTAAAATAGTGTTTGAACCCATACTTGCAACTTTGGCATCTAACAATGCCTGTGCGGCATCTTTATCTGATTCGTTAGTTAATGCCCACATACCACTTGCGCCTTCAGTAAAATAATCATAATAGTCACCTTTTTCTTGTATTAAAAGTAAGTGAGCCCTCATCATTTTTTCTTGTGCAAAAGTTGACATTTATTAATCCTCTTTCTTGATTAGTGTCCAAATACCATATGCTAAACCGGCCCATGCCGCAATTTTAACTATGCCACCGAACAAAATTATTGCTAGTGAGCCAGCAATAATAACACCACCGTCCCAACTAGTTCTTTCTTTAATTCTTGATTTTATATAATCTAACATATCTATCTCCTATGCTATATTACTATTTATCGTCTTTAGCAAGGACTCCGGCACGTTCCACGTAATGTGGCATACCATGATCCGATACAAAGTCTATAAATTTAAACCGCTTCATAGCCGCCCAAATACCTCTCCATCGGTCTTTTAATCTTTGCCAATAAGTCATTTGTCTTATTTTACCATAGTGATTTATGTACATTAATTTACCACCATGTACAAACAATAACCACGTAGGTGGTACACTAGGAACAATATCATTATTATTAACATAACGAATGTATGCACCGATATCGCAACCTTCTAGGTGCTGACGGAACAATCTATTTCCAACTCTTGGTTGCCCATAAGTTCTTAGTTCCTTCACTGGAATACCATCGTTTGTTAATGCTTCTGCAATTAATACTGCCATTGCCCCACCTAAACTGTGACCAACAACATATACATTCTCATTTTTCTTTCTATTCTTTTGAACTATGTCTAAGATTTCATCATACACTTTCATACTGTAGTCATAAAATCCTCTGTGTACTCTACCATTACGTGGATGTCTTATTGGATATGTTTTTAAATCTGCTAATATGTCACTAAACTTTGTTGGTTCAGTGCCTCTGCATGAAATAATAATACCATCGTCTCTAGTAAAAAATACCCATGCTTCTGCATCGCCATCCTTAACTAGAATCGCTTTTTTACGTTTCATTTTTATTTGATTCTGAGCGTCTTTTAACTCTTGCTCACTGAGATATGCCCTACCAGCCAACTTGGCTAAAACAGCCGCACGTTCGCTTTCGGAACAGTCTGCTAACCATCCCATAATTACTCCTACATAACCATAATAGATTTCTATTATAGCAGTATTTATCTATATAGCCATAAAAAAAGGGGCCTTGTTAGACCCCCTTTTTGTAGTTATGTAATTATGTTATTTCAACACTCCTTAGGATTGGCTTTACAATATCTTTTTAATTCTTTAATTAAAAGTTTTATATCGCCGTCTATGCCATTCTTATCCGAATGGCTTACTTCTTTTTTGGAGTATCTTCTTGTAATTCGTCGGTTTGTTCATCAACTTCACTACGGATTGTTTCTACTACTCCGCCAGCCGCCTTAGCCGCTGTTGAAGTAACATCAGATACATCTTCTAATACTGCAACTGTTATTCCAGAAGCGGCATTGACTGACCCATCAATTACACCTGTTGTGAAATCTTTTCCACCTTCTATAACTGCTCCAACTGAGGCACATGAAGGTAATAATACTAAACCAAGGATTGCAAGAAGTGAATAAAGTTTATCCATATCTTCTCCTTGTATAGTTATAAGCCAACTGCTATATAACAATAATATTTATCTTTATAACTGTTTATATTCTGATTTCTACAACAGGATCTCCACTTAAACTATGCATGTCAGCATAGTGTAATTCTTGTAATAGAATTTTTCGTGTAGGTTCATATTCTGTTGATTTAATTAACATAATTAGATTATCTCTATTGGCTTGCTCTATTATATAGATTAATTCTATCCATTTATATAGAATAAAATATGTTAATGGAACAAATATAGAAGTTATTACGGCAAGTGGATAAAAGTATCCAAGTACTAAAATGTGTAACCCAATTACAGTTGCTAATTGAATATGTACAGAACGTACATATTGACGTATTCCTTTATTGACTTGTTTCTGACTCATACACCATAGTTGTTGTGCCACGCCAATAACCATCTAATCCTATATCAACCATAAGAGCAATCAAAAGTAGAGTTGCTATAATGGCAAGATACAAATTTATAAATGCGGATACTTTCATCCACTTGATTAGATGTTTCATAGATATATTATAACAAATAAAAATTATTTGTCAACCATAAAAAAAGACGCACTCCGAAGAGTGCGTCATAAAATTGTTTGGGAGAATATAAAATTCTTAAATTTTTAAATATTTAAAAGCGAAGTATCGGCTCCATAGCAATATACATGAACCATACCATAAAAAATAATGCACCAAAAGTGGCTATGTCGTTGCATAGTTGTCCACTAGGGCAGTACTTCTCTTTGAAGGCTGTCCAACTCTCTTTTACATCATGAAGTAACGATTTCGCAGTAGTTGTTAAACTGCTCATGTTAGAACTCCTGTAGTCTATATTAAATAGCACTCCAGTTCACATTTCCTTACGGACAATGCTCAGGGGTAAAAGTTCCTCAACTTTTGTCAACTTCGTAATGTTAAATTATTATCCTAAGACGTACTACAAACTTAACCGACAGTTGCAACCCTCTGTTGTGGAAGTCGGATTGCTTTAACTTCCAACCTTATTTATCAGAAGTTAAAGCATGTGTTTAGTTTTGTGGTACTTTTGAATCGAAATGATTATTTCTTTGATGCTTTGAGTACTTCAGCGACTAAATCGTCTTTCTTTTTACGTCTGTCAACTTCAATACCAAACTCTCTTCCCTTTTCTTCAATTTGTGCTTTAGTAAGTTTTGACAAACTTGCTTTAGTCACTTTAACTGCTTCAGGTTGAGCCGCTGGTGCTTTCGCTTTTGCCTTCACAGGTTCAACTGCTTTAGGCTCTTCAGACTTAAAAAAACTGATTATCCATTCGAAAAATCCCATTTTATAAACTCCTGTCTAATGTCTCTAACAAATTAAACCTATCATTGAAAATTGGATGATTTAAGTTGTAGGGGTTAAATCTTTTAAAAGTTGTACTTGCTACTCTATTAGCAACAAGTGTAATTTTGTTATTAACTTTTAAATCCGTAATACTATTTATATATAATTCAACAGTATTTTTATCTAATCTTGGTAAAGATAACAGTTCAAAAAGGGCAATATCGAATTCTAAATAACTCATTCCTAGTTGGTCTGCATCACTATTTGATATGCCTAAACCGTCAGTTGGAACTGCTTCTACCGTTGCTTGTGGTACATCTAACATCTTTGCTAACATAGGAACTTCCCAACTTTTGTTTAAAGATTGGATAGGTGCAATATCACCTACATCACCATGTAGTGTCCAAAACCCTGCGGCTAGTTCACTAAAGTTGTCAGTACTACCAACACACCCTGCAACTTTATGTGCAAGGTTGTATAAAGTAATCATTCTGAGTCTTGCTCTAATGTTACCTTGTCTTTGTTGTACACGATATGTACCTGCTTCTAATTCATCTTCATCAATGATAAAGTTCTGCATACTATCAAACTGTTCACTTAAATCATAACTATGTGCTTCTAATCCAAGTGCTTCTATGTTTTCTAATCCTCTATCAGTTTCTTCTTGTTTCTGATGAATAGGCATTGTAACACCATGTACTGTCCAGCCTGCTTCTTTAAACAATGCGGCAGTTAAGGCACTATCAACGCCTCCACTCATTCCAACAACAACATCTTCAATTTGATGTTTTTGAGAATATGCAGATAAATCATCTACAATGCTTTGCTTAATTGCGGCTAGTTCGCCTTCATTTGGATAAAGACCGTTGTTGATATGTGTTTCTAGTTTTTCTAAAAACCAACTATCAACATCTCCTTCCATCCCTGGAGTAATGTCTAATATTTTATCCTTCATGTTCACTTCTAATCTCCTCGGGCGACTTAATCTTAATCATCGCTCCAATTTTATCTCGACTAACTTTTCTTCTTAGCCAAAATTTCAAATCCTTTACAGGCTTACCTTCATCTAAAAAGAAAGAGCCCATTTTGCCATGTTTACCTTTTATAAAAAGTGTCATAGCATAACCGCCTTCAGGTATTTCAACTCTATGGAAATCATTATGTGAACGCCAAGCAAACCAGCCTGGACCTCTCCATTTTCTTTCCTTTCCTCTAACCTCATAGTATCCTCCCGACAGTATGAGAGTAAAATATCCCCAAGGGTGATTATGTTCGACAGGTAAATCACTGCCTAAAATTAAGTTGAAGCAAACTCTTCCAGCACCATATTTACCAGCAATACCTTGTTGAAATATCTGTCTACCTAAAAATACTCTGTGCATATATTCTTGCCCAGTGTATATATTAGTTAAAGTTTCAGTACCTCGCCTTTTTGCTAGATACCAGAATAGTTTCTTCCACATGTTACTATTTACTTCAATCACTCAAAAAGAAAGGCACCGTTTGGTACCTTTCTTCTGTTTAATAAGTTTTAAGACTTATAGGACAAATGCTGTAATTCCCGCACCTGATAAGTCGACTCCGTCAACTGTACCTAATGCTTGTACAACGTCTTCCAAGTGAGCCGCTAGTGTTTCACTGTTAGATCCATCATATGTATCTGTTCCGTGTTCACCTTCGAAAAGAACTTTAAGTCCTTGTCCTGTTCCACCTGTGTTGTCTACTGCACCAATGGCGAATGCTGTTAAGCCTTCGTTCATGATTGCTTTTAGTGTTGCGTCTACGGCTGATCCAACTGCCAATTTTGCTGAACAGTCAGCACCGAAATCAATTTGGATTCCAGCGATTACTTTACCGCCTACGTGTCCTGCGGCTACCGCCGCTCCTGCGTTTTGAGTTTGTGCCATTTTATGACTCCTTAATTTCTAAGTGTAATACGGTTAATCCTACGTTTTTTTATTAACTCTATATTACTTTGTTACTACTATTTAGTTAAAATTAAGAAAAATTTGAAGTTATAGATTAAATAATTTCTCCGAAATTACTTAATTATTGGGAAATTATTTGTTAATTATCTCTAATTTTTTTATTAGAACTTACTGCTTTACGCAACACACTCATTTTAATATTCTTTTTGTCAGCATAATTTAATAATGCTTCTGTGTCTTTTGGGAAACAATGCCCACCAAAACCTTTTTTGCCATCTGGACCTGGTACTTGCATGTGTGTTTTACCTATACGTTCATCTCTGCTTAACATATCTGTGAATTGTTCCCAACTAACCATACTAGTACCTAACTCATGTAATGTCTTTAATTCGTTAAAAAACATTACTTTGGTTGCTAACCAACTGTTAATACTGTATTTTAATAAACTTGCAGTGGTTAAATCTACTTTAAATGTAGGCACTATCTTAACAGAACTATGTCTTAAGTATGCTTTTTCAACTACTTCACAGTCTTTCCATTTACCACCAAACACTTGAAATGGAGGATTTTTAAAGTCCTCATTTGCATTTGATTCTGTTAGAAACTCTGGATTGTACACTATTTTAAGGTCAAAACACTTCTTAAATTCATGTAAATAATCTGGTATAATTGTACTCTTAATTACACAAACTCCCTTGTAATGAAGCATATCCAACTCTGTGAGTACTTCTTTTGCTATTGTAGTATCACAACTACCATCTTCTGCTATGGGTGTAGGTACACATATAAAAAGAAGTGGTGGCCCAAACTCGACAAGTTGTTCAAGTGTGTTGTCTGAAAATTGTGGGTCCACCACAAACTGTTCAACATCACGGTCAAAGCCGTTTGCTACTGCTGAGCCTACAAAGCCTTTACCTATGATGCCTAATTTCATTTAAGTTCTGTCCTTTTGCCTTTTAATACTTTCATTACATATATATCATCATATGGTTCTTCTCCTGAATAAGTTGGCGCATCTATTAATGCTTCATCAACTGCATTTTTGATATCCCATAACCTTTTCTTCATATCCGAACCTGTCCAACCATCATTACGAGGGTTATTCATTTCAAACTTTAGTTCCCATATAATATGTTCTGCTTTTTTACTATCTGGTATAATCATTCCTTCTCTATTGTAATATATTCTTTCATTATGTGCATTGTCGCTCATAACACCTATTCGGAAACTTGATAACCTTCATATACAGGGTTATAAGTTTTTCCTCCATTAACTTGTACAAAGGTTGTGCATTTAGACAAGTTTTTTAACTTATCAGCACCAACATAAGTACAAGCACTACGCAACCCTCCCAAAATATCGGTGACCACATCATTAACGGTCCCTTTGTAAGGAATGCGTACAACTCTTCCTTCGCTCGTTCTATGTTCTTGAACTCCACCTGATTCCTCCTGTGCTACTGTGGTACTGCTACCAAAAAATTCAACACTACCACCATCACGGACTTCATGTCCGATTCCTTCTTTTGTTCCTGCCATCATGCCACCTAGCATTACGAAATCAGCACCGGCACCAAATGCCTTTGCTACATCTCCAGGACTAGTACAACCGCCGTCAGCAATGATGTGTCCACCAAGACCATGAGCGGCATCGGCACATTCCATGACGGCTGATAGTTGCGGATATCCAACGCCAGTCTTAATCCTAGTAGTACAAACACTACCAGGCCCAATACCCACTTTAACAATGTCTGCTCCTTTTAATAAAAGTTCTTCTGTTATATCAGCAGTTACAACATTACCTGCAATAATAACTATGTTAGGATACTTCTCTCTAAAACGTGCTACATAGTCTAAGAAACGTTCACTATAACCATTAGCAACATCTAGACAAACATAGTCTATACTTCTGCATAGTTTGAGTGTGGCATCAACTCTTTCTTGATCCACATCTGTAATACCTGTTGTTACTGCTATGTTCCTAGATAAGTCAGGCTTATGTACATGATTGCTGAGCCAATCCCAAATGTCTGCAGGTTGATAATTCTTATCTAAACATGTAAACATTGGAACTTTAATAAGTTCTTCTGCCATTCCAAATGTGCCGACACCTTGCATGTTAGCCGCCATAATTGGAATACCTTCATATGTTCTGCTACTGTTTAAGAACTTATATTGTCTGTTTAGTTCAACATTTTTTCTACTTCCTAATCTACTTCTCTTAGGACGTAATAGTACATCTGAATAATCTAATTTAATATCTCTTTCTATCTGCATAAAATCACCAATAAAACGTATGTCATGAAATGTAAAAATTGGTCAACACCATGTGCTATCCAATACTTTTGGTCACTAGGACCTAACTTCCTTTTTTTCCAGAAGTTGCTTTTTACATAGTCTACGTGATAGTGTATAACACTATCCAATAAACCTAGTAATATAGAAAATAATATAGGAAATCCAAACCAAGCAATTACGGCACTAGTTAAAACACCATGCCATCCACTATGTGCTAATCCTCCCCAAGCACCATACTTGCCTTTGTCCTTTATCATCCAACTGTATTGCATGAAGTAATCTGCAATAACATGTTTAATCATTAGATATGTAATTAACTTTAATTCCATATTTGTGCCTCAACACTATTTAATCTTTGTTCTATACTCATTTGTAATAATCTTCGCCAATTGTGTAAGGCACATGCTCTTAAGTATTTTTCATTTCTATCTATAATATTATTCATATCTTTTAAAATATTAATGATGTTTTTATTTGTTTTAATAAAATCATCTTCTACAATATAATCACCAAAAATATCTCTATAACTTTTAAATCCTAGTTCTTCTAAAAACTCTAAAGAACCATAACTGCCATTCACAATAAAAGGTAGTCCGTACTGTATTGGTTTATATGTTTTTTCAGTGATATGCTTCAAACCAGCATTACTACCTTCCCACCATGTTTCATTTGCTATCCAAACTTTTGCATCTGTTATCCATTCATATGCAATACTTCTATCATTTGTAATTACTTTACTGTTCCTTACAAATGTGTTAGTGTCTGTAGGTTCATATAAAGCATTTTGAAATCTTTTATCATAAGATCCTACTATATTAAATTCTTGCATGTTTTCTACTTGCATTTTGTTCCATAAATCTTCTCTGTGAGGTTTTTGAAAACCAAATAAACATACAAAGTCATGCTTTTTATCATTTATATTAGATAAGTTTTTTTCTATAAACTGTTCGTATCCTACTCTAAAATTATAAATCTTCTCAATCCAAGGTGCATAATCTCTAAATGAACCGCCTTTTGTTTTGCTTGTATTAGTTACAGTACCATTAACATCTTTTATCCACCTATCTGTAACATTATCTACGTGAGCAATGGCTTCTAATAAGAATGAATCTGTTCTTACAAAATTAATGTGTGGATATTTCTTATTCCATGTTGTATCAAAGTTATCCCACACAACAATAAACTTACTAGCAAGTTCTGACATATTAAAAAAATCATTATTAACATCTATTGTTGTTCTTTCTTGTAAATGATAACTGCTTGTGAATTGTAGTCCATATAAAAATGCTTCGTTTGAATTTGAAATAAGGATATTTCTATCTTTAACAAATTTTTCTTTGTGGTGGTCTTTAAGTAGATGCCAATCTATATCGCTTAATTCATATATTGCATTAGTGTCGTTATGGTCAATGTTTCCTAATAATTCTGTAAGTAATATTGTAGAATATTTTTTTGGTTCTTTGTACCAAAAATTAAAAAGTCTTTCTGTAATAGTACCAGTAGCATGAGTAAAATCAATTTCATTTACCCACGGAGTTTCTGAAAATCCTATTTGTAAGGATTTATCTACTATTACTTTTACAATCACTTTACCACCACTTGATATGTTGTGGTACTTTGTTTTTAATAGGTCCTAATATTTTTTCTTCAATGGGTCCTATAAAACGGGGTCTTGGGATAAACCATCCTAAAATAACTCCTAGAATGATTAATAAGAAAGTATTCATTAACTGTCTCCTTCTTTTACAAAAACACCATCAACCATTCTGCCTTTACGGTCTTTAATGTCGTCCCATGCTTGTTGTAAGCATTCTTGTATTGATAAATTGTTTCTTTCTGCTATATTAATCAATACTACAATCATATCACCAATGTCATCTGATATATCATTACCTTTACAAATATTGTCAGATAATTCACCTGCTTCTTGAATAAGTTTTGCGAATTGTGATTTATCATCAGAACCTTCTATAAGATTCCTATCGTGATGCCATTTAGCAATACTTTCAATCAAAATGTCAACTTCATTTACCGCCATACGAGTGTGTCTCCTTCTTCACGTACGTCATTGCCTCTTACACCTTTGTATTGTTCATATCCTTTGTCTGGTAAAAAATACATCCATGCTTTACCTTGTGTTGTGTGTACAACTTGCTTATTATAAAAATCTGGATATCCTTCAATGGCGTCTAGTTGTTCCAATACTTTGTCACTGACTTCCCAAACTTCACCTTGTATGTGAAATTTTCCATTAAGAAATACTCCAGGAAATGCTCCTAGGTCAGACATCTCATAATCTGGATATTTTGTTTTTGCTTTTCCTACAATACTAGCACCTTCTCCAAACTGATTAAGTCCTCTAATTTCTCCACCACTTTTCAGTGTTCCATATACAAATACTTTATTCATAATCTTTCCTACTTTCTACGTCTAAGATTTTGTCTTCAAGCATTTTTATTCTTGCATTCATTCCACTAATAATCATACTAGTGTCCTGGTCAGCAATAATAGTATCTAATGCAATTCTGTCTTTTTGCATTGTTTCTATTTGTTCTTCTAACTCTTTAACCTTGTTTTCTAATGTGTATGCAAGGTCAATTAGTTCTGCTTTAGTCATTTGTGTCTTAGACTTTTTACTCATGTTTGCATTATACGGTATTTTAATACTAATGTCAACTAGTATTCTAACGTATTTGACTCCTTTATTTTTGTGTACTTTTTAAAGTAATTATCAATAATTCGGTCATAATGGAAGGTTATTCTATGTAAAACACGTTTTGCAATTATTTCAGGTTCCCATTCTACTCTTTTATGTAATGTTAATACTTGGTCACTGATTACAATGTCCCCTGGATGCCATTTATGATTATAAACATATTTGTCTTGAAAACAATGTTCTTTAAGGATCTTTTTAAGTTCTGGGTCTGTAGGGAATCTACAATTATTATGAAAGTGAAAATATAGGCCCTTTTGACCGTCAAATGCTTCGTGTAACAGGTCCATTTGGTACTTATGGTTACCAATACCAAAGCCTTTCATTGCCATTAGTTGTGGCATAGGTACACCTTTTGCCCAATTCTCAGGTGCATATTCAAAGTCTCCTACAACTCCTTCACAACGTTCTTTGATATCTTCTGGTAGGTCTCTATATGCACTTACAGTATTCATAAATGCAGTATGTGTATTTTCACTATTCCAAGCACCTTGTAATGCAACACCCCTTGCTCTATCCATATCACCATTCATATTACTATGCCAATCTAATTCTCCATTACCAAATATGCCTGTAGCCATTCCTTTATCTGTTGTTTCTCCTGTAACTCTTTGTAAAGGATAATTGTTATCATCTCCGTCAAAGATAAAAGGATCTATAAATTCTGTTTTGGGTCTAGCACTACCATCTTGATTCCAAAGCATTTGTTCCCAATTTGCAAAGGTACCCATTTTGTGTATGAGTTTAGTAAAAGGAATTGTTTCAAAAGGCTGATTTTCAAATACTATAATCAGTTTGTCTAAATAAATTTCGTTTATGTCTTGATAGTCTTGTTCAGTAAGTTTGCTAATGTCACAATCTATTTTAACTGCAACATCTCTAATCTTTTCAACTTTCATTGTATATGTTCCACAATGCAACCACTCTTTTCTAAAAACTCTCTGCCTGACCCTTTGTCTGCTTTGTATGTATGCTTAAATATAACTGTTGAAATACCTGATTGAAATATTAATTTTGCACAATCCATACATGGTTCATGTGTGCAAAATAATGTAGCACCTTTACAGTTTTCGTTACTTTGTGCCACTTTTGCAATAGCATTAGTTTCTGCATGTAGTACTTCTGGTTTTGTTCTTAATCTACTCCAAGTATCTCCATGTGGTGATTGATGTAACTTTGCTCCTTGGCTTTCCCACTCTTGCCTCATGTGTGGTATATCATTCCAAGTTTCTGTGTTTTCACATTCATTGGTCCAGCCACTAGGCATACCATTATATCCAATACTTATTATTCTGTTGTCTTTAACAATACATGCACCAACTTTTGCTCTTTTGGCACTACTTAATTGTGCAAATCTTTCTGCACAATCCATAAATGCTTCTTTAAACTTGTCTTTCATCTACTACACTCACTGCGGCACTTCTACCACCAAAACCAAAACTTGTTTTAAACATTCTGTTGTATTCTTTTTCTTCTACCTGCGATAACAAATTAAAGTATCCGTCTTCTGTAAATGGTTTTACTAAATTTGCATTTGCAGGAACAAATCCTTGTGTCATTGCTTCTGCACCTAACACTACTTCTGCTAATCCACTAGCACCCATTAAATGGCCCACTTGACTTTTATTTCCGTACAAGTGACTTCCCTCTGGAAAATAATCTTTCAACACGTTGTATTCTACAGGGTCACCAAATGGTGTACTAGTAGCATGAGCATTTAATACTGAATAATCTCCAGCACTGGTACCTGCTTGTGATAATGCATTATCGATAGCAATCCTGGCACCAGTGCCTTCCAAATCAGGTTGGGTAGCATGAGCACCATCGTTCGCTATCCCGATGCCATCTACTACCCATCTGATATTTGCCCCTCTCTCCCTTGCAAGTTCTAAAGGTTCAACTACCAGATAAACTGTTCCTTCGCCCATTACAAAACCATCTCTACTTTCGTCCCAAGGTACACTTCTGCCTGTTGGACTTATTGCACCTAACAGTTGAAAGTATATTGTACTCATAGAACTAGTCATAAAGTCTGTTGCACCTACAACGGCACAAGTATATCCTTCTGTCATCATATACTTTTTAGCAAGGTCTAATGCTTGTACTCCACTGATACATGTACCACTTGTACCCATACTGGCACCATTCCATTTATAAAAACTACTTACGTGATTACTAACGTATTCGTGTGAACTACTTAATAAAATTTGGGGGTGTACTTTACGTTTTTGTTGATGTAGTATTTGTCCATACCTTGCTAAGTTTGGTGCACCTCCTCTTATTGTGCCTACAAATACTGGAGTATTGTTTGGAAAATCTAATCCACTCATCTCTACTGCTTCATTTACAGCAATCATGCTAGTAATCACAGTAGGATCTAACCAACGTTTGTTTTTTGCTTCTATTAAACCTTCTAAGTCTACATCTTCATAATTGCAATGAAATGCTTTTTCTACATTTAAAATCCAATCACTAAAATGACCTTGTGGTCTATAATCACTGATTGGAACTTGTAGAGCCTTTAGATTTTGTATGTTTTCGGAGAGATTATTGCCTAAAGGCGAGACAATACCCACTCCAGTGATAGCGAGTTTCATACAAATATTTATGAATGGATTTGTGTATTAAGCCAGTTTTTTGATAGCCATTGACTGGTATGCACCAGTATTATCAGACTCTGTATTATTATAAATCACTGAGTCCCATTTAGAACTATCAATCTTTGATAATGCATCTGCTATTGCTTCGTTGACGTTTTGATAATTAATTTTATCGTATATAAGCACACCGCCAACTGGTATTTTATTAAAGAATCTATGTAGTTGCATACTCATATCTTTTTTGAGAACTGCATCAATTCTAGTTTCTTCATCACCACTTGCTCCTGTATATGAACCTGAGTATGCTGGTGATGGGCAAAATACAATTACATCTGCTGGTATTGAATCTGAACTGCCATCTTCTAATTTAGCATCGTCTTTGTTTAAGACATCATTTTTAGTGTGGAAGTCATATAAATTTTTAGCAACTTCTGTGGCTATATCTTCATCTGACATGTTTACAAATGGTGTAGTTAATGTTTCGCCGTCATCTTTTGTATCAATTACTGCACCTGTAACATTATTTTTAATTGTTATTTCAGTAGTACCAAGACCACCCCATTGAATAACACCATACATGTCTTGTAGGTAAACATTGTCAATTGAACCTAATAATAGTTTTACATTCGCTTTGTTTATAGCCTGGCTATAAACCGGGTGATTGTTTTCTGCATCTTCTTTTACATGAAAAGAATCTCTTAAAACAACTTTTAGATCCGCACCGTTTGTACTATTTTGAACAATAAATTTTGGAGTTTTGCCTGTTCCTCTTCCTGGGGAAACAACTTGCACATATTCACCTGCGTCTAGTTGGTCGCAAATAAGTTTTATTAATGCTCCGTGAGCCTTTGTTAAAGCACCTGGATCAGAATCAGACCAAGTAAATGCTGATGTATCTACTGCGGCTCTTTCGACTTCAGTAGGTAATGTAATGTTAGGCATGTTTTACTCCAATTAAAATTTTTTTAACACAACTATTTATCTATTTTGTGCAAACACACGAGTTTTATGCAGTACGTTTTATTACCGCAACACTAATAACACCATTAATTTCATTACAAAATAGTTCTTCGAACTCATATCCTAAATGCTTATTGGCTTCATATGCCTGCCAAAATGCTACATTTGTTTTGGGTAAATGCATGTACGTTACCATTAATACACCACCAACGGGTAAATTTTTCATTACACC
>Ga0310343_10000355_pt1 | contig 21718 bp, 17 predicted proteins | sample HC15DNA2025_MG_FD_203519 | JGI IMG/M metagenome (GOLD analysis project Ga0310343, IMG submission 203519) | Marine microbial communities from station ALOHA, North Pacific Subtropical Gyre - HC15-DNA-20-25_MG | ecosystem: Environmental > Aquatic > Marine > Oceanic | place: Pacific Ocean: North...
GTGTTGTTTACCAAAGATGTCTTTGAAAGCAGTAATCGGTTGCTTCACGATGTTCTGGCCGATCCCAACCGCTCCCAACCTGTCAAAGTGCTGATTGTGGTCGATGATGGTCTCGTCAAGGCCTACCCTTCTCTCAGGCGCAACATACAGGATTATTTTGAGCCCTTTGAAGGCATTCACCTGGTATGTCCTCCCATCGTTGCCGAGGGGGGGGAAAGGGTTAAAAACTCTTATTTTCATGTTTCTGAAATTCAGTCACCAATCGATCGTTATCATATTGATCGGCATTCGTATGTGATCGCCATTGGGGGCGGGGCTTTACTGGACATGGTGGGTTTGGCGGCGGCCACAGCTCATCGGGGTGTGCGTCACATTCGTATTCCGACGACGACCTTGAGTCAGGCAGATTCGGGCGTGGGTGTCAAAAACGGCATCAATGCCTTCGGGAAGAAGAATTTTGTTGGAACATTCGCCCCTCCATTTGCGGTAATCAATGACGCTGCATGGTTATTGGGACTCAGTGAGCGTGACAAACGTGGTGGTTATGCTGAGGCAGTCAAAGTGGCTTTGATTCGCGATGCTTCCTTCTTTGAAGCTCTCGAAGCCGAGGCCCACGCATTGGCTCAATTTGAGTTGCCGGCCATGGAGTCGTTGATTTATCGCTGTGCAGAACTGCACATGGATCACATTGCACAGGGTGGAGATCCTTTTGAATTTGGGTCTGCCCGCCCACTTGATTTTGGTCACTGGGCCGCACACAAGCTGGAGCAGCTTTCCGGATACGAACTTCGCCATGGTGAGGCAGTTGCCATTGGTATTTGCCTCGATGTCATATACTCAGGACTGATGGGCATGATACCCGAAGACCATGTTGAGCGAGTCTTGAGCTTGTTTGAGCACCTCGGATTTGATCTTTACTCCAATGAATTGCATTTCACGAGCACCGATGGAAGTTACATGGTCCTCAATGGTTTGGAAGAGTTTCGGGAACACTTGGGAGGCGAATTGACGATCACCTTGCTTCAGGGAATCGGTCGCGGTGTCGAGGTACATGAAGTGAATCTTCCTAAAATGACTCAGGCGATGCATCGTTTGAGAGATCGTTTTCAGTCCTCCAGCTCCAAAATCCTTCTGGCCAACTCATAGCTTGATGGCTTCTAAGGTCAAGAACCGGCTGGCCGTTCTTAATGTGGTTGGCCTGACGTCGGACTTGCTCAAGCGAGGATTGCCCCGCTTGAATCAGCTTGCTGATCAGGGTGTTTCACGTTTGATCCAACCGGCCCTTCCCGCAGTCACGTGTACGGCCCAATCAAACTATCTCACAGGTCAACCTCCTTCGCAGCACGGGATTGTCGCCAATGGCTGGTATCATCGTGAATTGGCAGAAGTCCAATTTTGGAAGCAGCCCAATCAAATTGTCCAAGCGCCCAAAATATGGGAACGGCTGAAGGCCTCTGATCCAGCCTTTACCTGCGCTCAACTTTTTTGGTGGTACAACATGTATGCGTCTGTGGATTTCAGCATCACACCGCGTCCAATGTATCCTGCCGACGGCCGCAAGGTTTTTGACATTTACACCTCTCCTGCCGATATAGGACCTGCGATACAGAAGGACTTGGGAATTTTCCCGTTTCCTACCTTCTGGGGACCTGTGGCTGGGGTGGATTCTCCCCAAGGACCACCCGAAGCGGTGTCGGATTGGATTGCAAGGGCGGCTCGATGGATAGAGGAGCGCCATCGGCCGGATCTCCACCTGATTTATTTGCCGCATTTGGATTACAATCTGCAGCGGCTGGGCCCTGATGATCCACAAATCTTGGCTGATCTTACGTTAGTGGATGATCTGGTTGTGGATTTGATCGAGGACCTCGAGGCCAGGGGTGTTTCTTCCCTCATACTTTCAGAATACGGCATCACTCCAGTCCGACATGCCATACATCTTAATCGATTCTTTCGCCAGCAGGGATGGTTGACGATCAAGGAGGAGCTGGGAAAGGAATTGATTGATTTTGGAGCTTCTGAGGTCTTTGCCGTATGTGATCACCAAGTTGCCCATGTTTATCTCAAGGATCCATCCAAGCGTTCCACCATACGCCCTATGCTGGAAACGATGGAAGGCATTGCCATGATCTGGGAAGAACCAGAAAAGAAAGCCCATGGCATGGATCATGGCCGCGCCGGCGATCTTGTGGTCTTTGCCAGGGATTGGGCATGGTTTACCTACTATTATTGGGAAGAGGACCAACGAGCACCTGACTTTGCGCGTTGCGTCGATATTCATCGCAAACCCGGTTACGATCCTGTTGAGCTTTTCATGGACCCAACCCTACGATGGCCTCGCTTGAAAGTAGCCTGGAGGCTGTTGCAGAAAGAGTTGGGCATGCGTATGTTGATGGATGTCATTCCTTTGGATGCATCCTTGGTGAAGGGCTCGCATGGAACCTTACCAGATGAGCAGGTCAATTACCCGATGATGCTTTCCTCCGATCCAGTCTTTGATGGGGCCGACCGACCGCTTGAGTCAACGGAGATTGCCTCCTTGATCGAACGATTCTTTGTCTCATGAATGCCGCTCCTTTTCTGCAATCGTTGGTTCACATTGCCAGACATCACTCTTCAATCCTGTGATTCAATGACCAAGCCTTCGCCTTCCATGGAACGCTATCGCGAGCTGGTGCAGCTCATCGGTCAGCTGGATTACGCGTATTATACTCTGGCCCAACCAACGATTTCCGATCATGAGTACGATCGTCTCTATCGTGAGTTGGTAGAGCTGGAGGAGGCTTTTCCTGAACAGCGGGACCCCGACTCTCCAACTCAGCGAGTAGGCGGCAAACCCCTGGAAGGATTTGATTCGGTGCCTCATGCCTTACCGATGATGAGCCTGGACAATACGTATTCCCGCGATGAGTTGCAGGCCTTTCTAAAGCGGGTTGAGAAATGGCTTCCGGATCAGGTTTTGGAGTGGACGGTCGAGCCTAAGATTGATGGGGTCGCTATCAGTTTGAGATATGAAAGTGGTTTATTCGTACGGGGTTTGACTCGGGGTGATGGAACTCACGGCGATGATATTACCCAGAATTTGCGTACCCTGCGACGCATTCCAAGCAAACTGAGAATAGGCGGTGGTTCCGCACCTGAGGTGCTTGAAGTCCGAGGGGAAGTTTTCATGAGTCGTGCCGGCTTCCTGCGCCTGAACCAACAGCGCAGTGCACGTGGTGAAGATCCCTTTGCTAATCCTAGAAATGCCACCGCGGGATCTCTCAAGATGCTTGATCCAAGGGAGGTTGCCCAGAGACCGCTCGATATCATGCTCTATGGGTTGGGAGAATGCCGAGGGCTGGGTCAGGCGCAGCCAAGTTCCCAGCTAAGGCTACTGGAGATCCTGGACTCCCTTGGCCTCCCGGTTTCACCCCATCACTGGGCGTGCCATGGCAGTTCAGCCATCTTTGATGCCCTTGGTTCATTGGAAGCGTTGCGACCTGAGTTGGACTATGAAACCGATGGCGCGGTGATCAAGCTGAACCAATTGGATTTGCGTGAACAGGTGGGCCACACGGCCAAGGCGCCAAGATGGGCCATTGCCTACAAGTTTGCTGCAGAGCAAGCCCAGACTCGCCTCAAGCGCATTACGGTTCAGGTTGGGCGCACGGGTGCCTTGACCCCCGTTGCCGAGCTTGAGCCGGTGCATGTCAGCGGTACGATGGTAAGCCGTGCCACCCTTCACAATGCGGAGGAAATACGCCGAAAGGATATTCGGCAAGGAGATCAGGTTATCATTGAAAAAGCCGGCGAGATCATTCCGGCTGTCGTGAGAGTTGTGCCCGAAGCACGCTCGGCTGATGCTGCCATTTTCCAGTTCCCAACCTCTTGTCCTGAATGCAAGACGCCTGCGCAGAAGGTTGTCTCAACGGGTGCTCTGGGTGTGGGCTGGCGCTGTCCCAATCCCGATTGTCCAGCTCAGGTTCGGGGTCGACTGGAGCATTGGTGCAGTCGAGGTGCCATGGATATCGAGGGGGGGGGGAGTGTGCTGATTGAGCAATTGGTGGCTCGGGGTTTGGTTCTGGATGTCGCGGATCTGTACCGCCTGACACAAGTCGAGCTGGAGTCGCTTGAACGCATGGGTGAAAAGTCGGCAAGAAACTTTTTGGCCGGATTGGAAAAATCCAAATCGCAGGACCTTTGGCGCCTCTTGTTCGGATTGGGAATCCTTCATGTGGGCGCAGGTGTTGCCAAAACCATCTGTCGACATGTTCGGGACATGCAGGCTCTGATGTCCTGTGGTCTTCCGGAATTGGTATCCATGCCGGAAGTCGGTGGGGTGATTGCCGAAAGTGTGGTTAGCTGGTTGGAAGATACTCGAAATCGACAATTGATTCATCGCCTCGAATCCGCCGGTTTAACCATGTGCTCCTCCCTGTTTATCGAGGCAGACACTCCTTCGGATCGCCACCCTCTGGCAGGAACTACATGGGTGTTGACGGGAACTTTGCCCACCTTGACTCGCCAGCAGGCTTGCGAGCGCATTGAGTCCATCGGTGCAAAGGTTGTCGGGAGTGTTAGCCAAAAAACAGACTATGTCCTCGCAGGAGAAGCTGCCGGATCAAAACTGACCAAGGCTCAAGATCTTGGGATTGAAGTATTGGATGAGGCCGCTTTCTTGGCCTTGCTGGCATCCAAGGTTGGACTCTGAAGTTTTTCCTCATTGAGAATGGCGATGCAGTCGACATATGCACCCTCCCCTGATAAGGTTATCGGTATGGTCAACGGTGATTGGATCAATCAGGCATCCCAATTCCGGTCAATGGTGCCCAGCAGGCGTCGACGGTTTCTAGCGCAACTCGGCCTGGCCTTAGGTGCCCCTGTGGTGTTTGCCGACCTCCTTTCACAATCTGGAATTTTCCCTCGAGCCCTTGCGCAGAGCGTTTTGAAGAAGGGCTGGCCAGGGAAAGAAGAGCTTCGGTTGCTCAGTGATCGCCCTCTTAATGCAGAGGCTTACGCCACGTTGCTTGATGATCCTATCACTCCCAACCACCGGCATTTTGTCAGAAATAACGGGCTGATTCCAGATCGCGCAAAAGAGGGCAATCTTTCGGACTGGTCGTTGCGAGTCGATGGCGAGGTTCAGCAGGTGCTTGACCTCGACATGGCTGCACTCAAAGGCAGTTTCAAACACGTTTCGGCTGCGCTTGTGATCGAGTGCGGGGGCAATGGTCGAGCTGGGTTTTATCCAAAGGTAGGAGGCAACCCGTGGACGTTGGGTGCAGTGGGTTGTGCCCGTTACACTGGGGCACGTTTGAGAGATGTGCTTCGCGAGGCTGGTGTGCGAGATTCGGCTGTCTATCTCGCTTACCATGCAGAAGATCCTACCCTCAACCGTGAACCGGGGAAGGCTCCTATTTCAAGAGGGGTTCCTATTGAGAAGGCCTTGGACCCACACACGCTTTTGGCCTGGGAAATGAATGGAGTTCCCTTGCCACCCGAGCATGGTTTTCCTCTCCGGTTGATCTGTCCGGGCTGGCCCGGATCGACCAGTGGGAAATGGTTGAAACGTCTTCAGGTGCGCGATCGTGTGCATGATGGCCCCAAGATGACAGGGACTTCCTATCGCGTGCCTCGTCATCCCGTTTCTCCGGGAGAAAAGGTTCCTGAAGAAGATTTTGAAATCATCGGTGTCATGCCTGTCAAATCCCTGATCACAAGGCCAGCCCACCTTTTTCAAACTTTGAAAGCCGAGCCCCTTGAGGTGGGTGGGCATGCCTGGTGTGGCGAAGGGAAGGTGCGTCAAGTCGATGTCACCATCGACTATGGATCGACCTGGCAGCGAGCTAAGCTTCAGGCACCGGTCAATCCTTATGCCTGGCAATCCTGGCATTGTGCGCTTCAATTTCCCGGGAAAGGTTATTTTGAAGTCTGGGCCAGGGCGACGGATGAACAGGGGCGTCATCAGCCCATGGTCGTTCCTGGCTGGAACCCCAAAGGCTATCTTAACAATGCCATGCATCGTATCGCTGTACAGGTCATCTGAATGCCACACCTTCCAAACATGAATGCACTAGGAGACCCCATCCGATGAGAGCCATCTTGCTGAGTTGCTTCGGCGGAGTCCTGGCGGTCATTTCAGTACAAGGTGATGAGGGTTCAGCAGCGAGAACTCCGTGGGGACTGGTGGCTGATCCTGTGGCGCCCCTCGTGGTCTCGACTTGCGGCAGTTGTCACTCTCCCTATCTCATCACTCACCATCATCGGGATCGAGATGCGTGGGAAAAAACACTGCTCAAAATGCAGAAGAACGGCATGAAAGCCCTGCCGGATAGTTTTCAGGCGAAGGTGTTGGATTATCTCGTCCTATATCAGGGTCCCTTGAAAGAAGATCGCCCACCGGAGTCTCCCTGGGCCCAGGCTACTTTTCATGCCAATCCGCTTTGGGATTGATCATTCGGGTGGAGCCATGCCCTGTTCAAAGGAGACAGGGTGCGGATATTCAGGAATCACACCCCCTATTTTCCACTGATCCTCCTCCAGTAGTAGGATGTAAGTGTAAACGCCGATGACCTCGCGATGACGACTCAATCGCACTCGGAGGATCCCTTGGGTGCCGTCATCCAATCCGTCACTCATCTCGATGGTGTCATAATGTTTCATCGGTGCAAAGCGCTCATCGATCATCCCCATGAAATCATCAAACGATAAGACTTGTTGGATACCTTCAGAAGCATACGAATAAGCTTCGGACAGTTGGCTTCGCTGGATCAGCTGGAGCTGTGAGCCGACACAGCTTCGCATGGCTCGATTGGTTTCTGGGGAGCTTCGTGAAATATCCAGGCTTTGTTGAGGAGCACGGGGTTGAAAAGGCATTTCCCTGGGCGACAGATAATCTGAAACAGCCACAGGGAGGGTGACAATCGCACTGAGTAGAATCAGCGCACCGAGTGTGTCACGAATGATCCATTTTGCATTCATTGCCTGCTGAAATTGCCTCTACAAAAAGCGACGATTACCGAGGGGACTGCCACGCCACTTTTCCTCCTTGTTGTACGTGGTATTGGAGTGCCCGAACCAGTTCCCGATACACTTTAGTTTCCTTATGGGCTTGATTGGTGGCTTCCATAGGATCTTTTTCAAGATGATACAATTCGTAGGGCATGAAAGGGGAATTTTGCACTAATTTCCATGGACCACGACGCAGTGCGTAATAGTCGCGGCCCTGATAGCGCATGTTTCCTTCGCGGCGCATCCATACCAGGTTGCGTTGGGGCCACTCCTGTTCCTTGCCCAATAACATGGGTAGAAAAGAGACACCTTCGATGGTATGGGAGATTTCAATGTCAGCGGCTTCACACAGCGTAGGGTAGAGATCCATCGTCAAGAGCCGCTGATTGCTTGTCTGACCCGGTGAAATCCTACTCGGCCAAAGGACACATGCCGGGACCTTGATGCCTCCTTCGTACATATCTTGCTTGCCTCCGCGAAGGGGTCCGCATCGGGCACCCACGTTGAGCTGTCCTCCATTGTCGCTGGCGAATGCCACGATGGTGTTTTCCGAGAGTTTGGTTCGATCGAGGGTTTGTAAAACCGATCCTATGGCAGCATCCAGGTGTTCAATCAGTGCGACCAAAGAGGCACGCTTGTGACTGATGCCATCCTCTCTTGCTTTGACTCTGTGAAGCCAGGATTTGGGTGGCTGAATGGGGGTATGTGGCGCATTGAAAGCCAGATACAATAGAAAAGGCTCTTCTTGCAAAGCCTGCTCCAGCAGGAAGCTGTTGGCCCATTGGGCAAACAGGTCCGTGGCATGTCCCTTTGGATGGATGACTTCCTTATTTTTACGCATGTAGTGATGTCCATGCCTTTGGTGATGGTAATAATCATCCATCATGTCTCCCAGGAATCCATGAAAGGTATCAAACCCCCTTTCCGTTGGGGTGTTTGGAGACTCCAGTCCCAGATGCCATTTCCCAACCAATGCCGTATGGTACTCATTTCGCTGGAAGAGCTCCGATAGCAAAATCGCTGAGGGATCCAGAAACCCCCAATTATCGCCAGCGTGAGTTCGGATCACCCCGGGTACACCAACCCGGTCGGGGTAACGGCCGCTCAGCAGGGAAGCTCGAGTGGGCGAACAAACCGGGCAGTTGGCGTAAAACTCATTGAGACGCACCCCTCTTTGCATCAGTTGGTCCATGTGCGGCGTACGCATGTCTTCTGCCCCGTAGCAGGACAAATCGCCATAGCCCAAGTCATCGACCAAGATTACGAGCACATTGGGGCGATCTGAGGCGATGGTGTTCCTCGAGGTCGCTGAAAAGAAAGCAAGAAGAGTGGCCAACAAGAGGGTGTGGAGACGATTGGAACGCATGCTTTCTTTTAGTCATAAATCCTCGGAATGATCGATGCTTAAATGATGGTCGTGCCCCTTTGTATTGGGTGGGCGCTCCTCCTGTCACTCTGTAAGGAAGGGGCTTGTCTGGTTGGAGGCGAAAAGACATATTGGTTGGCATGGCAGTCCATTGGCGGCATCGGCGGCGAGTTGAGTTTTCGGAAACCGATATGGCGGGGATTGTGCACTTCTCCAATTTTTTTCGATACATGGAATCGGCAGAGCATGCGTTCTTTCGGTCCTTTGGGCATTCAGTGACCTTGAATGAAATGGATGAGATGATGGGTTTGCCTCGGGTTCAAGCCAGTTGTGATTATCGTCATCCGTTGCGCTTTGAAGATGAAATGGAAATTCAGCTCAGCATTCTTGAACTCAAAAATCGTTCCATACGCTATGGCTTTCGATTCCTGAAACTCTTGCCTGATGAGACCTTTGTGGAAGTGGCCACCGGGGCGATGACAGTGGTATGCGTTCAAAAAAGTGAGAAGGGTGTCATGAAAGCCGTTTCACTACCCACGGCCATTGTTCAGCATCTGGAAGAGGCATCCCTGCGAATGGATACGCAGGAATAAGCGTTGCATTCGCGTGGCCATCCCAACAGCCAATCCCTGGCACCTTTCAACGGCTTTTTCCCTCACTCATGAGATTTTCCCCATGAAATCTTCAAAATCCTATTTCATTCCAATGGTCACTTTGTGGGCGTGGGCCATGGTTACAACGGCGCAAGTGGCGCCCAATGTCCTCTTTTTTCTCGTCGATGATCTCGGATACATGGATGTGGGCGCCAATCATCCTGGAACGTTTTACGAGACACCCCATATTGACCGCCTAGCTGCTGAAGGCATGCGCTTCACCCATAAGGTCTGCAGCCCAACGCGTTATAGTATCATGACCGGAAAATATCTCACTCGTGCCGGTGCCACTCAGTTTTTCTCTGGTAAACGTTCGGGCCGATATGCCCCAGCCCCTTTCAAGGACTCGATGGCGCTTTCAGAAATCACCCTCGCTGAAGCTTTCAAGGAAGCAGGGTATGCGACTTTTTTTGCCGGCAAGTGGCATTTGGGTCCGAATGAAGCTTTCTGGCCCGAGCATCAAGGATTTGATGTCAATCGAGGAGGCTGGAAGGCTGGGGCTCCTTTCAAGGAGGGAAAGTATTTTACCCCATATGCCAATCCGCGTTTGGAAGACGGTCCTCCTGGCGAACATCTCCCTGAGCGCCTTGCTTCTGAAACCATCGACTTCATGGAAGCCCAAAAGCAAAAACCTTTTCTTGCTTATGTGTCATTTTACTCGGTGCACACCCCCTTGATGGCTCCTGCGGCTTTAGTGGCCAAATATCGGGAGAAAGCCCGGAAACTTGGTTTGGATCGTCAAGAAGTCTTTCAGTCGGAAGAACAGGTTTGGCCCAATGCCAAATCGCCACGGAGGGTGCGATCTGTTCAATCTCATGCCACCTATGCAGCCATGGTGGAGTCCATGGATTCTCAAGTGGGTCGCGTGCTCGATGCTCTCACCCGTTTGGGGATCGCCGATCACACCATCGTCTGTTTCACCTCGGACAATGGTGGCCTTTCAACCTCCGAAGGATCGCCCACCTCAAATCTTCCACTCAGAGGTGGCAAAGGATGGCTTTACGAAGGAGGCATTCAAGAACCTTATCTGATTAAATGGCCTTCCATGCATCACCCCGGAAGTACCTCCTCTTACCCTGTCAGCAGCGTTGATTTTTACCCTACCTTGCTCGAATTGGCCGGCTTGCCCCTCAAGCCCGATCAACATCTCGATGGGGTTTCATTGGTCCCTTTGCTTGAGGGGAAAACACTCCTTTCGAGGTCCATGTTCTGGCACTACCCGCATTACAGCAATCAGGGAGGGTTCCCTGGGGGAGCGATCCGTTCGGGGCCCTGGAAGGCGATCGAACGATATGAGGATGGAACAGTTCATCTCTATCATCTGCTTGATGATCCAGGGGAGACTCATGATCTCTCAAGTCAACACCCTGAAAAACTTGCCTCTTTGAGGTCCGAACTGCATCGCTGGTACCGGGAGGTGGATGCTGCTTTTCTTCAAGCCAAACCGAATGGACCTAAGGCCTGGCGCCCTTGAGAGCCATGGCTTCTCAGGGTGCTACCGCGCGCAAACGATAGAAGCGCTGTGGCTCCATGTGGTTGGCATCGACAATGGAAGTGTTTTTGTCCTGATGTACTACGGGGATAGTCTGCAGAATCGACCAGTCCAATTGCTGTAAATCGGTCGTAGTCTCCAGGAGGTAACGGACTCCTGCCGTTTGGAGGAATGTAATGGAAACCCCACCTTCCTGCATCTTGATAGCAAGCATTTCAATCTCGGCTGCCTGGGGATCCCCCAAGCCAGGTGAGCCTTCAACCGAAGTACTGCTGCGCCAGGCGTCGGCTCCCAGATTCGCTGCAGGGATTTGAAGTTCATTCCTCAACACCAAAGTGTGACCTTCTCCGTCAGTCTCGGTATACCAGTCATCATCATAATCCACATCGAGCAAAAGCTGGCCTTCCTGGTTGATGAATTGAATGGATTCACCACCATTAGAGAGGTTGCCTTGATAGGGGCCGAGTAAAGGAACCGATAGTGTCGGATGCCGTATCGGGAGAGCACTCGGATTCTTGGCCACGACGATGTAGCCTCCCGGCTCCACGGTGATGGAAGGATCTCCCTCCAGCTCTAGGCGGACGCCACCCAGTATGCTCAGGCCCGCCAATTCGACTTGTTCGGAAGAAATATTTTTGATTTCGAAGAATTCAAAATCCTCTTCCCGCAGGGCTATCTGCTGAGCAAGTTCCACTTCGGTCAAGGCGCCTGGATGAAACTGGATTTCAGTGACGAGCAGATCTCCGGGTTGTGGATGTTTACCCCAGCTGAGTAATGCCCGTTGGGGCCCCGACCACAGGCTGGTCAGGGCCGGGTTGTTGGCTCCGGTGCGGCTCCGGTGACCGGCATCGAATGCTCGAGCCACTAGGGTGGCTGTCTCTCCTTTTGCCTGAGTCAATGGCCTGGTGTAAAGCTTGGCATGCTCCGATGGATCTCCTCCCATGGCGCGCGGATCACTGCCGTCGAGCGTGTAGTATATCTGGGCTCCATCGGGTTGAATCATGAAAACACTCCTGCCATCGCCATTGGGCAGGGAATCCCATCGGATGGTGGGTGGATCGACAAACTGACCATCCATGAAAGCCAATCGATTGGAAAGCCACTCTTTCATGTGGTTGACCTCACCCTGATATGTCCCTCCGTAGGTGCCACGAGGTCGCTGATTCCAACGCTCAAGGTTGCGTACCTGGGCTTCGGCAAGCTCGGCTGCCATGGAATCCATCACAGCATGCGTAGCCGAATCACTGAAAAAAGATGCTCGGAGTTCCTGATAGCGATCAATGTAGCGCTGCCAGAAATCGAGATCCCGAAACAAAGTGTTCCACCAGGGGTAGTTGAAAAAATCAGTGCCGCGATCTCCGGAAGCACTTCGCCAGACCAAGGGGTTGTTGTCGCGCCCATCGGTGGATCCCAAGGCACGATCAAAGTCCCAAATGGGTCCGAAGGTCAGTTTGCCGCCTCTGGGCTTGTGAAAGTAGCCGCTGAGTCGAAGGGCATCGACATTGAAGGCGACGACATTGAGCAAATGGTGATCAATGGCTGCATCGACATCGAGCAATCCTGCATAGCCGGAATCGCCGTCGGCCAAAGTCGTTCGAGAAAGCGCCCGGCTGAAATCCTGAAAGAAGCGCTGAATATATTTTTGTTGAGGGTCTCTTTCAGGGCGTTCGATTGCCACTTCCTTGGGGTAGACGTATCGAATGGACCGCCCAGCTCCATTGAATCCGGAATCGCCGGGATCCGCACGGTCAATCTTGAAAATATACCCGCCACTGACGGCTGGTTCCTGGCCATGCTCAGGAAATAGGCGATCCACGGCAACCCGGTCTTCATCACGACTGATTTTTTCAGTCAACGCATAAACACCGTAATAATCACTATCGGAAAGAGCGCCGCCGTTGATATTGAGAAATACCTCTACAAAGCGCGTACGTGAGGCGTAACGGCCTATTTGATTGCTCAATTCATAGATGAAAGGATTGTGCATCAAGGTGAGATCAAAATTGTAGGGGCCCCACAAGATCCAGTCGGATTCTCCAGGAAGGTCCAACGGTGCGATGTTGATATCCTGATCATATTCATTCCAGGCTTCCAGACTCAGTGAAGGTTTGGGGCGACCGGAGGTACTGGAACCACGAACCTTGATGCCGCTTCTTACCGCCAGACTGGGTGGGCCGTTGAAATTCATTCGCTCACCTTGAGGTTCATAAAGGAGCATCGAGGCGAACTGACGACTGTTCTGTGGAGGTCGACCAGCTCCGTAATTTTCCAGAATGATAACCGGTAAGTTGGAACTGAAATCACTGGTTTGCCGGCTCAGAGCAATATATGTATGCGAGGTGATCGGGCTGATACCCCCCTCTTTATCTGACGTGATGGCTCGCAATTGCGTGGTTTGGGAAAGGCTTAGCGGGCCTTGATAAATGGGTGAGGTGGTATCGGGTTTTGAGCCATCCAGGGTGTAATGGATCTGGAGGTTCTGGTTGGGGTCGGATTCGAAGCTCAATTCAATGGAAAGGGAGCCTGTGAACACACCACTTTCTCTGGAAAACCGGACTTCTGGGGTGAGGTGATTGATCGAATTTGAGTTGGGTGAACCAGGAGTTGGGGTGAGCAAATAGCCATAGCCCATTTCACCTTCGGGTCGCGTTTGTCCGATGAGTTCAGGAAGAATGAGGAGATCCGAGCTGGTCAAACCCTGATTGAGGCCGTGTATCGCCAGCACATTTTCTCCAGGCATGAGCAGGTCGATGGCCGATGAAATATCCACATCCACCGGATTGACCGCTTCGCCGTCGGGCCGGTTTTGTGTCGATCCAGATTGCCAATTCAGCGTGGAAGGATCATTGTCTGCGGCAACTTGCTTGCCGTTGAGGTAGGCCACATATCCGTCTTCATAGCGGATTCTCAAGATCATGCGGTCCAAATTGGGAACTGTATCCAGTTCGAAGGGAAATCGTGCATAAACACTGGTGGTATTTCCGCGCATGGTGGCCACATTCAGGCCGATGAGTCCGGCATAATCATATCCCACGGCCGAAGTGCCAGAAACCCAACTGCCATCATCGAAGGAGGGTCGCATCCAGGTGCTGTCCCACTGGCTGCTATCCGGAATCCAGGCGGTTGCTCGTGATCGGGCGGGAAGCAATGTTTGTTCATCAGCTTGTAACACACCTGCGCCGTAGGACACGTCGATGGATTGAGAAGCGTATTTTGGGGCAAATGCAGTCGCAATCTCCCCTTCCGGTGTGAGCAGTGCCAAATAATCTCCCTTCTGACTCAAACGGAAATGCGTGTGGAGTGGTCCTTGAGCACTGGATCGATTTTTTCCCGAGGCAAAAACCGTCAGATATCCATTGGGAAAGAGTGTGATGGAGGGGAATATCCACGCATCTTCATGGGTTGGGTCATCGGTAAGCCCCCAACCCTCGAGATTAATTTCAGTCAGGCCTCCATTGTAGAGTTCAATCCAATCGGATCGATCATCATCCTCATCGACAAGGATGGACTGGTTGGCAGCCATGAACTCCGATATGGAGACTTGCTGGCCCCAAAGGGTTTGCAGGGGCGAAAGGCATATCCAGAGGACCCATGACCGAAACAGTTGCTTCCAGAAAAACATGACAAGGTTGATTTTGAGGCTTTTTTGACGTGGACCCCAGGATCGGCAAGATTCAGGCCTTCTTAGCAGGATAATGGCCTTTTGTCACGGCTCCCTTGGGTTTTGACCGGGGACGGCATGGCTCTCTCATCTCGAGGTGTTCTGAGTCGGTTTTTTCTGATGGAAGTCCACCAAGGCGATGCCTAAAGTATGGAGGATGCTCCGTCGCTTTCCTGATTGCTTGTTTGCAACTCTTTCCAATCGGTTGCTGCTGTTTTGCCTCACAGGGTTTGTTGGCTTCCACCCATGCTGTGAAGTGGGCGCTCAAGAATCACAGAATGTTCCAGAGGGAACACTGCATCATGGGCTTTGGAACAGTGAACAATATCAAGGCACGACTCGGGATTATTGGGTCTATGTGCCCGCTTCCCACCAAGGCCTTGCGTCATTCTGCCTGATGGTATTCAACGATGGCAGATCCTACATGAGCGGGCAAGGGGACTTTCGCGTGCCCGAAGTCATGGATCGACTGATTCATCAAAAGGCCATGCCTGCAACGATCGCCATCTTCATTAATCCAGGAGAAATCCCATCATCAGAGCCTGGAAAAGCCCCCCGGAAAAACAGGAGTTTTGAATACGATGCCCTGGGTGACCGTTATGCCCGATTCCTCATGGAAGAGTTTCTTCCTCCTATTGAAGCTCAATATCCCATTTCAAAAAAGCCAGAGCATCGTGCCATCTGTGGCATCAGTTCGGGGGGCATTGGTGCCTTTACGGTTGCTTGGGAACATCCTGAAGCATTCGGAAAGGTGCTCTGTCATATCGGAAGTTTTGTCCATATCCGAGGTGGGCATGCTTATCCCTATCTCATCCGGAAAACTGAAAAGAAGCCTCTGAAAATATTTCTTCAGGAAGGAGTACACGATTTGGACAACGTCCATGGCCATTGGCCACTAGCGAACAAGGAGATGGCAGCAGCTCTTGAGTTCAAAGGCTATGAATACCAGTTTGTCATGACTCAAGGCGGTCACAGTGGTCAACCCGGTGGGAGGATGCTTGCCGATTCCTTGCGTTGGCTATGGAAGGACACTCAACTTTGAATCATGCTTCCGATCATGAGCCCACATCGGTCACTTATCGGCCAGTGACCAAATATGTGGAGCATGAGGAATGTTCTGAGCTGAAGGATGCTGTTGCCATAGAGGCACCGCTTGAAATCCGCTTGAATGGGAAGGCTTGGATGGTGACCATGCGTAGCCCGGGTTTCGATCATGATTTGGCTTCAGGATTTTTATGGAGTGAAAAAATAATCCATCATGTTTCGGATATTCTGGAGATAGCCCACTGTGAACGTGGAGAGGCAGTCGAGTCGAATATCCTCAATGTTTTTCTCCGGCCGGGCCTGCCCCAGGAGGATCAGATCGATCGACGACGTGGCATCAGTCATGGAGGGTGTGGTCTCTGTGGTAAAACGGCGATGGAGTCGATTCAAAAGCAATTCCCACCGATTCTTTCCGAAGAGGGTGTGGATGCACCAACCATCTGTTCCCTGCTCGATTCCATGCATTCGCTTCAGAATGCTTTCATGAAAACCGGCGGCGTTCATGCGGCTGCCCTTTTTGACGCCCATGGTCAATGCCTGGTTCTAAGAGAAGATATCGGGCGGCACAATGCGGTCGACAAGGTCATCGGCCATCACATCCGAAACTCTGCGACTCATGGTCGGCCCCCTGCAGTGCTTGCCGTCAGTAGTCGAGCTTCCTTTGAGATTGTTCAGAAATCCATTTCATTGGGGGTTCCGATCATCGCGTGTGCCTCTGCACCCTCCAGTCTGGCCGTGGATCTTGCTCAAGCCTTCAATCAGACGTTGGTGGGTTTTTTAAGGGCGGGTCGATTCAATGTTTACACGCACCCTTCAAGGATACTCACTCGGCCGCTGAAATAGGCCTCTCTGACGGAGCTTTCCTTGCCATGTTCAGGCTCATGACTCCGCCGAGAAAAAGTTTTGTCCGGATCTGCCGACAACCAAGTCGAACCATGGCAGACTCGATCCCTCGTTGTGCAGGAAAGTGATGCAGTGAAGTCAGAATGTATTGATAGGCCGCCGCGTCACCGGCCACGCTCCACCCAATCAATGGAACAGCCAAACGAAGGTAGGCAAAATACATGTTCTTCCACCACGCGTTGGGTGGTTTCCCAAATTCAAGGATGAGAATGCGCCCACCGGGCCGAACGATGCGGTGCAATTCCTCTAGCCCCTTTTCCCAGTGGCTCAGGTTGCGCAGTCCATAAGCCATGGTCACGATATCAAAGGTCTCATCCTCGAATGGAAGATCCATGGCATCGGCTCGAATAAAGGTTGGTTGGGATTTCGGGTCTGTGTTGGAGGTAGCAGCAGCCTTCTTCTGGTGTGCCTCCTCCAGCATGGCTTGGCTGAAATCGACTCCCGTTACCGTTGCCCCTTTTGCTGACAAAGCAAAACTCAGGTCTCCTGTTCCGCAGCACACGTCAAGTGCTGAGTTCCCAGGTTCAACGCTTGCTTCCCTGATCAAGTGATGTTTCCACCATCGGTGCAATCCACCACTTTGAATGTCATTCACCAAATCGTACTTTTTTGCGATTTGGTCAAAAAGATTCATGACCCTTGTGCCACGCAGCTCCCCAGGCTGATAGTAATGATTGTCCGAGACCTTGTTCATACTTCCCATGCAACGCTTAGTTCAAAACTTCAACACATTCATTCAAGATGCAAATCATCCTTTATGGAGTCGAAGCTTTCTTCCTTACGGAAACACCCTATGCTGCTCCCTATGCTGCCTACGGTGGAAGATGCCAGGAAGACGATCCTGCCCTTTATTTCAGCCCTCAACAAAGTCCCAGTGGACACCTCAAGTGCTCTGGGCCGGGTTCTTGCAGACGCCATCCAGGCACCAATCTGCTTGCCGCATTGGGACAATGCCAGTGTTGATGGGTATGCCCTGCGAGCAGAGGATGTGTCTCAGGCAAGCATCAATACTCCGGTTTCATTATTCCTCCAGGAGGAAGTGCCTGCTGGCCAAACGGCTCAGAAGCCTGTTGAAAAAGGCACTTGCTGCCGGGTTTTTACAGGATCTCCCATGCCACCAGGGGCCGATGCGGCGGTCATGCAGGAAGATACAAAAGTGATCTCAGGGGGAAGCGTGCTGGTGATGGAATGCGTTCGTCCATTCGAGTATGTGCGATTTCGAGGAGAGGATATTCAGGCTGGCAAGCAGGTGATCGACAAGGGCAAGCGACTGACCCCATTTGACTTGGGCCTCATGTCTGCCCTTGGGATCACACAATGCCAAGTGTATGAACCACCCAAGGTAGGAGTCATCGTAACGGGTTCAGAATGCGTGGAGGCAGGCCAACCTCTGCCTCCGGGAAAAATTTACGAATCCAACGGCTTGTTACTGCAGTCCTTGCTCGTCCAGGCTGGTGCGAACCCCTGCGTGTTTCCCATAGTTTCGGATGAACTGAAGGACACCACGGAGAGGATGGATCAAGCCATCCATGAGTGCGATATGCTGATCACCAGTGGGGGTGTTTCGGTTGGGGAGCATGATCACATCAAGCCAGCCATCAAAGCGCTGGGTGGTACGATTCATCTCTGGCGCATGCGCATGAAGCCCGGGAAGCCGATGGTCTTTGCCCAATTACGTGGGAAACCCGTTTTTGGTCTTCCTGGCAATCCTGTGTCGGCTGCGGTGACCTTCGTCCTCATGGTCTATCCAGCATTGCAAAAAATGAGTGGTTGCCATTCATGGGATCTCCCTCAGTGCGTTGGAAAATTGGCTCATGCGATTGAAAACCAAGAGGATCGGCATCATTTCGCGAGGGTGCGTATGGATGAAGAAGGGCTGATCAGGCTCGCCGAAGGGCGCCAGGCATCCCATGCGCTCGGCTCTCTGATTCTTTCTGATGGTCTCTTGGGCATTCCGGAGCAAACCCGGCTGGAGGCTCAAACAGAAGTTCGGGTGATCCGGTGGCCGCGTTTGGGCGATTTCTGATGAGATTTCTCAGAAATGCCTTTTGGGGATCTCAAAGAAAACAGGTGCCTGCTGACGCATTGGGGATGGGCTTGAAGGGGTGCCCCTGAAAGTATCGTTGCCTAGCCCGGAAGGTGCGAACCCCATCCCAGATGGTGCGATTCCCATGGTGCGGCTGGTACTCAGCGATTCCAAGGAACTGCTTAGAACTCCCAGGGAGCTACCGCCAGGAGAATTGAACAGCGAAGGATCACTCCCCGATATCGATAGACTACTACCGTCTGAAAAAGATGGACCTGCGGGAAGGCTACTACTGGTGAGACCATTCCCGGTCGTGTTGCCAAACAGGTTTGCAGCAGGGCGGCTTCCGCCCTCTTCAAGCAGCTGATTGAATTGTGCCATGCGTCCACTGCTGGGGTTCCCCTGGGTTAGCTGATCGGGGATCAGATTGCCCATTCCCAACATGTTAGCGGCTGTCACATCCCTCTCTGAAAGCTGAGTTAGGGCATCAATTCCACGATTGGCTCCCATGAGGTCCTCGCTCTGAAAGAGGTTTTCAAAATTCCTTTGATAATAATCAGGGTTGGCGAGAGCGTCTGCCGCCAGCAAGTCGGCTCCGGTCAGCTCTTTCTTGTTATCGACGAGTGCTTGATCCTTTTTCTCCTTCATCCCAAAGTCCCGCGCCTGCCGCTCGGGTTTTGGAGCGTTTCTTTTGCGATTTCCGTAATAAACGCGCTCGGCGAGGCTTCGCGAGCTGGAGCCTTCTGAATCCCCATCCAGCAGTGCCTCTGAGTCCAAACTCTCTCCGTTCAAGGCGCTAAGGCCCAAGAGCTCCTCTTCACTTTGGAAAGCCCAGTTATTTTTTTTGTCCAGCGCCTCCAACATGGCTTTTCTTCTCTTGGCATCTCCGCTCAGCGGGTTTTGCCATGGAGCGACCACCGCGTCCACTGAAGAATTTTTCCGTTTACCAGGGGCCAGTGCATTGCCAAGGGTGTCCGGATTTAATTTGTTTTTCGGCAAATTCAGTGAGGTATTCCCTTCGAGAATGAGTGGCTCGCCCGCTTCAACGCGGGATGCAAAGTGGAAGCTCAGACAAATGGCCAGTAAAGTGAGAACGTATTTCATGACTGGGACCTTGTTCACTTAATATAAGGTCCACGTTTCACGGGTCAATCTTCTCTTGGGGGCATTTTGAGCGTCTGAACCTTTGTGAATAGAACCTATGAAGGCATGGGTTTCCCGATTTTTTGCCATTTTGCATGAATGACTTCAGGGGCAGTCAACCGTCCGGGAAGCTGATTCAGGCGAGTCTCGGGAAAGCACTCCAAAAGTGCGATTTTTGGTTGTGAGCCACCTCAACACTCGGCTTCTGGATTTCGCTAGGCGTTTCATGTCCATGTGCCCCTTGAATCAACTCATGGATGAAGGCGAAGAAGCCCGAGTTCTGGCAGGATTTTGGGTCGGAAACAGTTCAACAAACGTGTCCTTCAAGCAATTACGGACAGACTATCAAAATGGCAAAAGTGTATCGTTAACGCCTTCTGAATCTGAGTATTTTTAAATAAAATATCCCAAAAAGAACGATTCATGCCTCAAGCCTTGCCTCATCGAATTGAGGGCTAAAGGGTTTCCTTAAAGAAGTTTGAACGAAATATCATCCAATCCGAAATCTGATGGATCTTTTTCCACTTTAATCGGCTGCGGCTTGATGGTGTTTTCGGTATTTTAGCGGAGTGGTCCCCATTTGCTTTCGGAAATGAAGAGTAAAAGAACTTTGATCATAAAAACCGAGATTCAGAGCAATATCCATGATTTTGTCATTGCTTTGAGTTAGAGCCTGACAAGCCGCCCTGACTCGCAACTTCATGATGAAGTCTCGAGGGCTCATCTTGATCGTTTCTTGAAATTTGCGATCCAACTGACGGGCTGACAGGCTGACGGTTCTTGCTACTTCATCAATGGTTACTTTTCTCCTGAAGTGGGCCTGAATGTATTCCACAGCAGGCTCAATTTGCATGTAGGGTCTGACGAATTTCTTGCCAGATTGATAACTCTGGGTCGTACCCATGATGCCAATCACCTCTTTGTTTCTCCCAAAAATCGGCAATTTATTGGTCATATACCAGTCTGGAAGACCATCCGAGTGGATGAAAAGTTCGATGATTTGGAGCTTGGGTTTTCCATGATCCACCACCCACGTGTCGTCCTTGCGAAAATTGTCCGCCATGGCCTTGGGAAAAAGCTCAAAATCCGTTTTGCCTACAATGTCCATTTCTTGCTGCATGCCAATACGTTCTAGAAAGGAATGGTTGGCAAAAATGAGCTCAAACTGCTTGGTTTTTGCGAAAAAGGAGACACCGGCTAGGGAATCAAACAACAAGTGCATGGCTCCTACCGCATCCATTTGTTCCATAAAGGCAGTCTGTTTGGGATGGTACTTCATTATCAAATGGCGGAAAAATCATAAAAATAGTCCGAGGAAGCCAAGACTTAAGTAAATATGTAAGTTAATATCTTCCAACAAATTGCTGAATTTAGAGAGTCATTTTTTTGTCTGAAGAGTGCAGAATAATGCCACTTTTTTACCAAAGTAAGTCCTCAGGCATCACGTCTTCACCCTTCTATCTAACAAAAAAAATTGAGGTCTTCATGAAACGCGAAGTCTTTGGAGATCATGACATCTTAACGGATCCAGTGGAGGCTCAACCAAGCATCAAATTTTGGCGTTTGCTTGTTTACAACGGTAAGCATTGCTAGAGCAACCCAATACAGCATTCCAGGGGAAAGGTTCTCTTGGAATGCTGTAGCTTCCAACCTCTTGTTTAGCAGTCCAAACGAACCCACCACTTGGCCCTGGGGCGCGAATCATGATCGCCATTAGCGGATCTCGATATAAGAAATCCCCCTCTGGAGGTCAGACATTTTTTATGATGCATTCGCCGCTGACCTTTTATTGAAGAGGTCTTGCGATCTCCTCATCGACTCCACCGTAGAAGAAATGGTGGGAGCCGATCATGACTTTGGGTTTTCGAATGAATTTTTGAGCCGTGACCCATTCCACATGGCCATCCAGGTAGCCTTCGTTGGAGCCCTCAGGTTCATCGCCCTGGCGATTGAAGTGGTTCACCCCCCGCATGAGGGGATCGGGATCTCCGGGTCGCTTCCAATCCTGCCCATTGAGTTTCCGGTTGATGTCTGTCCAGAGCACTTTGTAGTGAGGGTTATCACTATTTTTCTGAGCAAAAATGGGAACTCCTTTTTGGAAAATGGTCTTGTCCGGATAATAACTCTGGTTCTCATTGTAGGCCTTGTTACCGACCCAGTAAACGTATCCGAACACCGATTCTCTGCCCCCCGGCCAGTCCCAGAAATCATCTCGTCCCCACTTGGCGTTGGATGGGCAATAGAACGAACTGCGTGGCACCGCATACTGTTGGTGATAGGTGTTTCGAAAGATAACCGAATACCAATGTGGGTTGATATTCTCTGTTGGTTGGAACCACCCACTGAAATCATCGGAATACATCAAAACCGCATAGGTCAATTGTCTCAGATTGTTGATGCAGGAGGTACGTTTTGCCTTCTCCTTTGCCTTGGAAAG
>Ga0310343_10000357_pt1 | contig 21696 bp, 30 predicted proteins | sample HC15DNA2025_MG_FD_203519 | JGI IMG/M metagenome (GOLD analysis project Ga0310343, IMG submission 203519) | Marine microbial communities from station ALOHA, North Pacific Subtropical Gyre - HC15-DNA-20-25_MG | ecosystem: Environmental > Aquatic > Marine > Oceanic | place: Pacific Ocean: North...
GCTTTCTCTAATTCATTGATTGGTTCCATAGAGCTCCAGTTTATCTGCAACAAATTTCCTAATGTACTCTCCGAGCAGTTTGATGTACTTTGCTTTGTTGTATTCTTCGTAGACGACACATTCTCCATTTTCACAAGCCATAATGATTACAAGTTTTTTTACTGATATGTTCTTTAGTTCATACAGCATACATCCATACCCCATTGCTTGGACAAAGTAGTGCTCAATCCAATCTCTTGGTTTGGGTTTCTTAGATGTTTTAAAGTCGATTATTGCTAACTCACCATCATAATCTGCAATGCAGTCAACAGTTCCAGCAATACCTAGTTGCTTACTATATAGGGCACCTTCCAGAGCGTGAATATTATCAATTTTATCTAATTCTGGTTTTGATATCTTAAATAAGAAATCTGATAATGGTTGTACTTTCGGAAGTTTCTGATCATTTTTTAGATAATGCTCAGTAAGTGTGTGCATATCTGTTCCACGAGATGTGGCTGCCTTAGTAATTTTATCTGCTGTCTCAGTTCCAACTCTCTTTCTCCAATCAATAAAAATCTGTTTATTATAGTGACTAGTGATAGATGTGATTGAGACTAACTTAATTAGTTCCTCCTCATCAGGTATTTTATAGTATCTTACACCATCTATGGTCTCTCGATCTAGATGTGGTAACTCTATATCTACGTGTTTAAAAGTCATGCCAGACAACCGCCCTGCGTTCATAGTATTCTTGATTAGGTTGTTCAATGTAGTAGTACAATGCTAATGAATATCTTTCAATATTCGGTGGTGTTTTTAGAGGAATTGGATGACCATGCACTGATTTATCTGATAAAGTAAAAATCACTGCTCGATTGAATATTGGTTCAATCTTTTTAGCACATTTCTTACTATCCATATCCCACAATTCTAAACATCCCTCCCACTCACGCATCCAATTTGGATTCAAATATAATAATAAATTTAAGACACGAAAGTGATTTGTTTGTGGATGAATATTAAAATCAACATGTAGTGATAATTTACCACCTGCCGATATTCGGTGTGCTCCTCCACCTGCAAAATTAGGATCACCTTTTAGACCTTTAATTCCTGTAAGATCCTCAAGGTATGAGAGAAAAATATTAGAATTAAAATACTGTATAGTATGATATACAGTTGGAGTTTTATATTGTAATTGTATTGAACTTTCATGAGACCAAGGTGTATAAAATTTATTCACCTGATGATCTCTCATGTATGCATTATTGGAACTTTCAGTCGCCCAATGATCAGTAGTCTTAAGTTCGTTAAAACACTGAGTTGCAGTATTTGAGTTAATAAAATTATCTAAGACAATATGTGGAAATGGTCTTGAGTTTAGGTAATGATAATTTAACTTTGCACCTATTTCATAATCACTAAAAATTTGCATTACATACCTGATTGTAGTTTTGCAACGATATATTCTTTGACCAATCCAGACCTAACAATATCATTAACATCAAACTCTATTATATCAAAAGAAACCATTTTTCGCAAGATGTTCATGAAGTCCACAATTCCATTTCTATCGTTAGTTTTAGTAAGATCTGATTGAGTAGCATCTCCACAAAAACATATTTTACTATTTTCACCTACACGAGTTATGATACTATCTAACTCATGAAAATTAAGATTTTGAAATTCATCAACTATGATGATCGCATTGTCTAAAGTCGTTCCTCTTATAAAAGATGTGCTCCAAAATTTAATTGTTTCTTGTGATCTAAGATTACCATATAACATTTCAAAATCTGCATCAGAGGGCATCTGAAACATATATTTAACCATGTGTTTGTAAGGTATTTGATATATGTCTGCCTTATCTTCATGATCACCTGGTAAGAATCCAATCTCACGGGTGCTAACCAGTGATCTCACAATATAAACTCTCTCGTAGGGTGTTGTTTCATCTAATACATCTTTCAATGCTTTGTAAAGTGTAATAAAAGTTTTTCCTGTCCCTGCAACACCATATGCAACAACATTTTTTTGTTGATTATAAGAATCAAACAAAACTTTCTGATTATCAGTCAGAGGACTAATATCAACGAGATATTCATTATTAATAGGTTTCTTTTTTCTCATTTGCTTTGCTGTATAACCTATACCGATTGGTTCGGATTTTCTTTTACGAGGCATTATAATTTCTTAACCCTCGACCCTGCAACTTTTCCTGCTCTTCGGAGAACATCATTCCAACCAGGTTTGCTCTTTCTTAACTTATCTTTCCATTCCCCAACTTCTCCTACACCAGGCATCGTTGATGGATCTGAATAGTCACGAGTCCAATCAGGATTATCCTCTCTCCACTGATCCCAATCATTCACACTCATCACAACTTCTTTCTGTTCACCAGTTTCTTTATTAATAACAGGATATGTAGCCATAGTATTTTAATCGGTAAATTTATTTAGAACCTTACTCCAAGGGTTAATAAGCAAAGATACTCTTTTTCCTGTAAATGGTTCAACATAATGAAATGTCTTAGGTGGAAAAATGACCAATCTATTCTCCTTTGGTGTTATTATATCACATTCTAGGTGTAATTGTCCACCCTGTAAATCTTCCACAACTGGATAATATACCATAGAACATAAAGGAAAGTGTAAAACACCCTTTTGCTTCAAAAAATCTTCATCTTTATCATAATGCCATTCAGATGGTCTTGAGTTATTCTGTGTCCAAAACTCGTATCCCACACAAGAAGACATATCGTAAAAATTTGACGCTATATCAATAAATTTGCAACAAAAATCTTGAAATTTGTGATTTTTTTCAAATGTACACCATTCTTCATTTATATTCTCATCTTTTAGAATATCTTGAATTTCGACTTTAACAGAGTCTATATTATTGATAACATTATCAAGTATTATTACCACTCAAGTGCCTCTGAGACCGTAGGAAACTGCACTTTAAATATATCCTTACAAGCATTTGCAATATCCATGTGCTCTTTTTGTGTTCCATGTCCAGAACGCAAATCAATATAATGAACCCACGATCTGACACTACCAGACATATAGATGCGAGTTGGTGTTGCTAAGGGTAGTACAAATCTAGCACATTCTTTTGCTATGCCCTCTCTTAATAATTCATTATACAAATCCATGCCTTCATTGAAATATTGTCTAATCCTCTCTTGTAGAAATTTAGTTTGTTTTTCTGGAATATCGTCAATACTATTCTGACGATTTTTTGTGTCCTGTCTCCTCAAATCTGGTAGGGGTATATTTGCGTCTAATAAATTAGTATCTGCATATCTTTGACTAAATTCTTGAAAAGTGAAAGAACGATGTCTTAATATCTGTGCAGCAAGTCCTCTTGTAGTGTTAATTTCAAGAGTCATAAATGCTTGCTCAAAAATTGACCAATGTTGATGTTTTATGCAGTATCTTAATAGACCAGCGTAATTTTCATTGTCCTGATTATTAGGATTACTTACACGAGCACAATATGCCATGTGCTTTTCAGCATCAGGTGATACACTTACAAGAGATACGTTCATTTAAATCCTTTAGATGTCTTTTCTTCAATTATTGCTAGTTCATTCTTAGCGGTTTTCAATTGTTCTTTGATCAATTTAAGTTTATCTTCATCATAAAGTTCTCTTTTCTTCAAAAGTCTCTCAAGTAACTTAATCAATCTTTTTGCTCTGCTAGTCTCGTTCATTCATCATCCTCAAAAATCTCATCATAACCTAAATCGTGAGGTTTTGACCTTTTTACCTCTTCATAAGTATCCATAGTCAAATATGCATCAGTATCAGATAATACTTCTGCCTTTATATTGTCCACAACTAATTCAAGTTGACGAACTAGTAATTTAAGTTTTTCTCTGTCCATTACTTTTTGAAATATTTTTGAATTATGTCTATTTGATCCTGATATTTTGCAATCATGTCTAATTCACCCTCTATCGCCTCTACAATATTTGAGTGTTCTCCAATACCAACAGGATTAGCCAAATATACCTCAACATTTGCTACATGTTTTTGAATGTCTCCTTGTGCATGAGCAAGAAGTGCTTTGATCAACTGTTCTCGCATAGTTCTTTGTATTTCTACTAATTATAACACAAAAAAAGAAGGGGTACAACCCCTTCGTTTTATTTTCCATATAGAAACTTAACTTCAGCAGTTATGATTGTGAGAAAGATAGCAGACGCTATGCATATCTCTAATGTTTCAATCACTTAAGACTTGTAAGTTCTTTTTCTGTTCTTACACCACGGTAAGTTAGATCGACCTTGTTAGTCTGCTTTGCTTTGTTTCTATCGGTGTCATACTTAACACCACGGTATGTGACTTGTGCCATCGGTTTTCTCCTGTAGTAATAGGGATTTTTAGCCCCGTTCCTTCAGTCGGCATTTGCGTCCCCGTAGGGATGAACGAACCCGTTCCGTGTCGGCTTACTTGCGTCTTATGGTTCAAAATCGCATTCTTCTTCTACTTTAGTTTTAAAGTAGTTTAATAAATCTAACTTTGATCGTTCATCAAGATATTGATCTTGTCGAACCTCTGAAGCTAGATCTTTCCACCCATCACATTTAATAGTCCAATGGACTGGTTCATGGTTAGCGAGTAGAAGTGGTAAAAAAATGCCCATAAGATGAACGTAAAGGTATGTTAGCATACCCTAACTATTTAGTCAAGTAGTCTGTAGTTAAAGTTACAGAAAACCCTACAGGTCAAAAATTTGGCGGGATTTTTTTTGCGATATTTTTGGAATTACTTTCGCTTTTTGGATTTGGATGGACTTTTGTATCCCCACATAGCAGGTTTAATATTACCACCACCATACTCTATGCTCTTTAAGTTATTTTTAAACTTATCATAGTACATATCAAATAGTTTTGTGCGACTACCTCTGGTTAGGTCATAACAATCTCTATCATTGTGAATATAATGAACTATAAGTGCATCTGTGGGTGCATTACGAGTATTGCACTCAGCTAGAGTTCCATTTTCAATTATGATTTCACAACCATAATCTTCCTTATGTGATGACTTCTCCTCATCTGACCAAGTACGATTCTTCTTATGTTTCGTATCGTTCATGCTCTATCTCTCCATTCTATATCTGGATATGCCTCTTCCACTATTGATCTAGAAATTTTATATTTGTCTTCTAAACTTTTTTCTTTTACTAAACACATTATTTCTGCTTCTAATGGATGAAGACCTGAAAGTAAATTAATAAACATACTTTCTCTACGAAGGTTTTTCATTCCATCATTACCACCCTTCACAAAATGATAAAACTTCGTGCATTCTCTACGAATTGTTGTCCTACCTTGTTGATCGGTAACACCCATGGAAAATGAACCAGTTTCATACATGCTACGGGTCTGCATATCTATTTTTTTAGATAGAGTTCCACTCGAAGAGGTTTGTTCACCATATGATTCATAAGGAACCTCGCCTGGTGGTAGTGCACTTTCTATAGCTGCATCAAAATTCCAAAGAAAAAGCATCTTTAGAGAAACATGCTCATAAGTTTTCAGAACTTCGACTTTTTTGTTTACTGATCTCTGCTTACTTGCGAGATCTAAAACTTCAAAAGCAAGAGGGTTGTTTGGTAGTTTCTTGATAGGTGTATCAACAACCTTTCTAGGTCTACCAGGTTTTCTACCCGTCTTCGTCGTCGTCGTTGTCATAATTTTCAAATCTAAATGCTACAATATCATCTGGAACTAAGTTCCCATTTTCATCAAACATCTCAGGATGTTGTCTTGGTATCTCTCGATAATTCATCATGTATTCTCTGGATACCCATCCTGCTAGTATTCCTATCACTAATGATAAGAATGATACAGGTAGTGCGAGCACTAATACGATGTCTAAATCAGACATGTTACCTCTTGTACTTGACTTATTTATAGTAGTAATTTAATTATACTCTATTATTTTATAAAAGTCAATCAAATTATTTTTTGTTCACGCAAATATTTGACTGCATCAATACAACCACCTAAATTTTTATTATCAACAACGACTTGGGGAAAAGTAGAACCCTCACCAAACTGGGCATAAAATTCCTCTCTTGTAAAATCTGTTCCTAAATCATATACCCTATGCTGAAGTTTTGCTAACTGCATTACCTCTTTTATCTTGACGCAGTAAGGACATCCCTCTCTACTGTAAACAGTAAAATTCATATTTTTAGTAAAATTATATTTAGATTAGTCAAAAAAGAATATTTGAAATAGTCTTGAATCCGTCATACTTTGACCAAAGTATTGCGATGCAGCATGAATTGATTGTGCGTCAAAGATAAACAAACGATTAAATACGTTACCTATACTATCGACTAGATCAAACTTTGTTGAATCATAATATCCTCCAGTGAAACAAGAATCAATATCACCATGTCTACTGTTTCTCATTCCATTCTTGTGAGCATACAAATTGGTGCCACATTGATATGGAGCATCAGGTGTGAGGTATATCATCGCTGCCCAAGTTTGATAATCGCAATGATAAACTAAAGCATCCTCTGCGGTACAATACTGAAATCTACCATTCATTCCATGATCTTCCCACTTCGTTATCGTAATATCCATAATCCTCTCAAACTTTTCTTTTGTGCCTGGTGCAAAAAATTGCTCCTCTGTGCGAATACCCTTATGATACTCAGGATTTGCTGAGAACTTCTGTTTAAGAGCAAACTCTCTAACAGCGTGAGGATCTTTATAAAAATCATCAACAACCCACACTGTCTTATTAGATTTTACATTTATTTGAGATGGAATAAATTTCATGCTTGATTTGCTATCTGATGTAACTCCTCACAATATTTTCCAGAATCATTATAGTGCTCCATATTAAGAAGAAAGTTAAATTGAGGAAAGGGTAACTTACGATCTGGGTTCATCAACCTATCAGTCTGTAGTTTCATGGAATCGAAATCACTTAAATCCTTATAACACTCTGCTTGAAGAACAATATGTTCATTCCTAGATGGAGCAAATTCTTCTGCTTTCATACCACAATCTAATGCCCTTTCATAATTACCACGAAGTTTGAACATATCTCCCATCGCATATAATGCAAAGTATGCTAATTCATCTATTTCTTTTGCTTTTCCTGTCTTGTGATAATCGTGTTTAAAATTTAAATATTGTCCAAAATAAAATATTGATCTTCTAGCATACTCTTTGATGTGATCCATACCTAATGGATAATCACCTAAAGTTGAATCATAATAACTCTTTCCGATATACCAAAAATGATATGGATCTTCAAGGAGTTTTCTTGTGGGGACTTTTTGTTTTTCTAATTCTAAAGCATCGGTTAGAAATTTATTCATGTCATCCCATGTTTCACCGTCGTTGGTGATAATATGTCTGAATCCTTTTGGTAATTGCTCTCTCTGAAAATTGTCTCCTACACCATCAATGTATATGCACTCATGTCTACGATCATGCTCAAATTTCCAAGCAATCTTTGAGTTCCACAACCATGTGCGGAAATATATTGAACCTGCACCCATCGCAGTCATATTAAATGATTGAATTGATGTATCATTTAAAGGTGTCCAATCAAAATCATCATCAACTTCAAGTTGCTCATCAGCATCCATTCTCAATATCCAATCACATCCATGATCAGTATTCAATGCTTTCTGTAACGTATGATCACGATTCACACCAGGATAATCCCATTCATGATTGTAAGTAAAACCAGGAATATTTTTTTCCTTATAAAACTCTTCGATGATGCTTTGAGTTTTATCTGATCCATTACATTGAACTACCCAGTAGTCAATATATTTGTATGAAGACTCAAGCATTCTAAGAATCACTCTTTCTTCATTTCCAACCATTGCATTCAAGCAAATTTTACATTCTTTTTTCATATTGAAAGTATACCAGGTAAACGTTTTTCATCTTTGATTGCAACCAACCAAGCACTTACACAAGGGATATGTGGTTGCATTTCCCAAGTATCTAGACGATAAGTTTGGAAGCGAATATCGGTATTACGGATAAATTGTGCTTTGTTTCTATCAGTGTAATACCAAAAACTATGTTCATTCCAAAAACTTACATGTGTTGGATCCTGCCATGCTCCACGACCATCAGTTGATGGAACCTCGATCATTGCCCAACCACCATGTGCTAGAACACGATGTATCTCACTCATGGTTCTGATTGGATCACGAAGATGTTCTATGATATGACTTGCATTTAATACACCGACACTATTATCTTCTAATGGGATACCAAGGTTTAAATCCCAACTAATATCAGCACCCTCTTGATCTATAGTCATATAACCAGGTCTTGGAAATAATCCACCACCAATATCAACTTTTAAAAGACCACGAAGATCCGCATCTCTTTCTGCTAATGCATATGCATTTTCATTAAATAATCTCTTAGTCTCTGTTTGTATTTTTTCATTCCGTTCCAACCAAGTATTATCTCCAGTGACTCTGTAAATATACAAAGGTTTTTTAATATGATGCATTTTAGTCACCATGTACGTGCGAATCATGAGTTCATGATCATCACAAATACTAAGTTCTTCTTTGTGTCCACCAATTTGATGATAAATATCTTTCCTCCATGATCTAACATGATCAGGAGCATACCATATGAAACCTAAACTATGACTTGATGGTTCCCAAGTTTTCATTGTAGTTAAGATTTTATCACGGAACTTATATGGGTAGTGAGTCCATCCATGATCTACGTTATATGGAACAAAGTCATCATCCCAGATTGCAGAGTCACTATAAGCGAACCCAACCTCTGGATCTTGATATGCTTTGTTTAAAAGTTGAAGACACTTTGGATCTATCAAATCATCAGAGTCAACCTCAACCAAAACATCTCCTGTGCCTTTATGAAAAGCATGATGTTTATGATATCCTACATTTTTTGATGTATTATCTGTTTCATATATAATGACTCTCTCATCCTCTTCAAATTCTTTTGGTAAAAGATCTCTTTTAATATCATTATTCAACCAAAGAATCCACTCCCAATTTGTATATGTCTGTGCAAGAATACTATCATACAACTCCTTATGATAAGGAGTATTTTTATGAGCAGGAGTAATTATACTAAACTTATGATTCATTCAAATACAATTATATAAAAATATTATAGCACCTATGTCAAGTTTTATCTACTTTTTAAATATTTATGAATTAGTTTGATAGAATCCATTACAGTAGAAAAAGTGTCCTGAAAATGTTTGAACTGCATATGTGACGTTTGAATCATTTCTAAAATATATGTCAGTTGAACCATTATGAGCAAACACATAAATTACATCTGTATGATTATTGTCTGAAATACTAATATTACCACCCCATCCAGCATCAACTGTAAATGGTAAACCCTGAACTTTAAATGAACCAGATCCACCAAGACCTGAAATTTGTAACGCCCAAAAAACTTTATTACCAATCTTTGTATACTGACCTGAATATGTGCCAGATCCTCCAGTTATAGTAGGTGTCCAAAGGCCCTCTTCATAATCATTTAAAGCGTTGGCGGTTGCGGTGTCTCCGTTGAATGTTATACCACCAGAGGATAAAATGCGAAGTTTTTCTGCAGTATTATTTGTCCTAAAAGAAATATCATCACTTTGTATATTACGAATAACAGTTCCACCATATGCTGTGTGATGACCAAATAATGAACCATAACCGCTACCCTTATTTGCACCAAAGTAACACATAGTCCCCGTTGACTCTGCAATTTGCACGGGAACATTATCATCAGTGAGAGGGGTCGTTTGAGATCCATTAGTCCTAAACAAACTTCTACCACTACTGTCGATGCGAAGTCTTGCAGAACTTGTACCACCAGAAGTTCTGGTATAAAATCTGAGTTCACCATCATCTTTATTGGATGTATCAGAACCAGCATGGAATAATATACTAGCAACTTTATTTGTGTCCCAAAATCCGTGCATTTCACCAAGACCATCATAAGCACTGGTACCTGTACCTCTGAATGATAATCTACCACCAGAAGTATTACCATTAATCTGTATAGAACCATTAGTGGGATCTAATACAGTGCTGTAACCACCAGTCATAATCCTTCCACCACTGTCGATGCGAAGTCTTTCTTGCCCATTAGATGAGTAAAATGCTTGATAAGAAGTATGACCGTTACTATCTCCTATTACCTTCCATACATTTATATTATTATTACCACCTCCACTTCTTACATTAAGTCCCCACTCATTACTAGTTCCTGTAGATCTACCTAACATCCACCAGTTACCAGAGGTAGTTGCGGCTGAGTGATCAAAAGGTTGGTTGAGGGTTGAATATTGTCCTACTAATCCTATATTGTTACTACTAAATAGAGCTGCATTATTATTATTATGAGGGTGAGAAGATCCACCATAATTAATTATGTGTGTGCCTGAAGAACTGAATATAGATTGTGCATTACTGTCTATTCGATATGCTATCGTGTTAGATGCTGAAACTCTAAAAACTAAACTACCAGAATTACTAGTTTGGTCAACATAAGAATATCCTGGTCTATCAAAAATTAATTGATTGTTTGTTAGTTGTGAATTTTGAGTTCCAGAAACATATATTCCACCAGTAGTTAATGTGCTACCAGAAAAAGTTAAACCTGATTCACCCTGTATAGTATTCGATGTTCCAGTTGCGGTAAGAACGTAATTATTTACATTACCGTTTATTGTTGCTAATGCTCCTTGTGCACCTGTGGAACCTGTTGCACCTTGAGATCCTGTAGATCCTGTAGCACCTTGAGCACCAGTTGGTCCTGTTGATCCTGTTGATCCTGATGCACCCTGAGCACCAGCATTACCTTGTGCACCTGTAGGTCCTGTTGCACCCTGAGCACCTGTTGGTCCTGTAGCACCTTGAGAACCTGTTGGTCCTGTAGCACCTTGAGCACCAGTATTACCAGTTGATCCTCCTGGACCTGTTGCACCAGCAGCACCTTGAGCACCTGTTGGTCCCATCGAACCAACTTCAACCCACTGTGCGGATGGTGATCCAGATCCGTCATCATAGTAGATACTTAAATCTCCAGTATCACTTTCCCACCATAAATCTCCAACTGTAACTCCACTTGAGGGAGCAGATGTGCTGATATGTGCCTGTGCACCTTGTAGTCCTTGATGACCCTGAGCACCTTGGGCACCTGTAGCACCAGTGTTTCCTTGATGACCTTGAGCACCAGTTGGTCCTGTTCCACCAGCAGATCCAGATGAACCAGAAGCACCTTGTGCACCTTGAGCACCTGTAGCACCAGCGTCACCTGTTCTAGCAAAGGTGATAAATATATCTGCGGAGTTTGAGAATGAAGTAACACTACCTGATACATATGCACTTGTTACTTTGAAATATCCTGATGCTTCAGTTAATGATGAAATTGTATATAAGACAAAATTATTTGGGTTAGACTGTAGTGATACTTTATAATGACCCTTAATTGTAGATGTTGAGTCATCTATTGTTCTTAAAAATGATTGTATATCTGTATTTGTGCTACCACCTTCCGTATCATCTATGTAGAGAACTGTCGCTGATGTGAGATTCGCATTATTAAATTTAAGCACCCCTGCACCAGGATCACTATCTGCTGTGTTTGTGCTAAATGCGTACTCGAAAGACGCTCCACCAAAAGTACCCTCTGAACCTTGAGCACCAGTTGAACCTGTTGCACCTTGAGCACCAGCAGCACCTTGAGCACCCGTGTTACCTGTTGCTCCCGTATTTCCAGTCGCACCTTGATAACCTTGAGCACCTTGTGCACCTTGAGCAGCAGTGGCACCCTGAGCACCAGCAGCACCTTGAGCACCTGCTAATCCTTGGGCACCTACAGCACTAGTTGTAACAACTCTAATCCAAGATGATCCATTCCATCTCCACTTGGTTTGATTCTCTTCGTGAAGATCATTTAATGATGGACTATTTGGAAAATTTAAAGCCATTATATACTTTTTGAATTATTTATGTTGCGATTCCAATCACACCTTCCGCATACGCTGCTTCGATGATTGCTGTAGATCCAACTGCTGTTATTGCCTCTCCTTTATTAATCTTAAAATTTGTATAAAGATTTTGAATTTCTTCTGTTGCAATTCTAGCACGATTTGTGAGTGCGTTCGTAATCCAATCTTTTTGATCCGTCATTACATACTGAAGTGCTTTGTATTCACCTGTGGTAATGCCGACTGTATAACTTGTATGTATCATTTTAAAAAGTCTTTTGATTATTTATCCTACTAGGTGTCCACTAAATTTAAAATAATCTGAACCACCATAAGCTTGAGCAGAATTATCATCGGGATCAAAATAAACTCTTGCAGTATCGTTTACATTCATATATTTGTAGTATGTGTATGATGCGTTTGCCCCATATTGATTAGCATAACCATTATTATTACGATCTATTCTTAAATGAGCATCATTTCCTGAACCAGTTTTAGAATTATTAATATGCAAGTAATATCTAAAAACTGTGGCTGTATTATTAAATGCTATTGAAGATATGTGAAAAAGATATACCCCTGCAACTGATGCTGTAAATACACCATTGCTACTATTATAATCACTACCAACATTAACATCAACAGAACCAAATACTACATAAGAATTAGATTGTACATGACTTCCATTCACTACCGCTTGGAAACAAGGTTGATTAGGCATTCTCACACCACCATTTGTGGTATGAAGCACAATATTACCTGAATTAGATTGAATCCCTAAATCAGCACCACCACCTCCATTTGTACCACCAGATCCGATGAAACCGTGACCAGTTCCATCACTATTAGTAAACAGTAGAGCTTTGTTAACAGAACCACGACATCTTATATACGCATCTCCGCTACCATTTTCTATATGAAGTAGTGTGCCAACATTTGTTGTTCCTCCAATAGAAAAATATCCATTTGCATCAATGCGAGTTCTTAAATCATATGAACTTCCATTATTATACCAAACATCATAATTACTTCTTGTAGCAGAATCATTTCCAACAGCCCACTCAGTGCTATCATGTGTATTATCATATAATATAAAATTATCTCCTGTAGTTACTTTTAATCTTAAGAGACCACCAGCAGAAGTGCTTGTAGTTCCAGCAACATGCAATGTATTTGATGGAGAACTTTCATTGATACCAATTTTATTATCACCAGTTGCAGTTAAAGGACCATTAGTTATTCCACCAGATGTGGAAGGTCCAAAGTATATTTTATTTGCACTTGCGTCTCTTGCAAATACACCAATAAAATTATTTCCAGCAGCATTAGGAGTTAAAAAACCTCTGTAACCTGTAATTACTTGGTTCTGTGCATGGAATGAGCTTCCTGAAATTGCTGATACATCTACACATAATGCAACAGTTCCACTATTACTATTTGGATTTCCAACCATTATGGACTTATAACTGTTGCTATACCCATAATTCTTTACTGCTAATGTTTGTAGAACATCTGATGAGAGTTTAATATTGCCACTTGAGTCGATGCGAAGTCTTTCTGTCGCATTAGTATGCCCATTAGTTGATCCTGTAGCAAAACTCATGTACCCATTAGTACAACTAGTTGCTAGAACTAAACCATTTTGATCACCTGATAATAAACCGTGTCCAATTGAACTAACCTCTATTCCCCCATCTTGTTTGAATACTAATGTTGGGTTGTCTCCTTCGTCATTATTATCAGTATCTGCTTCTATGATTAACTTGGCATCACCACTTGCTCCTGATGAAACAGTTAGACTCGTGCCATCAAAAGTTAAGTTTGATTCGCCAACTAAATTAGTTCCACTACCACCAGTTATGACTCTATTATCTGCATTACTTGATATCGTTGCTGAACCTGAAGGTCCTGTGGGACCAGTTGATCCTGTAGCACCTTGTGCACCAGTTGGTCCTGTAGGTCCTGTTGAACCAGTAGCACCTTGAGCACCAGTAGAACCTCCTGAACCTGTAGCACCTTGAGCACCAGTTGATCCACCTGCACCTGTAGCTCCTTGAGCACCTGTTGCTCCTGTCGCACCTTGAGCACCTGTTGCTCCTGTCGCACCTTGAGCACCTTGAGCACCTGTTGGTCCTGTAGGTCCTGTAGGTCCTGTTGATCCATTATTTCCTGTCGCACCTTGAGCACCAGTTGCTCCTGTAGCACCTTGAGCACCAGTTGGTCCTGTAGCACCTTGAGCACCTGTGCTTGCAGATATTCTCTGCCAGATTTCTCCATTCCATTTAAATGAAACACCATTAGCGGTGTATGTATCATTCACACTAGGACTATTTGGAAAATTAAAGGCAGCCATTATCTACTTTTTTTAGTTATTTATGTTGTCTTAATAGCGATCAAGTTTGTTTTCCACGCTGCCTTTACGCTATCTGTCCATACAGCGTTACATACAGCTTTGACTTCATCAACTATATCTGTTACTCCATCTGGTTCTTTTGTTAATGGATTCTCAACAAGATTATCTGATTCATCTAAAGTGCCTGGATCAAGAACAAATCTATTAAAAGATCTTGTGAGTTCTGTTCCATCTTTTTTGATGACTGTAGCTTTTCGGACCTGTACTAGTTTGTACTGTCCAACTATTTCTATTTTGTCGTATTCTATTGATTCTGAAAGTGCCATTAGGGAAGTCCTCCGAACTAAACTGGTTTAGGCATTTTTATTTATTCTCAGAGGGAAGAGGTCTAGTCTCAGTATCTTTATTAAGATAATCAATACTGTTATTGATTTCATTTAAAATACTTGTCTTCTTACTATCCAAATTTGTCCATGATGAAATATCAGAACTTGTGATAGTAGAAAATCCTATAAAATTGGATGATGCTGCATCAGTACAATTGAAAGACCCAGTAACTTGATGTGATAGCATTGAACCACCATCATCAAATGATCCATCATATGTATAGTTAACAGTTTTGATTACGTCTGTTAAACTTCCTTCATCCTTCACCTCTACATCAGTGACTGTGAATGTAAAATTTGTATTACTTGTTGTTGCTGTGCTTATCATAGTTAATTTGTTGGCCAAGGTGCTGTTGGTGGTGTAAAGTTTGCACCATTATATCGACAAACATGAGTCCATCTTACATTATCTACGTACATTTCCTGATGTTCATTTGTGTGATCAGTATTTCTTCCCATATAGCAATAGCTAGGATTACCACCCTGAAAAGTCATATTTGAATTTGTTGCTTTTAGGGTTCCATTCACATAAAGTCTAAAGTCATCAGCACTATCATCAAATTCCCATGCAACATGCATCCAAGCATTATGAGTTAAACCACTATTTGTGTTTACACCAGTACCCTGACTTGAATAGAAATACATTGAAGTCACTGAGGAACCTGGACTATATCCTTTAAATGTTCCTCTATTACTTTGACCATCAGCAGTTAATACATGATAATAACTTGTAGATGTATCTACAACTTTTACATAATATTCAAAAGTCCAATCAGTATTATCCAATCTGAAATCACTAAGATTACTCTGAATATTTAGATAATCACCTGAGTTTGAACTACATAGTCTCAATGTATGAGAATTACCAACTGGACTTGTATGATTTGTACTCATTTGTGCGTTGCCATTAAGAGACAGTGTGTGTCTAGCAGCACCATCTGTTATTGATGAAGCACCCTCTATTAAAAGTTTAACATCACTCCAGTATGGATCAATTCCTACGTCTGTATTTTTCCAATTAGTTCCATTATAAACTTTAATTCTTTTATCACTGGTATTAAAATACAACTGACCTGTTGAAGGACTACTTGGATTAGATGAAGCGGTTGGAAGAACGCTTGGACCACCTGCTCCTTGAGCACCTGTAGGACCAGTTGGTCCTGTCGATCCACCTGAACCAGTAGCACCTTGCGAACCAGTCGGTCCTGTAGGTCCTGTGGGTCCTGTTGGTCCTGTAGGTCCTGTGCTACCACCAGACCCCGTTGCACCTTGTGCTCCTGTTGAACCAGTTGCACCTTGAGCACCAGTTGATCCTCCTGAACCTGTCGCTCCCTGAGCACCAGTTGATCCTGTGGGTCCTGTAGATCCAGTTGCACCTTGAGCACCTGTCGATCCACCTGCACCTGTAGCACCTTGAGCACCAGTTGGTCCTGTTGATCCTGTTGCACCAGTAGCACCTTGAGCACCAACAGCACCTTGAGCACCAGTAGCACCAGTAGCACCCTGAGCACCAACAGCACCCTGAGCACCAACAGCACCTTGTGCTCCTGTAGCACCTGTCGCACCTTGAGCACCCTGTGCAGCGGTGGCTCCTTGAGCACCAGTAGGTCCTGCTGATCCTGTAGATCCTGTACCACCTTGAGCACCTGTTGCACCAGTTGCACCTTGAGCACCTTGAGCACCAGTAGCACCTGTTGGTCCTGTTGCTCCTTGAGAACCTGTTGGTCCTATAGGTCCTGTGGATACCTCCACCCACTGATTACTATTACCATCGTTATAGTAAGCCGATAGTATACCAGAGTCAGAATCCCACCACAAATCACCAGCATCAGGACTACCAGGTGCACCAGTGGACATAGTTAAACCTGCATCATCTCCCTGAGCACCAGCAGCACCTTGAGCACCTGTCGCTCCTGTGGGTCCTTGTGCACCAGTTGCACTTACCCTTTTCCAAACAGTTCCATCCCACTTGAATGAAACGCCATTCTCGGTATGAACATCATTAGTATTTGGACTATTTGGAAAATCGAACGCAGCCATTATCTACTTTTTTTAGTTATTTATCATAAGAAATTTAATTACCTTCTTACACCATGATAATAATCCACACTAGAAAATCTAGATGCAACAGAGACACCCTCTACCCAACCACCAGCAAAAGATGAAACATTTGCAGTGCTACTAAATTCAACTCTTATCACATAATTAGTTCCTGATACTGAACTTATGTTCACATCACAATGACTTGCTGCTTCAGAATGTTGTTCTACAACAGTTTTTGTAACGTTTTGAGAACCACCACCATTATATCTGTTTACACCAAAAATAATTTTGTTAGGTCGAGTATGTGCGTCTGAAACTGCTTGAAGACGAGTAAAATAAGTAACCTCAAAACCTGCTTGATGGAAGTTTTCATCAATATCAATATCTACAATGGTTTTATTTGTAGCGTTACCTGAGACCGAGTTTTTATTCACACTAAAATAATGTTTGAAAGCTTGAATATTGGTACCACTTTCATTACGAATTTGAAATTGGGGATCGTTTTCTCCACCAGCATTTATAGATCCAGCAACAGTTAAAGCATCTGTTGCTGTAGTTGTTGCTATACCTACGTTACTTGTTGTATTAATACCTGTGCTATTTGACTGCCAGACTGTGAGACTACTAAGAACACCAGCATTTGCATCTACCCACTGATTACTATCACCATCATTGTAGTATATTTTTAATTGACCAGTATCACTCTCCCACCATAAATCTCCAGCGTTTGGACTTGATGGTGCATTATCCGATATTGTGACTGTCTCTGAACCACCAGATGTTTCTACCCACTGGTTACTATCAGTATCAGAGTAGTAAATAAAGAGTTCACCAACATCACTATCCCACCACAAATCACCACCACTTGGACTACCTGGTGGATTACTGCTTACGGAGACACTCGCTCCACCGCCACCGCCACCTGATGCACCTTGAGCACCTTGAGCACCTTGAGCACCAGTTGGTCCTGATCCACCGCCACCGCCACCAGCAGCACCTTGAGCACCCTGAGCACCAGTTGGTCCTGAAGCACCCTGATATCCTTGAGAACCTTGAGCACCTGCTCCAGCAGCACCTTGAGCACCCACAGCACCTTGTGCACCAGTAGCTCCAGAAGGTCCTGTGGGTCCTGAACCAGCAGTAACTGTAATTGTTTTCTCTGCACCATTACCTGTTGCAGCAACACCATTTCCTACAAAATTTAAAGTTGTTGCCTGTGTTGATAGGGCAGATCCCTCATCCTTAACAGTAACACCTGATGTAAATGCAGCACCGTCTTGAGTTAGATTTCCTGTAAAGTTTATATTACCGCCAACGTCTAGGTGATATTGGGCAACTGTAGTTCCTATCCCAACTTTACCTGATGTAAAAGATATATTGTATGCTGTTGTTCCTACACCCACATTCCAAGGGTTTACACGAACAACTGTATTACCAACACCTGCTGCACCCTGATCCTGCTCAAGGTATAACTTACCGTCGTATGTATTAATTGCTAATTCGCCTAACTCCAGTTGAGTTATAGTCGGCACTTTATTAGGAGTCGAAGATCTCCTAATCCTAATTTTCGGATCAGACATTATATGTGTTGGTATTTACCATTAGTCAGCAGTATATACTGCTGTATTATTTATCAAGTACAATTATTCCTTCTTGGACGATATAAAAACAAATTTTCTTGCTCTGGTTTCATCCACTCTTTTATTTTTTCATACCTATCTTTATCAAAAAAATCCTGAGAGAAATACCATTCCTCCCAAGATTGATGACCTTTATTTCCATTACATGATGAACAACAACACACTACATTTTTTGTGAAGTCTGCTCCTCCTTTTGATCTAGGAACTACGTGATCTATTGTTAAGTCACTGTCTGACCCACAATATGCACACTCATAATCCCATTTTTCTTTTATCTTTCTCCTCCATAATCTTTTTGCTTCTGCTGGACTCGTTGTTTGTAATTCATACAAATACTGATTGGGAGTAGATAGAATATCCATATAGGATTGTAACTACGAATATTTATGTTGAAGAATAATTCTTTAGACTTGCTTTATGATCTGCATCAAAGATCTCAAGTCCCTTGTCGGTTAGAACATGATTATACATCTTTTCAAATACTGCAGGAGGCATAGTAACTATATCTGCACCATTAGCAAATGATTGAGATACACTATTCACATATCTAATTGAAGCAGATAATATTCTGGTTCTATGAATTGATTGCACTCTGTAGACCTCATCTATATCTTTGATGAGTTGTAAACCTGCAATAGAGTTATCATCAAGTCTACCAACGAAAGGAGAAACATATGCTGCTCCTGCCTTTGCTGCAAGTATTGCTTGTGCAACGTCAAAGATCAAAGTTACATTAACTCTAATTAAGTTCTTCACTGATAGTTCTGCACAGGCAAGTAAACCATCAGGTGTACATGGTACTTTAATTGTTGCTGATTTAGCAAACTTAGTTGCTAATCTAATTCCTTCTTCAATCATTTCGTTGGAATCACCAACAACTTCCATACTGATATCTCTTAAACCAATATCTTCTAACTCTTTGTATACATCTTCTGGATCTCTACCACTTCTCTTAATTAAAGTAGGGTTAGTGGTTATTCCATCTATAAGTCCTGTCCCATAATATTTTTTTATAATCTCAGTTTCAGCAGTATCTAAAAAAATCCTCATAACTTCTGGTAAGTGCATGTAATTATAATAGCATAAAAATTCAAAAAATCAAATGCCCTGATCCTTTTGTTTTGAAAAGAACTCTTTTAATGATGATTGTAACTGTCCTTCATTTCTTTTTGGTTCTAACTTGTTGTATCCCTTCATCTTTTTCCATTCATTATGCAACGCACCTAGTAACCATGCTTGTGAAAGACTCTTAGGTCCGTTCTCAAGTAATTCTAGATACCTTTTATTTGTTGTGTATCCTTTATATTCTTCTCTCCAATTGGAGTCATCATAAAGTTTGTTAGTCATCTTTTTCGTAAGTGTAAGTTTTTCCTTTTACTTGTGTTTCACCTTCTTTACTTTTACCACCTGGTTTCATTTTACCTAGTTTGATATTTCTCTTTGGTAATCCACCCTTTCTACTTCTCTTCAGTGTAGCATCACCGCCACCTTTTGTCTGAACTATCACAGAGTCCTGTCCATATTTCTTACCTAATTTCTTGACTTCCTTCTTGAACTTTCTCTTACCTTTCTTACCAGAAGTCACAACATGACTTCTTTCCTTTACCTCTCTCTCCTCTCCTGTCTTTTCATCCTTTTCAGAATAGCGACCAGTTACTTTAGTAGCACCTTTACCAAACTTACTACGAACATCACGATCTAAACTTTTAGCTCGTTCTCTGTTTTCCTTATTAGACTTATCACCACGACTTGCAGAAAGCACTGCGACTCCTCCTTTGTCGTGCTTTGATTTGATACGGCTAAGACTACTTTCGTCCAACCGAGAACATTCTAGCACAAAATCTGAAAAAGTCTTCATCTTATTATCGTTTTTTAATATTTATCATTTATAACAAAACAAGAAGTCATTCACTAGGGACTCTGATTTCTCTGCACCAAACTTACCAGACAGGTATCCTTTCACTGGATCTAACTTAGTCATGTAAGTATCAAAGTCTTTGTACACTGAGGTATCTGTACCACTTGGTTTTGCTTCATCAACCATCTCTTTATACTTAAGTAGGTACTCTGTGAACATACCTAAGTAATCATCGACCTCACTCATGGTGCAATACTGAATATAAATGTTTTCAGAAAAATGATTACCTGGTTCAAAGAAACGATAGTCTCCCTTACCTTTTGGTAATCCATCAACTGAGAACAAATAGTTTTCAGTAGGATGTTGGAAATCAAATACTATGATGACCTTCTTATCAAAGAATCCCATCAGATCCATACCGAAGCATGGTAGATTAGATCCTGTCTTTGGGTAGATTATATTATTATAGATGCAACTCTTATCATTCCAGATCTCAACCTCTCTTGCTTTTATAAAGTATTGATTAGTGTAAGTTCTTGCTAGTAATGATGTTCCTTTACCTTCCCACTGTGCCCAGACACTCCCTGCTGCACCGTGTAATGGGAAGGTTTCATGTAATACCTTTTTATAATTAGACCATATGTTCATAACTCTGGGAAATCATAAGGTCCATTCAACTTTTTTTCAAAGTCTCTCTCATCCAATACCTCATTTATTAATTGTTTTAATTCTTCTTTGAGTGCATCAGATATTAAGTTGACCTGTGTAAATTCAGCAGGACGTATCGCTGCACGTTGCTCTTCGATACTTCTACCATCACCTTTACCTGTCCCATAGGACATTCCTTGGGTGTCGATTTTCATGATTATTTTTATTTCTATTATACACTAATTTATATCATAGTCAAGAACCCTTATAGGCAAAAAAATACCCCGAAATTTTTTTCGGGGTACTTGGAATCAAAAGGTGAATTTGAAATTAACCGATTGATGGTGCGGATAAAGCAACCTCTGTAGTCTCAGCAGATGCTAAGTCTAGTGGGAAGTTGTGTGCATTTCTTTCATGCATAACTTCCATACCTAAGTTTGCTCTGTTTAAAACATCACCCCATGTAGGAATGATCTTTCCGTTAACATCAACTACAGACTGGTTAAAGTTGAAACCATTTAAGTTGAATGCCATTGTGCAGATACCCATTGAGGTTAACCATACACATACAACAGGGAAAACTGCTAGGAAGAAGTGTAAACTTCTTGAGTTGTTGAATGAAGCATACTGGAAGATTAATCTACCAAAGTAACCGTGTGCAGCTACAATATTGTATGTTTCTTCTTCTTGTCCGAACTTATAGCCGTAGTTTTGACTCTCTGTTTCTGTAGTTTCTCTGATTAGAGATGAAGTAACTAAAGAACCGTGCATTGCACTGAAGAGACTACCACCGAACA
>Ga0310343_10000358_pt1 | contig 21678 bp, 17 predicted proteins | sample HC15DNA2025_MG_FD_203519 | JGI IMG/M metagenome (GOLD analysis project Ga0310343, IMG submission 203519) | Marine microbial communities from station ALOHA, North Pacific Subtropical Gyre - HC15-DNA-20-25_MG | ecosystem: Environmental > Aquatic > Marine > Oceanic | place: Pacific Ocean: North...
TGATAGAATCAGATACATACCTCCTTTCAGTCTCTCTTGCAGCGGCATCCGAAGCGGCTGAGATTGCAAGATGCAAGGGAGTTGATTTTTCTGATGTAGATATCGAAAGCAGAGTAATTGAAGTCATAAGATCAACCGCTAACAATCGTTGTTCTATGCTTCAAGATTTGATGTCAGGAAGAAGAACAGAAATTGATTCTCTTTGCGGCCGTTTGACACAAGAGGCCGAAGCATTTGGAGTTCCAGTACCTGTCAATGCAACACTGTACGCATTGGTTAAGGCGATCGAGACTGCGAATGGTGTGAGATAATTACTCCAAGTCGATGTTGTAATGCAGACCAACATTCTCTCTTCTTTCAATTGAAGACTCGATAATGAGTCCTGCACATATTATCAGATTCCGAAGTTCAACCAACTCTCTTGTTGGAAGACTCGCCCTCCATATGGTTTCCAACTCATTTTCAAGATGCTCCACCCTTCGCCTAGCCCTCATAAGTCTCGAATCGCTCTTAACAAGTCCGACATCGCGTGTCATCATATTTCTGAGAGCAAGTAAATCAGTTCCAAGAGGGGCATGTTCAATCAACTCAGAGAGACCCTCCGCCCTCCAATCTGGAACATCCCCTATTTTATCCGCTCCAAGGATGAATTCAGATACATGCTCCGAGCATCTTTCAGCAAAAACTACGGCTTCAAGAAGGCTATTGGAAGCGAGACGATTAGCACCATGGAGTCCTGTGCAGGCAGTCTCTCCAATGGCATACAGACCGGGAATGACTTTCCCGTCATTCATACCTCTACCGAAGTTATCGACGGATATACCCCCAACAAGGTAGTGTGCAGCAGGGCGAACAGGTATTGGATCCGGCCCAAGAGTCAATCCTTGCTCAATGAGACGCTCGCATATTGTCGGGAATGAATCCCGCAAAGAATCCATATCAAGATGTTCGGTTACCAACAATACATGTGATTCACCACTCATCTTCAATTCCGCGTCAGTCGCCCTTGCTACAACATCTCTAGTTCCCAGACTACCCATTGGAGAGTATTCTTTCATGTATGACCAATCGGATGCCAATCCACCTTCCTCGCGCCATCTGGTATGCCCTTCTACAGTCATCAAGACCGCTCCATGACCCCTCATCGCCTCAGTAATTAGGAAAGGCCGTTCTTGGCCTTCTAAGGCCGTAGGGTGAAATTGTACGAATTCCATATCACGAATGTCTGCACCACATCTTGATGCCATTGCAACACCATCACCTGTTGCAACTGTGGGGTTTGTTGTTGAGTTATACAGCATCCCACAACCCCCTGTGGCGAGTATGACTGCGGACCCACGTATTGTCTCGACAAGTCCATCCGACTTAAGGCACCATACCCCACAAATTCCAGATAACGGATCCCCATGTTTTCTCTGGATTATGTCGATTGCCATCCAATCTTCCTTTATGACAAGCCCTGACATTCCTTCTCCTGATGTCGCCGCTTCTAACGCACCCTCAATTTCCGCACCCGTTCGATCCTTTGAATGCAGGATTCTAGCCTCGGAGTGGCCGCCTTCTCTTGCTTTGTGATAACCGTCAACCCCACTATCGAATCCTACGCCAAAAGATACCAGATCTGATATTCTGTGCGCGGCTTCAGACACGACCGAGCGTACCACTTCCTCGTCACAGAGGCCTCTACCGGAGGCTATAGTATCTCGAACATGAGCTTCTATCGCATCTTCATCATTCACATCCAGAACTGCAGCAATACCTCCTTGAGCCCAATTGGTCGAAGAAGATGAAATCCTGCTCTTTGTGACTACCAGCACACTCAATCCCCTCTGGGTACATCTCAGTGCAGTGAATAGTCCGGCGATACCAGAACCAACGATAACGACATCGAACTCGATGCCACTTGCAGTCCCCATTGTTCTTCGCAAAAGACCCACTGAATTGAACCTTGGCAGGAAAAAAACGGTGATTACAATTAATCCTCCCAATCGATATGCTGCGCCCTCATTGATACTCAATGTTGATAATACCGCCGAGTGCGGCTTCCCGTCTAAAGTGGTCAAAAAAACCGCTTTGTGAGGATTGGGAATGCGATTAGTAAGAATTGACGTCCTGAACTTCAAGTCATTCGGAGGAGAAGTATCCATTCCATTCCAATCCGGATTCACTGCCATTACAGGACCAAACGGGTCCGGAAAATCGAATTCTGGAGATGCCATTCAATTCGTTCTAGGAACCAGGTCAACAAAGGCACTCAGAGCCGGGAATCTCAAACAGCTCATATTCAATGGGGGAAATAGTGGAAAGGCAGCAAAGCGAATGTCAGCTACTCTGACCTTCACCAATCCAAAATCATCCGACGGCTCCAGACAATTGAGAGTGGATTCTGATGAGGTAGCCTTCACTAGATCAGTCAGGCTCACCGAAAGAGGAGATCCAAAATCCGAGTTTAGAATAAATAATGAAAAAACGACATCTGGAGAATTCAGAAGAATCCTCAAAGAAGCCGGGCTTAGGGGTGATGGGTACAATGTTGTGTTACAAAACGATGTGACGACACTTGCCACTATGACTGCTCATCGGCGTCGAGCCATTCTGGAAGACGTTGCAGGCGTGACAGCATATGATGAAGACATACGAAAAGCATCTGCTCAAAGAAAGCAGGTAGAAGGATCAATGGAAACAATAGATCTTTTCGAAACCGATCAAAGGAAGCAACTCGAAAGCCTGGGCAAGGAACGCGAGCAAGCTTTGAGATTCAAACATCTAAAAGATGAGTTAGAGTATAATCGCGCGGCACTATCCAGATGTCGATATCTTGCCAAGTTGCACGAAACGGAAGCACTGAGAGAGGAGCAAGAAGGATACAGAGCACGATCACACGCACTTCTTGAAGAAGCACGCCAAAGGGAGAGAGCACTACTTGTCCTAGAAGAAGAACTTGCTGATGTAGGTCGTCAAATAGAGGAACTCTCAACGGGTGAAAATCGAGAAATCATAGATAAAATGAGAAATCTTGAGGTGGAAATAGAGAGGTCAAAGGATAGGATAAGCGATCTGGAGAAGTCTGTTGAGGAGGCTCAGATCGATCTAGAGATGGACATCGATGAAATTAATCGGGTTCAAGCATCCATAGATGAATATGAGGTGTCGAAGACAACCGCCTTGGATGATATTCTTGATGCAGATGCTGACATTGAGCATTATGAGGCTTGCATAAAGGAGGCAAAGACCACGCTGGAGACAGGCAGCAAGATCCAGATGGATCTCAGTAGAGCACTTGGAAAGGCAAGTGATGCAGTAACTGCCGCTCAAGACTCCTATTCTAATTCGACACTTTCTTCCGATCGGGCCCATCAATCCACTGCCATTGCTATGGAGGCATTAGTCTCCCTTGAGGAGGAATATGAGCAGGCGACCCTTCTGAGAGATGATCTTGAGGTACATGGGGAAGACATGCAGATAGAGGCAGAAAGAGAGAATCCGGCCAAACTTGGCGAGGAATTAATGCGATTGAGGAGGATCGAATCACAGTTGCGCGAGGACAGAGATAGGGCCGACTCAAAATACAGGGAGGCTGAGATGAGGCTCGAGAAGGCAAGAGCCAGATTAGATGCCCAGACACATGGATCGGCCGCAGTCGTTGCAGCGTTGACTAGGCTTCGTCAGGAAGGGTCTGTGAGAGGAATACTAGGCTCTATTGCAGAACTGGTATCTCCGAAAGATGACAACCACGCCGATGGAATTGCACATGCATTAGGCGGAGGTATGAGGAGCATTGTGGTCGAGGATGACCAAGTCGCAGCAGACTGTATCTCCTGGCTGAAGAAAAATGGCGGTGGAAGAGCCACATTTCTTCCCCTCAATCGTCTTGGAAGACAACGTCCTCAAGGCAGATCTTTGATGGTTATCAAAAATCCAGGAGTAATTGGTTTTGTACATGAGCTGGTGAATTATCCGCCAGAAATCGAAAATGCAATCCATCTTGTAAGTAGGAGCACATTGCTTGTCGAGAGCCTCGATGTTGCTCGAAAGAATATGGGTGGGGTCAGACTTGTTACCCTTGACGGATCAGTGGTGGAAGGCAGTGGTGCTATGACAGGTGGTTCCTCATCTCGTAATGCCCCTTCCTTCGGATCCTCGGATCCTTCTCTCTCACTAAGGCCGTTGGAGGGGGCGCTTAATGAGGCAAGTTTACTGAGGGCCACAGTGGAAGCCGCTCTTAGAGAAACAAGGGAATCGCTTCAACAACTCACTGATAAAATTGCAGAATTTTCAGGCTCTGAGTCGGAGTCCAGAGTCAGGGAATGGAGAGCCGATCTTGAGAGGGCAGAGGCTGATGTGAAGAACATATCAAAGCGATTGGAAAGCGCAAGGTCTGAATTGGAGCGGTGTGAGGCGGCAAGGAGAGTAGCATCCTCAGAGCTGATCGCAGCGGAACAGCATCTCGAAAAAACAGTAGATGCGCGCAAGACAGCAAATGAAGATCTTCTCAAGCAATCTCCAGATCACCTCTCTAGAACTCTTTCCGAGGCTGAGACTGAGAAAGGTAAGGCGTTGGTCAAAAAGCAACAGGCCATCGCTAAAGTGGAATCAGCCGATGTCAGCCTCGATGTTCTAAGGAGCAGAATTACTGAATTGCACAAGAAGAAAGATCGTCTGAGTGAGAAATGTAAATCCCAAAGAAAAGAGATTGATACCATCAATTCATCATCTGTTAACGCTGGAATTGAACTTTCTGAACTTCGATCCAGGGCTAAGCATGCAAGCGAGGAACTCGGAATACTTTCAACGAGGAGAGATTCGATAATAGAAGAACGTTCCCAGGCTCGTACCGAGGCTCAGAACAAAAGATCTGAGAGAGAACGAATTCAAGTCACAATTGATGCACTTGATCACGGTATTCTTTCGGCTCAAATTTCCGCTAAAGATTTGAAACAGGAACTCATTAATCAGGCCATTGAAATCCCAAGTCCAAATGAAGAGATGCCAACTCTAGCCGAGGTTGAACGTCTCATTTCAAAGATTGAGAGGAAACTTGACAGTCTTGGCGATGTCAACATGCTGGCAATCGAACAATACGATGACACCGCGAAAAGAATAGAGCAACTTACCGAAGATGGTTCAATTCTAAGAAAGAGACGCGATATGCTCGTCGACATCGTTGAAAGACTCGAAGATGAGAGAAAGAGCAGACTGCTAGCTGTATTTGAGCACATCAGCGAGAATTTTTCGAGGGTTTACGCTATTCTCCAACCTGGTGGCAACGGGAGATTGAGGCTTGAGAACCCAGAAAATCCATTCGAAGGCGGATTGGAGATGGACTGTGTTCCTCCAGGCAAGAGTCAGAAAACAAGAAGATCACAACTCTCCGGTGGAGAGAAGTCAATGGCAGCACTAGCACTCGTTTTCTCAATACAAGACTTCGAGCCAAGTACATTCTATTATTTCGATGAGGTAGATCAAAATCTCGATCCATTCAATTGTCAACGAATTGCAATGCTGTGTAGACGCAGAAGTGAAGCGGCTCAATTCATCATGGTTACATTGAGGAAAGTAAGTCTTTCAATGGCCAATCATCACGTTGGAATAACTCATGCAGGCGATGGCGTTAGTAGGAGAATCACTGATTTCAACAGAGAGGCTGCATTAGCCCTTGGCGAAGCATTCGAGAAAGAAATGGAAGCACAGGGCCCCCCATCAACTTCAGACATGCTATCGAAAGATCTCCCGCATCCGTCAAATAGACCGACTATACCGAAACCCATTGATTCACTCTCGTCCATAGAGGGAGTCATGGAACGGGCTGGTGTGGACCCAGAAAATATCGTTCAAGGAGAGAAGGATCCTCTAGGAGACTTGAGAGATCGTGCTGAAGCAGCGGATGATGGGACTGAAAGGAATCTTACCGAATCGACAGATGCGACTCTAGGAGAGAGAGACTTGACACAGGTTTCGGAAACGGAGTGAGTCAATATGGGCATCCTCGACGCGAAGGCCCTACGCGATGATATCGTGGCTCGATTAATCGCCAATGAGGTAGACTTGGAGACTAGCGCCTATCTGGAAAGAATACTAGAGTTAGCAGAAATGGAAGAGGCTGAACATCAATTCCTGAGTGATTCCTTCGATAGGTCTGTAGCACTGGTATTGCAGTTATTTCAAGACAAGGATTTAGACCCATGGGCTGTTGATCTTTCCGCTTTTCTCGAGATGTTTTCGACAAGAATAGAAGAAGCAGAGGACATCGATTTACCAACATGTGGTCGTCTAATTCGCATGGCTTGGCAGGTTCTCAGAGGTCAAGCAGAATCACTCATAGAAAGACAAAATCATGAGGATGAAATCGACGAACCTTGGATTTATGATAGTGGTTGGGAATCTGACTTTGACGATAATGAATACAATTTCTCTGTTGGGATAATAACCGGAACACACAAAGAAAATCTTCCTGATATGTTTTCCGGAAGAATTCAGAGGGAAGAGGGGCGCCCGGTTACTCTTGGTGAACTTTTGATGGGGTTGAAAGCCGCCAGCAAGATTTCTGAAGAGCAGAGCCTGCGGCAAAAGATTGCCGAAAAACGTAGGGCATCGCTAGAAATTGCACGTGAGAGATTCAGTGGGAGCCTGCACGTCGAAGACTTGGAGGGAGACATTCAGAGGACATGGGAGGCAATGCGTATGCGCAGAAATCCAGAGGACCAAACCTGTACACTTTCTGCAATATCCGAAGAGCTAGCTGATAGATCCATGGAAAACGGTGAAACACGCGAGGAAGCAGACGCTGAAGCTCAGGTTGCAGCAATGGTCGCCGCACTATTCTTGGTTAACAGGGGTTATGTATCAATCGAGCAGAAAGACGCCATCGATGGATCAGTGATTTTGACAGATCTTCACCCGGAGGAATCCGATTTTGAGGAATTATCCTCGAGACTACACCCACCTCATGAAATTGAGGAGGCCATTTGATGGATAAGCCTGAAATCTCTACTGTTTTAGAGGCAATTCTGTTTGGTGCCGGACGCTCAATGACTGTTGGAGAAATTGCATTTGCTGCCCAAGAAGATGAGGTAGTGATTGAGGAAGCGCTCTGCAATCTAAGGAGTACACTATCGCGCCGACGAACAGGAGCATTACAGGTAACTGAGATATCAGGAAGGTGGATAATGGAAGTGAAACCAAGTCTTTCAGATCGAATGCCTGGCGGAGTACGGCCAGATATTCCTCAGAGGTTGATGCCTGCTGCTGCACTGATAGCATACCACCAGCCAATGTCACAATCCACTTTAGTGGGGATGTTGGGACAAAGAGCGTACGATCATGTACGCGAATTATCCGCAATGGGCCTAATTAGTAGACGTCGAGATGGATTGACTAGGCGCCTCATGACAACGAGAAGATTCGCTGAATATTTCGGTGCCCCTGATGTCGAGTCCTCCAAAGTACGAGCATGGTTCAGAAAGCAAGCATCTGACGCAGGAATGACTGGCGCTGAACTTGCTGCCTCATTGAGTGGTGACCAGGCTACAATTTTGGAATATGGGCCAACAGACGAAGAAGAGTGAAGATTAACCATCTCATTTCCGCATTTCTTCTAGCGCTTTCTCCACAGCTGCCATCGTTATCCTCTCACCGCTTGATTTTACAAGGGCAGACACACCGTCTATTTCTGCTTCCTCCGCACCGGCTGCAACTATCATATTTTGAAGATGTAGTTTCATGTGGCCTGCCTGAATACCAACAGTTGCCAATGCCCTGAGGGCTCCTAAATTTTGGGCAAGGCCCGCAGCAGCCATGACTTTTGCAAGATCATTAGCGGACTCCACCCCAAGTAGTGCCACATTCGCCTTTGCTCCAGGGTGAATGCGTATTGCTCCGCCCACCAGACCTACTGCCATTGGAAGCTCGATAGATCCCAAGAGATTTCCATTTGAGTCCGTGCTCCATTCGGTCATCGACCCATACCTCCGTTCAAATGCTGCATAAGAGTGTGCTCCAGATTCAATTGCACGCCAATCCTGCCCACAGGCTATAGCTACAGCAGATATTGCATTCATTATTCCTTTATTGTGTGTGGTAGCTCTGAAAGGATCAGCTGCTGCAAAATGATAGGCCTGTATCACTCCATCGATTACTTCACTTCCCTGGATAGCATCATTTCCTGTATCTGACATTTCTTCTGGGGTGAACGTGGCTGAAACACGTGCTAAGCGATGAACTGCAAGATTGCTAATTATTCTGAGAATTACACTTCCGCCTGTCAATTCCTCTATTTTTGGTGCCACTGTCTCTGCCATCGTATTTACTGCGTTGGCCCCCATCGCATCTCTACAATCCACCAGCAAATGAACAATCAACATAGGTCCAGAGGATGTCTCAATCGGCCGTGCTTCAATACCTCTACACCCTCCACCGAATCGAACGAGGATAGGATCGACTTCATTACACATTTCGATGATCTCTTTTTTTGCAGATAATACCTTTTTTGCAGAAGATTCGGCATCATCAAGTCCAACAACTTGTATTTGTCCTATCATTATTGGATCATCATTGTTTGATTTGAACCCACCATTTGAAAGGCATCTTTTAGCCATGTTGGAAGCCGCGGCTACCACACTGGCTTCTTCGACTACGAAGGGGATGGCATAATGCTCGCCGTCAATTACGAAATTAGTTGCGACACCGATGGGTAGAGCATAGGTGCCCACGACATTCTCAATCATCCTGTCTGCTGTATCGCTGTCCAGAGTGCCCAATTCCCAAGCTTTCAGATGATCATGATCTAAGTTAGCAGCCTCTGCAAGCTTCTCTCTACGTTCTTTGGGCGATAGGCGGTGAAAGCCCGGCATCCTGCTATCCTCTATTGGCATGAAGGCTGGGTTCGGTTGACGGGTTGTAAGTAATGCGGAAAATTAGCAAGTGAACGACAATTAATGTCAACCCTATATCAGACTAAATAAATTGGATTTTAGTAGAATATCATTTCAAAAAAAGCGTTAATTTATCAATAAAGCGTTAATTAAGCGTTAATAATGCGTTAATAATGCGTTACTAGATTTACATTTTTTCGGTTAATTTGAATGCTTTTTTGAAAATATTATCCATTTTATTCGTTAATATGTAATATAATAGCGTAAGTATCCGTTAATATTAAAGACAACTCACTTTAACCCTTAGTTATGGAAGGCCAACCATCTTTGTTGGATCTTCCAAGCCTGAGCGGCAACCCCTTTGAAATCAGACCTCTTTCTATTGGTCAAGCAGAAGATCTGATTGGCAGAGACGATATCGTGATTGAGTTCAGAGAACACATGGTTTCCGCTTCTCCCAGAATGTGCATAATCTCAGGAGCGAGAGGATCTGGACGTACTTCTTTGTTGAATGCGATAGCTTCGCAAACGCCGCACCCCTTCATTAGCCATTATTGGCCAATAGATGGTGACCCCGTCAAGAATATGGTCACTCAAACTGCAGCACACTTCCTGAGTCACAACTTGCCATCCGTCGTCTCTGAGACAATACACCAACTGTCTGAAGAGTTGGAACGAAAAGATGGCCCAATTCCACTTATTGCATTCGATTTGCCGTATAATGTTGAAGTAGACCGAGTAATACCGAGACTTGCTCAAATAATGCAGAAAATGAGGGCTCTTGTCGTATTCACCATGTTGCCAAGACAGCTGCAATCACTGGATGAGGAAACATTAGACATTTTCGATAAACCACATACCCTCGATAATCTAGAGCAGATTGAGATTCAATTGCTAGCGGATAAGAGAATAGCCCGTGTTGCGAGACAGAGGTGGATAATTCGACCTCTTCTTCTCGCAAAGATTCACGAGTTGACTGAAGGCCTTCCAAGAGCCGTTGTCAGAACTCTCAGAGGCCTGGTTGACGAGCGTAGGGGCATGAAAGGTAGCAAGGGTTCCCTAGAACGCTTGGTGCGTTGGTCAGACGCTTCCATGGTTGTTGAGTCTGGAACTCATAATTCATCCGTGAAACCACCGAAACAGAAACCTGACGTTGCAGGCGCAATATCCTCGATCTATGAATACGGATTACCACAGTTTGACTCTGTACCAGACGCCGATATTGAAATCCGTGTCACTGAACCGATGGAATTTGAACAAAATCAAGAAAATCAAGATTCCCGCCCTGATATTTCCGAAAATCAAGGAAAAGTGCCGCATAAGGATACTACAGAACCAACTGAAATAATTGAACAAGACAGTAAAATCCAGCAACTTCAAACAGAACATACGGAGACACCAGAAATTGAGCCGCAGAATGTCCCTGAACCTGCTGACGGTGGATTTGTCTGGATGGAACCAGGAACAGAGCCTCCGCCACTTTCAGAGCCCGCTTTGATGAAATCACCAGCAGGCACTTTCTCCGGGCTTCACAGGAGAACTAGCACTACTACATTTGAGATGCCAATAGGTGGCGACGGTAATCGGGTAATCGATGCAAGCCAACTTCCTGAAGAACCCCCTGAAGTGAGATCAAGGGTAAAGATAGAACCTTCATTATTTCGATCAGATCAAAATCTTTCTGACAACACGCCAGTAGTTACAACTGAAGAGGCCTTGTGGACAGTCGATGGCCAATTTGAAGCCAATCTTCCCCCTCCTGTCGAGGAACGTCACGAAATACAATTTGACGATCATCCCAGCAATCAAGTGAATTTATCCAAAGAAGAAATGCAGTCACCTGGGATATCATTTTCATCAATTTCAGAACCTTCATGGGAAACTCCTGACACATTCATCTTATCCTACTCAAGAAGTCTCACTCAAGCAGAAAAGATAGTACTATCAGCATCTTCGGTACGAGACATATCCCCCTCGGACCCAGAAATACAAGCAAGACTCGAGGTCGGACGGCCGAGGTTATCACAGATATTTAACAAACTTAAGAGGAATGGATATTTGATTGTAAGGAAAGAAGGCAGGACACGATATTTTAGGATCAGTAAGGAGGCTTCCGATGCCCTCAGATAACAAAGAAAAGACGACTCTAAGCAAGGAACTAGTTTCCAAATACATTGCAATATCAAAAATGGCACGTGCGAAGGCTACTCCAAAAGATTTAGACAAAGAAAAGGAAGCAAGCCTCGAATCGATGATGAGGATGTTCGATGATTATGTCTCCGATGCTGAGTATTTCCTCTCAGAGGGCGATTTGATTCGAGCCTTTGGAGCAGTGAATTACGCACATGCCTGGATCGACTCAGCAGTTAGGATCGGTTTGATGGACGGACATGACGACGACCGGTTATTCACCCTGCCTTAGGTCGTTCAATCAGGCAAATAAGAACAACAAGATTTTGATTTACGAAAGCTCATTCAACAAGTCTCAAAGAGGGTCCACTTGTAATCTCAATATACGAACCTCCAACACCAATTAGCCTTTCTTTCAATCGTTTATCCACGGTGAGTACCGGCCATTTACCATCCAATGAAAGCTTCACTAGCATATCATCAGTATGCTTCATTCCTTCAATGTCAGGTATTCTCTCAGACCTTCGCTCGAGCAAGTCCAGTAACAGGCCCCCTCTTTCATTTGACAGATTCTCTAACTCCTTGGCCACAGAGTCCAGAACCAATAATTTTGGTGAACCGACAACCGAGGCCATGGCTGAATCCAAATTCAATCTAGCATCGACTAATGCTACCCAACCACATGCATCTATGATTAGGCCGGACAGGCATATCACTCCTCGATGGCTGCATGGCCAATCAGTCTCCACCTAGAACCGATTCTCCGGGACAGTGTTATTCTGCTTCCTATTTCTGCACAGATCGGAAGCCTCAATTTTAGTTTAGCATTTTTACCTTTGATTTGTGATACTGTGCCTACACTAGTGGCTGTAGCCGAGTTCAACATCAACATCTCTCCTGATTGAAGCGGCCTCACTTTTTCAGGAGCCTCACTGGATGAGGATACCATAACATCCAGTAGAACCAGATTAATGTTCAGATCTGACCAGACGGGTGGCAACTCCCCCTTTTTTGCCATAACCTGGCCCGAGAGGTCATCTGCCTTCGTAATCATCGGATCAAGAGGTGTTGATATCCCACAAAGACCTCCAGCATGCACTGAATCAAGTGAAATTCCCCCTCCCTTGATACCTTGAATACGTGTCTTGATTGGTTCCCATTTTGTTTTGGATCCCTTTGTTATCCTTCGGCCTGGTGCAATGAGTATGTCGTCCCCCACAGAGAATGAGCCTTTGACCACACTCCCGCCAATTACACCGCCTCTCAGTTGATTGGGTCTCAAGCCGGGTCTGTTTATGTCGAAAGATCTAGCCACATACATCAGACCATGCTCTTCCCCACTCCTCTCGGGAGTAGGGATGATTTCTTCAATAGCCTCAATTAATGCGTCCAGATTCACATCATGATGTGCTGATATTGGAATAATTGGCGCATCAGAGGCGATTGAACCTTTTAGGAAATCTCTTATTTCCCTTTGTGATTCAATCGCTCTTTCTCTTGTCACCAGGTCAATTTTGTTTTGAACGACCACTATGTTTTCTATGCCCGCAATCTCAAGAGCAGCCAGATGTTCTCTTGTTTGTGGCTGTGGGCAGGTTTCCGTAGCTGAAACTAACAATAGCGCTCCATCCATGATCGAAGCCCCGGATATCATCACGGCCATCAACGTCTCATGACCAGGCGCATCAACAAAAGATACCACTCTTGCAAGCTCATTCGGATCATCATCTTCTCCACCAGGCTTCTTCCCTGTTGGATAGAACTCACCCTCAGAAGTCCGATAAAATGCAGTATCAGCATATCCAAGTTTGATGCTTATCCCGCGCTTCCTCTCCTCAGAATGTGTATCTGTCCAAACTCCAGAGAGAGCCTTTGTCAATGTCGTCTTACCATGATCGACATGGCCAACCATGCCAATGTTGACTTCGGGTTGAGATGGTAACGATGTTGCCATTTATCTCCCGCCGATTCACTCCTCTTCGGAGGATCCTGCGGAGGCCTCGTCCTCTAGTCCGAAGATCACGCCGAGAGGCCGCTTGCCATAATCGACTACTTTGAGATTGATTTGGCGGGTACTCTGGCTAATCACATTGCCTCTGAGGTTTCTTCGCCTCCTTATGCCCTCATACTTGTATCGGTATATTTTGCTATTTTTATTCACATACCGCTTTCCTTTGTACCCGACTCCGGGGCTAACCAGCACAGGCTTCACACCTCCTCCGTCTAAGTCTGGACGCATTGCCCTACCCGTTGTGTCGGAACCTCCTGTAATCTCCAACGTGTATCCAGTGAGAGCCTGATCCCCTTCTCCTACAAACATACCATCAACAGTGTCGCCAATCTTCTTCCCGAGAAAGTGATTGTACCCTGTGCCAGTAATATCGATTGCAAATGAGCGGCCCTTAGCCTTCGGATCAGTATCGTTGAGTACTCCTTTGAAAGACTGATCCCCTGCCATTGCACACACCGAGACAGGCGATGCGACACTCGACCCATATAAGAGCGGTTCGGAGTCCAGTTGTGCGTTAGTTAGGCGATAGAACGCTGGAAAGTCGTGTTTCTAGGATACCTGGTGACATGTTTGACATGGTAATGTGTTGGGTTCGCCCTCGTCCCTTTACCGCCGAAGCTGTTTGACTTTCAATCATACCAGACCTTTCAAGAGATTTTACATGCTTCCAGAATGTAGTGTATCCTCGTGGTTCAAATCCAAACTCTTCACAGACTACGTGATACAGTTTCAAAGCATCTCCACTCGATATCATGTCTTCTTTCTTCAACCGTCTGCATATTGCAAGTAGTATCAATTTCTTGTGTTCAGATAGATCATCAACTTGATTTGGTTCTACAGATGCACTTCTGATTTTGCTTGGGTGTATGTCTTCTATCTCCACTTCTCCTTTGCCTTCTTTTTCTGCTCGAATGATCGCTGCCTCTAGTAGCTCTATCGCTAGTCGTGCATCACCCGATTCTGCAGCATACCTGGCTATCTTTCCAAGTACACCTTCCCCAATCGAACCTTTGATGCAGGATGCTTCCGCTCTCTGACGGGCTATCTGAAGCAGATCACCCTTGTCGTATGGATGAAGACTCACTCTGCTGCTAGCGCCGAGCCGAGAAATTATAGCAGGCTCGAAAAGCCTCAACAGAGAAGAGTCCTGACTAACAAGAATAATCGACATAGTTCCTCTTTCATTTTGACCCTCGTCAATTCTCAAAAGCCTGTATATCAGATCCGTGCTATCTCTTCTGATCATCACATCTACTTCATCTAGGATCAGTAGCATATGTGCACTGTGCGTTCGTAGATACCGTTTAATCGACTGAATCATTTCCCCTGCACTGAAACCTCGTTCTGGATGTCGCTCGTCGAGATTGATTGCTATTTGCTGCAATACTTGGGGCCCCGATGGGTGATTCCTGCAATTCACATGGACATGCACAATTTTCCTACGTCCCTCCAAGTGCTTCCTGAGATCATTTGCAAATACCTGTGTAAGTACCGTCTTACCGGACCCAACTGGCCCGGTTATGACTGCTTTGCAACTCGTGTCAGGACTCTCTATCTGTGAGAATATCGACGCAAGCTCAGACAGAGATTCATCTCTCCCAACCAGCGTTTTTGGGGTCCAATCATATGACAGTGGCGACCTATCAACTAGGATTTTCCCGGCCCCTATACGGTCAAGATAGTCAGCCATACGACAGTATTCGTGTCACACCGCTCTTAGAGATATCCGGGAAGGGGGCGCACTCAATGGATCTGATCAAATCTGTAACCGTTCTCCCATTTCTTCTCTCCGAGGGCCACTTCAAGCTCATAAGGAGTTATCATCGGTTTCGCATACTTAACGGCATCATCTATGGCTATTCGGGGGCATGCGGTATTCACGAAAACATCAACAGGATAGAAATCAATCAATTCAGGACCCACATGCTCCATTGCCAGAAGGAAACCTTTCTTCCCATGCTTTTCCAATTTTCTCTTCATCCTTAGAGCCAGATTTCGCCTCATTTGACCCGGTTTGGCGCCGATTAATATTCCAAATCTGTTTTTATCCATTGAAGACATGATCAATCCTGATCGTTGTCTGAGTATTCTTTCAATCCTATCTTTGCCCATTTCCTTGGCCTCGCCAGTGTATGGGTCTAGCATTGCGAGTGGTTTTCCTGTGTGTAAAACCAATCCAATTGGATGGAAATCTCCACTTCCCAAGAAAATGTAATGCCCCACCGTGGGGTCATCGCCCGAATAGTTGCAGCCCAGAACTTGTCCCGGGAATGATAACCGGGCACCTCCAACAGGAATTGTGACATCAAATCCTGCTTGTTCAAAATGTTCCTTGAAAGTTGGTAGTAGGTGAAGGTGCTGTATGCTTCCCACCAGACCTAGTTTTGTATCTGTTAGTGGGGCAACTCTGCCAACCATGTCTTCAAACCGGTCAAGACCCTCTAATTCAGACAATATCGGCCCAGATGAATCATTCATCCGATTTACGGCAATCTCACGATGAGCATGCAGATAGGGGAGAACCGGCGTAATTTCCGGACTCCCATCATACGTGACCGGGATGAAATGTGTGGGCATTCCCGAGTCAATATTCATCTGAGAATGTCCCATGTGCGCTACTAGCTCAGCCCCTATGTTCTGCATCTTATCATGGACTAAGTCGCAAGCACCGTAGCATGGATCCGCTGAGAGAACTACCCTAGCCGAAGTCTCAGTCTCAATTTTATCCATCATTTCGAGAGCTTGCATCTTGAGTCCTTCAGGGACTTGAAGAGCCACCAAACGATGGTCATTCTGCTTTATTCTGGCTACTAGATCGTCTAGTTCGAAGTCATGACGATCGAGATCCATGGTAATAGCCATTTGTTGGGGTAATGGACGCCTATTTCATCGGTTGCATGGATTGCCGCTATTCAGAAGAAAAATACGAGTAATTAAGCGTAAGTTATGTTGTTCTATTCACATGCGCATTGCTCGGGCGGTAGTCGAAATTGTCTCAACCCACACAGTTCTAGAAGGAGGCGGTTTCAAGGTCCGCAGGCCATACAGAATGGGGAGGGTGATGAGCCCATTTCTATTAATTGACGAAATGGGGCCTGTGAATTATGGGCCAGGTGAAGCACTAGGAGCACCATGGCACCCTCACCGAGGATTCGAGACAGTAACCTATCTGATAGACGGTAGAATGAGACACGAGGACAGTGCAGGAAATTGCGGCGAATTAAACCCCGGCGACGTCCAGTGGATGACTGCTGGACGCGGAATAATTCATTGCGAGGAACCCCAAGAAGAATTCCTCAGAACCGGTGGTAAGATACACGGTTTTCAGATTTGGGTAAATCTACCTTCATCACACAAAATGATGAAGCCAAGATATCAAGAGATTCCAGCGTCCGAGTCTCCTACTGTTGAAAAAGATGGAGTTTGGGCCAGAGTGATAGCCGGGGAATGCATGGGCATTACATCGTCAATCGATACCAAGATCCCGATTACACTCATTCACGTCAGAATGGAATCAGAATCACTTTTAACACAACAATTCGATTCGAAATTAAATGGCATGATTTACGTGTTTGGTGGGGAGATATCATTAGAGAATGAGATGCGAGTTAAGGCGAATCCACTCGCATTCGGCATAGGGGCGAGGCAACAAATCCAAGATGGTGAATTAGCACTGCTTTCAGAGGGAGATGAAATAACAATAAAATCCAACTCAAATTCAGAGTTTCTAATTCTTGCAGGTCCAGAACTGAATGAACCAATAGAGCGATATGGTCCATTTGTGATGAATACCAGAGAGGAAATTCATCAAGCACTTTCAGACTATCGGAATGGTACCTTCTTGAATTGAGCAATCAAGATAATGAAAATAATCAATCAGCAATTTCTACTTGCCCATTTACAATTTCGATACGAGCTAAAGACCGTATAGGCCACTCTGACCGCTCTCGATTCAACCTTGCTCGCCCCTCCCCCTTCTCGATGGCAATTATGATATCGTGGAGAATTACACCCATTTGTTCAAGCTTCTCAAGCAATGGCTCGAGAGTTCCTCCCGTAGATATGACATCATCAACAATTACAATTTTTTCACCCTTAGCTATGTCATTGATGTATATCCTCGAGTTGGAATATCCAGTAGAAACATCGACAGCGACCTCTCCCTTCATTCCATAGGATCTCTTTCTGATCACAACCGTCGGAATGCCAGTGGCCTCCCCCACCGCTGCTAGAAGTGGAAGTCCCATAGCCTCCACACTTGCTATCAGATCTACACCTTCCCAATCGGTGGATTCCACAATTAGGCTCGAAACTGCTTTCAGGACTTCAGGGTCCATTCGAGGGATACCATCAGATATTGGGTGGATAAAGTAGGGATAGTCGCCCTTCCAAATAATGGGTGCACCTTTCAGAGATTCTTCCAAAATTCCAATCGGAGTGAGGGGATTGCTCATGTAACACGGTCTCAGACTAGACCCTTCAATGTCTCGGCACCCTTTACGACTTTAATCGAGCAAGGAGTTGGCAATTTCATACTAGCCTTGCGCAGAGCGTCACGCGCCTGCAAGTAAAAATCGGGTCTTGTGTGTATGGAAATCACGACTTCTCCTCGCTTTACCCTAGCTGCGGTTCCCACGTTCTTTCCAAATGACAGCCTCATACCTTGGGAAACGCGGTCTGCACCAGCGCCCGTGGCCTGTTTATTCTCACGAAGGACGTGGTGAGGGTACTTGTGGACGCGAAGAGCATAGCCGATCTCGGAAGCAGCATTACGAATTGTAGCGTTCGAGATTTGACGAGCCGCTTCGAGTGCTGTGTGACGGATTTGGCAAGAGTCGTCTGCGCTGAGAGTAAGAATCACCTCAAACCCATCGGCTTCAGCAACAGTTCTATTTCCCATATGATACCTTAGAATCCTATTGTTTGGCACACCGCCAGTGTACTTCCTTCGGGTATAGGCAGGGCCTTTGATTCTGCGATACATCTTCGCTGGTTTCCGTGCCATCTCAACCCCTCAGTTCGCGGCGACCGGCCGTTCGTATTTAATCCTGAAGGGGAGTTCTCCCTGCTCTTCCCAGTGCCTCGCTCTCCCTCTGGACGACTCTCACTCCAAGTACGATGAGTATGAATCCCAAAAGGAGTGAGGCGCCCAGCCGCTCATCCAGAAGCAGCCAACCACCCAGAACTCCAAATGGTGGCACGAGAAAAACATAGGAAGAGGCGGATGTCGCACCAATCTTCTCGACACCGACGACGAACCATATGTAAGCCAGAACGGTGGATAGTATGCTCAGGTACAATATGGCCAGGATTCCCTCGTTGTCGGGAATCTCAAAGCCCCCTGAGTAAACATCTGCTAGCCACCATGGTGTGAGTAGGACCGTTCCGATGAGGGAGTACCACACCACGATTTCTGAGGAAGTGGCACCGTAGTCCCCCTCGATCTCGAGCATTATCCGAGTCAGATTCGTTGCAGTGGCCCAGCATAGTGCAGCGAGCATGATCATGAAGTCGCCTTTCATCCTGTTATGCAGGGGGATATCGGTGTTAGGGCTCCATCCTGTTACCACTGCGACCCCGATGAAGGCAAGGATGAGGCCATAGATCATCCTTGCAGTGATTTTCTGGCCGAGGAAGGGAGATGCGAGCAGGACCGTGAATATGGGATTCATGGTAATTATCAGCGAGGCGTCTCCCGCGGCGGTGAACTTCATCCCGTGCATGAAGAGTAGCTGATATCCCATCACCGCAAAAATCGCAATGAGGAGAACACGCACCCAAGAATCTCTGGAATCAGGCAGCCAGCGTACTTGCTCTCCCCTGGCTGATCTGTAGAAGAACCACAGGTAGAAGGCTAACATGCAGACAACGTACCTCATCCATGCTCCCGTGGCTGGGGGCAAGGACAATGCAAGCATGCGGCCGATAGCCCAAGAACCCCCCCAGATGATAGCAACTAGAACCATCAGGAAGTGCACATTGAAGCCTTCTCTGTTGAACATCTCGCCACCCCGTGGTCCATGTGACCACCCTAATGCCAGAAGTCTGAGTTACAAGATTCGACAATGGGGCCTATCGGACACAGAGTCTCGTCGGGACCATCATCATATGCATATTTGTGAGGCAGATATAGTGATGTTAACTCCACTCCGTTTCCCGCATAGCCTGCAGACATGAGTATGTGCTGGTCCAATGCAACCAATGGCATAGAGGAGCCCACGCTTATGGGGGTATAACACTCAAGCACTGTCGCAGAGGTCATCCCCGAATTTACTAGATATTGACAACCTCCCCAAGGCTGTCCATTGCTCCAAGGTTGCGATCTTGGCGAGAAATCAAAGCCAAGCGGATATATGTCTCCCTCAGGAGTGATTTCCGCTATAATGACCTTCCCATTGATGGAAGGATAAACGCCCGTGACGATGATTGTGATGTACAGGGCCTCATAAGAATCCCCAGAGAAGCGCTCATCAAGATATGTTCCGTCTAACATCACATCTTTGGAGATCATGACGGAAAGATGGTTGTCGCTGGGCATGATCAAGTCCTGTCGAGGAGGAGTGATGCTGGAAGAGGTCCCTATCCTGATTTTCATAAGGGTATCATCTCCATTATTCCAACGATGCACAGTGTTGTCAGATGCCTCTCTGATGTACATGTAAGCGCCCAGGTGGGAGAGTGGCCTGGGGTCGACGGTATCGTTGGAGATGTACGATATCGTCGCATCATATCCTGATGTCGCCGCGACTTCTGTCAGCTTCAATAATTCCATTCCGCTGTCAGAATCCACGTTCGCAGCGAACCAGAGAGAGTCCTCTGCCCAAACAAGTCTGCCGGGGAAACTGCTACCTGAAGTATTCAAATCTTCAACCATCACAGTCGTCGCAGTGGTTCCGGTAGTCGTCCAGAGCTCGTCCCCATTGACCCCGTCGTTTGCTGAAAAGTACAGCCTGTCCCCGGCTGAGGTGAGGGATGCTGCATTGCTTCCTGAGGCTCCTGGATTGATGTCTCTAACCTTGACAGCATCATAGTTGAAGAACGACACTCCGGTGTCAACTTTCCATAGTTCCCTGCCATCTTGGCCGTTGTCTGCGGTAAAGTAGAGTATATCCCCTGCTAAAGTTAGTTCTCTCGGACTGGATCCCGTCCAGTCACCGCAGCATACATTGACTCCTTGGGACTGCCCGGATTCTGTATCTGGATGTATGTTCTCCACAATCATTGTGCCTAGTTCAGTTCCGTCGGACACCCAAAGCTCCTCACCGCTCATTTCCCAGTCCTCGTAAGAATTCCAGTATGCTGCCATCGAGGAGAAAAATACCTTGTCGCCAACAGCAGTCAGTTCTTGAGGGCCGGTGTACCACGCTATGTTCTGACCTACAAAGGGCACTGATTCAGATAGGGTCTGGGAGAACATGCCATTCTCCATTACCTGTTTCGTGCCAGATGTGGTTCCGTCCGAGACCCAAAGCTCGTGATCCGTGAAGGGCAGTTGTGAGTTGTTCCTGGCAAAGAAAAACAGTTTATCCCCGGCTACGGTCAGTTCGGTAATGTCGCTGTCATCTGGCTCGGTCGTGCCCTGGATGATGTCTATCCAACGCTCTTCTGGATTGACGTCCTTCACCATGTAGGTACCAGACACCGTGCCGTCCGAGCGCCAGAGTTCTTCTCCATGATTGCCGTCATTGGCAGCGAAATATGCAACTCCCCCCATTACAACCGGGTTTCTTGGTGAACCGTCTCCTGCCCCGGGGTTAATCTCTTTGACCAACCCAATGGGACCATTACAAAGGCCCTCCCTGTGAGCGATTTCATCCCCGGCGATTCTGCCATCTATGTCTTGAGAACCAGTGCCGTCATCGAATCCTAGTTGAAATTCATGACCAGGGAGGCCATCAGGACAACTATCCATCTTCGAGACAAGTTGGAATATTGGTCTGGAAATCGTAGTCTCCAGAGCAGACAGTGTCGATTGAAGTGTTTCATAACTAGCTTGGAGCTCCTCAATCTGATTCTCACTCAACAGAAGGTCCAACTCCAATAAGGAGACCTCCTGTTCCATCAATGACCTTTGCAATTCTAGCTCATCGATGTCTTGCTGAGATACCGCGACTGTCTGGTTGAGTTGTTCTATTTGCACGTTAAGTGCCGTAATGTTTGCCTCGAGGCTGGCTCTTCGCTGAGTGGCCTGTTCAATCAAAGCGCTTAATGTCTCAATATCCGCCTCAAGGTTCTCTTTGGCCTCCAAAAGAAGGAGATTCTCCTCTGAGACTCCATCAGATGTCATGTTGGCCTCGCCCCAGAGGTCTTCTATCAGATCGATTTGATCTTCAAGATCGCGTATCTCGCTTCTATTTGATGACTCATTGTATACTAGGCCAGCGCCGAGTGATGCAGTAAAAAATAATGAAACAATCAGCAGGGAGCCTCGTGCCATATAGCAGGGGAGTGCGACCCAATCTTGTTTCTTTCCCCTACTGTTGCAATAATTCCAATAGGGTAGTTGTGAAGTTAGGATGAGTGGCTCGAATGCACTCATGTCCTAGAATCACCCCCCCAACACGACTTGCCAATGCGATAGCAGTCATGGCCACGCGATGGTCGTTGTGTGTCTCAATTTCGGTTTCCGGGCGAACCAAGATCTGTCTGCCTGGTACTTCCATTGTG
>Ga0310343_10000362_pt1 | contig 21503 bp, 19 predicted proteins | sample HC15DNA2025_MG_FD_203519 | JGI IMG/M metagenome (GOLD analysis project Ga0310343, IMG submission 203519) | Marine microbial communities from station ALOHA, North Pacific Subtropical Gyre - HC15-DNA-20-25_MG | ecosystem: Environmental > Aquatic > Marine > Oceanic | place: Pacific Ocean: North...
AATTATCAAGGGTGTCTAAACGTGTTAAAATTAGTGCGTCAAATCCATTGATTTTTGCGGTATACTTACCTGCTACTCCATCAAACCATCCTATTCTTCTAGCCCTACCGGTTGTTACTCCAAACTCACCTGCTTTATTTCTGATTTCATCCCCTTTTTTACCTAATATTTCTGTAGGGAAAGGACCTTCTCCAACTCTAGTGCAGTATGCTTTATAAATACCTGCTATTCCTTTATAGTTTTTAGGAATAAGCCCTAAACCTGATATAGTTCCTCCAATTGTTGAGTTAGAACTAGTGACATAAGGATAAGTCCCGTGATCTAGGTCTAGTAATGATCCTTGTGCCCCTTCGACTATAATATTTTTATCATTTTTTATTGAATCGTTTATTATTTTTTCGATTGGCTTTATATATTCTTCAAGTTTATTTTTCCAAACATATACACTTTCTAAAATTTCATCCAAAATTAGTGCATCGCTGCTATATATTTTAGTTATGATTTGGTTTTTATTCTTAAGTATGGATTTAATTTTTCCTGATAATATTTCAAGATCTTTTATTTCTCCTATTCTTATACCTTGTCTGGAAACCTTATCTACATAGGCGGGACCTATACCTCTACCTGTTGTACCTATAGAATTTTTCCCTCTACTCTTTTCTTCTAAGTTATCTAGGAGAATATGATAAGGCATAATAATATGGGCTTTGTCGCTAACTATCAAACGACCTGGATTTAGCTTATTTTCTTCTATTTCCTTGATAAGTACACTTGGGTCAACAACCACACCATTCCCAATTATATTAGTAGTGTGTGGCCAAGCAATTCCTGATGGTACAAGGTGCAATTTATAAGTACCATGTTGATTGATAACTGTATGCCCTGCGTTATTCCCCCCAGAATATCTTGCAACTATGTCTGCTTTTTCACATAAAAAGTCTATGATTTTTCCTTTTCCTTCGTCTCCCCACTGACCCCCAATTACAGCAAAAGCTGGCATATTATCTCCTAATTGTTAAATTTATGAATTTGACATGTATATTTTAGCTTATTATTTTTTCTTATCTAATAATTTTTATGTGCTTTAAAGACAATTATTGGTTAAATTTTTTTTTATCTCTAGAATTAATTATTGGTGTACAAATAATATGTATTATCTATTGACTAGAACATTCATTGAGATATAGAATAGACTTTACGTCTTAAAATTTAACTAAGACTAATCCCATTAATTATTATTATTAATGAGATGTGTACATTTAAAACTGAATAGTAGATTTTGCATTCTCCGAGACCAAGTAAATGATTCCTTAATGTGAGTCAAGATACTAAGGGCACATGGGGGATGCCTTGGTGCCAGAAGCCGAAGAAAGGCGTAGTAAGACTGCGATAAGCCCCGAATAGCTGCCTAACAAGCTTAGTCGGGGATACCTGAATGGGGAAACCCATCTACTTCGGTAGATGCTGTTTAATTACAGCGGTAAGCAGGGGAACTGAAACATCTAAGTACCCTGAGGAAAGGAAATCAACCGAGACTCTCTTAGTAGCGGCGAGCGAAAAGGGAATAGCCTAAACCATATGATCCTAACGGACTGGAGTCTTATGATTATGTGGTGTTGTAGGGCTAATCATTAAAAATCTCCAGGTTTTTAAAAAAGTTACAAAACGTACATTTAGTCGAACAGTTTGGAAAAACTGGTCACAGAAGGTGAAAGCCCTGTAGACGAAAAGTGTGCGACTTTTGATTAGTTCCTGAGTACGACGGGACACGTGAAATCTTGTTGGAATCTGGGGGGACCATCCTCCAAGGCTAAGTACTTCTGGCGACCGATAGTGAACTAGTACCGTGAGGGAAAGGTGAAAAGAACCCCGTGAGGGGAGTGAAATAGAACTGAAACCATGTGCCTACAAACCGTAGAAGCTGTATTTATACAGTGACTGCGTGCCTATTGAAGAATGAGCCAACGAGTTACGTTATGTGGCAGGTTAAGGCGTTTAAGCGCTGGAGCCGCAGCGAAAGCGAGTCTGAATAGGGCTATTTCGTCGCATGGCGTAGACCCGAAACCGTGTGAGCTACCCTTGGCCAGGTTGAAGCGGAAGTAAAATTTCGTGAAGGACCGAACCCATGTAAGTTACAAATTGCTGGGATGAGCTGAGGGTAGGGGTAAAATGCCAATCGAACACGGAGATAGCTGGTTCTCCCCGAAATGTATTTAGGTACAGCGTCAAGTTTACTTTGCGGAGGTAGATCACTGGATGGGCTAGGGGGCGTGAGCTTACCAAACCCAACCAAAATCCGAATACCGTAAAGCGTAGCTTGGCAGTGAGACAGTGAAGGATAAGCTCCATTGTCGAAAGGGAAACAGCCCAGATCGCAAGCTAAGGTCCCGAAGTGTGTGCTAAGTGTGAAACGAAGTGGGAACGCCCAGACAGCCAGGAGGTTGGCTTAGAAGCAGCCATCCTTTAAAGAGTTCGTAACAGATCACTGGTCAAGGGTTTCTGCACGGAAAATAAACGGGGCTAAGCACACCACCGAAGCTGCGAATTTATTCAATTTTTTGAATAAGTGGTAGGGGAGCGTTCTTAGTGCACTGAAGCTGAGTTGTAAGGCTTGGTGGAGCGCTAAGAAGTGAGTATGTTGGCATAAGTAGCGACAATGTCGGTGAGAATCCGACACGCCGAAAGTCTAAGGTTTCCTACGCTACGCTGATCGACGTAGGGTTAGGCGGGCCTAAGGTGTAGCCGAATGGCGAAGCCGATGGATAGCAGGTCAAAATTCCTGCCCCACCATAGATTTGCTTGAACTTGCGAGGGGACGCAGAAAGATAGACAATGCATGCCTATTGGACATGGTGTGCTTATACCTGTAGATGAGTACTGAAGGTTAAAATATTCAGTATGTTTAATTGAGGGGTGTAAAAACCATAAGGTTTCCTTATGGAATATTGTTGACTCTATACTGCCTAGAAAAGCCTCGCAAACTAGAATTTATGGTGTCCGTACCGCAAACCGACACTGGTAGACAGGGATAAATGTCCCTAGGCGTTCGAGACAACCATCGTTAAGGAACTCGGCAAATTAACCCCGTAACTTCGGGAGAAGGGGAGCCTTTTTTGTATAGAGATTTACTCTTAAAAGCATAAAAGGCCGCAGAGAATAGGTTCGAGCGACTGTTTATCAAAAACATAGGTCCGTGCTAAACCGAAAGGTGATGTATACGGGCTGACGCCTGCCCAGTGCCGGTAGGTTAAAGAAGGAGGTGAGAGCTTCCGACTGAAGCCCCGGTGAACGGCGGCCGTAACTATAACGGTCCTAAGGTAGCGAAGTCCCTTGTCGGGTAAGTTCCGACCCGCACGAATGGCGTAACGACTTGAACACTGTCTCAACGATGGACTCGGTGAAATTGCAGGACCCGTAAAGATGCGGGTTACGCGCAGCAGGACAAAAAGACCCCGTGGAGCTTTACTGCAGCTTGGCATTGGTTCGAGTTTTAATTTGTGTAGGATAGGCGGGAGACTATGAGTTAGATGCGTCAGCATCTAAGGAGTCGCCCTTGAAATACCGCCCTGATTACAATTTGATTCTAACTTTCTTTAGGACAGTGTCTGGTAGGCAGTTTGACTGGGGCGGTCGCCTCCCAAAGAGTAACGGAGGCGCACAAAGGTCACCTCAGGCTGGATGGAAATCAGCTTTAGAGTGTATTAGCATAAGGTGGCTTGACTGCGAGACCAACAAGTCGAGCAGGGACGAAAGTCGGTTAAAGTGATCCCACGGTACCGCATGGAAGGGCCGTGGCTTAACGGATAAAAGCTACCCCGGGGATAACAGGCTTATCTCGCCCAAGAGTCCGTATCGACGGCGAGGTTTGGCACCTCGATGTCGGCTCGTCGCATCCTGGGGCTGAAGAAGGTCCCAAGGGTCGGGCTGTCCGCCCGTTAAAGCGGCACGCGAGCTGGGTTCAGAGCGTCGTGAGACAGCTCGGTCTCTATCCGCTGTGCGCGTAGGATATTTGAGGGGATCTGTTCTTAGTACGAGAGGACCGGAATGGACGAACCAATGGTGTGCCGGTTGTGACGCCAGTTGCATTGCCGGGTAGCTATGTTCGGAAAGGATAAAAGCTGAAAGCATCTAAGCATGAAGCCTACCCCAAGATACGATATCCCATCTTTTTATAAGAATAAGACCTCCGGTAGACTACCGGTTAGATAGGCCACGTGTGTAAGAGTAGTAATATTTTGAGCTAAGTGGTACTAATAGGTCGAAGGCTTGACTCACCTTAAGGAATCTTTATTTGGTTCTCGGAGAATGCAAAATCACTTTACTACTGTTCTTTTATATCTCGACGTTGCGGGGTGGAGCAGTGGCAGCTCGTCGGGCTCATAACCCGAAGGTCGTAGGTTCGAATCCTACCCCCGCTACCAATATTCGCAGTATTTTTTCTTGTATTAACATTTTTTATCTAATATAATGTATTACGGTGGTTAGAGCGTAATGGACCCACCCGTTCCCATTCCGAACACGGAAGTGAAACTTTACAGCGCCGACGATACTGCATCTGCGAGGATGTGGGAAAATAAGTCACTGCCAATTTTAAAACCCACTTTTGTGGGTTTTTTATTTTAAATTATTATTTTTTTTCGATTTTTATTTTTTTAGATCGAGGTTTTTTTTCTTTTTTTTCATCTGTACTTTCGCCGCTTTCGTCAGACCAAATTTTTTCTAAGTCATTAAAAAATGATATTATTGCGCCTCTTGTTTTTGATAATTTGTCTTTTTTAGTATATTTTTTGAATTTCTTTTTAGAGTGATTTATTAAATTTGAAAGTTCCATACTTTCATTTTCTTCAATTTTTTTTTCGATTTCTTCAATTTTTTTTTCTAAAATTCTTAAACTTTCTGATATTTTCATATTTTTTCTCCAAATATTATGGTTAATTTCTTGTCTTCAAGTACAGCTTTTTCAATTTCTTTTCTTTTTAATTGGTCTGGTAGCAAGAAAATTTTTCTGAATCCGCTCATAGTAAATATGATATTTTCTTCAGTTCTATTAATTTCAAAATCTTCTTCAGCCGTTTGTGAAATATTGATTTCAAGTTTAAACTTGTCTTCTGAATCTTTGATTCTTTTTATTTTGAACGAAGTGTCATTATAAAATATTTTTGATGGATCTTCACTTCCAAAAATATTCATTCCTAGTTCACGTAGATTTTTTTTTCCAATTTCGGACTTGAAATAGTCAGAAAATCTTATCGGTAAAGGATCAAAAGAATCTTTGATTCTAGTGATATTTTTTTTTTGCTGCTCTGATCTCTCAGAAAAATATCCTTCCAGAGCTATCTTTGGTAGGATTCTATTACATATAATCAAATCGCAAAGATATCCAAATATTCCAATAAGCGAGTATGATCTTTGTGTCTCATCAATAACCATTTTTTCTGGATTAGTAACAATTCGCAATGAAGTTAATTTATGATTTGATATTAATTGTTGAACTTCACTCACTTTTTCGAAGATATCTTCTGCTGAATCAAAAACATCATCGTTGGGTAAAGGTACCTCAGATAAAAATTTTGAAATAGGTCTTGCTATCTTATTTATCCTTTTGCTCCAGGGGAAAATTTTTTCCATCCACCAATTTCCTGCTTCTGGTAACGATAGCAGCTTGAAGGTATCTCCAGTTGGAGCGCAATCAACTACAATTAGGTCATACTTGCCAGATTTATGATGTTCTAAAATTTCTAGTAAAACTGTAAGTTCTTGCATTCCGGGAAAAGCGAGTAGTTCATCGGCTATAATATCATCTATTCCTTGCCACTTTAGTACGCTTCTTGCCCATTCTTGGGTTTTTGTCCAATATTTTTCAATTCCAAGATAAACGTCGCATTCCTGCACCCATAGATTAGGCTCTATTTGTTTGGGTTTATTCGATATTTTTTCTTCAAATGCATCTCCAAGACTATTGGCAGAATCTGCACTTATAACTAGAGTATTTTTTCCATGAGTTGAAGATAGCAAGCCTGTTGCAGCTGAAATTGATGTTTTTCCTACTCCACCCTTACCCGTATAAATTATTAGTCTAGTTTGTTTTTTTATCATTATAAAATTGATTTTTCTGTCTACATTCTCTCTAAAATAATTAGAAGACATGTTAATTTAATCTATTTTAATTCCTATTATAATTGTAATTTTCTTTAGAAACTATACTTTTCTTGAGAACAAAAAATGCTCTAAGTAAATATCAAGAATTTATTCCCGTATTTTCATCTAAACCCAACATTAAGTTCATATTTTGCACAGCTGCCCCTGATGCTCCCTTTCCTAGATTGTCTAGTTGGATAAGCAGTGAGATATGGCCTAATTTGTTAGGAATTATAGAGATTGTTACTTTATTAGTACCGTTATTTTTTTCTGGGTCAAATGAAAAGTCGTCGTAAAAAGAATCATTATCATAAAGACTTAAATCAATATTATTCTCATCTTCATATGTTGCACTTAAGATTTCGAATAAATTTTTTGGACTTAATAAATTGATTAGATTATTTTTATGAATCGATATTTCAATTCTCATTCCATTGAAAAAAGGACCGACAGATGGGATGAAATGTGGATAATCATCGAGGTTTGTATAATATTTTATTTCTTCAAGATGTTTATGTTTGCCAAGAAGTGCATATGGTGATTCAAACTTAACTAATTTATATGAATCAGATTCCCATTTTTTTATTAGATTTTTCCCACCTCCGGAATAACCTGAAAGGGCATGAATACTTAATGGATAACTAGAAGAAATTATGTGATTTTCAACTAGTGGTTTTATGGCTAAAATTATACCTGTGGGATAACATCCTGGATTAGCAACAAAATTACTATTTGAAATTTTTTCTCTTTGATCAACCTGCATCTCTGGTAATCCATATATCCAATTAGACTTTATTCTATGATAGGTTGATGTATCAATGATTTTATCTTCATCATTAAGCCATTGTGCTATATTTGCAGACTCTTCATCAGGTAAGCAAAGTATAGATAAATCAGAATTTTTAATTGCATCTAATCTATACTTTTCATTTTTTCTATATTTTTCCTCAATTTTAATTATTGAGACTTTTTCATGATTCTTCAGTATTTGATTAATTCTCAACCCAGTTGTCCCTGAGGAACCATCAATATATATATTTTTATTCTGCATGTTATTAATTTTATTGTGTTTAATATTACTTTGGAAATACTTAAATCTTTATTATTGAAAAAACATAAATATTTATTACACGTTTACGTAAGATATTTCAATAAAATTATTTTGTTTGCAATTTTTAATATTTCCAAGTTACAAAAACAAACATATAATGACAAACATAAAGTATTTTAAATAAAGGAAAATAATATTGTCAGAAGTACAAACTGAAAACGATCAACCAGATAGCGGGCCTGATTCAAAAACAACATCACAAGACTCCTTGGAGAATATGGCCGCTAGTACTGATCCTTCAGAAAACAATAATGAAAAAGAAACTTCAATTTCTACAGAAAAATTTAGTATGGATGAATTGATAGAAGAGTTTTTGCCGCATAAACCCTTAAAAAGAGGTGAAATCATTGACGGCAAGATAATGAGTATCAATGATAATGGATTACTTATAGATATTGGTTACAAATCTGAAGGGTTCATACCAACTAGAGAAATGAAAACTCTTGTTTCTGATGAAGATAAAGAAATAAAAATTGGGGATGAGATTATTGCCTTCGTAGTAAATCCTGAAACAAATTCTGGTTCATCCGTTTTATCAATTGACAGGGCAAGAGGTGAACAGGGATGGAGAGTTCTTGAAAAGGCAATGCAAAATGATGAATCATGTTATGGGGTCATTCTTTCTGCTAATAGAGGTGGTGCGGTTGTAGAGTCGGAGGGCGTTCAGGGATTTATACCTTTATCTCAACTAGTTGGACCATCAAGAGAACTCTTTGTGAATGGTGGGGAACCTCCAAAAGAGGGTTTTGTAGGAATGAAAATACAATTTAAAATCATTGAATTAAACAGACGTAGAAATCGGGCAATTTTTTCCGAAAGGGTTGCTCTAGAGGCAGAACGTCAAGTTCTAAAGAAGAAATTACTTGACAATCTTAAGGAGGGAGATGTAATCAAGGGAAGAATAGTAGGAGTTTCAAATTTTGGGGCCTTCGTTGACTTAGGTGGTGCAGATGGATTGATACATATTTCTGAATTATCTTGGGGACCTGTTAAAAACCCAGAAGATTTTGTAACAGTTGGTACTGACATGGATGTTTATGTGCTAAAAATTGATAGAGAAACCCTAAAAATTGCTCTAAGTTTGAGAAGACTTACTCCTGAGCCATGGGAACAAATTCAGTCAGGCCTTGAAATTGGGCAAAAAGTTACAGGAACAATTACTAAACTGGCTAACTTTGGAGCTTTCGCAAGAATAGAACCAGGTGTTGAAGGCTTGATACATATTAGCGAATTATCTTATGATGTCGTCAAACATCCTAAAAATGTTGTTTCTGAGGGTGATAAATTAGAATTGCAGATTATTAGAATAGAACCTGATCGTAAAAGATTAGGTTTAAGTATAAAGCGTTTATCAGATCCCCCGGAAGGATATGAAGAACCAAAAAATGATGAAATATCTGATGATGAAAACGAGCATGATTTAGAGGAAGCAAAGATCGATGCCCATGATTCTGATGATACAAAAGTTGATTAGGGGGTTATATTTTGCCTAGTAGATTTGAAAAATTTTCTGAGAGAGCCAGGAAAGTGCTTTCCTTGGCCCAAGAGGAAGCGCAAAGATTCAATCACAATTACATAGGTACGGAACATATTCTCTTGGGATTGGTAAGGGAAACTGAAGGTGTAGCTGCTAGAGTATTATTTAATCTCTCAGTTGAACTCTCCAAAGTTAGGTCTGCTGTAGAATTCATAATTGGTAAAGGAGATAGACCTGCTCCAGGAGATATCGGACTTACTCCACGTGCTAAAAAAGTTATTGAGTTAGCTGTTGACGAGGCTAGAAAACTTGATCATCATTATATTGGTACAGAGCACATTCTGATTGGAATAATGCGAGAAGGAGAGGGTGTAGCGGCTGGCGTATTAGAAAGTCTTAATATTAATTTAGATAAAGTAAGACTTGAGACTCAAAATATACTTGACTCACAATCTTCAAAAACAGATAAAGAGATAACTAATAAGAAACCCAATCGAACTCCTACATTAGATGAACTTGGAGTAGACCTGACAAAGAAAGCCTCAGGAAGTAAACTTGATCCAGTTGTTGGTAGAGATAGTGAGTTACAAAGAGTAATACAAATATTAAGTAGAAGGACCAAAAACAATCCTGTTCTTATTGGAGAGCCAGGAGTTGGTAAAACTGCAATTGTTGAAAAATTAGCCAGCCTAGTTGTTGACGGAGAGGTCCCAGAGAACCTTGAAGGTAAAAGAGTAGTAACTCTTGATATGGGGTCTTTGGTTGCAGGTACTAAATATAGAGGTGAATTTGAAGAAAGGCTCAAGAAGGTTATAGCAGAATTAAAGAAAGCAAAAAATTGTATATTATTTATTGACGAAATGCATACTATGGTTGGAGCAGGCGCAGCAGAAGGTGCAGTAGATGCTGCCAACATACTCAAACCTTCACTAGCTAGGGGAGAACTCCAAGTAATCGGAGCAACAACTCAAGATGATTACAGAAAATATGTCGAACGAGATGCAGCATTAGAGAGAAGATTTCAGCCAATAACTATTGAAGCGCCTGATCCTATTCAGACTGTTGATATTCTTAGAGGCATAAAAGGAATGTATGAAAAGCATCATGAGTTAGAAATTACAAATGAGGCGTTAGAAACCGCAGCTCAACTTGCTGATAGATATATAGCTGACAGGCAGTTACCAGATAAAGCGATTGACCTGATTGACGAAGCTGCCTCAAGGGTTAGAATTAAATATTCAACCGTCCCAAACGAATTGAGAGAGGCTAAGAAAAACTTAAGTTCTATCAGGGAAGAAAAAAATGCATCTATATCCGTACAACAATACGAGACAGCCGCGGCGTTAAGAGACAAAGAGTTGAACCTGATTACAGAAATTGAACAGTTAGATGCTGAATGGAAAAAAGATAATCCAGGATTAAAAGATGCTAAAGTAACAGGAGACGATATAGCTGAAGTTGTATCTTTGTGGACCCATATTCCTGTTACGAGGCTAGACTTAGAAGAAAAACAGAAACTAATTACAATGGAAGATGCTTTAAAGCTAAACATAGTGGGTCAAAATGAAGCTGTTACTGTGATTTCTAAGGCCATTCGTAGATCTAGAGCTGGATTGAAAGACCCAAAAAGACCAATTGGAGCTTTTCTATTTTTAGGTCCTACTGGTGTGGGAAAAACTCATAGTGTTAAAAAATTAGCTGAGTATTTGTTTGGTGAGGAAGACGCGATGATTAGATTAGACATGTCTGAATTTATGGAAAAACATTCTGTTTCTAGATTAGTAGGTTCTCCTCCAGGATACGTAGGCTTTGATGAGGGGGGGCAACTTACAGAAGCAGTAAGAAGAAGATCTTATTCTGTAATACTATTAGACGAGATTGAAAAAGCTCATCCAGATGTTTTTAATGTTTTGCTACAAGTTTTTGAAGACGGACACCTAACAGATTCTAAGGGTAGAAAAGTTGATTTCAAAAATACAGTAATTGTTATGACCTCTAATTTGGGCTCAAATCTTATACAGAGTAGTTCAAATCTAGGATTTATAATCGGTAAGCATAATACTCAAGAGCTTGATTATTCAAGGGTAAAGGATAGAGTTCTTGAAGCGGTTAAGGATCCTGCTAATGGATTTAAACCTGAATTTCTAAACAGAATAGATGCCACTGTTGTATTCCATCCTCTTAGTATGGAGCAGATTGTTAGTATTGTTGACATTATGCTAAGAGATATTCAAACCAGAATAATAGAGCATGGTTTAGTTTTAGAAGTTACTAACAAGGCCAAAAGATATTTAGCTGAAAAAGGATTTGATCCTAAGATGGGAGCAAGGCCACTAAGAAGGTTAATTCAAGATGAAATAGAAGATATAATATCTGATAAACTCTTAAGAAGTGAATTTTCACCAGGTCAAACCATTGAGCTTGATATAAAAAATTCATCGATACATATAAAAAAATCTAATAAAAAGATAAAAAAGCATACTAGCGAAGATTTAGACGATAAAGAAGTAATTGTTTCCTAATTCGTAAAATAAGGTAATAAAATTTTTTGAAAATAATTAATTCAAAATTAAAAAATCTAGAAAAAATTTTACGAAATTATGGTTCAGTAATTGTTGCATTTTCTGGTGGAGTGGATTCTACATTTCTGATGTATGTCGCCAACGAAGTGCTAGGAAATAAATGTATAGCTGTCACAGCAAAATCTCCGAGTATTGCACCAGAAGAATTAGAATTTACAAAAAAAGTAGCAAAACAATATTCTTGGAATCATAAAGTCATAAAAACTTTGGAATTTAATAATCCTGAGTATATTAAGAATGCTCCGTCACGTTGTTTTTACTGTAAAACTGAACTTTATACTCATTTGAATGAGCTGTCAAAAAATATAAATCATAAAATTATTATTAACGGGGCAAATATTGATGATACTAATGATTTTCGTCCAGGGATGAAAGCTGCAAAACAGCATGAAGTTTTTTCTCCACTAATAGATGCTAAATTCACAAAAAAAGAAATTCGATTACTATCTAAGAAATTTAATTTACCAACATGGGATAAACCCGCTCAACCTTGTTTAGCCTCTCGGATACCATATGGTACTCCTGTATCAATAGATTCTTTGTCAAAAATAGGTCAAGCAGAGTCAAGCATAAGGAAGTTAGGGTTTAAGATTATAAGAGTAAGGCACTATAATGATTTAGCCAAAATAGAAATACCCCTTAAAGATTTCAAGAAATTCCATAAAAAAAAGCATGAGATTGAAAATATAATTTTTGATTGCGGTTATAAATCATTTGAACTTGATGAAAACGGTTTCAGGTCAGGAAATCTAAATAAGAATATATTAAAAGTATCAAACTAGGTAGAACTAATGCGTAAAAAAATAGCTTTTCTAGAACTAATTGGGGGTGTAAGTGGTGATATGCTTATTGGTGCATTGATTGATGCTGGGCTTAGTAAAAAAGATCTTCTAAATGAATTGAATTTAATAGATTTACCAGCATGGAATATGGAATCAAAAATAGTAAATAGATGTGCTATTAAGGCAACCCATATTAATTTTGTTGATGAAAAAAATACTCAGAAAAAATATGCTTGGACTGATTTTACAAATATAATAAATGATTCTAGATTACCCGACAATGATAAACAAAAAATAAAAGATATATTTAACATACTTATGGTAGCGGAAAGCAATGCTCATAAGGTAGATTCTAGTGAATTACATCTACATGAACTTGGCACAATTGATACTATACTGGATGTTTCGGGATTTGTGGTAGGTTTAAGATTGCTAGGCATAAGTGAATTATATTGTTCCTCCTTGCCGATCAGTGTAGGTGTAATAAGCAATTCTCACGGTATAATGACCTCGAATTCTCTAGCTACTATTGAAATTTATAAGGCTTATAATTTGCCGGGTAGATCTAGCAAGATTGAGTTTCACAAAGAAATGGTTACACCTACAGGGGCAGCAATAGTGTCGTCGCTATGCAACTTTAAAGGAGTTGAATTTGATATTTCTTCTATTTCTTATGGAGCAGGAACAAATAATCCTGAAAATTATCCTAATGTATTAGGTTTTTGGACTGGAGAAAAATTTTATAATAATCAAGAAGATTTATTATTATTAGAAACAAATATTGATGATACAACTGGTGAGGTGCTTGGGTATACAATGGAAAAATTATTTCAATCAAATGCAATTGATGTTTGGTTTACCCCTATACAAATGAAAAAAAATCGTCCAGCAACACAATTAAGTGTATTAGCAAATTCATCAGATTTAGACGAAATCAGTAGAATAATGTTAGAAGAAACTTCTACATTAGGAATAAGAATAAAAAGGATTGACAGAATCAAGGCAGACAGGGAAATACATGAGATTAAAACTAACCTAGGTAATGCTAGGGTAAAAATAAAAAAGATAAATGGAAAAGTTATTAATTTTTCTCCCGAATATGAAAGTTGCAAAATTATTGCAAAGCAAAAAAATATTTCATTAAATGATGTTATCAGTCTAGTAATTCAAGAATCAAAAAATAAGCTTTCTTGATATTAATTAGCAAAAATAATTTTATTTTTCAAATTAGACTATATTAGATGTATTGACCTCCACCTTTCACAGTTTTAACATCGTAGAGTGGAATATGCCCTAGTAGCTCAGTTGGCTAGAGCAGCCGATTTGTAATCGGCAGGTCGCGGGTTCGAATCCCCCCTAGGGCTCCATACAGTATGTATTGGTAAAATGGTTTTTAAAAGTTTAACTTTTGAACTTTATACCTTGCAGGGGTTGGGGAGTGGTTAAACCCAGCAGACTGTAAATCTGCCGCTTTATGCTTCACAGGTTCGAATCCTGTCCCCTGCACCACTAAAAAGGGTTTTTTTAACATGGAAAAGCCCGCATAGCTCAGTGGTAGAGCGCATTCTTGGTAAGAATGAGGTCCCGAGTTCAATCCTCGGTGTGGGCTCCAAACTGCGCAAAAAAATATATAATAATGCCTTAGCATTACAATATTATTCATATATAATATATAATAATAAGTTGAAACTTTAATTTTTATATGAAACTTTAATTGTTAATAAAATTATAAATTAGGATATTTCTTAGGAGATTGAGAAAAGATGGCTAAACAAGTATTTGATAGAAGTAAACCTCACGTAAATGTGGGAACAATAGGTCACGTTGATCACGGTAAGACCACTCTAACTGCTGCAATAACAAATGTACTCGCTTCAGTTAATAATAATGTACAGGCAAAAGCGTTTGATGAAATAGATAATGCTCCTGAAGAAAAGGAGCGAGGTGTTACTATAGCGACTACTCATACTGAGTATGAGACTGAGACTAAACACTATGCACACGTAGATTGTCCTGGTCACGCAGACTATATAAAGAATATGATTACAGGAGCTGCGCAGATGGATGGTGGAATACTTGTAGTCTCTGCTGCTGACGGACCGATGCCTCAAACATATGAGCACATTCTTTTAGCTCGACAGGTTAACGTCCCTAAACTGGTTGTTGCATTAAACAAGTCAGATACTGTAGATGACGAAGAGCTACTAGAACTTGTTGAATTAGAAATTAGAGAATTATTAACTAAGAATGGTTTTCCTGGTGATGATATACCTGTTGTAAAAGTTAGCGCACTTGAAGCACTTGAAAATGCTGATGACCAAGATAACAAATGGGTTCAGTCTATTCACGAATTAATGAAAGCTGTCGATGATTATATTGAAATTCCTGATCGCCCAGTAGACCAACCCTTCCTAATGCCAGTAGAAGATGTATTTGGAATTAAGGGTAGAGGAACAGTGGTAACAGGAAGAGTTGAAAGAGGAATAGTAAAAACCGGTGATGAAATAGAAATTGTTGGTTTTGGAAATACAGTAACAACTACAGTCACAGGGGTTGAAATGTTCCACAAAACATTAGAAGAAGGTCAACCTGGAGACGCCGTCGGAGCTCTTATTAGAGGTATTGAACGAGAAGATGTTTCTAGAGGTGCTGTTTTATCTAAGCCAGGGTCAATAACTCCTTTTACTAAAGCTAAGGCTCAAGTTTATGTTCTAACTAAAGAAGAGGGTGGTCGACACACTCCGTTTTTCTCCGGATATAAACCTCAGTTCTATATCAGAACGACTGATGTAACAGGTGAATTGACTCTTGAAAAAGGAGTTGAAATGGTTATGCCTGGAGATAACACTGTTATGAATATAGAGTTAATGTACCCAGTTGCCTTGGAAGAAAACTTAAGATTTGCTATTCGAGAAGGTGGAAAGACAGTTGGATCTGGAGTAATAATCGAAGTAGAAAAATAAAGTACTTTAATTACTGCAACAAAGAAAGTTAAATTATGGCAAAGAAAAGTGCTGTCAGAACTTTGGTTGAGATGATCTGTACTAACCCCGATTGTCAACCATATAGTTATCATACAGAAAAAAATAGAAGAAATACTCCAGATAGGATAGAGCTAAAAAAATTTTGTCCTGCTCCTACTTGTAGGAGAGTAGAAGTATTTAAGGAAAAGAGGTAAATTTTGGCTAGGAACACAGTTAGAGGTTCTTCGGGTCCAGGGATATCTAAATCTTCTGGTTTTTCTCTTTTTAGATTTTTTTCAGAAGTTTTTTCTGAATTAAAAAAAGTTTCTTGGCCTACACGACAAGAAGCTACCAGATTGACTGTACTTGTGATTGTTTTATCCACATTTATAGGTATTATTTTAGGTTTAGTTGATATGCTATTTGCTAAGTTGTTTTCAATATTTTCAGGTGGGGGATAATTAATTGACAACTACATCAAATGAAAACAATAAAATTGTTTCTGGTTGGTACATGGTTCATACTTATTCTGGACATGAAGATCGTGTTCAGCAAAATCTTGAGCAAAGAATTAAGACTATGGATCTTAAAGATAAAATCTTTGATGTTGTTGTTCCAAAAGAAGAAGAAGTTCAAATCAAGCAAGGCGAGAGAAAAACTGTTGAGAAAAAAATGTATCCGGGATACATTATTATTCACATGATTATGGATGACGACACATGGTATGCTGTGAGAAACACTCCAGGTGTTACAGGCTTTATTTCTATGGTTGATGAAAACGAACAAAGACCCAAACCGGTTCCGCTTGAAAAAGAAGAAGTCGATAGAATCAAAGGAAGAATGGAATCTGATACACCACAGGTGAAAATTGGGTTTCAGGTTGGCGAGGCTGTCAGAATTAAAGATGGGCCATTTGCAGACTTCATGGGAACTGTACATGAAGTATACCAAGACAGAGGTAAAATTAATGTTCATGTTTCATTTTTTGGGCGAGAGACACCAGTTGAATTAGATTTTTTACAGGTTGAAAAATCATAAGTTTTATAAGAAAAGGATAAATTTTGGCAAAAAAAGTTCAAACAATTATTAAATTGCAACTCCCAGCTGGTGGAGCTACACCAGCCCCTCCTGTCGGCCCTGCGTTAGGCCAGCATGGTGTAAATATAATGCAGTTTGTTAAGGAATATAATGAAAAATCAGCATCATTATCAGGAAATATTGTTCCTGTTGAATTAACTGTATATGTAGACAAATCATTTACTATTGAGTTAAAAACTCCTCCCGCCTCTGACATGATTAAGAAAGCGTCAGGTATAAAAAGTGGCTCAAGCACTGCAGGTTTAGAAGTTGCAGGCACAATAAAGAGAGATAAAATTAAAGAAATCGCTGAGACAAAAATGCCTGATTTGAATGCGGATACTATTGAATCTGCTATGAAAATCATAGAAGGTAGTGCTAGAAGCATGGGTATTCAGGTAGTAGATTAATTTAGGAGTAAATGAATGGCAAAGCAAAGTAAAAGATTTTTAGATATAAGTAAAGAAGTTCAATCTTCAGAATATTCACCTAATGAAGCGGTAGATTTAGCAAAAAAATTATCAAAGGTAAAATTTGATGAGGCTGTAGAATTACACGTTTCAACTAATGCTGATCCAAAGCAAGCTGACCAAAACTTGAGAGAAGTTGCAGAATTACCCCATGGTACTGGAAAAGATGTAAGAGTTCTGGTTTTTGCTCAAGGTGATGATGCCAGAATAGCTAAAGAAGCAGGGGCTGATTATATTTCAGACGATGAATTGGTAAAAAAAATTGAAGATGGATGGGCTGAGTTTGATGTTGCAATAGCTACTCCAGACCAGATGCCTAAAATAGGTAAATTAGGTAGATATCTTGGTAGAAAAGGTCTGATGCCTAACCCTAGAACAGGTACAGTTGTTCAACCTGAAAATATTGCATCTGCAATTGATAGCGCAAAAAAAGGAAGAGCAGAGATCAAACTCGATAAGGGTGCTAATATACATGTTAGGATTGGAACTGTTAAGTTTGAATCTAATCAGTTGCTAGATAACTTAAGTAGTGTCTACTCAACAATAATTCGTAACAGGCCAGATAGTATTAAGGGCTCATTAGTAAAAAATGTTTCAATGTGCACAACTATGGGACCTTCCATACGTCTAAGTCAAACAGAACTTGAAAAATTAGCTAGTGGAAGCAAATAAATTTTCCATTTTTTAAAAAAAGATATATAATTATATTTATAACTTAATATAGTAACCACAGACAGATGGTCTAAATGATAATGTCAAAAGACACCATCCGAGGTTGATAATTTTTTTTGAAACCCCAGATACTTTTGTCTTGGGTTTTTTTTTGGGAGAATTTATGCCAACAGAAAAAGGAAAAGCTCTAGTAGCTGAAATGTCTGAGATTTTTTCTAATTCTTCTTTGATTATTGCTGCAGAATATAGAGGTATTGATGTTACTCAAATGACCGCTCTGCGACAACAACTGAGATCAAAAGGTGCAAGATTTAAGGTGATTAAAAACACTTTTGCAAGAATTGCAGCTGATGAATCTGGTAAGTCTTCTTTGAAAGATGTTATGAATGGTCCTATTGGCTTTGTTGTTTCAGACTCTGATCCAGCAGAAGCTGCAAAGGCGTTGGTAAAGTATGCATCAGAAAATGATCTACCTATCAATATAATAGGTGGTATGTTAGATGCTGATTTGCTTGATCAATCTAAAATAAAAAGTTTAGCAACATTACCTTCTAAAGAAGAATTATTATCAAAGATGATGGGTTCAATGAAAAGTCCGGTCTCAGGTATTGTTATGGTGATGAACGGTCCTATTAGAAGCTTAGTAAATGTTTTGCAGAGACATGTGGAAAATAACCAAGAAAACTCTGTGGCTTAAGAAATATTAAATATAAGGAAATAAAATTATGGCTATAAGTAAAGAAGAATTAATTGAAGAAATCAAAAATATGTCTGTTTTAGATTTAGCAGATGTAGTTAAGGCACTCGAAGATGAGTTTGGTGTCAGTGCTGCAGCGCCCGTTGCAGTTGCGGCAGCTCCGGCTGATGGTGGTGCTGGAGGAGATGCTGCCCCAGCAGAAGAAAAAGATGCATTTGATGTCGTTTTGAAGGAAGTTGGTGCTAATAAAATTGCAGTCATTAAGGCTGTTAGAGAAGTAACACCGCTTGGATTGAAAGAAGCAAAAGATTTAGTTGAGGCAGCTCCTAAGCCCGTACTAGAAGGTGCTTCTAAAGAAGATTCTGATGCAGCAAAAGAAAAATTAGAAGCTGCTGGAGCTAAAGTAGAAGTTTCATAATTAGAACTAGAAATTATAAATTAACAAAAAGATCATAATGTGTATATATGATCTTTTTGTTTTTAATTATCTAAAATAGATTATGTGACTGACCGCCGTCTATGTTGATACAAGCTCCAGTTATTAGGTCAGCCTGCATAGAAGAAAGGAAAGTTACTGCAGCTCCTATAGGCTCAGGCCAGCCAAATTTACCCATGGGCAGGTTTCTTTCGATAAATTCATTTACAGTCTCCTCAGAGTTGTTCTTAATAAATCTATCCCATGATCCGCCAGGAAAAAGTATTGATCCAGGTGCTATAGAATTAACTGTAACTCCATCTTTAGCTATAGTCATAGCTAAATGTTTAGTTGAAGCAATCATTGCGGCTTTGGCGGTCATATATGGAGCCGTTCCTCCAAACTCTCTTCCATAAATGGAGGATATATTTATTACTCTTCCCCATTTATTCTTTTGCATATTAGGAACAAGTAATTTCATAAGGGTCACTGCTGACCATAAATTTGCATCCATAACTTTTTGAAAGTCTTCAATTTTCGAGTTTAATAGATCAGATGTACCTAAACTACCCCCAACATTGTTAACTAGAATATCTATGTTCCCAACATCTTTATTAATTTTATCTATGAGATTATTTAGTTCTTTTATATTACTAATGTCAGTTTGATATGCTGAAACATTTATATTTAATTTTCTAATTTCATTTTTAGTATTTTCAAGGTCTTCTGCGCCTCTAGCACAAAGGATTATGTTGACGCCTTCTTTAGCTAAGGCTAACGCTGACTCTCGCCCAAGCCCTTTACTACTTCCAGTTATTAATGCATTTTTATTTCGTATACCGAGATCCATTATTTCTCCATAGTCACTTATCGTTTATTCATTTTTATTCCCCTGGTGATTTTGTACCGTACCAAGATGAATATTCAAAAGAATTTTCAAATTCTTTTTCTATCCCACATTTTTTACATATCCCCGTGCTAACCTTACCATTTGGAGGTTCAATAACCCAATGACAAGGTCCACCTTTATTACATTCGGGGGTTTTTTTTTCAATGGTTTCTTCTTTTTCAGTTTTTTTTGATGGTGTCCTGCTCATTAATCACTTCCTAAATAATATGAAAAAAATTTCTTAAATAATTGTATCCTAATTATCGAAAAATTGTTTAATTTTATACTAAAAATCTACTATTTTATAAATAAAGTTAAATTATAAAGTAATCTTTTTTTTACTTTATTTATCTTAATAAAATCTTGACATATTTTAGTATTCAAAATGTTACAATTTAAGTAATCAATATAATATTAGGAAATCAAATGGATACAATAATATCTGCAAAAAAAGTTGACAAAATTTATAAATCTAACGACTTGTCAGTTCATGCATTAAACTCTGTTTCTTTCAAAGTTAGTAAGGGCGAGATGGTTGCAGTAATGGGGCCAAGTGGTTCAGGTAAAACAACATTATTAAATTGTATATCAGGGCTGGACAGCATAGATTCTGGTCAGATAACGATTTCTGAAAAATCGTTGACAGAATTAAGTGATAATGAGTTAAGTGATTATAGAGCAAAGGCAATGGGGTTTGTGTTTCAATCATATAATTTACTTCCTGTTCTTAATGCTGTAGAAAACGTTGAACTTCCCTTGGTTCTTGCTGGCGTTTCTCAGAAGGAAGCAACTAGTAAGGCGCTAGAAAAACTGGATTTAGTTGGATTGGCTGATAGGGCAAAACACTTACCAACAGAATTATCAGGCGGGCAGCAACAAAGAGTTGCAATAGCTAGAGCCCTCTCAAACGATCCAGCAATTGTTTGGGCTGATGAACCTACTGGAAATCTAGATTCTACTAATGCATCTGAAATTATGAAATTATTAGTAGACCTAAATCGAAAAGATAAACAAACTTTTGTGCTTGTAACCCATTCTGAAGAAATTGGAAGTATGGCAAATCGAATCATTCGAATGAGTGACGGAAAAATTATTGATGATGGAATTAAGAAAAGAAGAAAGAAGCATAAATAATTGGAAACGTTATTTGGTTTAGATACAGATCTTATTTCTAGATATTTATTAGTTTCTACTATTATTCTAACTGTTTTAGTTGTTTTATTATCACTAAGAAATAAAATTTTACTTAAAATTTCACTCAGAAATATACCACGTAGAAAGGCACAATCAGTACTTATTATTTTTGGATTAATGTTAAGTTCTACCATTATCATGTCTGCTTTGGCAATTGGGGATTCTGTATCTTGGTCTATAAAAAATACTGTTATGGGAGGCCTTGGCGAAGTTGATATAGCGATAGTTGATTCAGATGTAGAGAATGGTTTTATAAGTGATGATGAATTGAATGTGATAACAGAAAATGTTAAAAATAACCAAAATCTTGATGGGGTTATTCCTGCAGTAAGATATACATCTCCAATTATGGGTGAAAAATCTGAAAAGACGGTTTCTAATTCAGAGATTGTAGGTTTTGACGTAAATAATACGTATGGTTTTTTTTCAAGACAATCTCTAAAAAGTATAAATGGTTCATTTCTTGAAGAAGATGATCTTGATATTCAGGATAATGAAACGATAATAAACAGATATTTATCAGATGCTATAGATGCAAATATAGGAGACAATATTTTACTTATTAAACCAGGAGATAAAAAAATTCTTAGGGTTGTAGATATTGTGGAATCAAAAGGCTTAGCAGGCGGTGGCGAAGAATCTCCTGCATCTGCACTTATGAATTACAATGTTGTGAAAGAATTTACTGGTGTAGAAGGATATAATTATGTGGGAGTTTCGCTAGAAGGAGGATTAGAAATTGACAGAGAATTATCTAAAGAAATATCTAGTGATCTTCAATTACTATTTATTAGTGATGAAATAACAAATGAAATATTTTTTGCTCTAAAATCACCTAATGTTTTTGAGGCTCTTAAACTTCAAATTGAAACTTTATCAAATGATACTGAAGAAAGTAATGTCTTAAACTCTCAAAATTCAAAAGATCTTATAGACACTTTAATATTAGAGTTAGAAAAAGAACAGCCATCTGATGAGTTCAAAAACATAATTAAAGAAGGTATAAATCAAGCTATAATTGGTGGAATCATTGATG
>Ga0310343_10000364_pt1 | contig 21443 bp, 13 predicted proteins | sample HC15DNA2025_MG_FD_203519 | JGI IMG/M metagenome (GOLD analysis project Ga0310343, IMG submission 203519) | Marine microbial communities from station ALOHA, North Pacific Subtropical Gyre - HC15-DNA-20-25_MG | ecosystem: Environmental > Aquatic > Marine > Oceanic | place: Pacific Ocean: North...
CGATCGAGGACTAAGGGAAAGCCAAGACTATCGAACGTTTTTCTGGCAGGGAAATCTATGGGTTTCGGAAGCTAATTTAGATATGCACAACCGATTAGTTCACCACGGTAAAGCGAAAAACTTTTGGACTTTGTCCAGCTCAATTCAGAGCTGCTTTCAGTTTCTCAAATTCCGATTGCGTCAGTGGCTTAAATCCACGAGAGATAGTCATCGCTATCTTATCCCCAGAACTTATATTCCCCTGTAGTGAATAATCAACGAATTTTAGCGATAACTCGGACAATGAGGATATCCAAACCAGAACGAAAGCGATAGTCGCCAGTTTGGTCCAATTCTAGCTTCCCGCTAGATCGATAGGCACGCTTCCACTTTCGTTATGCATACCCTATAGCTTACGTTATTTCAGCCTTTGTCGAGCGGGCTGGTTTTCGCTTCCAACTCACGAAAGGTGGCTACTTGCTCGGGCGTTAAAGGCTTCAATCCATTCGAGTTGCTTAAAGCAACCTGCTCACCATCTTCAGAAAAGAGATGAAATTCGTAAGTAGCTGAATCCTCGGGGAATTCATTCACTAAAACACGTAATTGTATACTCAAAAGTTTTCCAGCTGTGATGTCTCCTAAGTAGCGCACCCTTGCCACACGATTGCGACCCTCAATTTCTAGGCTTTCGATATCCACAACGTCGTAGTTTATCACCACAACACAGTAGGCTCCCGGAACGTCCGCTAGCGGATCAAGAGTCCCTCTAACAAAAACCGTATCAACGAAATCATCAACCTCAAAAGCTCCAGTATCAAGTGCATCCTGCATGCTGCTTTGGAAGTCCGAGGTTTCTTGCTGGACCTCTTCAATCTGGTTAACAGTACCCTGATCAGCTGCACTCAAATCCCCACCAAATACATCTCCCCCATTATCCATTTGGGACTTAAGCATTGCGACTTCTACTTCTGACTGCATTTGCTGGAATTGCATATCTGCAACTAGCTGTGCAGCGCGCTTCGTGTTCTCCATAGAGGACGCACTATATTTGAAATCGAGCACATTTGCATACTGTTCCGCCAATTTGAGCTCAGGTCGCGTCCGTACACTCGCTCTTTGGGAGACCTTTTTCACTCCCGTACCCTCATCCACGTAAATATGCTTCTTATCGACCCCTACGATCGGGAAATGCGATTGACCCGCTTCGGCACTAGCCTCTGTACCAAAGAACAAATAACCCCCATGCTCCTCTGGAAAGTTCTGGGCGATAAGATTTGTGAAAACGAAAAGCGACAGGCAAGCGAGGCTCAAATTCGACAGATTAGATAATTTCATAGCGAAGTCCTTTAACTTTGTTTATTTGATAACGCAATGTTGGAGAAAATGGTTTCGATTTCTTCCATACAAGAGGCATATTCAGAGATCCGCCGGCCCGCACACCTCGATGACATCTTCTTTGTTTGGAACGATGCAAAGGAACTCAAACCCCTCGCTTTCGTCTGCCCGATACCAATGGGGAACGCCGTCCGGAATGTAAACCGCGTCTCCTGCGGCCACTTCGAATACATCCTCTCCAATTCCTACTCGAGCCTTGCCCCTGAGGATGTACTGCTCGTGCTCGACTGTGTTAGTATGGGCAGGCATCCCGCCACCTGGCTCCATGATAAAACGTCTCAGGGCGAAGTTTGGCGCTTCATCGTCACTTATCAATATCTGGCGTCTGGTACCCGAACCAGCCCCTACACGTTCCGCTTCAACATCTTTCGCCGAACGGACAATACACTTCCCAAACATAAATGAACGCTATGGACCCACTTGACGTATTGCAAATACAGATTTTGGAACGGAGCTGCAAGGGCCTGCTAACCCGTGAAGTAGCAAGAATCCGCATTATTGAATTGCCAGATGCCGATCTTTGTATACGCGCCTATGGTTTCCTAGGATTTCCTGGCCTTAAAATTTTCATCGAAACGCAGCATGGCAACAGACCTAACACGCTACCGAAATATCGGAATCTTCGCTCACGTCGACGCGGGCAAGACGACAACAACTGAGCGCATTCTCAAGCTAACTGGCAAAATCCACAAGATTGGCGAGGTTCACGATGGAGCGGCGACCACGGACTTCATGGACCAGGAGCAGGAACGGGGCATCACCATCCAGTCCGCAGCGACGACCTGTTTCTGGAAAGACCACCGCCTCAATATCATCGACACCCCGGGCCACGTAGACTTCACGATTGAAGTCTACCGCTCTCTCAAGGTTCTCGACGGCGGCGTCGGCGTGTTTTGTGGCTCCGGCGGCGTAGAACCCCAGTCCGAGACCAACTGGCGCTACGCCAACGACTCTGAAGTCTCGCGCATAATTTACGTCAACAAGCTCGACCGCATCGGAGCGGACTTTTTCCGTGTCGTTAAGCAAGTCGAGGACGTTCTCGGAGCCAACCCTCTGGTCATGGTGTTACCAATCGGCCGCGAAAGCGAATTGAAAGGTGTTGTCGATCTGCTCACTCGAAAAGCCTGGGTTTGGGACGATTCAGGAGATCCGCTCAATTACAGAATTCAAGACGTGCCTGAGGACATGAAGGACGCCGTTGAGGAGTGGCGGGAAAAGCTTATCGAGACAGCCGTCGAACAGGACGACGATCTCATGGAAAAGTACCTTGAGGGAGAAGAGCCGTCCATTGAGGACGTCAAAAATTGCGTTCGCAAGGGGACGATCAATTTGGACTTCTTCCCCACCTATTGCGGATCTTCTTTCAAGAACAAAGGCGTGCAATTGATTCTGGACGCAGTCGTCGACTACCTCCCATCGCCAACTGAGGTTAAGCCGCAACCGGAGATCGATCTCGAGGGTAACGAGACAGGGAGCGTGGCAGAAGTTGATGTCAATAAGCCTCTGCGAGCCCTGGCATTCAAGATCATGGATGACAAATACGGTGCCCTAACCTTTACTCGAATCTATTCCGGCAAACTGGAAAAGGGAACCAATGTTCTCAACACCTTCACCGGGAAGACTGAACGCATCGGTCGCATCGTAGAAATGCATGCAGACTCGCGCGAGGAAGTAGACACGGCTCAAGCCGGCGACATCGTCGCTCTACTTGGGATGAAGAATACTCAAACCGGGCACACGCTTTGCGACCCCGACCAGCCGGCTACCTTGGAGCCGATGGTATTTCCGGATCCCGTTATCTCCATCGCTATCGCTACCCGGGACAAAGCCAACGCCGAGAAGCTTTCGACCGCCATCGGCAAAATGGTCAAAGAAGACCCTTCCTTCCGGGTCGAGACCGACGAGGACTCGGGCGAAACCATCATCCAAGGTATGGGCGAGCTTCACTTGGATATCAAAGTGGACATCCTCAAGCGGACCTATGGAGTCGAAGTTGATGTCGGCCAACCACAGGTAGCCTATCGCGAGACCGTTACCCAGCGCATCGAAGATACCTATACGCACAAAAAGCAGTCTGGTGGTTCGGGTCAGTTTGGTAAAATCGACTATGTTATCGAACCGTTGGAGCCAGGCGAGGGCTTCCAGTTCGAATCTCAAGTCGTTGGGGGCAATATTCCCAAGGAATTTTGGCCGGCCATCGAAAAAGGCTTCAGGAATTCGCGCGAAAAGGGTGTTCTCGCCAGCTATCCTACTGTGGATTTCAAAGTAACCCTCACAGATGGTTCCTACCACCCTGTTGACTCTTCCGCAGTGGCCTTTGAAACGGCAGCAAAAGCGGGCTACCGCCAAACCATGCCGAAGGCAGGAGCCGAGATCCTGGAGCCGATAATGAAGCTCGACGTCTTCGTCGGCGAAGATCACATTGGCGATGTCATCGGCGATCTCAATCGCCGCCGGGGAATGATCAAGTCCCAGGAGCCGACCGCAACTTCCGTGCAAATCAAGGCGGAAGCCCCGCTATCGGAAATGTTCGGTTACATCGGATCTCTCCGAACCATGACTTCCGGACGGGGACAGTTCTCCATGGAATTCTCCCACTACGCTTCTTGTCCTAAGAACGTGGCCGAACAAGTTATCAAAGAAGCGCAGGAACGCGAAGAGGCTAAAAAGAAATAGCAGCTCTTCTCGAGATTCTCGAATTTTTCGCCCGCTCCTTGAAAAGGGCGGGCTTTTTCACGCGTGTTTGGCACGGTTTAGGGTGCCAAACATCCTTGCAAAATAGTGGCAATTAACTGTATTTACCCCAAACTCGAACAGTCTGTTATGTACGTGGATTTTCCCTCAACTCAGATACTCATGTTCAGACGGTGCTCATTGTTTGGCTTCCTCGCGATTTCTATCGTTTTCGTTTCCACCTGTTTTGGTGCAGACGAGGCGGGAAATGCGAAATCCCAGCCAACTTCCCAAGCTGATGAGTACGAGGAACAAGGGCTTAAGCCTATGATCCTCGATCCGAGTGATATTTTTTCCGACGAACGAAGAGTCCTGCGCAGGCTGACTACTGGTGAATACCCCTTTCGCCGCGGTCTTTTCAAAGACGATGTGGTCATCAAATCGCGCCAAGTTAAGCTGGAATCGGGTAAAAAAGTCAGCCTCGTTTGGGGACGGCCAAAGAATGCCAAAGTCGCCCCGGCTGTGTTCATAATTGACGTTGAATCCGCCGCCTTGAGCAATACCCCTGCCCCACTCTTCTCAAACCGGCGAAATCAGCGTCGCAAGGAGCTGGAGGCCAAGTATCTGCTAACGTCTCCTTTTGGCAGCAATCTCCTCGGACATGGATTTGTCGTTGCCTACGCGGTCGGAAAGGACCTCAGCACTCTCAGGTCGGCTCGGAAAGAAGATTGGGTCGATATGTTCGACAAGATTCGAGATCTCAAGGAGGTGGAAGACAGCAGCTTCTTCCTCATGTCGACGAAGGAGTATGCCAACCTTTCAGTCTATCTTGCAAGCACGTATTCGTTTAGTGGATTCATATTAGAAGAACCGCACTACATGCTCTTTAGTAGGGATACTCACCGGGATATAATCGACGAAAGCTATCGCTATACTTCGGAACAGATCTGGAACCGTACAGACCCATCTCGAAAGGATCTCTATCACAGGATATTCGGAAATATATTTTCTCCGATAATGATTATCCGGTCGGAGAATTCACGCACCAACGATTTCACCGAAAAAACGCTGATAAGTACATTGATAGAAACCAACACTCATTTCGACACCATTAACCTTCCTCAAGTGCCTCGGAGATTGGTCTCTATCAGCGAGTCGAATGGTGTTATGGATACCGAGCCTAGAGTTACCTATAATGCTCCTTCGGTTTCCACTTGGCTAGAAGGCATGATAACGTATTTGAAAGTGAAATCGGACACCATGCCGGTCGAACTCGAAAAGCGAAGGTTCGTCTACTAAGGGCTTTCGCTCATATTAGCTTTCTATTTACGAATTCCTAGTTGGGACTTGGAACGCTCGAAACCCGCGGCTTTCGGGAGAATTGGAACCCCAGCTAAGACGTTTGCCCTTTTCTCTCACTCGCGCCCTATAAGCCAACATGATAGCGACCGCTTCTCTTTTTTTGGCCACGTGCTTTACCCCAATTGCCTTCTCCCAATCAAGCGAGCAGGCTACTTTGGATATAATTCGAGCCGAAGTTCGGGCCCTGAACGAAAAGGTGGGAAGCTTGGATAAACAGGTTGCCGCAATTGAGTCCAATTCCGGAGATCCTCCTGCAGCCATTCGAGCGGCAATCGAATACGTCGCTGCTAATCCACCTCCAGTCGAGGAAAAGAGCCATAAAACATGGTACGAATACCTGAGGGCAGAACTTTAAAAGGCGGACGTTAGAGCCAGTGGCAAATGGGTCAAACCGGAGTCGTGGGAAAGAATTGAGACGAAATTACCCCCGAAGAAGTTATCGATTTATTAGGCCAACCGACGGCTAGGGAATTCTCTATCCGCAAAGAAACTGACGAGATTCTCATCTACGAAGGCGACCTCCATGAAACGGGTAAGCTAGTAAGAGGGGGAGCCCGCATCTACAATGGCAAAGTCAGACGCTTCTCTAATCCGAACTTCTAGTTTCTCGATTGTCGGCTTTCTTCGCCCAATAAAGGCATCGAATTTCCAATCGACACCATAGCGGATTCCATCCAAAACCTACCGTCTTATGACGATTTTGGAAAATCTGGAATGGAGAGGGCTCCTGCATGACTGCACGGCCAAAGAGGAATTGGCTTCGCGACTCGAAAAGGAACCTATCATCCTGTACGCGGGATTCGACCCTACCGCGGATAGTCTGCATGTCGGCAATCTGGTACCCTTAATCGCCCTTCGACGCTTTCAGAACTTTGGGCATGCTCCTATAGCTTTAGCGGGCGGTGCAACCGGGAGCATCGGGGACCCTTCAGGCAAAAAGTCCGAACGGCAACTCCTTTCCCAAGAGACGCTGGAAAACAATATTGCCACCGTCAGAGCTCAACTTTCCAGTATTCTCGATTTTAGCGAAGATATCCCCAACACAGCCCGCCTAGTTGACAACAACACCTGGATGGCTCCGATTAGCTATCTCGATTTCCTGCGAGACATTGGCAAGCACTTCACGATCAATGCTATGGTTGCCAAGGAGAGTGTTCGGGCCCGCATGGAAGACCGCGACGTAGGCATCAGTTACACGGAGTTCTCTTACATGCTCCTCCAAGGTTATGATTTCTACCACCTCCATCAGGCCGAGAATTGCGAATTGCAAATCGGTGGCAGCGATCAATGGGGCAATATCACCATAGGAGCCGAGCTAACTCGCAAGAAAGCGGGGGCTACCGTCTACGGACTCACCTTGCCCCTGATCACGAATGCCGATGGAAGCAAGTTCGGAAAAAGCGAGACGGAAGCCATTTGGCTCGATCCTAATCGTACAAGCGTGTATCGTTTCTATCAATACTTCATCAATGTTGATGATCGGGATGCTATCCGCTACCTCAAATACTTCACATTCCTAGACAAGGAGTCTATCGACGACCTGGAATCGCGTCACAACGAGAACCCAGGCGCTCGCGAGGCCCATCGAGCTCTCGCTCGGGAAATGACCAACCTCATTCATGGCGAGAGTGCTACGGAGGACGCTATCCACGCGAGCAAGATTCTGTTCGGAGGTGGGCTCGATGGCATCTCCGAAAACGCTTTGAGTGAGGTTGCCAATGAAATACCTAATAGCTCAATCAGCGCCGATTCTTTATCCGGCGAGGGCAAGCCTATCCTGGAGGCTCTCGTCGAATGCGGCCTTTCTTCATCCAAGGGCCAAGCCAAAAAGGACATTCAAGGCGGGGGCGTTAGTGTAAACAATTTCCGTATACAGGATATTCAAACCAAGCTCACCCAAGACGACGTACATTTCGGCAAGTACATTCTCCTTCGTCGCGGAAAGAAAAACTACGCAGCCCTAACCATAGAGTAGGGGGTTATTCCAACAGTTGCTGTACGAACAAGCATCTAACCGATCCTGCTAATCCGAAGGATTATCCTTGTCCCGCGATCGCGGGATTTGACCAAAGGTCACTGTTACCCTTCAATGAAAGTCGTACGATTTGGCGGCTGGCAAATCCCCTACCAGGAGCGGCTCGATCTTATCCGCTTTCACGTGAATAACGTTTTCCAAGTTCTGCAAGGTCCCGGTTATCATCAAAAACTTTTCCTGAGTAATTATCAGCCGGTTACGCTCGAACATCTTTGGCAACACCACGATATTCGATATTCCGGTCTCGTCTTCTAGAGATATAAAAAGAAAGCCCTTGGCCGTTCCAGGCCTTTGTCGGCAGATTACCTGTCCCGCCACTCTTACACGATTGCCGTGCCGCGTATGCTCAAGGTCATGGGCCGTCCAGAATTGCGAGAGGCGGCTTCTAATGGCTGCCATTGGATGAGCCCCGACGGTGGCACCAATCCCTTGATAATCCGCCTGTAGACGTTCGACATCCGTCATAATTTCTAGCGGGCTCAGACCGCTCTCATCTTCCGCTACCGCGTCTGCGAACAAGTCCCCAGGATCGTATACCGTCTCCACCGACCAAAGAGCATGGCGCCGGCTTCTTTCAAAGCAGTTCAAGGCTCCAATCGAAGCCAAGGTTCGGAGTTCATCTTGATCGAAATAAGTCCGCCTGCGAAAATCCCCCAAGTCAAGGAAAGAGCACCGCTCCCGGCCTTTCAGCATCGCTTCAGTATGGGCGCGGCTCACACCGTTTACCATAATCAACCCCAAGCGGATCGAGTTTTCGCTTTCTACCACACAGCACCAATCTGAATGCATCACGCCCACTGGCAGGACCCGAATACCATGCCGCTTAGCATCCTGTATCAATGTAGCCGGAGAATAGAATCCCATTGGCTGGTTATTCAGCAAAGCAACATAGAATTCCGCTGCGTAATTAGCTTTTAAATACGTGCTAGCATAAGCCAATAACCCGAAGGAAATCGCATGGCTCTCCGGAAACCCATAATGGGCGAAACTGGATACCGACTTTACAACTTGCTCGATCTTTTCCTCAGGAACCTTCTGTTCCCTCATAGCTTCCACCAAACTCCGTGTAACCTGCTGAATCCGGTCATCGGTCCGGTAGAAGCTCACAGCTCGGCGAAGATCCTCAGCTTGAGCGCCGGAAAAATCCGCCATCACCATCGCCACTTTCAGGATCTGCTCCTGAAATAGAGGCACTCCCAAAGTCCGCTCCAGCATCGGCTTTAGGCGATCGTCGATATACTCGATTTTCTGGCGACCGGCGCGGCGCTCTAGATAGGGATGAACCATGTCCCCCTGGATTGGGCCCGGGCGAATAATTCCCACTTCGATAACCACGTCGTAGAACTCTTTCGGTTTCATCCTAGGCAGCGTCGCCATTTGGGCCCGGCTTTCGATCTGAAAGACCCCAATCGTATCCGCCTTCTGCATCATCGCGTAAGTGGCAGGATCATCTTTGGGGATGCTCGCCAAATCGATGTCTACTCCCTTGGCCCGAATTCCTTCGAATGCGTCTTGCATGACTGCCATCATTCCCAATCCCAACAAATCCACCTTCACCATACCCATGTCCTCGCAGTCCTCTTTGTCCCATTGAACAATCGTTCGTCCAGGCATGCTTGCTGGTTCCAAGGGGGTAATAGAGTCCAACCCCCCCTCGCAAATAACCATTCCTCCAGAATGCTGACCCAAATGCCGCGGCATTCCTATAATTCTCGGAAACAAGCGAGCCAGCGACGCCATTCTCGGGTGGTTAGCATCAATGCCCGACTTCTCGAGCTGCTCCTTCATAGGAATATCGTGAGAGTAGTTATGGCTTCCATACAGTGATGAGAAACGGCCAAGAACTTCATCGGGGAATCCCAGAACCTTGCCAATCTCGCGAATGGCGCTGCGTCCGCGATAAGTGATTACATTGGCTGTCATCGCCGCCCCTCGACGGCCATAGCGTCGATACACTTCCTGGATCACCTGTTCACGCCGGTCGCCACTGGGCAAATCGATATCGATATCCGGCCAGCTTTTCCGTTCCTCATTCAAGAAACGCTCGAACAGCAATCGCCCGCCAACTGGATCCACCGGAGTGATCCCCAAACTGTAGCAAACCGCGCTATTGGCAGCGCTACCTCGCCCTTGAGCCATGATACCATGCTCCCGGCAGTAGTTCACTAAATCCCAGACGATCAGAAAATACCCAGAAAATCCGAGCTTCATTATCACATTTAGCTCCCGTCTCAGCTGCTGTCGGACGGCGGGGCTCAGGCTCCGATACCGCTGCTCGGCTCCAAACCAGACGATCTTCTCCAAGAAGGAATCCATCGACTCGCCTTTTGGCACTGGAAATCGAGGAAACTCGTATCCAAGATTATCTAACGAGAACTCGCAACGCTCCGCGATTCTCAGTGTATTGACAACCGCATCCGGGTGATCGCGAAACAGGTAGGCCATTTCTTTGGCGGGCTTCACAAAACACTGGGCATTACGGCTCAGCAGCTCCCCGGCTGTATCCAGTCGCTTCTTCTCTCTTAAACAGGTGAAAACGTCCTGGACCATGCGGTCTCCCGGCTCCGCGTAGCGGACCCCATTGGTTGCCACCAGAGGCAAGCCGGAAGTTCTCGATAATTCAGCCAGGACCCCTATCCAACGGTCTTCGCCTCGAATTAATAGCCGTTGGATTTCAATTCCGATATCGTCATTCGAAAAGATGCGACGCAACTGTCGCAAACTCCTCTTGATCCCGGAACTTCCACCCTTCTCCCAAGCCCGGCGCAACGGCCCCTCTCCGTCTCCAGTCAAAGCGAAAAGCCCCGCAGCAAATGGCTCCATCTCTTTCCATTTCACTCGGCCCCCTCCCTTGATTGAACGCAGATGGATCGAGGTTAGAAGCTTACATAAATTCTGATATCCCTGTCTGGATTTGACCAATACAGGCAGAGCAGAGCCATCTTCCATAGGAAGTTCGCATCCTACAATTGGACGCACGCCCTGCCTTCGAGCTTCCTTAAAGAAACGCGGAGCGCCATAGACACCGCCCCGATCGCAAACCGCCATCGCCACAAGCCCCTTGTCGGCAGCCGCAGTCGCGAGATCCTTCGGTTGCGACGCCCCTCTCAGAAAACTGAATGCCGAACAAGCATGCAATTCTATATAGCCGTCAGCCATTAGCGGTTACCCCCTTTCCCTTTATAAAAACGGAATTTCATGCCCCTTAAACCTTCAAATCTAATCCTTCTCTCTACTCCCCAACCAACTCGAACTCCCCGCGAAACCAACGCCCAACCGCCAATCACTAATAGCTCCCTCTAATCATACATCCCCTCGACCATCCATTGGGAGCGCTCCTTCACCAGTCGGTAAACGCCACCAGTCTTCAGCTCCACATCCCATTCCAAGCGATTCCAGCCTCCCTCCTCCCACCACTGACCCGAATGAGCCCACGGACCTTTACAGACTCCGATCGTACCTCCAGCCCGCGAACAGCGAAACCAGACTGGTCGTCTATCGCGAGTCCTGACATCCGCATCTAAGGGTGGGCGAAATCGGCGCAAAGCCATGCCACGCGAAATCGTCGCTCCAACTGAATTCACCGGAGGAACCCTTGACGGAAGACGTTCCAGCTTAAATCCATCAGGACGGCCATCAGCTTTCACAACAGGTCGTCCAACATTGTCCGGGCCCACAATTCCCGCCAGTTGGGCAAGTGTCTGGGAAAAGCGGTGAGGATCCTTCAAACTGGTCTCGAAAAGTCCCAACTGATTCTCGCTCCGCTCCACTGGATCAATTTCTAGACTGATACCGGCAATTGCAGAGTCAGTATCTAAATTCTCTAGACGGATAGAGAGCAGCGAAAACAGAGCATCCGCATCGCAATTCGGATCCGGAATTTTCAAGGATAGCCTAGCAGATTCAACCCGTTCCCCATCGTCCAACTGGATATCCGCCAAACGCAGCTCCAAGTCGAGCGATTCCGCGACTAGAGCGGCTCGCCTCAGCCGCAGGCAAAGCGAGTCTAGAAAGCGGCGGATAATGAAAAGTATCGGCTCTAAGACATAAATTTCGTATTCAAAGTCTAGTGACTCCCTGTAGTATTCAGAAAAATCTGACACACTCAACGGACGTTCGTCCCTGCCCGATAGGCGATCCCAGAAGTCCAGCCCCTCTTTTCCCATCCGTTTGCCAACCTCCTCTCTAGGCAATCCAACAAACGCCCCGGCGGAATGAATTCCCCACTGAGCCAGAATCGAATGCAGATTCTCCGAAGGTTCGGCGGCCACAAGAGACAGGGAATCGAGGAAAGCCTTTAGCGACCGGGAACCGCCATGGGGCTGTCCGCAGACAGAAGCACCGAATTCCATTTTATTGGAGCGTTGAGGACAGTCCCCCCTACCCTGAGACAAGCCTTCACCCACCGCCATTACTCGTTTCGATTCCCTGGCCACCAGAAGAGCGAGATCCGGTGTTGTCGAGATCCCCACTCGCCCCTTCAGTCCCAGTCCTTGCAACGCGGATACGATTTCCTCGCATCGCTCGTCCAAGCCACTTCGATTAACTCCATCCAAACCGATAGTGCAGACACCCAAATAGGTCTCTTCCACTTGGGGCGATAGGGAATAAGCGCAGTCGAACAATGCCCTCCCTGCAGACTCCTCCGCTTTTTCCGATCGGTACCGCACAATAATCTCCGGACAACGGGCAACCGCCTGGGAGAGGCTCAATCCCGAAAATACTCCTAAACGCTCAGCCGCAACCGAACAATCGATCACGGATGGCTTGGCCAAGGAAGCGTCTACCAGCACGATCGGCTTGCCAACCAGCCCTTCCTCCATACGCGACACCGCCTGCAAAGCGAAACGAGGAATATCAACAACCGCATACATAATCTGCCTTCCACAACGGGGTCTTCACCCAGCCTGGATCATCTGCGGAAAATCGCCCATTTCCTGCTTCCGAAGCCGGAGGGCATCGAAGGTAAGGTTCTCGGCGATTTCCCGCGAGGAGTCATCGCTTTGCTCCAGTGAGAGGCGGCCCGTAAGCGCTAATCGAATCTGGGAGCTCGGAACGATTGGCCTAGGCGTGCAGATCACCACCCAAGCAGACCGTTTGCCACCCAATCGCTGCAAGCGATACCAGACAGACGATCGGGCTCGCCTCAAGGACCACTCGCCACATTCTCTGAGATCAATCAGGATCATGCCCAGATTCTCGTCTCGAAGCAGAGTGTCCGCCGCCTGCAAAGCTTGATTCAAAGAGCGGCATCGAACCCACAGGAGATGCTCCAGTAATTCCGGCGGCGAAGTTTGCGGATCAAAGGAATCGCTCCCGTCCACCAAAGCTGCAAAGCAGCGTCTCCGGCGAGCCATCTCCATCAAACGTAAGAGCATAGTTTGACTGCCTGAGCTTGGAGACGGAGCGACGAGTTCGCATAGAACGCCAGTCGGCAACCCTCCCTCCAAAGCCCGGTCGAAACAGTCGATGCCAGTCCCCAAAGTGTCCCTATCGGTTCCGGACGTCCAAAGGACGCCTTCACCCATGATTTCCCTAAGGCTAACTGGCTCTAGCTTAACTGCCGGAGCAAGCGCCATCCTCTCCAGAAAAGCGCTCTCCCATAAGGCCTGTCAATATTTAGTGTTCATGAACACTAAATATTTGGAGAAGGTTTGGTCCTCGAGATTCTCTAAATCTTGTAACGCCACCATTGCCTTGTTCTAATCCTACCGACCGCTGAATGACAGCGGGTGACCCATGAGCGCTTGGCAAAATGAATTGAGACGGCAATCCTACAGCCGGTCCTTCATCTGGAAAACTGCCATCGCCATAATCTGTTGCGGACTGGTGGCGGGGGCGATCGTAGATCGCCTTACCGGCTCGAAAGCGAACAGGCTCTCTCAGCGATTAGCCATCGAGTTCATGACTCCCGAGAACCCCTACTCTGTCGGCTCACGCGAGCGATCGGGGGAACTTCCAGAATTACTGATTTCCCAACTCGAAGACGACAGCTTCACAATCGAAGCATTTCTCTCCCTGAGCCCCCATTGGAAAACCCACGCCAGCGGGAATCTCGCCGAGATCGAGACCTACCTGGAGAAACGCTTTCCGGCAGAAACCGCTCAAATGCTGGGCGACTACCTGGCATCCCTAGACGGTTCGGAAAATCCGCGTCGCCAAAAGCTGGAATCTCTAGCCTCAGAAGAGCCATCCCCTCGCTACGCCAACCGTCTGCTCGGAGAAATTGAGGCTGGCAATCGCTACTACTTCCGAGCCTACCCTTACTTCAGGACAGAAGGCGATGCCTTCGACGAAGCCCGACCCTCTCGAGAACGAGCTGTTAGCATGCTGCTGCTGGATGATGATTTCGAAGAACTGCAGACACTTGTCGATCGACCCGAATACAACGAGTTCCTGTCCACCCGCATGCGCCTGGAAATCGCCAAGCACCAGCGGAACTGGATCGAGGTCGCCAAGCTGCTACCTTTAGAACGGATTTCTAATTTCGACCTTCGCATGGCGATCATCGCCGCCATCACCACCCTCGTCTGGGCCGCCATTCTTTTTCGCCTGGGCCAGCTCAATTCCTGGGCTAGTCGTGTAGGCGGGCTTTGCGGGCTAGCCTTCGTCGCTGGCACCTTAAGTACTTTGCCCACGCTTCTTCTTGTTCTAATTGAAGATCTCTATGTTGGGTATCAGCCTGATGGAGACATCGTTCGAACTATCGCTTTTTTCATTGGCGGAGTGGGGCTGCGCGAGGAGTTTTGCAAGTTGCTTTTCTTTCTACCCTTCGCTATTCGGCTGACCAAACGAGGGGATGAGCGGGAATCGCTCATTATCGCCAGTTTCGTCGGGCTCGGCTTCGCCGCGGAGGAGAACATCGGCTATTTCTCCCAATCTCTTGCCACCGCCGCGCCTGGGCGCTTCCTCACCGCCAACTTCTTCCACATAGCCCTAACCGGTATGGGAGGCCTCTATCTCTGCCGAGCTATTCGCCGGGGCAACTACAACGATTTTCTCTACATATTCGGAATCCTCATCGTAGTGCATGGCCTCTACAACACAATGCTCTCCTTACCCCAGTTCGAGATTGGACCCTTTTTTGCCATGATGGTGTTCATCCTTCTCTCGATGCAGTATTTTCGAGAGCTCTATTCCACAAGCGCCCAAGCAGGGAGCGGATACAGCCTCAGCTTCCTCTTTGTATCTGGGATGAGCCTGATTCTAGCGACCTTGATCATCTTTCAGTCTTCTCAAGTCGGCCTAGGGCTCAGCTTAAGACTAATAGCCTCGGAGGCCATCGGGAGCGCCCTCATCGCTTTTATGTTCTTCCGGGAGTTCAACGAGTCGTTAGAGGCTTGAATCGATTGACCAAAAAGAAGCAAACGCATCTCAACTATTACCCTCGCCCGATTCCTATACACTCGCTAACCCCAACCTGAAGAGTCAGAATTCTTTGTGCACTGAATAAGCAATCGATGAAGCTTGAGCTACCCTGAGAACAGGGCTTCAGCCAAAGCCTCGTCTGAATCAAGCAAATGGATCACCGCGCTTATGGAGTGTCGACTACCGCCGATCGCAGCATCAAAGTGGGCCACTCCCGCCTCTAAGTTCAACTGGCATCGGGCAGCGTTTTCGTTTTCGTAGACGAAACGGATCTCCGCTTCTTCACTCTTCTCAAAAACGATTTCAAACCAATCCCGTTTCGAGTTTTCTACACAATTCTGGCAATCCTCTAATACACTTTGTATCCACTGCATCAGGGCACGCAACTCGGCGTTCAGGCTATCAGGCGTATCGACTTCGATAGCGGTCAGTCCTTCAAGAATACGGTCCACCGGAAAGGCACTGAAGAATTGCCCAATGGACTGGCGCAGGGAAAGCGTCCGGGCAAATGCCAGATCATGAATAATCTCCGGTTTCGGTACCTCCAATTCTTCCACAGCGTAAAGCTCGGCAGCAGTATCGACCACTACTCGATCCACATTCCCAAAAAACGACTGGTAATCGGAAAGCTTCTTTGGCGAATCGAAGCGATAAGGCCAATAGTAAGTGGGCAGATCGCTCTCTAGAAAGATGGAAATCTGGTCTTCCAGATATTGTTTCTCTTTAAGCGTGTATCCAAAAATAAGAGCTTCACAACAGCTCATATCCCCATGGCCATCACCAATGTAGCATTCGGAAAAGATCCTGCAGACGATCCCTTGCCCAGTAGCGTCCTCGTCTTTGGATGGACAAAGGGCCAGAATGCGACAGGGGTACCTTTTCGAAAAGCCGATCACGGACTGGAAGAGCTCCTGAGCATCCACAACCGAGGCTTCAAAGCCGAAGTGCAATATGAAGTTCATCCGCGACGCCCGGAACTCCGACGGAGATCGAGATTGCTCCGATGAAGGCGGGGCGTTCCACATATCGGACAACGACACCAATGCATCACCCACTGGAACCTCGATTCCAGGGAGCGATCCGTAGATCTCATTATGCTCTGTCGCTAATAAGCCCGCCATCGGTCACTCAATTTAGCTTTAAGGCCGGCGCCACTGATGCCCATTATCACAAAGGAGGCGATCCGAGGCCAAGGGTCCCCATGAGCCCGATACATAAGACTCCATCCCTCTCTGCCCCTCGCTCGACCAAAATTCGTGGAGTGGGGTTATCAAGCTCCAGGACGTTTCCGTTTCGTCTCCACGAATGAAGAGCGTTCCGTCGGCGAGCATGGCATCGAGAACCAATCGCTCGTAGGCCTCGGGCGTATTCGAGCCGAAGGTGGCACTGTACTTGAAATGCATCTTGACCGGCTGAGTCCGGGTTTGCAGTCCAGGTATTTTGGCATTAAGCAATACCGTCGATCCTTCGTCAGGCTGGATCTGAAATACGAGCGAGTTCGATGCTAGATTGAACATCTCGTTTTCGCTAAACAAAGTGGATGGCGGTCGTTTGAACTGTATCGCGATTTCCGTGACACGTCGAGCCATTCGCTTACCCGATCTCAGATAGAAGGGCACGCCTTCCCAGCGCCAATTGCTTATATTGAGCCTTAATGAAGCATAGGTTTCGGTTTCCGAATTCGGAGACACTCCCTCCGTTTGACGATAACCTTTAACCTTCTCCCCATCCACCAAACCCTCCTTATATTGAGCCCGAACAACATCGCTACGCTCGTAATCCAAATCCAAGGGCTTGATCGCTTTGAGCAATTTCACTTTCTCATCCCGTATAGCCTCGGGGTCCAAGGAAACGGGCGGCTCCATAGCTGTCAGAGCAAGGAGCTGCATAGTATGATTTTGAATCATGTCTCGAGTCGCTCCACTCTGCTCGTAGTAGCCTCCACGCCTTCCCACGCCGAGCGATTCGGCAACGGTGATCTGGACATTGTCAACATACTGCCGATTCCATAGTGGCTCGAAAATGGAATTGGCGAATCGCTGCACTAGCAAGTCCTGAACAGTCTCCTTGCCTAGGTAGTGATCAATGCGATACACCTGCCGCTCTTGAAAAACGCCCTGAATGATCCGATTCAGATGGCGGGCTGACTCCAGGTCTTTGCCAAAGGGCTTTTCAACAACCACCTTGGTATGGTTATCGGAACGCTGATACCGAGTGGCCAGGCCACTGGCGCCCAGATTCTCGATGATCGGTTCGAAAACCGATGGAGGTGTGGAAACGTAGAAAACGCTTTGGGTTTCCCGGCCTAGCCTTTTTTCGATTTCGTCGATCTTCTTCTTGAGCGTCTTAAAGGCTTCCAATTCGTCGTAGCCGCCACTGCAATAGTGAGTATTTTCCTCAATGCGATCCCAGATCTCCGCGTTGAGCGGGCGCCGAGAAAATTCTTCGATCGACTCTCTAGCTGATGTTCTGAAATCCTCAACAGGGATTGGTTTTCGTCCATAACCAATCAACGAAAAGTCGGCGGGAAGTAGATTATCCACAGCCAAGTTGTAGATGGCGGGCACGAGCTTGCGGGTGCAAAGATCTCCAGACGCGCCGAAAATCGTAATTACTGTCGGCTGTGCACCTCGATGCTTGCTGAGGCCCTTCAGAAATGGATGGCGTGTATCTTGAGACATACTTCTGGAATAAGCTAGAGTGGCATTCCAATGGGTTTCAAGGTGGTCTCCAGCCTAAGGCTTGTAAAGCGGATTGATATCAGGTTCCCCGAAACGTTTCCTTTCTGAAAGAGGGACATTTTCAAAGTGTCTGGCCGCGATGATCTGCCCTGATTCATGTTCTACTTCAACAACATCTAATCAAAAGGACATGGGGTGAGGCTTTAGCTTGGCAAGATAGGCCTGGCAGACGCGAAGCAAGGCGTCTTGTTTGCTCGGATCGATCGATTCGTAGCCGCCGACAAGAGCTCGCGTCTCAACGAAGACGAGGGCAAGACCATCATGGCAAACGAGATCGATCTCATCTTTTCCCGCTAGCCAATTCCGAGCGATAATTCGATAGCCTTTGGCCTTCAGGCGGCGTTCCGCCACTTTCTCGCCTAAGCGTCCTTTCACGCTCGTTTCTCGAGAGCCACTTCGGCGGTTGAACAATTTTCGGATCCAGGACAACACACTTTACCTTGAACGGATCCTAATTAGGCACCAAGGGAATCGTTTTGAACACCGAAACTATTGAATCCAACACTTTCGGTCCCTAATTCCCGTCCTACGCCAAAGCCGGTTCTTTTTCTAAATGCAGCGTAACCAGATCCGAGTCTTCGTGTTCGGAATTGAATTTCATGGATACCACTTTGGACACGCCCTTTTCCTCCATGGTAACGCCATAAATCGCTTCAGCAGCTTGGATGGTTCGCTTATTGTGCGTTATGATTATAAACTGCGATTGAGTCCTGAACTGTTTGAGCAGTCCCGTGAATCGTCCAATATTCGATTCGTCCAATGGCGCATCCAGTTCATCGAGCAAGCAGAACGGACTTGGTTTAACCATGTAAATCGCGAACAATAGCCCCACTGCCGTCATGGTCCGTTGACCGCCTGAAAGTAGTGAGATGTTCTTCAATCTCGTTCCCGGAGGCTGGGCCACGATATCAATCCCGCTCTCCAGAACATCCTCCGATTCCATCAATCGCAAATCCGCTTTGCCTCCGCCAAATAATGACGTGAAGGTGTGTTTAAAATTAGCCTGGATCTGATCGAAAGTCTGGGAGAATTGCTCGCAAGACTTGGTGTTGATTTCCTCGATCGCGTCCACGAGCTTATCTCGAGATTCAATCAGATCGTCGTACTGCGTTTTCAAGAAATGATGGCGTTCTCTAAGTTCTCCATATTCCTCGATGGCATCTGTATTCACAGCCCCCATACCTTGAATGCGCTTACGGACCGACTGCACTTCGGACTTGATCTTGCTCCAATTCGTATCGTCCAAAACCTCAAGCTCTTCTTCGCTTGGACTATCCGGCAAGGCATTCACAGGCTGGGAATCCTCCGAAGCGATTTCCTCCTCTGAATCTACTTCAACGCCATTCCCCGTTTCGATAGCCGTGGAAGAAGGCTCTTCCGATATACCTTCATCGGTATTCGAATCTTCGATATCAGTAGATCTGTCCAAATCCAGCTTAGGCAAGTTAGGTACCGGTTGCCTCGCTTTCCAAATTTCCCACTTCCAATCGATTAATCGCAAATCAACCCCGTACTCACGTTCCATTTCCTCTTGAATGAATCCCAATTTAGAACGCTTTTCAGCCAAGCGTACCTGCCGATCATTCAAGCTCGATTTGAGGGCGTCTAGTTTTTCTCGGGCGTAGGTTTGTTCTTTCTCGAGAATGTTTACCTTATCCTCGATTGACGCTAGCGACTCGCGGTTCTTTTCTACCGCCGCTTTCGATTCCGCGATTTCACCTAAAAGAACCTCCCCGCGCTTCGAGCTTTCTTTGATCGCCTCCTTCTGTTCATCGATTTGGATATTCCACTGCTCAATGTCGGCACTCTTGCTATCCACCAATCGAATGAGCTCGCTTCGTCGCTGCTCAGTTTCTACCACGCCCTGCTCGAGCATATCCAGCTTCCTCTTTTTTTCCTGTAGATCGAATTTCGCCTGGGACAAGGCCTCCCGTTTGTCATCCCGTTCGCTACGCGTCTCAACGACGTTAGATTCGATCGCCACTAGCTTCTCCCGTACTTCCGCAATGCCCGAAAGATCCGATTGCAAGTGCGTTTTAACGGCTTCCAATTTTTCAGTGGAGCGAGCCAGCGACTCCTCCAACAATTCTCTCTCTCGCTGGGTACGCTCGATCTTGGACTTCTGGTCCTTGAGAGATCGCTTAGCATTTCTAGCCTCAGCTTGGAGACGTGAAAGTTCTTGATTCGTTTCGCCGATTTCACGACGGCATGTTTCCACCGACTTTTCCGCCTCTTCTAGAGACGCGTTCAATGCTTCGGCTTCATCCCGCGCTTTTTTTAAACCGATCTGGTCCTTATCGAGTTCTTTGGCTATTTTCTTAAGTTCGATTTCTCTCTGGAGGATACTTGAACTATTCGCTTTGCGAAAGCCGCCTGTCACGAGACCACGGCAATCGATGGATTCCCCTTTTTTCGAAGCAACCTGCAAAAACGGGAATTCCGAATTAGACTTCCACCAGCTAAGGAATTTCTCAAGATCATCCACGATATAGCAGGCATCCAGTACAGATTCGACAGGGCCCGCATCTTCACCAAGAGAGACAAATCGAGTTGCCGGCTCCAGCCAATCAGGAACTTTCGCGGGTTTTGACGCCGTTCCACTTTTATTAGACAATTTCAGGCAAGCTTTACCAATCTCTCTTTTCTCCAGCTGTTTAAATATCTCGACAATCGTATCCGCGTCACTCACGGCCACCGCTTCAATCGCCGATCCAAGCAAGGACTCAATCGCCAATCCGTATCCATCTTTAATGGACAAATTGGACGCTATTGGCGAAAACGATCGCCCCGCCAGAGTGCCCTGCATGCGTCCTTTCATCAGAGCCTTGGATCCCTCGCCATACCCCTCCAGTTTCTCTTGCAGCTGCTGCAGCAGCTTTACTCGGGCCGATTTCTGTGCCACCACTCGATCGAGCTTTTGAATTTCGCCCTGAATCGCTCGGAAGCCATCTCGTCTTTCGCTAACCTGGCCCTGGCTCTTTGAAAGCTCCGTATCCAAGTTTTCCCTTCGGGTCTCCGCTGCTTCCACATCTTGATTGAAACTCTCGAATTCCGACTCAGCCTTGACAAAGAATTCCTCTTGCTCCTTGAATTCAACCGTCAACTGTTCCAGCCGATTGGATCCCGTCCCAGTCTCCACTTCGAGCGAGGACAACTGTTCGCGACAGTCTTGTAAAGCCGACTGTCCCTCTTCCAATCGGCTACGCAATGTTTGGATCTCCCGCTCCGACGATTCGAGCCTCGCTTCGATATTGGCAAGATCTCGGTTCCTTTCCTGAAAGACTTCGTCGGAACTGCCAACGACATCGAGGTGAAGCTCTTTATCCGCAGAGTGGGACTCGAGACGATTGCCCAACTCTTCTATCTGGCTTTCAAACGAGCGGATCTCTTCCTGAGCCTGATCGATACGCTCCGTCATGGAAGTGATCCGTATCTCTGACATATGGGTTTGGTTCGCCGCCTGCTCTTTCGCGCTGCGAAGATCGAAAACCGCTTGCTGGGAATCCTGGATTTTCTGTATTAACGCCTGCCGTTCTTCTTTGTATAAAGTTAGACGCGACTCTTTCTGCTCCAAATCCTTTTGGTAGTCGTCCACTTCGGACTGCAAGCCGCCAGCATCCTTATCGATATTGTCCAGGTCCGACTTTAAAGCTCCATATTGATAGGTATTATAAGCCACATCCAAATGCCGAAGCTTGTGACTTAGCTTACGATAGCGAATCGCCTTGGCAGCCTGACGCCGCAAGCTGCAAATCTGGCGATTGATTTCGGCGATCACATCGGTAACGCGATCCAAGTTCGTTTCCACTCTCGCTAATTTGTTGAGAGCTTCTTTACGCTGGGCCTTGTACTTGGAGATTCCCGCCGCTTCCTCGAATACCGCTCGCCGC
>Ga0310343_10000365_pt1 | contig 21416 bp, 20 predicted proteins | sample HC15DNA2025_MG_FD_203519 | JGI IMG/M metagenome (GOLD analysis project Ga0310343, IMG submission 203519) | Marine microbial communities from station ALOHA, North Pacific Subtropical Gyre - HC15-DNA-20-25_MG | ecosystem: Environmental > Aquatic > Marine > Oceanic | place: Pacific Ocean: North...
ACTTTGTATTGACTCCATCAAATGCAATCTTGAGTGTGTGTGACCCACCAGCAGCACCACTTGTAAGGTCGATTGCGGTTCCAGCTGCAGCGTTTGATGCACTCGATGCCAGTTTGATTGTACTTTGGTCTTCCTTAATTATAAAATATGAACCATCTGCAAGACCACCTATCGCAGTTCCACCACCATCATTATATGTAACCTTCTGTCCTGTAACGAATCGGTGATTGTTAAAAGTTAAAGTATTATTTGCAATCGATACTACATCAGAATCCGTTGCATCAAACGTCACAGTAAATGATGCGATATCATCGAGTAATTTAAATGTGTTTGTTGAATCTCCGATTACAAGGGGATTACCAATATAGGGCATCGTTCTATTTTTTAGTTATTTATTCCTCGACAATTGTGGATCCTTTAAATCCACCATTCTTGCCGTCGGGATTGGCAATCTGAGTCTGTGCAGCTGACTCAGAGATATAGGATTTTCTCTCTGAGAGAGCCTCAGACCATTTTGAATCTCCTGTATAATAGACTGTTTTAGAGTCCATTAAGATTGATTGTTTTTTAATGTAAAAGGCCATCGTTTTTGATTATTTATGGTTTTGGATTAGCAGTTTTAACACTTGTGATACCTACATACCAACTACCAGTTGTAGCAGCGACACCAAGTTTTCCATCTTTCATGTCATGAAAGAGTTGATCTAATTGATTACCAATTGTATCATACGTTATTGAACCATTAGTGGTTCTATCAGTTTTATATTTTATTGCCGCCGCAGCTGCGTTTAAAGCTGTTCTTGCAGCATCAATTTTTGACTGATCTAAGGTAATTTTATTACCATCAGCATCAAAGGCTCCCTCTGGATCATCGAAAATTCTAACAACTGGTTTTGCCTCTGATTTGTAAGCCTCATAAATTGCTTCGTGATCTAATGACATTATGATTGTACCTCCATAAGTGTGCAGAAACTATGTCCTCTTTCTCCACTTGCGTTGTCTGTGTCATCTTTTGTTCTGTTTATATACCAAGTTCGATTACTAGCATTTCTTATATAAAGTTTATAAGTACAGGTTGATGTTGTGTTTGGACTGTCTAAATAATTAGAAAATTGAATATATGTAGTTGTTGTTGCAGTATTACCACTATCATGTCCTTCAGTAACAGCTTGAAAACAACCAAGTCTGCTGCCAGAATCTACTCCTCCTAGTCTTGTACTACCTCCTCCAGAAATTTCTCTTTCCACTCTTGTTATAAAGTTAGAATCATTATCAGTACCTTCTCCCATAGTGTACATACTTACTAAAATTTTACTTGATGTTGAGGAAGGTGTTATAGACGTGTTAATAATAGAAATATTTGTAAATTCATTACCATTCATTGATAATGAAGAAGTAGCTGTGACGTGAGTATTAACAATTTGAAGAAGTTTACCAAACCCACCAGTCTTTGTCAAACCAGATGTACATACTCCAACGATATTTGCAGCAGGGATGTTTGTTAAGTTCGCAGCAGTTAATGCTGGTAATGTTCCAGTGACATTAGCAGCGGGAATATTCGTTAAATTTGCAGCAGATATTGCTGGCAATGTTCCAGTGATGTTTGCAGCAGGCACATTTGTTAAGTTTGCAGCGGATATTGCTGGAAGTGTTCCTGTTATATTTGCAGCAGGCACATTTGTTAAATTTGCAGCAGATATTGCTGGTAACGTACCACTTAATTGTGCAGCAGGCAGTGATGTTAAACTCGCACCTGACCCACTGAATGTGGTTCCAGTTACAATTCCAGCAATATGAACTCCTGTAGGCGATGGTGTTATCGTACCAACGCCTGCGGTGTGTGTTATTTTATCTACTCTAATTTCTGATGCCATTTGGGTTTAATTTCCTTTAAATATTTATGAAGGTTTTGGATTATCACTCTTTACCTTAGCGATTGCATCTTTCCAAGTTGTAGTGCCATTGACAGAATCCCAATACTGCATGTCCATTTGTTCTTGCAAGCTTGGATACGAATTCTCTCTATTTTGTTTATATTCATTCGCATTTTTCCATGTTGTATAAGCAGCATTTAACTCATCATCTGTGGGTTGTGAATCACTATTACCAGAATCCCATTCAATTATTTTGTGTGGTGGTGGGCTTTGATCTAATCTGTAACGATTAGCATTTTTACCAAGTTGTAGTAAAGCTAAATTAATATCTGTATCTGAGTTTATTGCCATGATTATGCCTCCTTATAAATTTCAACAATAGTATATATTTCATTATCAGTAGAGAAATTTGTCTTTACACCAAAACCATCATTGTGTGCTCCCGAAACACTACATCTATGTTGAACTTCAAAAGCTTTTGCACTACTTATAGTTAATCTTTGTACACCTACAGATTCATTTTGAACATTACTATCGTAATCGGCATAAGTACTTGCTCCTGTGCCTCCTACACTTGATCCATCAGTTACGTTTCTTAATCTACTTTGGTGGTAATTTCTACCATAAGCAGGGCATGACCATTTTATTAAATATGTTCCAGCTTGCAAAGTAAACTGATTGCTACTAATAGAAACTATTCCATCTGCATCTGATAATTCTGTGTTTAAATCTCTTGTTCTCCAATCACCACTAACAAAACTTCCACTGATAGTGCCTTGAGCTTTTTGATCTGCAATAAGGGCATAACTAGCAAATTTACCAAATCCACCAGTCTTTGTAAGACCAGAGGTGCATACGCCAACGATATTTGCAGCAGGAATGTTTGTTAAGTTTGCAGCAGTTAATGCTGGTAATGTTCCAGTGACATTAGCAGCGGGAATATTCGTTAAATTTGTAGCAGATATAGCTGGTAACGTACCACTTAATTGTGCAGCAGGCAGACTGGTTAAGTTTGCACCACTACCACTATGAGCTCCAGTGAATGTTGTTGCAGTTGTGACACCTGTAAAGAATACATCACCATCTGGACTTATTGTTGCAGCACTACCAACCTTGACATTTCCTGAGCTATCAATACGAAATCTCTCTACACCATCATTTGTATGAACAGTCAATACATTACCATCACCACTTGGCATGGTGATACTTGTGATTCCAGATATACTATTCGGATTAATTACTGTCATTTGGGTTCACTTTCCCCCTAATTGTTTTACTATTTAGACTACAACGTAGTTGCCGTCAACGGTCAGAGTTCCACCAATGGTGACTGGCCCTGCCATCATACCACGGAAACTGGTTCCGATGTAATGAGTGCCTGTCAGTTCACTATCATGTATAACCATTCCGTTACCTATGTATAAACCTTTGAATGAATTACCAATTCCAGTCAGGTCTTTGTCATCAAGAGTTGATGTCTGAACACCAACAGGAGTATTGGTAACAATACCTACACTATCTGATACAAACTTACCAGCAGATACTCCTGTCAATAAACTACCATCACCACGAATACTGGTAGCACTCATGATACCAGTCAGAATGATTGTACCTATACCACTATATTCTCCTAAATTATCGCTTAATTGTCTCTGAGTGACTGTATTATCCGCAGGCGTTCCAACACTAACTGAGTTGCCTAATGCAATGATGAAGATGTTTGCATCAGCAGTCGGTGGATTTGAAAATGTTATCTCGTCTTGATTGAGAGTATATGCACTTCCAGCTTCCTGTATGACACCACCTAATGATACCAATAGTGCATTACTTGATCCTGGCTTATATGCTTGACCACCAGCAGTTAAACTAAAAGTTGTCTTCGTTCCATTAAACTGTGACTGTAAATCGTCCAGTTTAATAAAATTACCCTGCGTTAATTGTCTTCCTATGTACGGCATTTGGGTTCACTCTCCCCCTTTTTTTATATTTATATTATCCAGAGACTTCCATCACTGTGATTGACGATGCAAATCGACCATCATAAGACTCATTATCTCTATGACTTTTATTCACATAAGCATTACCTGTATCGGCGGCTTGAATTTGTATTTTGTAAGTTGTCGCAGAAGTTGTGCCAGGTTCGTCCATATGGGTAATTGGTATCGCACACACGATACCTTCATTATTATCTGAGGCACCTACATAGTACATTCCTGATACTCGATCATAACTCCCACTAGCATCTCCTATAAAAATAGGAGTGCTTCCTCTAAGTAATTTTACATTAACAAAGTTATCATTAGTACTACCCACATTAACGGAACACATCACTAAAATTTTACTATCAGATCTTGTAGGTGTAATTGAAACTGATAATCCTGTCACATCATTATAATCGTTACCTGTTGCTGTGAAAGTATCAGTCTTGGTTGTGGATTTAACTTGTATAATACCACCACCAATACCTGTTCCAGATACAAGTCCGTCTCTTGGTACGATTCGATTGGTTCTGAGTTCTGACATTATGCTGATACCTCCATAAGTGTCATATAACTGAATAATCTTTCATATCCACCACTATCAGTATCAGTTACAGTTCTATTCAAATAGTAAGTAGAATTATTACCAGCATTACTTGTGACAAAAAATTTGTAAGTTATAGCTGTCCCTGCTGCTTGATTTGGAGAGTCCAACATATTTGGATAAGTTTGATAAGAAGAAGTAGAGGCTTGGTCATTGGCATAATAGCCAGGCACACCCATTGAAAGAGCAGTTACTCTATTACTTGCATCAGCACCTTTAAATATATAAGTTAAACTTCCTCCAACGACTCTTCCACATCTAAAAGCTAAATAATAATCTTCATGACTAGCCTCTCCACCGATACCAGCAGTTACTAAAATTTTTGAGTTAGCACTAACAGTGGTTATAGTCGTGGTTAAAGCTGTTATTTCGTAATAAGTGTCTTGAGTAGTTAAAGTAGTAGTGCTTGTACTATCTACATTTGTTGATACAACTTGAACGATACCACCTCCACCACCTGTGGGAGCGCCATCAACTGGTAATATTGAATTTACTCTTAATTTTGAAGTCATTGTTTAATTCTCTATGGTGTTATTTATGCAGCAATTTCCATTATTGTTATTGATGATGTACAGCGACCTTTATCAGTAGTATTAGAATCGCTGTGAGATTGATTAATATAAGTAGCTCTATCATTAGAAGTATTTTCGTGATGAAATCTGTAAGAATATCTGGTTGAACTTGTTGAGGGGCTGCTTAACAAGTAATTATGAGTTAAATTAATAATAGTGTCATTAGAGTCAAAATTTGCTTCACCACCCAAACTAACTCTTGCTCTGTTACCAGCAGCATCACCTATCGCAGCACTAACTGAACCACCCACATACAAATAACCATACACTCTATTTTGGTTTTGATTACTTATATACATATTAGCCAAAATTAGCAATTTACTACTACTACTTGTCGCTGCATAATCTAAGAAGATTAAATCACCACCCACTGTTGGGCCCGTATTATCTACATAAGTGGTGTCTGTTTTAAATTCTTGTGCAACATTTATAACATTTCCAGGCGATTTAAGTGTTCCTCCTGTAACCACTCCAGTTCCGCCATCGATTGTAATCATGATTCCTCCTATACGATTGTGAATGTGCCGTCAATTGACAATGTTGTTCCCAACTGCATTGGGCCAGCGACGAGTGCATTTGTAAATGTTGAGATATAATAACCAGTTGGATTACTAAATTCAGTATTGAATGATAAGAATCCATCACCCATGTAAGCGCCATGGAAAGAACTACCAGCACCTGTTGCTGTGTTTCCAGCAGGCCCTGTGAGGTCTTTTCTTGCAAGTGTTGTAGTTTCAATACCAACAGGAGTTGTGCTTGTAACACCAATGGTTCCTTTTACAAAAGCACCACCAGCAGCCATTCCAGTGAGGTTCGCACCACTTACCGCAGGCAATGTTGCAGGGAATCTTGCATCAGGAATCGTTCCAGATGCTAAATCAGATGCGTCTAAGTTTGTTAAGTTTGCACCACTGATTGCGGGCAACGTACCAGTTATATTTGCTGCAGGCAAATTAGTTAAGTTTGCACCAGAACCAGAGAATGTTGTTGATGTTGTGACACCTGTTGCAAAGATATCACCATCCTTACTCAATGTAATACCACTACCAACTACGACACCGTTTCTTGCGGTAATAAGTCCAACAGAATCTACGTTGGTAACGTCTTCGTAAGTTAAAACACCACCGATAGTGGCATTTCCAGTGACAGTCAGATTACCACCGATAGACTCATTATTGATTACAGCAACACCATCCAACGTGACGGTTTCTGTTGAACCAATACCAGCTGCAGTAATCTTTGTGAACGCCATTTATCTTTTTTAGTTATTTAGTTAATTTATTCAAAAGTAACTGTTTGAGATGAGTTTGAGGTTGCGGTAATTGTATAAACTTTATCTGATCCTACAGTAGCAGTTGAATATGTTACTCCATTAGTGAAAGTAGGTGAGTAATCACTAGGAACTCTTATAATTATGACGCCATCACTACCAGCACCACCAGTTCCTTCACCATTTCCAGAGGCACCACCACCTCCACTACCTCTGTTTGCAATTGTAGCAGCAGCACCATTAGCGTAACCAGAACTACCACCAGCTCCATCTTGCCATGTACCTTCACCAGCGCCAGCGCCACCACCTTCAGCAGCACCATATGGGCCATTTCCATTGGCATTTGCATCACTATAACTACCAGCACCACCTCCACCAGCGTATGCTACTGTTGAACCTGTGATTGTATTATTAATTGAGCTTCCACCATCACCATTTGTGCTACCTGTTCCACCAACGACACCAGCAGATGCAGCGCCACCGCCTCCACCACCTTGGTCTGTGTTACCACCATCACCACCATCATATCCATAGGTTCCACTTTCACCACCTTCACCACCAGTGGCGCCGCCTCCACCACCACCACCAGATCCACCAGTGGATCCTGTGCTGTCTGAGCCATCACCACCATTAAATACACCACCACCGCCTCCACCGCTAGAGACTATATCATCAAATGTGGTTGAGCCGCCATTATTACCATTATTTCCACTTGATCCTGTGCCTTTTGATCCGACGATGATTGAATATGCTGTACCAGTAGAACCTGTTTTTGAAGAACCTGATGATTGTCCACCACCCTGATTTTCGCTGTTCCAGTTTGTTCGTAATGCACCAGCACCACCACCTCCTCCACGGAAGTTACCACCACCAGCACCACCGCCACCGACAACGAGATAATATATGGAGAAAGTGGGGTCGTTTACAAGTTTTATAAGTTTCCATTTAGCTCCATTAAAAACTTCTATTTGAGAAGTCGTTGTGTTGAAGATCATTGTCCCTGCAGCAGTTCCAATGCCTGCTAGTTTTCCAGTTGTTGTGGTAGTTCCAATACCAACTGAGTGTTGATTAAGAGCAGTGTCACTGTTGATAAGTTTAACTGAACCTGTTGTTGTAACACCAGAATTATTAATTTGTTCAGAATGTATGAAATCAGTTCCACCAATACCAGTCAGTGCAGAACCATCACCAGAAAATGCTGTCGCTGAAACTGTACCTGTACTTGGATTATATGTGAGATTGCCATCCATTTCTAATCCCACATTACCTGTGGAACTCGTGGCATCCTCAACAAACGTAATTAAATTATTTTCATTTGTGCTCTCATTATCAGTAACTAATACATGACTCGCATTAGTGGAGTTGGTTGCGGTGTCAGAGTTACCCGTTACATTACCAGTTAAGTTTCCAACGAACGTGGTTGATGTTGTAACACCTGTTGCAAATATATCTCCATCCTTACTTAAAGTTATTCCACTACCAACTACAACACCGTTTCTTGCGGTAACTAGACCGACTGCATCAATATTAGTAACGTCTTCATAAGTGATTGTTCCACCAACACTTAAACTTCCACCAACTGTTAAATTAGTTGAGATTGATACTGGCCCTGTTGCGGTTATGATACCACTAAAAAATCCGTCGGTAGCACTTACTCCACCACCAACAGTGGTAACTCCCACCACTAAGCCAGTGGTATCGTTAATAACCTGACCTGTAATTTTGGTGAGCGCCACGTTATGTAATCTCCATAATTGTTAGTGCAGCATCAACACTGTTATTTGTGTCACTATCTACCGTCACTGTATCTGTTGCTTCTAATACTATTTTGTTTCCAGCCATAAATTCAAGTGATGAACCCTGTGGAATCGGAGCATTCTTGAGTAACTTTACATCTTCAGTTGTCCCTGCACGAGTGATTCCAACTCCAACATTAACACCAGATCCAGATGTATTTGCCATTGTAATACCAATCACAACAGTCGTTGTTGCGGCAGGAGCAGTGTATATTCCCACTGTGGTCACTCCCACATTTGCTTTTGTTTTTAATTTGAACGTGTTTGCCATTTTGTGATTATCCTAAAGCGATTGCGAGAGCAGTTGCATCTCCTATAGCAGAAGCTGAAGCAAGAGTTACAACACTCGTTCCAGCCTGACGAACTGTACCTGTGACATTTGAATCACCATCTACATCTAATGTGTATGCAGGGACGATGGAGTTGATACCAACTCTGGTTGCTGGTGTTCCTTGCACCTTCAACATCGTTGCACCAAAACCAACATTCAATAATGAAGTGGTTGTCATACCAGCAACAGTCATGTTTCCGACTGTGGCGAATCCAACCGTTGCGATGCCTGATATATTTAGGTTTCGGGCATTCACCTCATCATAAGTTAAGTCACCATTGATATCAACGTTTCCATTAAAATAGGCGTTACCAGTGACTGTTAATGCACCACCAACAGTCGTAGCACCACCTACGTTTAAATCTTTTGAAACTGTCGCACCAACTGAAACTGTAATATCATCAGCAGTCAGTGACTGAACTGTTGAAAATCCTGTTGTAACATTTAATGATGTTGCGTTTGCTAAACCAAGTGTAGAGAATCCAGTAACGACTGCATCTAGTGTGGTCATGGTTGTGACACCAACCGCACCAGCAGTGACAATACCTACAAACTTACCTACAAAACTCTCAACCTGACTATCTGATAATATCTTTCCACGAACGTCAAGAGCTGCGGTAGGAACTGTTGTACCTATCGCAACTCTGTTGTTAGCTGAATCTACAAAGAGGGTGTTGGTATCAACCTCTAAGCCGTTCTTGACTACAAAATTCTTATTTACTGCCATTGGGTTTCACTCTCCACCCTTTTCTTTTTATTTATCAGATTAGAGACTTGGATACACTGTTATTGTTCCAGACATTCCAGCATGTGATGTACATTGGTAATATAAAGTGTTTGGAGCATCTAATGGAACTTCAAATCTAAGAGTTCCAGAACTCACAGCATTGTTTGTTACACCATGAGGGAATACTTGTCCACTTGTATTTTGATATGCCATTTGAATACGGAATGGATGAGCTCCCATATTGTTCACAAACTCATATACACCACCTCTTGCGAGGAAGAGAGTTGGGTCATGTCTTGTAATTGTGCATCCATTTCCAACAAATGTATAATCATCAGTTCCGTTTGCACCAAGATACCATCTTTGATGTGCGGCATTTGATACATCACCATAGTAAGTTACGACTCCAACTGCGTCTGTTGTGGTTACAATACCTGATGATGAGAAGGAAGCAATACCAATTGTTGCACCGATACTAACTGTTAATGTCTCTGATAATATCTGTCCTGTGTTTGCAACACCTGTTAGATTTGTACCATCACCAACAAAACTTGTTGCAGTTACAACACCAGTGTGGAATGCATTTCCGTCTGGACTTAAAGTTATTCCTGATCCAACAAGAGTATCACTTCTAAATGTGGCGATTCCAGATACATCTAAGATTTGGGATCTTACAAATGCAGTTCCAAGACCAGTAAGTGCTGAACCATCACCCTCATACTTCGTTGCAGTTATGACACCAGTATAGAATCCATCTCCATCTGGACTTAAAGTTATTCCTGATCCAACCAGAGCATTATTTCTAAATGTAGAAATTCCAGCAACATCCAAGATACCTGTTCTTACATTATCTGTGGAAGCCATACCAGTAAGTGATGAACCATCACCAGCGTAACTTGTTGCAGTTACAACTCCTGTGAAGAATCCGTCACCATCTGAACTTAATGTGACTCCAGAACCAACCTTAACTGAACCAGTTGTTGTTGAACCTGATACATTTATGTTCTGTAAGAAGGTTGCATTAGTGTTTGTTCTGATGTTTTCTGTTCCAATACCAGTGATTGTTGAGATACCAGCACCAAATGTAACTGATAGATTATCAGCAAAGTTAACAGTTGCAGCAGTTCCAACAGCGGTTCCACTGTCTTGAACCACGAATCCAGATCCGATTCCAATCACACCTGTAAGTGCAGAACCATCACCACTTAATGATGTTGCAGTTAGAATACCAGCGTTGATGTTACCAAATGTAGTTGCAGTTAGAACACCTGTAATATTCACACTACCATGAACATCTAACTCTTGAGATGGATTTGTAGTGCCAATGCCGATCTTATCTACACTTACAACAACTGAATCCTCATCTTTTGATACAAGACCAAACTTTCTCCAAGTGTTTTGTGTGGTGTAAACCCAACCAGCGTAACCACTCTCTGATGGTTTGGTAGTGAGAACCACATCTCCAGCAGCACCACCGACTGATGGTGTTGCAATTCCGACTGTAATCTTTCTAGCAACCTTACCATCACCCTGTAATTGTAATGATACGGCTTCAATACCATCCTTAGATGTTGATGTTACCTTATTCGTAAAGACTGATGGGCCATTGAACTCAGATAATACATCTTTGTTCGCACCACCTGTGATTTTGATTGCATCTGTGTCTGTCTTATAAACATCATGTTCTTCACCAGTTACAGATGTGATAGGTGCATCAAATATTTCCTCTTCACCTGTTGTTCCTTTGATAACTTTATTACCGATGAAGTATTCACCAACATCATTCAGACCTGTGTAGAAGTTTTGACCTCCACCACGTTTCTGTGTTTGACCTAACTTACGATCCTCTGTAGATAGAACCTTCGTTTGTTTCTCTGGTAGAGCAACTGAGTAGTTACCTTGACCAAATCCAACGTATTCAAATGTCTGGTTTGCAGCACGAATAAGTGAGTTTCTTCTCGATTCAACAGGGACTACACGGACTTTCTTAATCTGTGTTCCTGATACATGGTTTGTTGACTTAGTTCCAAACACACCTCTGAATACAGAGTTGATTGATGTGTTCTTGATTCTCATCATCTCATCATTGACCATGATGTAGTCACCAATGTTCAATCCACTTGAAGTTGCATCTGAGATACTGATTGAAGATGATGTAGATGTAATACCAGCAGAGAGTGTTGTAGTAATTCCAACGAAGAAGTTAGACATTCTACTTCCAATCTTCTCATCATCAGCACTAATTGCACCATCAGCAGAAGAATATCCGCCAGGGAATCCAAATACCGTTCCAGATAAGGTAGGTGCAGATACAGTCGATACACCAAGATTGACTGTGAATGTAGTGAGTCCTACATTTTCTTGAACAACAAAGACACCATTATATACAGTTTGACCAGCACCAGCTAATTTAACTTTAGAACCAGCGAGTAATCCATGTGCGGTGTTACCGCATGCGACTGTGGCAATACCAGTGTTAATATCATATGAAATACTCTCAACATTAACCGCAGGGCCAATAAACGCCATTGTGGCATCTGACATCGCAGCACCAACAGTAATATTATTACTACTTCCTCCTAATGTTCTACCAAAATCAATAACCTCTGTAGATGCAAATGATACTTGTCTTGAATCAGGCGTTCCTGTAACTCGGAATGTATTATTCAGTTTCAAGTTTGTATCAGAACGAATACCAGCAATCTGAACAATTTGATCAGTGCCGCTATAAACATTTGTAACTGTCAATACACCAACAACATGACCAGCAGCAGTCGTAACACCAACAACTTCAACAGAGTTACCGATACCATATGCACCACCACCATTTACAATCGTGACTCCAGTGATACCACCACGAGCATCAATTGTAATATTCGCAGTCGCACCACCACCAGCTGTGCTACCTAGTCCAACACCTACAAGTTTTGCACCATGTAATGTTGTAGCAGAACCTTCACCATATCCAACACCAGATGAACCGATACCAACAGATAGGATTGAGTTTAGATTATGTTCAACAGCTAAGTATGCAGTGTGAGCAAGACCAGCACCGTTATCAGAAACAACGCTTGTGATTCCGACACTGATACCATTCTGTAGTAAGAATTTACTCTGTGCATCTTTTGTGATACTATCTTTTAAATCACTTGATGCAACCTTACCAATTGTCTTCGATACAGCATGACTGATTGCAGCATCAGGATCAGACTCTGGATTATCCCTATCAACCTGTGGATATAAGTCTTTGACTGGTTGACTGAACTTATAATTTGTAAATGGTGATACGGTTGGCTTAACATCATAGTGTAGACATGTTAAATGATAAACACCATCTTGTTCTCCTGTAATATGTTCTTTAACTTCTTCTGACTCATAGATGTAGAAACTTTGTGCATACTCATTTTTCGAGAAGTTAGGCATATTATCTACGGTTCTTGTCTGTGCGTCGAGAGTAGATGAGCCTGGGTTTGCGTTTAATGAGTATTGGAATCCTCTTGCACTTGTGATACCTATGACTGAGAATCTACCATTAAATCCAGAACTACCGATACCAGTTGCGTTATTGCCAGATGTAACCTTATTAACATTAACAACAGAACCGACAGTCAAGTTATGTGGCTCTTCTGACATCAATGTTGCAACGTTATCTGATGATGACCAGTTTGCCTCATTAATAAAGTGGAAGTTTCTTTGGTCATCAATGTTAGTTAATGATGTGGCTGTGATTTCTGCATCAGTTGAACCAGTTGTATCACTGGTCTCCTGTAGAATGTAACCTTCGATTGGTGGTCTTGCAGTTGTGATACCAGCAGGGATTACATATCTAAACTTATAGATTGAATCCTCAAGACTTCTTGAGTTCTCTTTTCTTATAAAGTATGACTTCGGTGTGTTTGCACCAAGAGCAGTTGTTCCAACACCTACAAACGTAGGATAAATTTCATTATTAGTTCCCTCTATAGAAACATTCACATACCAGTGTTTATTAATATTATCAAACTGAATCGGATGTCCGATGTCACCAGACTTCTTATCGGATACACGACTAGCGACTACAAGTTCTCCACCAGTGTTGTTAATCGTAAGTGCTGTGCCTTCTAAAGCATCATTTAAAGTCCTTGCAATCTTAATATCATTATTATTACTACCTTTAATTGTAAAGTAAACTTGGTCTTCCTCTAATCCATCAGGTAAGAAACCATTATTTGCAATAACACGAATTGATTCACCTGTAATTAAATCATGATTTGTCTTTAAAGATATGATATTTGAACTAATACTACTTACTCCAACAGCATTATCAACGACATATCTCTTTTCACCTGTAAGAGTTGTAATACCAGTTGCAGTTGGCATCACAACCTTAGAAACAAAGTCACCCTCATTTCCATTGATATTGAGTTGTAATCTTATCTTATCATCTAATGCAGCACCAAATCTAAATCCATCTACAATATGTGGTGGTGGGGCATCTTTATTTGTGAATCCTTCAAAGTATAGTCTTGTTGACGCTCCTATACCAATTGTTTTATCTACATCAAGTGATAGATAGTCAACGTTTGCACTTCCATCAGTAATTTCTTTTGGTGGAATGATATGTGTAATATATGCAGCATTATCTGGAGTAAATGCAGTCTTTTTGAATCCCTCAGACATCAAGGCATTTTCACCAAAGTTTGCGTTACAGTTTGCAAGTGATAGTTCACCACCTGTGTCTGCTACATATTGACTCTTATGTCCGATTGCAAATACAGAAACTGCCTGAACAATTGAATCGTTTGACGCACGAACGTGAGTTGACTCATACTCTGGACGATAGATAGCAGATGGATCTAAATGTAAGTTGTCTACACTTGTATAATCTTCGTACTGTCCAGATGTCGCATTGTATCTAACAAATGCCTTATCATCTTTCTGAAGTGCATTACCTGTGAACTGTGCAAGTAATCCACTTTTGAATCCAGTCACCTTAGAACCATCCAAGTGAATACCATTCATACCAAAGACAGATCTCTTCGATAGGTTGAATAAGTACGGTGAAGCAGAGTTGATGGTATCAACTTCAATGTTCACGTTTGCACTTGTCAATGTTGGTAGTGGATTATTAGGTGCAGCTCCAACCACATACTTAAACTGTGTATTCGATACAACTTCTGATACAACGAAGATACCATTATATCCTGATGTACTAATACCAGAGATACGAACAGGAGTATCAATTGAAAGATCTGTAAGAGTTGAATCTAAATCAACAGTCACTGTTGTGGATGAAGTTGTGCCATCACCAGACTTAATAGATGAAATACCAACCTGTTGACCTTTTGAACCAACAATACGATACTCTTCAACTCTTGTCTGGAAATCAAGACTTCCTGATGGGAAGTCTGGTTCGATTGGTCTACCTGTACCAGCATCATAAACATCACCAACCTTCTGGTAATACATGTCAAGGTCAGTTGATGTAGATGTTACATCAATGAAACTATCCTTGATACGAACTGCATTTGCACCATCAGCATATTCAAAACAAGTTAACTTATGATGAGAGAAACTTGGTGTGAATAAGTTTGAAGTATAATCTTTATATACGTTACCTGATGGATCTCCATCAAATATAGTAAACTGTGAAATATAACAAGCACCAGTTAATCTGAATATTGCACTTGGTTCAATATTACCGTTCTCTGGATCTGGAACATATTTTGGTCTTATCTTTGTCTTACGAAGGTCTTTACCTACAATTGATGTACCTCTTGGTATGATGACACCACCACGAACACTATTTAATTTGAATAGTTCGTTATCAGGTGATGTTAAATCAAAGTTACTACCTAATCCAAAAGGACTTAATATCTGATTAGTATTTCCAAATCTTGTTGTATATCTTGCTTCTGAACTTACATCAACAGGTATAAATCCTGGCCTATTGTCCACTGTATGTGTACCAGCAGCAAGGATTATAGTTGTTAAATCAAACTTATCATTTCTCTGACCCACAACATAAGAGAACCTAGCAGCTTCAATCAGAGCTCTCTGTATCGTTTTAAATGGTCGTGTTTGGGAGTTTCCTTGGTTTTCAATACTATCAGTCGCATCCAATTCGTTGGGGTCAACGTAGATAACATTACCTTGTATATTCTTTAGAAAATTCTCCAGTCTTGAAAGAGGCATCCTATTCTTCTCTAATTACAGATTCTGTCTAAGTTTATTTATTCAATGAATTATACCAGAATGATAAAACAAACCTCTCATCACCTTCAACCTTACTAACGTAATGAAGATATTGTGAATTTGAGAATATTATCAGTTTTCCTGGCTCTGGTTTGACTTCAAAATCTTCAAAACAAGTGCTTCCACCAGAGAAATTATTATTTAGGTACAACATCGCAGCAAATATATCAGGATTATGCACGTTGTTGTCATCAAAGTGTGGTTTCATAAAAGTGCCAACAGGCCATCTTATGACACCAACGTAATCAAGATTTGCGGTAGAGTTAAAACTTTTACAAATACTATTTACCCTAGTTATGACCTCATCATCTAATGATGGAATAGTGGGATCAACATCACCACCTAGATAAACAGCAGTATGGTCTTTCCACTCAACAGTGGTTAGATAAGTGTCACCACCTCTGGTTTCATCACCATAAGGCATCTCTTTTCCTTTGTTTGCAAGGGATAAATCAATAAATCTTTGGCACTCATCAGGAGAAATAAAATTCTCTTCAATATAAATTAATTTTTTCAAGCGGTGTAAGTATTAGGCGGGCCTGCAAACTGAGGGTCAGTATATGTCCTTTTATCCTCATCAACTTTATTTGGATCAAAGTTAGGGTCTGGATAATCTTGCCATGTCTTACCTTCATATTCAACTATCAAGGGATTTATGTCCTTTCTTTCACCATACACATGGTAAAAACAATCAATAGTAGATAAATCGGTAATCAAATCAGTATTAGTTGAATCCTCTGCGATGACAATAAATTCATTATTAAATTCTTGAATTACAAGATTTTGATTTGATCCAATTGGTTGCAACTGAACAGTAATACTATTTTCATCAACTAAATCTTTCCAATAGTATGGTAATTGGATTACATTTGATTCTTTTAATCTACCACGATAGTAAACTCCTACCTCTGGGCCCTCAATACAGGCATAACGAAGTCGATGACCTTCTCCCTTTGTAGGATGTTGTATATCGAATGGTTTTGGACGACCATCAGCAGAGGAAAATCTAGAAGCGAGCTTCCCTTTATTACCACAATCAACTGCACCACTCACAAACATGTCACCCTCAACATGAATAGTATCAACAGATGAACCACCAGATATGAGTAAAGCATTAGCAGTCTTACCATCGCCTGCAACAGTCAAATTACCGTCAGCTTTAATTGCTAAACTTGCACTACAAGCTGGTTGTTGATCCAATGAATCTTGAGATGCAGAATTTGAAGTTACATTTAAAACTGCTTCATATCCTGGCGATGCACTAGTTTTTCCAACATAAACAGGGCCATTCAACACCGCAGTTCCTGTGGGTGATTGATCGGGTGCAGTGAAAGAAACATCATTTGTTCCTACAACTATTTTATCGGCTTCTAAGACAGATACGTTCATAGTGATCTTATGTTAAGGGATTGAAATTCTTTACTAATTACTCCAAAGGTTCTTTCGGAGAAAGCAGTAGCAACAAATATATTATATTCAAATTGACATTTGTTTGCAACAAATACATTTAAATCTCCACTCTTTACAAAAACAGTAGCATTTTCACTTTGAACTCTTAAAGCTGCTGTATCAACATCTATTGATCTTTTCGCTTTGATGGTCATCGTACCATCTTGTCTACCACCAACTGCGTTAAATTTAATATTTTGTCCTCTTAAAATAATGTCTCCATTTTGAGCATTAAGAACTATATCACCTCTTTTACAATTTATTTGTTTTGCTGGTAGACAGTAATTAATTGGAGATTCTCTAAACTCTAAACCATCTCCAAGATCTTCTTCATACATTCCTGGCGTGGATAAAATCGCTCTTCCACCTCCAGGCCCTGTTGGTGATGCACCTTGACCTGTTGATTGATGAAAACTAAATGATTGACCCTCTTGAGTTTCAACCGAAAAATTAGTTACTCCATTTGGTGTTTGTTGTCCACTACGGAATGAATATCTCAGAAAATCACGAGACTCTACATTTTTTCCATCAGGCGGTGCTTGTAAATTTGAATCTGACATTTATTTTTGAATACAACTAATTACAGTAACAACAGCGTCTTGAGTTACTTCAACATTACTCTCAGCATCATCGACCTTAGTAAATTTAAGAACAGGTAACAATTTTGCACCTACTCCGTTGTTGGTATTTATCTGCAACTTAGGAAGATCAGTAAATCCAAATCCACTGTTCACGACATTTGCACCTATCACATGACCGTTTTGTATGACTAGTTCTACTTCTGCGCCATCTACAGTTACTGTATCATCTTCATTATAACCCACACCAGCATTTTGCACAACCACATCGTCAAGTTGAGTTACATATGATATTTCTCCATCATAGTTTCCATTTGGATCTGGAATCACTTCCTTCACAACTAAATCACCATTTTCATCTCTAGTAGTTTCTGTTGTATTTGGCAAGAAACCTGAGCCTGGTTCTGTAATCACAACATCAACAATTTTACCATCTTTGATTCTAGGATAACCACCAGCAGCGGATCCATTTCCACAACTATCAACAAATGTTAACAAAGGTGGGGATGTAAATCCTGACCCAGCACCACCTATTGCAACACCAATGACTCTTCCGATAGCATTCACAATCGCACTACCAGTTACTCCTCGACCTCCACCACCGATGAAGTCAACTTTAGGTGGCCCACAACGAAGAACATTAGTATTACAATCTGGTTTAGATGGTTCAGCATCAATCGCATTATCAATTTTATCTAATAAAGGATTAATTAACTTATTCAATGAAGCCTTTTCCACAATTCCATCCATCTTATCCTCAATTTTTTTCTGAACTCCATACTTATTTGAGAAAGAAGTTGGCTCTACAGGGCAAGTTACTCCATCACATTCCAAAACATTTGTGATAAGGTTTGCAATTTGAATTCCCTTTGTAAATACTTCACTAGGTAGTGCTATGCCACCACCATGTAAATTATTTAATTGTCCGAATAAACCACCAAGATCATTGTCCAATACATTTAAAACTTGTCCAAACATATCACCTAAAAAATTCTCAATCGCACAAATGGGAACATCTAAAATACTTCCAACCATATTTTCTAAACTACCTTCAATATAATCAAGTAAACCATCTGCAATTTTTTCAATATTACAATAAATTAATTTGTTCAATCTTGATGTCGCATTTGTAACTTTAAGTTTAGTATGTCTATCAACTTTTTTAGATAAATCTTCACTAAATTTACCAACACTTTCTTGTATCAACCAAGTTCTACCACGACGAACTAAACCAGTCATCGAATTATGAATTTTAGAAGCTGTAAATTTTATCTCCTTCTTCATATCAACAAAACCACCGTAGACTGGATCTAGATATGTAGACGACTCATTTAATTGTTGTAGTAATTGTAATTTTTGAGTGAATTTCTTCAACTCAGTGGTCATTTTGGCAATTTCATTGGTTTCACAAAATATTTCATCATCAGTTTCATTATTAGTATTTTCATTAACTTGTTTATTACCAGCACTTGTTCCTGTGTAAGAATAAGTTATATCTTTTTTCCCTTCATTATAATTATTTTTTCCAACTCCATCTTTTATCTCTGGTGCTAAAGAATTATCAAGATCATTATTAGGTTCATAGTCTTCTTCTACTTCTTGAAAATCCTGTCGATGTAGAGTTGCAAATATAGCTGGTTGTTGTGCCTCTTCACCATCAAAAAAGAAACCAATTACAATTTCTCCACCCTGATACTGTACTGTTTGTGATCGACCACCTACAGTTGTGGTGTTTGATGGTAAAAGAATATGTGCAAGAGGTAACTCTTCATCTTTTAAATCGTCAGTATCATGATATCCAAGAATACGCACTCTACATCGATGAGAATAAATCTCTTCACCATTCTCCATGTGCTTTTTTTCTAAGGTATCTTCCCACTTTCCATCCTTCGGACTGGTAACTTTACCAATCCACCAGACCATAGGATCTCTACCAAAAAAATTCTGCGTCATTTAATTAATCGTCATATACTAGACACTCTGGTTCATCAGGGTGCATATCACAAAATAGTTCAAGTGCGTTAGGATCGTGATGATCGCCTGCTGCAATCTCTTCTTTATGATGTTCTGCATACACTTCTAATTCATGCAACTCTTCTTTTGCATGTCTGCGTGCTGCTGGATTTGCTTGTGGATCCTCAACAATTTTCTTATCATGTTCAATGTGATCTTCGATTGATTTCATTTGATTCTCCTGTTTCTTTTATTTAAGCGTTTTCTGGGGTGAACAAATCTCTAATGAGACGTAGATGAGTTCTAAATTTACCACCTTCAAACTCATGTCTTAAGTGAGATATTAAATACTTTCCACTGATATCTTTAGAGTCATCATCACCAAACTCAGCTTTATAATCTACAGTTGGAAACTTAACTCTAATTGTTTGTCCAGCTCTTAAAGATGGATTCATTCCAATTGTAATATTTAATGATTGACTATTTAACAAAGAAAATCTAGCATAAGATTTATTTTGATAAACAGCGAGATCAGTGAAGGGTTGCACATCTTTCAATTTAGAGGAGTTCTCCTCATAGTGTTGATGAACACCAGTATCTGCAACTCTAAGCATGATTCTAGATGGTTTACCCTCAATGTTAACTGGGACTTTTGGTGGCTTTAAAGTAAGATCCTCAGTTTCATCCATATTAAATTTTATCTTAGTTATCTTGGTTTTGTCAAGCTCTACGAAAGTGGTTTCGTTGTTATATAATCCAGACTTTAAGTTAAGAACAACATCATTTCCACTACTGAAATTATAATTATCAATCACAAAATCATCAGTCCCACTTATTTCAGATTTAACATATTCAGTCTCTGGCTCTGGTTCAAACAAAGATCTAAAAGATCTAAAATGATAACCATCAAACGTTTCAAAAAATAAAAATCCATAATCAGATTTTTTCTTATCATCATATCCAACACCACCAGCCTTTGGTTGTAGTCTTTGAATTATATCAAATGCATTATGTCGATTTCCTACAAATGCATAATTATTAGAAGCTCGATCTACATCATCTATTGATTTTGTAGTTTTAATTCCTTTTGGATCTTTTGTTAAGATATCTTTTACGGAATCAGTTATATTTCCTACATACCTTTTATTAATTTTAGAGGCTTCGTTTTTAATTAAATCTTTTGATACAAATTGTAGAGTAGCTGTTTGTTGTTTTACTCCAGAGGTTATATCTTTTATTGAATTTAATATCAACTCATGATCCTCTGGTGTTATGACAAAATCCTCTAATTCTGAATCTTTACCAGCTACTATTTTTATTGCAAGTTTTTCACCACCATAAACTCCTTTTGCTGATAAATTTCCATCAACGTCTAGAATTTTTACTTGTACACTAATTGATGGACTTAAAATACTTTCATAGTAATCAATTGATTGGACACCAGCCAACATAGGAAACTCATCCTCTATGACAGGATTTACCTCAGCTGGGAGTAAAGCACATTGATTTAAAGAAAAGTTTTTAGCCATTACATTATTCGAGTTCTATTTACTATTTTTTTACCTTGTTTTTGAATAATTGTACGAACAACAGTTTGAACTGGTTTTGTACTCGTTGAAGGTGGGACATATTTTACATCTTTGTTTGGAACTATGTTAACATCCTGTTTTGCCATCATTAATTCTGGGCCCTTCTCACCCACAACAGAAATTTGTCCTTGATTTAAGGTTCCACCATCTCCTCTTTTTTTTATGTTACTAATTAAGGAACTCAAAAGATTTTGTTGTGGTTGAAACTCTTTTGATGCGTATTTCACACCTTCCATAAAAGCTTTCTGATAACCCTCAATGTAACCTTTTTGGTAAAATGATCTAGCATTATTTAACGCTTCTTGAGTTCCAGACATGAGTTGAATACTTTGCGCTGATATAGCTTTAGACTTCTGCATCAACTTCATTTTAGTTTGACTTAAATTAGCAGATTTTAATCTAATATTACTCAGTAAATCTAGATTTCTAGAACCCGAAGACTGTAAAAATTTTTGAGTTG